>Ga0302324_100013262_pt1 | contig 16731 bp, 15 predicted proteins | sample Palsa_T0_1_FD_201949 | JGI IMG/M metagenome (GOLD analysis project Ga0302324, IMG submission 201949) | Peat permafrost microbial communities from Stordalen Mire near Abisko, Sweden - Palsa_T0_1 | ecosystem: Environmental > Terrestrial > Soil > Palsa > Peat permafrost | place: Sweden: Abisko...
ACCCGTTTCGGATCGCAATAATCAGCCACCGTTTTGGTATACTCCAAGATGACGAGCCACCCTAGCTCAGTTGGTAGAGCGGCTGATTCGTAATGTGCTTATCAGGATTCGGCTTCGTGTGTTTTCAGCGATTTACGGCGGCATACGCAGGGTCAGACGGCATCATTTGGGCGTAGTCGGCAAGGTTTTGGGCAAAGAAATGGGCAAAGACCTACTCCGCGCCCCTCGCCAGGGACCAAGGCACAAGCTTCCAGCTCTCACGAAGAAGCTTTCGGCACATCCGGCAACGGTTCACCGGCCAGTCGTTTTCCAACGAGCGCGGCGAGAAACTCCGCAAAGGGGATGATATCTTCTCCAACACTCGCCTTTTCGAGGGACTCTACATATGCTTTGCGGTCTTCAACGGGTATGACTGTCCAGGGGTATCCGCCCGATGCCATCATCACGTTCATCAAGAAACGCGCGACGCGACCGTTTCCGTCCATACAGGGATGGATGTAGACGAACACAAAATGTCCGAGAACCACACGCGCGGCAGGGTTGGTCTCTTCGCGCAAAAGATCAAAAAAAGCCGGCATGGCGTCCCGCACTGCTTCGCGGTTCAGCGGCACATGCATAGACTTCCGAATGTACACTTGGCTGTTGCGATACCCGGCAAGGTCGGCGGGTTTCAGCAAACCGGCCGTTACACTCGGCGCGAACAGTTCCCGGTACCATGTCCCGTGATCTTCGTCCGCGACCTCACCCGGATTCTCGCCATGTAGAACCCTGCCAACGCTTTTCTGCACAGCCTGAAACGCTAGCCAGTAGCCGCGCGCCGCCATGGCGTTCCGCTGTTCCCGATCGTCCTCGTTCTTCTCCGGATTCCATGTGCCGCTGCGGACACGTTCAATCAGCTCGCGGGTGACTCGATAACCCTCGATCGACAGCGAATGATAGGCATCCGTGAGATAGGCCTCGTTCACGCGCTTTATGTATGCCTCGATATTGCGCGGCCGGCCAGGCGCTCTCGGAAAGCGGTCAATGACCGGCTCCCGCATCTTCTGCCACAGCAACCGTATCCTATTCACATATGGTGAAGTTTCGCGGGCCGGGATGATCAGAGACGCCTTGTCAGTGAAAGGATCGTTTTCGCGCACATCATACCCGGCAGAGGACATTGTGTTCGCGATATCGGCCGCAATGCGATCTCGCCCGATGTTGTGGAACGCTCCGACGAGACGGCCGGCGATCTTGCTATGACCGCCCTCCAGGAGCCGGGCAAGAAGACCCGAGGCATCGCGGATCATCGACAGCACCGCACGGACATCTGTCGAATGGCCGGAAAAATAATTAGGAGAGCAAGCGATCAGCGCGGATTCCAACGAGAAAATACGCAAGCCCTCTTTTTCCTCGCGGTCTCCAGTACCGGGTAGTGCAGCGCGAAGATCCAGCAGGGATGTGTCGTGTGGAAGTTTAGTGACTCGGTTGCGCGCTCGTGGCGATCTCACCATGAGCTGTCGGGGCACCGTCCAGTTACCAGCGAGCAGAGACAGAGACTGTTCAGGCGAAAGGCACCACTTCGTGCCAAAACGCTCCTCCAGATAGGCAGCGCAAAAGCGCCAGAACGATGCATACCAGGCCGTGCTCTCACCTTTCACCTCGTCCGGGCGGCTCGGGATATACCAGCCTTTTATGACCTCCTGGAGAAAGCCATTGACCACAAGGCGCTCCCGGTGGGTACGCGACAGGTTCCCTGAGCGTATGGCGGCTGCGCCGCTGGATGTCTGGAGCTTCTCCAAAATTTCTAGAGACTGTGCGAGTTTCTCCGGCGGTGTGGCCATCGGCGGCTCCCAAAGTTAGCTTTTCGTGCTGTGCGTATATTAGCTTATTACGTTGTACCATTATTAGCTTATCCTGTCGAGCAAGAATTCGCTTTTTCTGCGGTCAAGTCCACTGGGATCAGCGATGTTGGTTGGTGGAAACCGGGATGCAACTCGCCGCCATCCGGTTGATCGGATCGTTTTGCGGCTCGGTTGGGGGTGCCTCTTAACCCGCCAGTTTGGCGGCGAGAGGCCCGATAAACGGCAGCGAGAAGCACTGGTTCCTGAAAGCTTTGTACATCAAAAAAAGCGACAGCGGGAACAAAGCTAACCGCAGCAGAATCCACACAGGAACGATCAGGCGCCAGACAAGGCGAAGGTCCACCGCAAACGTCTCGAAAATCCCGCCCCACGCCATAAAGAACAAGATGTAAAAGGCGCTGAGGAAGATCGACTGAAAAGCGTGAAAGCGGACGAACGGGTCCCTGTTGTAGGGATAACGCGAGAGAAAAAAGAGGCCAGTGATGAGCCCCATCGGGTAAGCCAAAGCTCCGGCAACGTTCGGACCCATGCCCGTGGATTGCGGCACCCAGGCCTGGGGCTGAGGTCCGCCCGAAGGAGCGATCCCTTGCCGCGCACCGCAAAACGCGCAGAAAGCAGTGCCCTCGTTCAAAGAGGCCCCGCACGTGGAGCACTTAATCATCGTCCTTCACTGAGCAGTATACACCCCTGCAATACGCGTGGCGACGGGTGCGCCTGTTCTAAACGGATGCCAGTTTTTCCCGGAGCCCGCCGCTCCCGACCTGGGCGGAACAACCGCGCGACCCACGCCCCCATTTTCCTCGCCAACCAGCGTGTGCGGTCGTCCTCGCTATCAAGGGTCTTCGATGAACGCGCGAAAAGCGCGCGCCCTTGACCGCTCCGGGCGGCCCGCTGAAGAGACCCCTCTCTTCTGACATGAGAAAAATGGGGTGAAGCAAGGTCGGGCAACTAGGCTTCTTTGGTCTCCTTTGAGGCTCTTTAACGTGAGGCTGGAGTTGGGCGACGACCGCGAGGCCGAGCAGGTCTGGTCCCGCTCTCATCTGCTTGCTCGGAGCCCGGTGGCTCAAAGCGAATACCAAAAAGGCCACCGTCTTCCGTGGCATCGGTGAGACGTTGAGATACGAAGTACTTCTCGATGTTGAAATCCGCCGACGACAACTCCGCCAGAACATCCGAGTTCAGGGTTACGATATATTGAAACCCGATTTCTTCGGCCAGCCGTGCGCCAACAGTCAAGGCCCGAGCCGTCTGGCGCGGATCGACGCCATCGAAAAGGTGGCTGTCATGGATCAAGAAGCCCGGCCCGATTTTCTGTCTGGCGCACATGCGCTGAAGCATCATGTCGAAGCAAAATATTTCCATATTCCCGATGCCCCGGCTCCGATCTCCAGGAATGGCGATTTTGAGTTCCGGCCCATTGTGCGTGGCGTGAAACTCGATGCGCCCGGATTCTCCGTATAGCTCCTCAACGATGGCGTTGAAGCCTCTGATCGCATCGTCAAGAACGGCACCTCTCTCCTCGAACTCTTGCTGTAGTCTCTCGACCAAATGGGCGCGTTCCAATTCGAGCGAGGAACTGCTTGACTCTAGTTGGGCCGCGGCCTCGTACCTGCGGCGCAGGTCCTCAACCTCGCCCTGAAGTCTCCCTTGCTCCGCCTGTAGCGCAACAAATTGTTCCAGCGCACCATGCGATTTCAACATCCCCATCAGTTGGGATCGTCGCTGATCCAATCCTTCCCGTCGCGCCTCGCGCTTCCTCACCCGTTCCGAAGCTGCGGAATGTTCCCCTTGCAGATAGCTGCGGCGATTGCGCATGACGGAATCATGGAAAACAAGAACATCCTCATACCGACGCAGCACGGTGTCGGGAAGCACAATGCCGGCCTCTTCGTAAAGACTAGCCAGGTCGTCCGGTGCGGGCGGCCCTTCCGCTTCCATCGCTGCTTCAAGTTCCGCAAGATAGGCGCGGTCAAGAGTGTTTTCGTCGGTCAGTTCTCCGATCTCTCGTGTAATGCCCGAGGCTTCCCGCTCGAATACGTGATACTGTTCGTGGATGCGAAAAGACGATAAATTCCCGACGATGCGCTTAAGCTTATCGTCTGCGACAACAAAACGGGAGCGTAGCGAAGCCGCGGTGTCAAGTACATCCGTCAATACACCTTGGCTGACAATTCGCTTCAATACGCGATTCTGCTTTTCCTTTTGCCTCACCACTTCCCACTTTTGAGCGATCGTCCAGTCGAAGCCGATAAGAAATGACAACGCGATCTGCGCATCGCCGATCTGCTGCTTGCTGGCGTTGTTGAGCGGGTCCCGCATGCCGCCGGCGTTCTCTCGCCTCACGAAGTATGAGAACAGGGAACGGAAAGAGGGCCGTCGGCCGCTTCCCTCGTCCTCTTCAGAATCAGAGTCAGATTCGTCATCAATGTTGAAAAACGCGCGGCCTAACACTGTCCGCCACGGCGTGTTCTTTATGACTTTCCGGAATAGGTCTTCCTCGATCTCCGGTTGCTTTGGCCAGTTGGTGGTATCGCCGCTCTCCAAAATGATCTTCGATGGCTCAGAGCCGGAGCGCGTCACCTGTACCGCTTCATGGAAGACATCGAACTCTAACCCAAACGACGCATCTATTAGTTCCGGGGATCTGAATATGGAGTCAGTGCCACAGTTTCCCCCGCAAATGAAATGGATCAATTCAACGAAGCTTGTTTTCCCGGTGCGATTACGAGTCTGTTGTTCGGTCGCGCCGGGCATTTTATCTGAAAGCAGGATGTTGAGGCCCTGCGCAAAGTCCAGTGTCTTGAACGTCCCGAGGGAACTGAACACGCGATGGATCATCGGGTCGCTCTCCGGCGAGTCCGGCGAATTTGGCCATCCTCAAAATCGATAGCGCCGCAAAGATACAGCAAGTCGAGCGAAAGAACGAACCATTCATACGGAACAGATTCTAAAAGGCTGCACTGACGGTTTCGGACTTGATCCCATAGCCGCGATACGGTCTTGGGCCTGTCGAGCCGTCGAAGAACTTCCGCGCCCACGGAGAGAAGCGCCCGGTCAAGCGCCAAGCCTTTGGTAGGAAGAATCATGACGGTGTACCCGTCACGTCCTGCGGACGCTCGAAAATCTCGCAGGCCTCAAAGAAAAACGCCAGAATGGCAAGTGTTGCTGCTTGATGTGACGGGCTCGGCACGCCCTCACCGGCAATGAATTTCTGGAGCCCGGAGAAAATTTCGTCTGGCGCCAGGCCTTCTCCCTTCAACTCCTGATAGCGCAATCGGAACGCTGCGGCCATGCGATCGTATCTGGTTTGATCGGCAATGCCCCGCAGGTATTTCTTGACGATCTCGGAACGCGTTATCCCTGCCTTCAACAACGTTCCGGCGGCCTGGGACAACTGGTTGTATTCGAGCTTGTCCGCAGGGACGCGCCTGACATCGACCGCTCGCGGCTCGGGCTGAAGGGCGATGTGCTCCAGCAATCTTTTGACATCCTCCAGCCGCAAATCTAGCACGTCTTTCCGCCCCGGCGCGGGGCCGAGAAGGGTTGCGGTGTCTGCTTCAGATAGTTGTTTGAATTCCTGCCGCAGCTCACCATACCCCCATTGGGTAGCGGACACCGGCGCATGCTTGGCACTGAGATCGAGAAGAAGCTTCAGAACGTCTGCTGCAAGACCATCAACATGGTTGTGCGTAAAAGTCCACTGGTCAAAGTAGTCCTTCCAAAACGGAAGCGCCCCCGTGAAGTCCGCATTGATCTTGGTTTTGCACGTCGCCATATCCATTTCACGAGGCGCGTAACACTGGAATAGTTGTCGCTTGGAAGCGAGGTAGCCGTCGTTCTTGTGGTCTCCGAGTTTGCCCCACGGGCGGACGCGAACGAAATCGCCGGGATACCTCATTTCCATGATGGTTGAGAAGAAGCCCTGAAAGACTTCACCCTTGGACTCTATGTACCGAAGGCGAAAAAGGACTTCGTAATATGCTGTCGTTAGTTCTTCCAAGGATCAAGCCTCAGGAACGCATTGGCTCACGTGAGCGTTTACACGTTTACACATTCGCCTGTTTGGATACCCATTCGCTCAATAGTTCCTCAACCAAATCTGAAAGGTCTTTCCCGGCGTGCGCGTCATCCAGGAGTATCCGAGCAGCCTTCTTCTTTGTTTCCTTCCGAACGAAGAACGTAGTGGGGCTGTATGCCGGGTCGCTCCGCTTTCCTCCCCTGCTCCCACCCGGTGCCGGCGTTGCGACTGCGCGCGGCTGCTGTGCCGCCGGATTGTGGGTGTCTGTCTGCGCTTCGGCGACTGTTGCCTCCGAGTGCTTCAGCCGTCCGGGAGCCTTACTTCGCGCGGCCATGTTTAGCTCATCCCCTGCACTGGCGTAGGCTCCCCCTGCCATGCGGGCGCGCGCGTCGTCTCGATCTGCTGGAGCCAAGCGTCTGAGCGTGTACACGTTTGGACGTTTAAGTCGGCAAACATATAAGAATGTAAGCGTACGAAAGTGCACTGGGGAAAGTCAACCGGGGCCGACAGGCAGGAATAGTCACGCAGCATGACGCCTTTCAAAGATCGCCGGCAGCGGGCTGCAAAGGTCCCTCCGAAAAGGCGTAAAATGGAGGCAACGAGAAAGGATAGTTTTCTCAGATGCAAGACCAGAGCACCGAGCAGAAACTGGCAAGCGCTATAGAAGAGGCGCAGAAGCGACTCGCCGCTGACGGCGTATTCGCTTCGTCTGACGTGGCCAGTTCCCTGATCCAAACCCTCTCCACTGAAACGCCGGATAAGTGGGCTGAGATGCGCGACGAGATCGTCCTAAATTGGATTACGAGAATAGTCGGGCGGCGAATAGAGCGAAGCATTGAAGTGAGGGATACTCGACAGGGATGGCTCGCTCTGCCGGAATTTGAACACGTCCCGCACTTCATCAAGATTGGCGGAGGCTGGATCGACATCAACCGAGCCTCGCTCGAACAGTACCGGGAATCGAAGGCGGCGCTCCAGGCCCGCATCGAGTCCTACAATTACGCGAGACGGTCCCAAGAGAAAGCCAAACGAGACAAGAAAACGCTCAAAGAAATGGATCGCGTGGAGCGCATTGCGACTAGTTATTTTGCCACCGACCCAACTATGACGATGGGGCGAGCGATTCAACTGCATCAGGAGAACCTGGAGGCTCCCCCGTCTGATGTGCGTCGGCGCCGGAAGGCTGCAAAAAGCCAAACATCCACCAAAGCAGCGCGCGCGTAAAATCCTGAGTCGGTGGGACGCTCCCGATAATTCGCCCCTATCGGGATAGTCGCGGTGACCGTCGGCGGGTGCACTAAAAGCGCCGCTCAGCCAACGGCGGAGCCGGATGCTGCAAAGGTTTTTCGCGCGTTTTGCCGCGCCGCGTCGAATCTTAAGACATGAGACTATATTTCATGACGCTCAACCCGTTTCATCTGCCGGGAACACTGATCTACCTTGACCCTGACGGCGAATGGATCTTTTGGTGTCGGCATTGCGGACGGAACCGGGTTCCGACGCACGCACTCCGCAGACTGATCTTGCTTCCCCTCTTGCCTCATCCAATGCTGGTTTAGGAAGAACGGGGCGAATACCATCGAGCCGTTGACCAAGCGACAGCGGAGCAGGCCGCGCGGGACGATCCCACGGCGGACTGATCCAGCGTCGCAATAAATCAGGCGGCGGACGACCAAGAGCCAGCTTTTCTTCTGTGAGTACAGCCACCCGTCGTCCGTCGCGCCGCCAGTGTCCATGGAGGCAATTCTCCCTGGGAAATGAGGTTCTGACTGGTCAATGAGTTGACTCAGGAGCCAGGAATGGGCTCGGCATCTTCGAACACCGTTGAAACAGTTAGATGACGCAACTTTTGAGCTTCGCTCGCACGGGCGGCTTCGGCCCGCTGCACCCTCTTTTCCGCATCGACGCCCAGGATCAGGCGGACCGGGACCTCTTCGCTGTTTGCCAGTTGCACCACCACGGCGGCAATCTTGCGCGGGTCACCCTCGGAAAGAACCTCGTGAGTTTGCAGGACCTTCAGGTTCGCGCCGACCGATGCTTCATACTCCGGCAGAAGCTCCGGTGCCTTCTGTCTTGCGCGCCGTGCCCAATTGGTCCTAATGCCGCCCGGCTCCAGGCTGCATATCTTGACGCCGAAAGGTGCGACCTCCATCGCGAGAGCGTCGCTGAAGCCGCCGACAGCCCACTTAGCCGCGTGGTACGGCGTATTGCCTGCAACTGCCAGGCGGCCCCCGACGGAAGACACCTGAAAGATGTAGCCGCTCCTCTGTCCGCGCATCACCGGGATGGCGGCGCGGGTGGTGTAGACAACGCCGTAGAAGCAAGTATCGACCACTGCCTGGAAGTCTTCCGCGCTCAGCTGCTCGAACGGCGCGATCTGTCCGTAACCAGCATTATTGACGAGGACATCCAGCCGCCCGAAGCTCTCGACCGCTAACCGGACCGCTGACTTTGCGGCGGCCTCATCGCGCACTTCGAGGGTCACCGGCTTCACCCGCTCTCCGTATTGGGCCACGAGCGGCGCCAATTCCTCAGTGCGCCGCGCTCCAGCCACCACGTTGTCGCCCGCGGCCAGCGCCGCCTCGGCGATGTCCCGTCCCAACCCGCTTCCACTTCCCGTAATCAACCAGATTTTTGCCACGAGTTATCCTCTCTCGCGTATGAGATGATTTGAATAACTGACTGGTTGCTCAGCTATTTTTATGAAGATTCGCCCCGAAGGACCCGAACACATGGTTGGTGACCCTCAATGCCCCGCTTGTATGAGCCCGGATGGACAAACCTGGCCGCAGCGTCACTTTGACGGCATCGCCGTCAACGACTGTACCGGACTGGTGCACTGCGAAGAAGTCCCTTTGCCCGACTCTCCCGGTGTTGCGAGCGTTATGTATCGCTGCGACGTGTGCGGCGATTCCCTTTGAGGGCCGCCTCATTGCTGAGGAGGCACGGATGCAAGTCGGAAACCGCCGAGCGGAATACCCCGGCCCGCCGCTGCTCCGCGCTGTTCCCAACTCCCTTCTCCCGCACCGTTAGGAATTCATTCCTACCAGCCCACAACCATTCCGACTCCGAAACGACCAGACGGACGCTCCAAAACAACCAAACCCGCCGATCCGCCCACACGATCAATCCGCCTCCGCAACGACCAAACCAAACCCCCACCCCCCCCAAACGCCCCCCTCACTTATACCCCAGGCAAATAATATAAACCGAGCCGCTGGTTTCCGCCGCGGACAAGGTGATGTTAAGCGCCGTGGTGCTGAGCGAGGTCGTGGCGACCGATACGCCGCTGACGCTGGAGTTGGCCGCGCACACTGGGGTGCTGCCCCAGGTGCCGTTGAAGTTGATGGTGCAGGTGCTGCCCGAGGTGCCGCCCCAGGGCGCAACCATGGCGTTGTTATTTCCAACGATGGCGCTGGCCGTGCTGCCGCAGCCCGAAGCGATTGTGGGAACGGTGCCGGAGCCGTGCATGGCAAGATTGTGGTCGCCCTCGACCAGGATCGTGTCGCCGATGTCGATCTGGCTGCTGCTGGTGGCCGTGATTTGGGCAGACGCATTGCCGATGACGATGTTGCTGCCGCCGGATGTAATGCTGTGGGCTTCGCCGACGATGATATTGCTGCTGCCGGTGACCGCTTCGCCCGCCTCCCAACCGACCAGCGTGTTGTCGGTGCCGCCGGTGACGGCGGTGCCTGCTTTATATCCAAGGACGGTGTTGTCGGCAGCGGCGGTCGTGATCGCAGTCAGAGCAGAGTCGCCGACCGCCGTGTTGTAATTGCCCGTCAGCGGATTGGCGCTCGTGCCAGTCATCGCCTTATTGCCGAGCGCCGTGTTGTTGGTGCCGGTCGTGGCCCATTCCATGGCGTTATAGCCAATCGCCGTATTGGGGGCCGTGGAATTCACCGTGGAACTGGTCAACGCGTTATAGCCGACTGCTGTGTTGCTGATGGCCACGCCAGTGATTGAGATCAGCGCGTTGTCGCCGACGGCGATGTTGCCGGCGCTTGTGCCCGTCAGGGGATTAGCACTGGTGCTGTACATGGCCTCGTAGCCGATGGCGATGTTGTCGGAGCCGGTCGTGATATATCGTCCGCCCTGATAGCCGAGAACGCTGTTCGGGCTGCCGGTGGTTGTGAGGGCGAGCGCGCTGCCGCCGATGGCGGTATTGGAGCTGGTGGCGGCGGAACTGGTGAAAAGTACATAGCTACCAAGGGCGGTGTTGTTGCTGCCGGTAGCAATGGTTTCGAGCGCCTCGTAGCCTACAGCGACGTTGCCGCCGCCGCTAGTCGTGTTGTTTAGCGCACTGCTGCCGACGGCGGTGTTGTCGGAGCCGATGGAGTTGGAGAAAAGCGCTTTGTAGCCTATAGCGGTGTTGGAGTTCCCAGTTGACTGGATAGCAGAGATCGCCGAATTGCCGATGGCCACGTTATAGCCCGCGCCCGTTAAGTTATTGACGGACGAGCCGCTCATTGCCTTGTAGCCCGTCGCCGTGTTGTTCGTGCCGGTCGTGCTGTATTGGAGGGCTCCATAACCTATCGCCGTATTCGGGCTGCCGGTCGCCTTGTAGAGCGCCTCGTAGCCGACCGCCGTGCTTTCCGTGCCGGTCGTGATGCTGTCGAGCGCAAGATCACCGATGGCGGTGTTACCGCTGCTGGTAGCAGACTGTGCCGCGAGTGCGGATTTACCGACCGCAATGCTGGTCGTATCCGTATCGGGCAACTTCAGGATCGTCGTGCCGTTGATCTGATAGGCGCCCGCGCTGGTGGCGCCCGCGTTGGTCAGATTGAAATCGCCGGTCGAATCGAAGGCCGCGATTTCGGCGCCGTCGCTCGCGAAGTTGATCGTGGTGCCGGACGAGCTGGCCTGGTAGAGGCCGGTGTTGGTATCGCTGTAGAAGGTGAGCGAGGGAGCCGCCGCCGACCCCGCCGCCAGCTCGATATCGACATCGGTGGTGCTTTGGCCGCTGCTGAAGGACGTAAACGACGGCCCAGTACCGTTGCAATATTCGATGGTGCCGCCGGTGTAGTACAGCATGCCCGCGGTGGTCGAGCTACAGGTAGGAGTGGCTCCGGTCTCATCGACACTCCCGACAATCAACGCTTCGGGAACAAAGGTGCTGCCGGTCCCACACGTGTAAATGCCGTCATCATAGGCCTGCTGCACCATCTGCGTGCCGTCGGGCTCGGTCACGCCCCCGCAGGCATTGCCGCCGCCCACCGGGGCGTTATTGGCCGCGGCGTCAGGCGCGTGGCAGAGGAGGAGCGCCGCCAGAAGAGGCGGGGCGACTCTAAGTGCTGGCCGGTACGTCAAGCTGGACATCGAGAAAAACGAGCGTTTGAGGACTTGCGAGAGGGACTCCTGGTCAAATTGTAGTGGTGCGCTTACTTGTAGCCCAGGCAGATGATGTAAACCGAGCCGCTGGTTTCAGCCGCCGACAAGGTGATGCTAAGCGCCGTGGTGCTGAGCGAGGTTATGGCGACCGACACGCCGCTGACGCTGGAGTGGGCCGTGCAGACCGGGGTGCTGCCCCAGGTGCCGTTGAAGTTGATGGTGCAGGTACTGCCGGAGGTGCCGCCCCACGCCGCAACCATGGCGTTGTTATTTCCGACAATGGCGCTGGCCGTGCTGCCGCAGCCCGAAGCGATTGTGGGAACCGTGCCGGAGCCGTGAGTCGCAAGATTGTGATCGCCCTCAACCAGGATCGTGTCGCCGATGTCGAACTGGCTGTTGCTGCTGTTCGTAACCTGGCCGAGGCTGTTGCCGATCAAGATATTGCTGCCGCCAGTCGTAATCGCGCTGCTCGGATCTTCGCCGATCATGATGTTACTGTTGCCGGTCACGCCGAGGCCAGCTTTCCAGCCAACCAGGGTGTTGTCGGTGCCGCCGGTGACGGCGTAACCTGCCTTATAGCCAAGGGCGGTGTTGTCGTCCGCCGCGGTCGTGATTGCGGTCAGAGCCGAGTCGCCTACGCCCGTGTTGTAATTGCCCGTCAGCGGATTGGCGCTCGTGCCGGCCATCGCCAGATTGCCGAGCGCCGTATTGTTGGTTGCGGTCGTGGCCCATTCCATGGCGTCATAACCGATGGCTGTGTTCGGGTTTGTGGAGTGGACCGTGGAACTGGTCAACGCGTTATAGCCGACTGCTGTGTTGCTGATGGCCACGCCGGTGATCGCCGTCAGAGCGTTGTCGCCAATGGCGATATTGCCCGCGCTCGTGCCCGTCAGCGGGTTGGCGCTGGTGCCGGTCATGGCGTTATAACCGATGGCGATGTTGTCGGCACCGGTCGTGATATATTCACCAGCGTCGTAGCCCATCGCCGTGTTCGGGCTGCCGGTTGCTAAGTTAAGCGTCTGATAGCCAGCCGCCGTGCTGCCGGTGCCGGTCGAGAGGGTGGCGAGCGCTCCATATCCGATGGCCGTGTTGTTGCTGCCCGTCGCCAGGTTAAGCGCGTTCCAGCCGACCGCCGTGCTGCTGTTGCTGGTCGACATGGTGGCGAGCGCCTGATAGCCGACGGCGGTGTTGTCGGCGGCGGTGGAGTTGGAGAAAAGCGCTTTGTAGCCGATGGCGGTGTTCGCGCTCGCGGTCCCTTGGATCGCGTTGAGCGCCGAATCGCCGAGGGCCACGTTATCACCCGCACCCGTCATGGGACTGGCGGAGGTGCCCTGCATCGCCAGATAGCCAATGGCCGTGTTGTTGGTGCCGGTCGAAGCCCATTCCAGGGCGTCGTAGCCCATCGCCGTGTTCGGGCTACCGGTCGCCTTGTAGAGCGCCTCGTAGCCGACCGCCGTGCTGTCGGTGCCGGTCGTGATAGTGGTGAGTGCCAGATCGCCAACCGCAGTATTGCCGCTGCTGGTAGCAGACTGCGCCGCGAGCGCGGATTGGCCGACCGCGATGCTGAGCAGGTCCTGGTCGGGAAACTTAAGGATGGTGGTGCCGTTGATCTGATATGCACCCGCGCTGGTGGCGCCCGCGTTCGTCAGGTTGAAATCGCCGGTCGAATCGAAGGCCGCAATTTCGGCGCCGTCGCTCGCAAAGTTGATCGTATAGCTGCCCGAGCTGGCCTGATAGATGCCGGTGTTGGTGTCGCTGTAGAATGTCAGCGAGGGGGCCGCGGCCGATCCCGCCGCAAGTTGGACATCGACATCGTTGAGGCCGCTCAAGGCCGCAAAAGTAGAACCACCGTTGCAATATTCGATGATGCCGCCGGTGTAGTACAGCATGCCAGCGGTGGTCGAACTGCACGTCGGAGTGGCTCCGGTGGCATCGACGGCCCCGACAATCAACGCTTCGGGAACAAAGGTGTTGCCGGTCCCACACGTGTAAATGCTGTCGTCGTAGGCTTGCTGCACCATCTGGGTGCCGTCGGTCTCGGTCACGCCCGTGCAGGCATTGCCGCCGCCCACGACAGCGTTATTCGCCGCGGCGTCAGGCCCGAGGAGGAGCGCTCCCAGAAGGACACCAGCCGTAGCCACCCGTCCCAAGCCCCGTCTCATGCCACGACTCCCCGTGCGACGCAGGAAGGAAAGGTCGCCAGGGACAAGCCCTGGTGACCGGGGTTCAGAAACCGCTCGTAAAGAAACGGCGCGACGCTTTTAGGCTTGCGCCTTGTACATAGCGCCGCCCCCCGGTCGAAAGACCGAAAGGCGGCACCTGTTGAAGCATCGGACTATAATTCCGCTGTATCGCTCAACCGGGTTGGGCATGAAACCGCGGCCCGTTCAGGCCGGTGTCCATGCGCGACACAAGATTGATGGGAAACAACGGGAAACATGGTCTACGCTCCTGACGGCCAAAGATGCCTTGGCCGCTTTACGATTAAGGGTTTCTGAGGCCCCGAAGGCGGGCACATACCCGCCTTCGCCTTTGATAATGCGAACAAAGGCCGAGTAGGTCAACCGGAAATAGGGCCTAGACAAAGAGGCCAACCAACTCTCTTTCTGTGGCTCCAGTAGGGCTGAAAGCGTACTCCTTCGGAGTCGCGCAAAACTTGACGCCCGGCCGGCCTTCCCCTAAGTTAAGGGCGATGGAAGTGCATTTCACCCCGGACCTGCAAGCGAAGCTTGACCGCGTGGCGGCAGAGAACCGCCGCGGCGCGGACGAGTATGTCCAGCAGCTTGTCGAAAGCTATCTGGACCACGATGCCTGGTTCCGGCAGAAAGTGACCGCCAGCCTCGGCAAGCTGGATCGCGGAGAGTTTCTCACGCACGAGGAAGTCGGCGCGCGCATCGAAAAGATGTTCCAGGCGTAATGCACATCCGCTGGTCTCCTGAAGCGGTCGCTGACGTAGAAATCATCATTGACTACATCCGCCGGGACAATCCCGCCGTCGCGCACCGCGTCGGCCAAACGATTCATGATCGCCTCAACGCACTTGGTGCCTTCCCCTATGGCGGTAGACCTGGCCGCGTGGAGAATACCCGCGAATTGCCGTTGCCGCCCCTGCCCTTCATCGTGGTATACCGGGTGCTGGAACAAGCAGAATTGGTGGAAATCGTGAATGTGATCCATGGTGCGCAGCGCTGGCCACCAGCGGACTAGAGAACTTAAACTGCGTCGTCGGCCCCACGTCAACCGACTTCCGCCCACTCCCGAAAGCTGATTGACCGAGGCGAGAGCGGTTATGTGGTGGACCTCTTGAATGTGAAGCGGGTAAGCCCGACCGGGGCGCGTGAGTTGATAAAATCAACACAGGAATGCCCTGTGATATCGATGACGGCGGAGCTGGCAGCTATACCGAGGCCCTGATGGCCGGAGCCGCTCGATTTTGTGAAGCGCACCCGGACGAGAACTGGAGTATTTCCGGCGTTTTGGTCCAGCACGGATTGAGCTTGAACGCCGACGATGGCAAGCGGCGTCTGACTGAGAAGGTGCTTCCGCCTGTTCTCGATATGGAAGAATCTATCTTCGAGGCCTTGGAGGCGTTTCGGAATTCATTCGTCGAGCCTGCAACCCTGCCGCCCAACGAAGGCCCTTCAGAACGGGGCCGCGTTGCGCCGGATCGCTTGGGCAAAGTATCGCTTCTTGCCGAGATCGAAAACCTGATAAACAACATGCCGCCTCGGGCAACGATCCGCCACGAAACCCCGGAAAATCGCAATTGGTTCGGGCGCGTGGCCGCTGCTGTCGAGAAGTGGAACCCGGCGAAGAGCGCCTTGGTGAAGGAACATTTGGACCTGTTCTTTAGCAACGGTCATGCGCGGGAAACGGCCCATGGCCTTAACAAGCTATTGATACTATTGGATCAGGCGCGGGCTGATCTGCGATTGGCGGAGACCCGCAGCACCGCAATGGAGCCACGTGCAAGAACGCGTTCGGGCAGAGTGTTCATTGGACATGGTGGCGCGTCTTTGGTTTGGTATCAACTCAAGGATTTCTTGAGCGACCGGCTGGGCCTTTCATGGAGTGAGTTCAATTCGGAAGCCGCGGCGGGTATCAGTACCACGGAGCGCCTTCAGACCTTGCTGGAAGATGCGGATTTTGCGTTCTTGGTGATGACGGCAGAAGATGGCCACGCGGACGGTAGCACCCACGCTCGTGAAAATGTCGTCCACGAAATCGGACTTTTTCAGGGCAAGCTCGGCTTTAAGCGCGCCATCATCCTCTTGGAGCAAGGCTGCGCAAAGTTTTCCAACATTCATGGCCTTACCTATATCGAGTTTCCGAAAGGAAATTTGACACCGGCCTTTGAGGAGATACGACGCGTTCTTGAGCGCGAAGGTCTTTGCGGTCGTTCTGTCGACGAAGGGAGGCAACCAGCCGCCGAAGAACCAACGGCTGAGGCTGCCGAGGCCACTCCCCTTGGCCTCCTATCCGGCGGGTGGTATGACGGCGGCACGTTTGGGATTCCGAGCATTGACGGCAGAACCTGTTCGGTTCTGGAAGTGAAAAATAACATCGTTGAGGTTCCGGTGTATGCCAAAGACGTAACGGCCCGCATCGAGTACTGGAACGCGGCTGGAACCAAACGGTTCGTCGTCGCGGTGGCCGCATGGTGGGATATGATTCCTGATCGTGCCAAAGGCTCTGGGGGCTGGAGGCACACGGTTGATGTCGAGGCTGGCGCGTCCCAATGCTTGGTCCTCTTTGTTACCAAGGACAACTCGATGACCGTATACCGGGAAAACATCATGCCGGTTGGAGTCATTGACTATGGCAAGTGGGACATTTTGATCCAGGTCTCCTCGGAGAATGTTGAGGGCTTCGAAACAACATTGTCGTTCACGCTGGCGCGCGATGGACTTCGTAACTATGGCTTCGGCGGCCAACGGCGGCTTCCACCGAGGTCTGCGGCGGCTGGCCAACCCTCAAAAAGCGCGACCCAACATTAGAGCAAGATCGCTTCAGATCGCTTCAAGCTGAAACGTGAATCTTCCTCTACGCTTGGAAATCCAAACGGAACAACAGCCCTCAGTGTGGTGTCGATTAGGGTGGCGAAAAACCGAAGCCAGCAACCAATTGATAAATCACAATCTTCTTGCGCCGACTCTTGCAGATCCGTGCACGCCCTCTCCTTGCACATTCGTGCCCGGTCGCTCCACAGATTCGCCTTGCAGATCCGTGCACAAGCCACTGGACGGCCGGACACGGGTTACCTTGCGTCACCCGTGCGGGCGGTACGGCAGACGTGCCCACTCCCAAGGCAGATTATCGCCAATCCTGCGCACCGTGATGGATGTGCAGAACTTCGACGGCGTCAGGTTTCACCGCGTAGACCACGACGTACGGGAGCGGCTGTCGGCAGGCACTTAATCGTGCAAAAAACACTCCGGTACCGTCTCCCCTGGTAACAAATGGCACTTAATGATGCAAACAAAGAGCACTTAATCGTGCGAAACAAGCAATAAATCATGCAAAGAAAATTCTCGCAGA
>Ga0302324_100013266_pt1 | contig 16728 bp, 11 predicted proteins | sample Palsa_T0_1_FD_201949 | JGI IMG/M metagenome (GOLD analysis project Ga0302324, IMG submission 201949) | Peat permafrost microbial communities from Stordalen Mire near Abisko, Sweden - Palsa_T0_1 | ecosystem: Environmental > Terrestrial > Soil > Palsa > Peat permafrost | place: Sweden: Abisko...
GTTTTCTCGCCGGCGAGTGCCCCACGGAAGTGCAGGCGCAGACGGTGGGCAATCCGGGCCAGTACAGCATGGACAATGTCGTTGCGTCGCTCAAGTTTCCGAACGGCACATTGGGGACGATCAGCTATCTTGCTAATGGCGACAAGTCGGCTTCGAAAGAGCGCGTGGAAGTCTTCGGCGGCGGCTCCGTAGCGATCCTCGAAGATTTTCGGCGGCTCGAACTCGTGCGCAATGGCCGCAAACAAATCACACGCGCGCGCTGGAAACAAGACAAGGGTCACCAGGCGGAGATGCAGGCATTCGTCGACGCGATCACGGGCAAGACGCCACCGCCGATTTCGTTCGAACAGATCGTAAGTTCGACCTTGGCAACTCTTCGACTGCAGAATTCGTGCCAGACCGGGCAGTCTCTGCGGGTCGAACTGGGAGAGTTTGTCGCGTCGGCGCTGCAGGTAGACTCTACACCGTAAGAAATCCACGCTTAAACACGCGAAAGAGCCGGCAAACATCGAATGACAAGAGAAGGGAACGCGCCGTAAATGTTGATTCTTGGCCTGAATATGTTTCATGCCGACGCTTCTGCGGCAATCGCAGAAGATGGAAAGATTCTTTTTGCGGTGGCAGAAGAGCGGCTGAATCGGCATAAACATTACGGCGGATTTCCCGCGCTGGCGGTGAAAGCGTGTCTGGATGCAGCGGGCGCGAGGATCACCGACGTTCAACACGTTGCTGTTGGGCAGGATAGCGACGCCAACCTCAGCAGGAAAGTCCAATATGCGCTGGCGAATCCGGCGAAGATCCTGAATTTTATCAAGATGCGGCAGCGCAAGGAGTCGATGCGCGATGTGCGTTCGTTGCTGGCGCAGGCGCTCGACGTGGATGCTTCGACCCTGAAGTTTCAGGAGCATCATCTGGAGCACCATATCGCGCACATTGCCAGCTCCTACTACTGTTCGCCCTGGGAAAAGGCCGCAGGATTCAGCTACGACGGCTCGGGAGATTTTGTCTCCACCATGATGGCGCGCTGCGAGGGTCATGAGATTCAGGTGCTCGACCGTGTGTTCCTCCCACACTCGCTTGGAAGTTTCTACACCATGATCTGCGATTTCATCGGCTATCGGAAATATGGCGATGAAGGCAAAGTCATGGGGCTGGCGCCGTATGGAAAAGACACCTTCGTCGACGAGATTCGAAAGATCATCACGCTTAAGAGTGGCAGCTTTCAGCTCAACATGAGTTACTTTAAGCCGCTCGGCAGCAATCAGGGAATGGAGGTGCTGCCGGACGGAACGGTGCGCCTGGCGCGCCATTTCTCTGACAAGATGGAGAAGCTTTTCGGCCCGCCCCGGGAGCCGCATGCCGAGATCACGCAGCGCGATATGGATCTGGCGTATGCCATGCAACATTGTTTTGAGGAGGCATTCTTTCATATTGTGAACGAGCTGCATAAACGCGTTCCCGATGAAAATCTCGCGATGGCCGGCGGATGCGCGCTCAACAGTGTGGCGAATGGCAAACTCTTTTCCCGGACGCCATTCCGGCGAACCTGGATTCAGCCGGCGGCAGGCGATGAAGGTCTGGCGATTGGCGCCGCCCTCCACACCTATCACTCGGTGCTGAAACAACCGCGTAGGAACGAAGATCAGATGAATCATGCCTACCTCGGGCCGGAGTTTTCCGAGGCGCAGATCGAATCAGCCCTGAAAAGTGCGAGCGTGAAGTATCAGCGGCTCGAGCGCGTGCCGCTACTCGACGCTGTTTCCGATCAAATGGTGCAGGGCAACATTGTGGGATGGTTCCAGGGCCGTATGGAATGGGGACCGCGTGCGCTCGGCAATCGTTCCATCGTTGCGCATCCCGGACTGCCCAACATGAAGGATGTGTTGAACGCGCGCATCAAACATCGCGAATGGTTCCGGCCTTTTGCCCCCTCTATTCTGGCCGAAGCGCAGCACGAGTATTTTGAGCATGATCATCCATCGCCTTACATGCTCCATGTGTACAAGATTCGTTTGGAAAAACAGAAGAGCCTGTGCGCCGTGAACCATGTCGACGACACCGGACGATTGCAGACGGTGGCGCGGGAAGAGAATCCGCTGTACTACGATCTGATCCAGACCTTCGGCAAAAAGACCGGAATTCCCGTGATTCTGAACACAAGTTTCAACGAAAACGAGCCGATCGTGTGCACCCCTCAAGAAGCGATAGATTGCTTCCAGCGCACGAAAATGGATGTGCTGGCCATCGGCCCCTTCTTCGCGCGCAAGTCCGACCCGGCATAACCCCGCCATGAGTGAAACTCCACTTGCCGCGGGCGCATCCACCGACTCCGGCCTGAAGCTTCGAAGAGTCGGAGCCTGGAGCGGCATTCGGGTGCTCGCCTGGAACGGCGACGTCCTCTACGGGTGTCGCGGGTATCAGATCATTCGGCTGCAAGCGAATAAGAACCAAGTGAATAAGAATCAGGAGTGGGAAGAAGTTGCGTCCTATCGTCCAGTCTGGTGGAGAAATCTCACGGCGCGCGCCACGCTGAGCCATCGTCTGGTGCGCGATGGCTTTCATGCGCTGGCCATTCTCGGTAGTAATCCCCAGACGATGGTGGGCGCGGTTCCCGGCGCCTTGGTCACGCGAACTCCGGGTAGCGATGAATTTCATGTTTCACATAAGATTCAGCGCGGCACCCGGCCGCTGCACATTACCGCCGTTCCATCGGGGAAAATTTATTGGGGAGAGTACTTCGACAATCGTGAGCGCGCGGAAGTTCACATCTACGTCTCAACCGGTCACGGGCGCGGCTGGCAGATCGCTTACACGTTTGCCGCGCGCAGTATACGGCACATCCACAATATTGTTTACGATCGATGGGGTGATTGCCTTTGGATACTGACTGGAGACGATGGCGCCGAGTGCAAGGTGCTGCGTGCTTCCTGCGATCTGCAGTCGGTGGAGGTGGTGCTCGAAGGCAATCAGCAGACACGGGCCGTGGCCGCGATTCCAACGAAAGACGGCTTGTATCTTTCGACCGACACCCCCTTCGAGAAGAACCATGTCTATCGTCTCGGCCATTCCGGGACTGTCGAGCGCGTCGGCGATCTTGCCAGCTCCTCGATCTACGGTTGCAGTGTTGGCGAGGCATTGTTCTTCTCGACCATGATCGAGCCCAGTGCCGTGAACACCAGCCGTGAGGTGCAAATATCCGGATCGCGGCACGGAACGAACTGGCAGGTGCTGGCTCGCTGGAAGAAGGACAATTTGCCGATGCGTTATTTCCAGTACGGCAATGCCTTTCTGCCTGACGGCGAAAACTCCACTCGCTATCTGGCAGCGACGACCATCGCTGTCGAGACGGACGATCTCGTCACCACGCTGTGGGAAGTTGAGTCCGCATGAGCGCCACCACGCGTTGGCATTATTACCGGCGCATCTTCAGCGCCTACCTAGGTTCCGGCCGAAGCCAGTTGACGTTCTGGCATGAAGTGCCGGAGATGAATTCCCGGGCCACCGCCAGCCGTCTCGGCGAGTACTACATGTTGTTTCGCGAGAAGGCGGACTACGCCGGGCATTATGACGCTGCTGGCATCCCCATGCTCGACTATCGCGGAGTCATTGGTCTGCAATACAATCCGATCGCGATTGCCCAGTGGGGCCTCGCGAATTACAACCGTTTCTGCGAAAGCGGTGAACAGGCGCGTTGGCAGAAGACTCTTCTCGCTGCCGATTGGCTAACCGCGAATCTCGAACAGAATGCTCACGGGCTTTGGGTCTGGAACCATCATTTCGACTGGGAATATCGGGACACGCTCAAGGCGCCTTGGTATTCGGGACTTGCTCAAGGGCAGGGTGTTTCGCTTCTTCTACGGGCGCATGCTCACTCCGATGACGAGAAATATCAACGTGCGATCGACAATGCGTTTGTCGCGCTGACGCAGCCGGTCGCCCAAGGCGGCGTCCTGCTTGAGGACGAAAAACTTGTGGGAGGAAAAAACGACCTGTGGATCGAAGAGTATCTCGTCCATCCGCCCACTCACATTTTGAACGGGTTCATCTGGGCATTGTGGGGCGTCTTTGATTTCTGGCTGGCGCGCGCGGATACTTCGGCCGAACGCATTTTCGAGCGCGGAGTCGAGACGCTACTTCGCAATCTCGATCGATTCGATACTGGCTACTGGTCTCTTTATGAACAGTCCGGAACCCGGCTGAAAATGCTGGCCAGCCCCTTCTATCATCGGTTGCATATTGTACAGTTGCGCGTAATGTCGAAACTGACCGGGGACGCGCGCTTCGCGACGGTTGCCGAACGCTGGGAGGGATACGCCCGGGCGCGCAGCAATCGGGCCCGCGCTCTGGTCGGCAAAAGTGTTTTCAAGCTGCTCCACTACTGACGGTTCGAACACTCATCGTGAAGATTCTCTACGTCTCGCAATACTTTCCGCCGGAGATGGGAGCGCCGTCGGCGCGCGCCTCCGAGTTGTGCCGCCATTGGGCGCGCATGGGTCATGACGCGACCGTGCTCACCGGGTTTCCGAATCATCCGACCGGAGTTGTGCCTGAGGAGTGGCGCGCGCGCCTGCGCCATCTTCACTACACGGAAACCATTGACGGGGTGCGCGTCGTGCGCACCTGGCTCTGGCCGCTTCCCAACCGAAAGGCACACGAAAGAATTCTGAACTACGCGTCTTTCTGTGTCTCGGCGGCGGTCAGCGGCTTATTTCTTAAGAAGCCGGACGTGGTCATCGCCACGTCGCCACAATTACTGTGCGCACTTTCCGGATGGTGGCTTGCGTGGTGGAAGCGCGTTCCTTTCGTCTTCGAGGTGCGCGATCTTTGGCCCGAATCGCTTGCGGCAGTCGGCGCGGGCAGCGAGGGAAGCATGCTCCATCGTACGCTGGCAGCAATAGCCGGATTTCTTTACCGTCACGCCCATCGCATCGTTGTCGTCGCGCCGGCCTTCAAAGATCATCTGATTCGCTATTGGAACGTTCCCGCGGCAAAGATTTCTATTGTCGAGAATGGAGTGGAGACCGATCTTTTCCGGCTCGACCCTGCGGCGCTGGACGAGCGAAGGAAACTGAAGCTCGAAGATCGTTTTGTAATCTGCTACATCGGCACCATGGGCAATGCGCATGGATTGGATACTTTGATCGCCGCCGCCAAAGATCTACAGACTGCCTTGCCCAGCGCGATGTTTCTCCTGATCGGGGAAGGTGCGGATAAGGAGCGGATCGTGGAACTCGCTGCTGCGTCCGGCCTTACCAACATTATGTTCCTCGGTCAACAGCCGCGGGAAACCATTCCCTCCTACGTTTCAGCTTCCGATCTCTGCCTGGTTATGCTGAAAAAGACCGAACTGTTCAAGACCGTGATTCCCACCAAACTCCTCGAATACATGGCATGTGAGCGGCCGGTCGTTGTCGCGGTCGACGGACAAGCCCGTAAGATTATCGAAGAAGCCGGCGCCGGCGTATTTGTGGAGCCCGAGGACAGCCAGGCTTTGGTGAAAGCGATCATGGAACTGGCGAAGAACCCCCAGCAGAGACGGCAAATGGGAGCCAGCGGGCGGCACTACATTGTTACTGGATTTTCTCGCGAAAAAACTGCGGAGGACTATATCACCGTACTTAAAGCGCTCGGCTCGTAGCGCCCACACCGCGCGAGCATCCGAACTCGACTCTACCTCGACTCTAGTGATCAACCGCGACGACCGCCAAGGCCGTCGACAGTGACATGGCTGCGTCCGCAGTGCGATACGCCGCAGCTTTGGCCGCGCTTCCGGGCACGAATAATACGTCGCCCTTCAGCAGAGGCAAATCGGACGCCTTGGCATAAAGTATCTTCTTGAGATTGACGGGAATTTCTTGAACCCCATTCGTCGTCTGTCGCAGGATCCTCGTCTTGGCCAACGCGGAGGTGCGCGTGCCGCCTCCGGCCATCGCCAGGGCCTTGAGAACAGTAATGGCGTTGTCCTCAATGCGGAACCCGCTGGGTCGCGCTACATCACCGACGACATATACGATGCCGGCGCGAGAAACTATGATCAAATCTCCCGGATAAACAGGTACATTGTTGTGAGTATCTTCCGTCAAATTCGACGATATCTGAAGCTCGACCTTGTGATCGGGATCTTCGCGATGCTCGATGGTCACGATGCGCCCCGCCTTATCGGTTAATCCTCCCGCCGCCGAGATCAGGTCGAAAAGATGGCGATCGCCAATTGCAGGGTAAATCCCGGGACGACTAACTTCTCCCGCTAGCGTGACGGTTTGCGAGGAGGATTCGTTCACGAAGATGGTAACGTGCGGGCTGCGCACGAAGCCTCCATCCTCCAGCCGCTTTTGGATTAAATCCTGTGCTTCATCGAGGCTCAGGCCGGCGACATGAACGTAGTCAATCAGGGGAAGGTATACGTCTCCGGAACCGCTGATGCGAGCCTTGGTCAGGAGCTCAGGCACTCCAAACACAGCGATATCAATCAGATCGCCGATTCCTAGCTGCACATTGGAATTCGGAAGCGGACGCGGCGGTTGGGGCGAAGCAGTTTCGGTCGCAGGTGCCGGCTGCGCAACATCTCCCGTCGCCGGCGGTTGGGGTGAAGCGGTTTGGGTCGCAGGTACGGGCTGCGCAACATCTCCCGTCGCCGGCGTCTGCGCCATCAGCTGCAGGCTGCATAAGCCGACAACAAGCACATATATGCTTCGCAAAGGAAAGTAACAACTCCGCCCGGACATACCAAGACTCCTGTATCTCTCTGTCCGGCAAGTTTAACATAAGCAATCCGATAAAAGCGGCGCACAACGCGCTATTTCACAGGCCCGCAACCATCAGGCGTTAAAAAAACGGAGTTAAAAAAAGTGCGGTGCAGTTGCTCATGCACTGCCGGGAGTTGTATAGTTCCAACCAACTAACACTTGATCGTTCCAGCATTACCAATGGGAAACCCTATCTGAGAGACATGGACTGAATGCTCGCGCAACAGATGTCGTGTGAAATGCGGAATGTTTCAGCCGGAAGGGAACTCTGATTTTGACTCTCCTGTTCTTTGGGCTGTTCGCGTTCTCTCTCGCTTTCTCGTTTGTCGCTACCCGTGACGTGCGGGACTTGGCGACCCGCAGAGGCTGGGTTTCTTTGCCGCGAGATGGACGCCATATCCACCAGGCTCCGCTTCCCCGGTTAGGGGGCGTCGCGATTTTCATGGCGTTCTCCGTCAGCTTGGGTGTTTGGCTGGCGCTCTCTCTCATATTTCCCCGCTTGCTCGAAGGACTCGCCCCCGCTACGCTTCTCCGTATTTATGTTCCAGCGTGCTTGATTTTTGCTCTCGGCATCTATGACGATCTCCGCGGCGCGGGGCCGTATTTGAAATTTTCTGTGCAGGCAATCGCCGCTGCACTGCTGTTTGCCGGCGGAATGCGCGTTCTCGATCTCCCGCTCATTTTCGGCTCCCACTCGCTGCCCTGGTTCGTCGGCTTGCCGCTCACCGTGTTGTGGGTAGTTGCGGTTACCAACGCCTTCAATCTCATCGATGGCCTGGACGGTTTGGCCGCGGGATCTGCTTTGTTTTCGACTTTGGTGTTTTTTGTTGTCTCCCTGGTCGATCATTCATGGCTCGGCTCGCTGATGAGCGTGACCCTCGCGGGCGCTATCCTCGGGTTTCTTCGCTTCAACTTCAATCCGGCCACGATTTTCCTCGGTGACTCAGGCAGCCTGTTCATCGGTTTCGTGCTCAGTGCCCTGGCTCTTGCAGGAGCCCAGAAGGCGCCGACCTTCGTCGCCGTGGCCATTCCGGTAGTGTCGTTCGGATTGCCGATTCTCGAAACTCTGCTGTCTATCCTGCGGCGGTTGATCAGCGGACGACCCGTTTTCACCGCCGATCGCGAACACATCCACCACAAGTTGCTGCAGATGGGTTTTTCGCATCGCCAGGTGGTGGTCGTTCTCTACGCCGTCTCCGCCGTGTTCGCCATGCTCAGCCTGTTTCTGCTGTGGCCCACCGGTAGCACTCTCGGACTCGTGCTCGCGGTGGTCGGCACCGGCATCTGGCTGGGAGTGCAGCATCTCAATTATGTTGAGTTTGGCGAACTGCGGAGAGTCGCGCAGCGCACCATTGACCAGCGCCAGATTGTGATCAACAATCTTTCCGTGCGCCGCGCCGTCGAAGAACTCAAAGTGGCCGCTAATTTCAATCAGCTGCGCAGCACCCTGGTCGCCGCCTTCGAGAGCAACGATTTCGATGCCTTCGAATTGCACCTTAAGTCGCTTCCCAGCGATAAAGTGCCGACCAGCGATGCCAACCGCCCTTTTCACTGGAGCAAGTTTCCCCACATGGCGGCAATTTCCAGCCAGCCTTCCTGGAAGCTCACGCTGGACCTCGTGACATCCTCCCACCAGCGTCGGGGCTCCCTCGTCGTTTACCGCACCTACAGCCACCGTAATCTGCAATTGGATGTCAACCTCCTGACCTCCGAATTCCCCGTGATCCTCGCAGATGCGCTTGATCGAGTATTGACCATGCCCCAGGTTCTCGTACCGGCTTCACAAGACGACACCCCGTTTCTGGCCGCAAACCTCTAACGGCTTTTTGAAAACCATTCGAAGGGAAGGTCGCGATCCTGCTCCCTTCCTTTTGATCCCTGAGTTAATATGGAGGCGATTATGGATCGGAGCTTTCGCAAATCACCGAATCCAATTGCAGGGACTCCCATCGGCGAGCGTCGTCGGCGTGTGCGTCAAAAACTCCACACTCCGGTGTATGCCAGCTTCAATGGTCTCCACACCGGCATGGTTGTGGATCTGAGCGAATTGCTCGACCTCCACGAAGACGGCTTCGCCGTCCAGACCAGCGAACGGCTGGAAATGAATCGAGCAGTCGCGCTTTGTCTCGATCTCCCGGAAACTAAAAGTTTCATTCATGGCAGCGGCCAGGTGATATGGAGCGATGACACCGGTCGCGGAGGTGTCCGCTTTTCCGCCCTTCCGGAGAGTTCCCGCCACATTCTCAGAGAATGGCTTTTTGCGAACCTTCTGATTGCCTGCGCCAATCACGCGGCTCGCACCGAGCAACTCCAGGCTCGCGAAGAAGGCTTCGAAGAAGTGGCTCGCGAAGAGTATCTGCCCGAGCCGATGCAGCCCACTGCCACCGGCAGCGTTGTCCCGATCCCCGATCAGGACGAAACGCTCTCGTCGTTGGAAGTGGCGATGGAAGCGGTTCGCCGCGAGGTCGGCCAGATCGCTGACGACGTCGATGCGGTTTTGCGGCTCATCACCGAAAGCGCCTTGAGTCTCACAGCAGCCAGCGGCGCCGCTATGGCACTGCTCACGGACGACCAGATGATCTGCCGGGCGCGAGCCGGTGAACCAGTTCCTCCCTTGGGTGCCCCCGTGGACGTAAATCACGGATTGTCTGGAGAATGCGTTCGTACTGCTCTCCTTGTTTCCTGCGAAGATGCGGAAAACGATCCGCGTATCGATCCCGAAGTGGCTCGCAATCTGGGCATCGCCTCGCTCCTGGCCACTCCCATCGTTTTCGATTTCCGCGTAGTCGGCCTGCTCGAGGTTTTCTCTACGCACCCGCGGGCTTTCACCAAGCTCCACGGGATTGTTTTAGAGCGCCTCGTCCAATTGATTCCCCAACCCCAGAGTGAAAGAGATAGTGCGAGAAATAGTGCGGAGAACTGTCCAGACATCAGTCTAGGCATTAATGCACAGACCGAACCTGAAAGGATGCAGCCGGAAAACCGCCAGCCGCTGACGCCGATCGAGTCCGAAGCGATGGCCGACGCGCCATGGCCCCGTGCGTCGCAGTTCGGATCGGCCGAGTCAGTTTCGATCCCTGCGGCTCGCGAGCCCTCGCTTGATCCGAAGCCGGAGGTCGCCGAGCAAATCTCCGGGCAGGTCTCCGGACAAATCGAGGGAGTTCCGGATCCGGCCCCCGATCCCGTCCCCGAAGATGCGCCCGAAGCCCCATCGCGCCTGCTTTATCGTGCGCTGATCGGGTTGGTGATTGTCGTTGTGGCGACGGTCATCGGCTACGTCGCCGGTCCTGCAGTCGATAAGCGTTGGAGTCCTTCGCCGCAGGCATCGCAGCGGCCCTTGGGCGAGTCAGACCAGGCGGTCCCGGCCGTTTCACAGCAAAGCGTCAGCGATCGCACAGCAGCCTCGAACTCCCTGGAGGAATTGCAAAAACTTGCGGCTCAGGGAGACGCCGACGCGCAGTGGCAGCTCGGCGTTCGCTACCATAGCGGAGAGGTGCCCGATGACGCGCAAGCCGTGCAATGGTTCCAGCGAGCCGCCGAACAGGGTAATATCGCCGCCCAGAGTGCGCTCGGCGCCTACTATTGGAGTGGACGTGGTGTCCCTGAGGATTTGTCCAAAGCGTACTTCTGGTCGACGATTGCAATGGCCCAGGGCGACGAGATGAGCAAAGGCCGGCTCCAGGGACTGGCTAAGCAAATGACCCCCGCACAGGTTTCCATCGCGCGCCAGCAGGCCCAAATCTGGATCCGCTCCCATAGCCAACGAGCGAAATCCCAGTCCAACTGATCTAGCCCCCGCTCACTCACCACAGACAGACTCATTCCCTCCGCCGTAGAATGTCCGTGTGGCCACGCTGCGCGACATTTTGACGGCAGATGATCGCGTCCGCGAAGCCGACCCTGCTCTTTGGGAAAAGCTGGATCGCAATCGCGTCCGCTGCTATGCCTGCGGCCACTGCTGTCCCATTCCCGACGGACAACCCGGTGTCTGCAAGGTGCGCTTCAACCACGGCGGCACGCTCTACGTTCCCTGGGGCTACGTCGCGGGAGTGCAGTGTGATCCGATCGAAAAGAAGCCCTTCTTCCACGCGCACCCCGGCGCCCTCGCCTACAGTTTCGGAATGCTGGGCTGCGATCTGCATTGCTCTTATTGCCAGAACTGGGTCACATCGCAGGCGCTGCGCGATCCGAATGCGGTATCACCGCCGCTCGAGGTCAATCCCGAACTGCTGGTCAAAGACGCGCTTGCCCAGGGCGCAAAAGTGCTGGTCAGCACCTATAACGAGCCGCTGATCACGAGCGAATGGGCGGTCGCCGTTTTCCGTCAAGCTCGCCAGGCCGGCTTGCTCACCGCCTATGTTTCCAACGGCAACGGAACTTCGCAGGTTCTCGAATATCTCCATCCCTGGATCGATCTCTACAAAGTCGATCTCAAGAGCTTCGACGATCATCATTATCGTCAGCTCGGCGGACGCCTGCAGCCTATCCTCGACACCATCCGCACTCTGCACCAGATGGGTGTCTGGCTCGAGATCGTCACCCTGCTTATCCCGGGCTTCAACGACAGCGACGAGGAACTCCGCCGCCTCACCGCATTTCTAGCTGGCGTTTCACCCGACGTCCCGTGGCACGTTACCGCTTTTCACCAGGACTACAAAATGACTTCGCCTGCGGATACGCGTCCCGAAGACCTGCTGCGCGCTGCCGCCATCGGCCGTGAAGCTGGGTTGCGCTACATTTACGCCGGCAATCTTCCTGGGAAGGTGGAAGGTCTCGAAGACACTCATTGCCATTACTGCGGCGAAATACTGATCCAGCGCCATGGATATTGCATCGAAAAGTATAAGTTGACTCCGGAAGGCAATTGTCCGGCATGCCACGCGCCGGTTCCCGGCCGCTGGTCGAAGAGGTTTGACGGTCAGGTCGCCGCCTCGCCTTTTCTGCCCCGCAGGCAGTCGCAATTGGTTAGAATCCTCTCGCGACCATAATCGACATCATGCGAACCGCGAGAACATCGATCCGGGCAGTCTCGGTGTGTCCGATCGTGGTGTGTCCAATTCTGGTGTGTCTGGTCCTGATCACTCTGGGCTGTTCTCCGCGTGATTTTCTGACGCGCCGGCTTGCCGCAGACTTGATTCTGGCCTCCGACGCATTCAAAGCGCCGCAGTTGTTCTGGGTCAGGACGGGCATAATTTCCAACAAGGATTTCAGTTCACCCGACTTCATGGTGTTGCAGAGCCGCGGATGGATCATCGGCAGCGAGAAGAAGTGTCCCGCCGGAATCGAACCTCCACCCTGCTGGGATGTATTGCTCACGCCGGTCGGTATCGATACCATGCGTCCCCTGATTTTGAATGGATTGCCCGAAAACGGCCCGACCATCCAAGTCGCGCGGCGTGAACTGCTGGGCGTTTCCGGAATCAGCAAGGCCGGCAACTTCGCCGAAGTCGAATTCTCCTGGCATTGGGTTACGGTGAATCAAGTCGGTGCCGCACTGTACGACAGCGGAGTGCACTACCGGTCGACTGTCGCCTTTCGCGAATATGACGACGGCTGGCGCATGGTGGAGCAAAACGTCCCCAGCAACCAGACTCTCGATGAAGCACTGCACAACGCTCAACCGATCGCACCGTAAGAACTGCATGTTCCTGTAAGGGCTCAATCAATCTATGCGACCATCAACTCTGCTCACCATACTCGCGCCACTCATTTCCGTTTCGATCTTTGTGCACGCTCAGACCACTAAGCCCAAACTCACCTTCGACGAATTCTTCAACTCGGTTAGCTTCAATACCGTAAAAGTCTCGCCCGATGGCGACTCGGTTGTCATCGCAACCGAAAAGGCGGACTGGGAACAGCAGATTTTCCGCAAGGAACTCTGGCTCTACCGCGCTCTGAGCGCCGGCGGCTTGGCGTCCGGCAACTTGACCCAGTTGACCCAATCCGGACATGACAGGTCGCCGCAGTGGTCGCCCGACGGCCACTGGATCGCCTTTCTCTCCGGACGCAAAGCCGCCGATACCAAAGATCCAGACGCGGGAGACGGCAAAAAAAAGACCGACGCCGAGAACCAGGCGAAAGATGCGAAAGACGAAGACGCTAAAGACAAAGACAAAGACGTCACGCAGCTCTTCCTGATTTCGCCCAGCGGCGGCGAGGCCTTTGCCATCACCTCCGGCGAGGACGAAGTCCACGCCTTTGCCTGGTCCGCAGACTCGAAGGCAATTTACTTCGCCACCCGCCAACCCTGGACCAAGCAGCAGAACGACGATCACAAAAAAGAGTGGAAGGATGTGATCCGCTACCGCGGCGACGAGCGCGGCGATGGTATCTTCCGCCTCAATCTCGAGGAAGCCCTGGCGCGCCACGCCGCCCTCGGCTCCAAAGATATCCCCGACGCGGAAAAAGATTTCGGCGCAACCCCTGGTGCCGCCGCAATTGCGCGCACGCCTCTGAAAGTAGACCAGATCAGCATCTCCCACGACGGCCAGCGCTTGGCGTTCGTGACTTCGTCGGTATCCGAGCGTCAGGAAAAGGTCGAAGACATCGAACTTTACCTCGTCAACCTGATCAGCAATACAGCCGAAGCCACGCCGATCCGCCTCACCCGCAATGAAGCCATCGAATTGAATTTGGAATGGTCTCTCGATAATCGCCATCTTTTCTTTCAAGTCAACGGTGGATCTTTGGAGCGGAAGTATGAAGACCCGCAACCGCGTCTCTACTGGGTCGACACTTCCGACAGCACATCCGAAAAAAAAGAAGTGCAGCGCTGGTTTGCCGGCTATCCAGGCGAAGTCGTGCATTACACGCCGTTGCCCGACGGCTCCGTGCTGTGTGCTTGCCGTCTCGGAACCGAGGTGCAGTTCGCATCGCAGGCCAATCCCAAAGCCGCCATCGTGAAGCGTGAGGGATGGGCTGGAACCTATGAAATTCCGTCTGCCGCGGAGCAATTGCAATCACAATCTCAAAGCTCGCGCATAGCGTTTGCCTACTCGGCGATCGACCGGCCCACCGAAATTTACATAGCCGACGGTCCCGACAAACTGGCGCAGGCGCGCCCCATCACGGCTTTCAACAAACTGTTCACCGAACGCGACCTGCCGCAGGCCAAGCCCTATCGCTGGACTTCCGACGACGGCACGCCCATCGAAGGCATGCTGATGTATCCGCCAGGAAAATTTGAAGCGAAGAACCTGCCGACGTTTGTGTTCATCCACGGCGGCCCGCAGGATGCCGACGGCAACCACTTTGAGGCCGATTGGTATCAGTGGGATCGCCTCGCCGCCACTGCGGGCTGGCTCGTCTTCGAGCCCAACTATCGCGGATCGACCGGCTATGGCGACAAATTCGCGCTCCAGATCGTCCCTGAAATCGTTTCCCGCCCCGGCAAGGATATATTGACCGGTGTCGATGCGCTGGTGAAAGACGGAATTGCCGACGCGAACCAGTTGGCCGTCGGCGGCTACAGCTACGGCGGCTATATGACAAACTGGTTGATCACCCAAACCACGCGCTTCAAAGCGGCCGTCACCGGCGCCGGCGCGGTCGAGCATGTCGCCAACTGGGGTAACGACGACACCACCTTCGACGATGCCTATTTCCTCGGCGGTCTGCCCTGGGAAACCCCCGATCGTTATCGAAGCGAAGGCGCGATTTACCAGATTAATAAAGTCCGCACGCCAACCCACATGGTCGCCGGAGCCGACGATATACGGGTCGCGGTGCTCGAGGACTACCTTCTCGATCGCGCCCTCCACGAGCTCAATGTTCCGAGTGACCTGCTGATCTTTCCCGGCGAGGGACACTCGCTTGATAAGAACCCCTGGCACGGCAAGATCAAAGTGCGCGAAGAGTTGAAGTGGCTCGAGAAGTACGGCGGCGTACCCGGCACGAACTAAACTTGCCGATGGAGAGCCGGGCGCCCCGCCCGGCCACGCCCAAAACTCAACGACGAGAACGGGTACTTCACGCGGCCGTGACGAACGCGACTTCTGCCCCGCAAGAATGACTTTCCCAAGCGTTCCACTCCAGCAAGCCTGACTTGCGGCCGCGGCCAACCAAACTCCGTACCCGCGGCTTCCAAGGCTGCAAGAGCACAATCGTCAGTTCCAAAGGGAGGTTCATCTCGATGATCGCTCGCTTCGTCTGCTTCTTCGCTTGCGCTTCCGTTTTCTGCGGAAGTCTCTTCGCCCAATCGACGCAACCGTCGCTCACCATCTACAACGAGGATTTCGCCGTCGTGCGCCAGGAAATCCCGCTGGATCTGAAATCCGGCGAAAACCAGGTCAACGTGAACGATCTCACCATGCATCTCGAGCCCGACTCCGTCGTTCTGCGCGATCCCAGCGGCAAGCACTCGCTCCAGGTGTTGGAGCAGAACTACCGCGCCGACCCCATCTCCGAGCCGCTGCTGCTCTCGCTCTATGAAGGCAAGACCATCGAGTTCGAAGGCTCGGGAGGCCAAATCATCAAGGGCAAAGTCATCCGCAGCGGATTTACGCCGCAGAACTATTTCTCGATAAACCGCTATGGCCAGGAGTCTTACCAGGGCGGCGCGCCGCAACAGCCCGTCATTGAGGTCGACGGCCAATTGCGCTTCAGTCTTCCTGGCACACCCATCTTTCCGAGTCTGACCAATGACAGCATCCTGAAGCCGCGTCTGGAGTGGTTGCTCGCCACCGACAAAGCAGGAAAGTTTCCCGCTGAATTTTCCTACGTAACCGGCGGCATGAGCTGGGAGGCCGACTACAACATCGTGGCGCCGGAAAAGGGCGACCTGGTCGACATCGTGGGCTGGGTCACTATGGACAACCAGACCGGCAAGACCTTCGAGAACGCCCGCATCAAGCTCATGGCTGGCGACGTGAACAAGATTCAGCCGGGGATGTCGGGCCGAGCCTTTTCCCAGATGGTTGCCGTGAACGGTGCAAATGTGGCGGGGCCACCGGTCTCCGAAAAGGCCTTCGACGAGTACCACCTTTATACCCTCGAACGCACCACGACCCTGCGCGACCGCGAGACCAAGCAAGTGGAATTCATTCGCGCCGCGGGGGTCGGTACGAAACAGATTTATATCTTCGACGGCGTCAAGATTGACGCGAACCGCTACAACGGATGGGACTGGGACAATTTCCGCAACGACCACTCCTACGGCACCGAATCCAATACCAAGATCTGGGTGATGCGCGAATTTGTCGATTCGCAGGCGAATCATCTCGGCATGCCGCTGCCCAAGGGCCGTGTGCGCTTCTACCGCCGCAACGACGACGGCCAGATCGAATTCACCGGCGAAAATGTCATCGACCACACGCCCCGTGACGAGACTGTCCGCATCTATACCGGCAATGCTTTTGACCTGACCGGCGAACGCGTCCGGGCCAGCTACTTTGTCGATGAAAGCAATCGTACGGCCACGGAGTTGTTCGAAATCAAAGTCCGCAACCACAAGAAAGAGCCGGTAGATGTCCGCGTGGTTGAACATCTGTATCGCGGGCAGAACTGGGAAATCACGTCGAATTCCGCCGACTATAAAAAGACCAACGCCCACACCATTGAGTTTCCCGTTACGATTGCTCCCGATGCTGAGAAGACGATCGACTACACGGCGCACTACACATGGTGAGAACAAGGGGTGTCCCATCCTTCGTCCACTTTGTAAAAGGCCGGGACATCCTTTACGTTTTCGTTTCTGGAGATAATGAGGTCAAAAAGCCTGCTCTCGCGGCGTTCGCGGAATCCCACTTCTGCGCAAAGTACGCGCAGGAGAATGGGGCACCCCTTGTGTTGCTCATGCCTACGAGATCAAAGGCCTACGAACGCAGGTTCTTACCGGCGCGAAGCGGCCGCCGTTTGCAGTTGCGCAACTTTCGCGTGCGGCGAAGCCTGCTCATAGCGCGCAATGCCCTTGTAGAGCGCTTCCGCGATTTCCTGACGGTACGTCGCGCTCTGCAGGTTGTGTTCGTCTGCGGGACTGCTCACA
>Ga0302324_100013267_pt1 | contig 16725 bp, 14 predicted proteins | sample Palsa_T0_1_FD_201949 | JGI IMG/M metagenome (GOLD analysis project Ga0302324, IMG submission 201949) | Peat permafrost microbial communities from Stordalen Mire near Abisko, Sweden - Palsa_T0_1 | ecosystem: Environmental > Terrestrial > Soil > Palsa > Peat permafrost | place: Sweden: Abisko...
GCGCGGAAATCGCGGACATCCAGCGCAGTATGACCCAGCAAAGCGGCACCTGGGAGCAGGAGCTAATTCGGCCGACTACCCGGATGCCGATGATCGTCGGCGTGGGACTCGCAGTCTTTCAGCAGATTACGGGCATTAACACCGTCATGTATTACTCGCCTACCATCTTCAAGTTCGCCGGGATCAAGGGCGTAGCGCCCGCGATTCTTGCCGGAGTCGGTTTGGCAGCGGTGATGTGGTGCTTCTATGTGTTGGCCATCTTCCTACTGGACCGAGTAGGCCGCAGGCCGTTGTTGCTCATTGGAATAGCCGGCCAGGTTTTGGGCCTAACGATTCTCGGGGCCGCTTTTCAGATCCAGCACTCTGCGGACCTAAAGAGCTCTGTCGCCATCGCTGGCTTGGTGATCTATGTCGCTTCCTTCGCGGTAGGGCTGGGGCCGGTGTTTTGGCTGTTAATTTCCGAGATCTTTCCGCTAAGGGTCCGCGGTCCTGCGATGAGCGCCGTAACGGTCGCCAATTGGGCAATGAACTTGGCGGTAGCCGTGACATTCCTGACCATGGTCTCGCTACTCGGCCAGGCGGGGACTTTTTGGACCTACGGCATAATCGCTGTGGCGGCCTGGTTCTTCTGCTATGGCCTGGTGCCGGAAACCAAGGGCAAGACTCTGGAGCAGATTGAGGCGCACTGGCGGTCGGGAAAGGCTCCGCGGGCACTATGAAGACTAGCCCGATCTCGAAGTGATCCGCGGGGTCGGCGTTTTACGTTCTGTTGATTTTTTCGGTGGAATGTCGCACGTGAGGACCTTCGCTTCAGCAACACCGTTCCAATCATCAAAGGCCGCCGGCAAGGAGAGCGATGCCTCGCGCTACTGCCGGCCATGATGTAACGCTCCACTTCAAAGAGCGGGCTTTGCACGAATCGCCGACGCGGCAGAGCCCTAAATTGCGCGGAGTGCCATTCGCGGATTTGTGCGCTACCGAACAGACGCGCGATTGAATCCGGTACACCGTCCACCGACGGTATCATCATCACCGACGATATGCATTGCTGCATTCATTGCAGTTGCGGCGCCGCGAAATGGCCCATCGTGGGCACTAAGTAATGAGGACAACGTGCGGCCACTGATTGCCGGAAACTGGAAGATGAACGGACTGATGGCGCAGATGGGCGAAATCGAAGCCATAGCTGCATCAGTGACCGCCAAGCCGTCACTCGCCGATGTTCTGATCTGTACGCCCGCGACGCTGATTGCGCGGGCAGTGCAGGTCGCTGCGGGGCGCATCGGCATCGGGGGGCAGAACTGCCACGCTGCCATCGCCGGTGCGTTTACCGGAGACATCAGCGCTGAGATGCTCAAAGATGCCGGCGCCTCCTCGGTCATCGTCGGACATTCTGAGCGCCGCCAACATCATGGCGAGACCGATGCGATGGTGGCCGCAAAGGCGAGCGCGGCATTGCGCGTAGGACTGCTGGTCATCATCTGCATCGGAGAGACGCAATCGCAGCGCAGCGACGGTAACGCCTTATCCGTGTGCGCCGATCAGATCGCAGGCAGCATGCCTGAAGGCGTGTCCTCATCTAGCAGTGCGGTGGCTTATGAGCCGCTTTGGGCGATCGGAACCGGACACATACCGACCGCGGAGCAGATCGCGCAGATGCATGCGCATATTCGCCATTGCCTTGAGGTTCGATTAGGTGCAGGAGGCAAAGCGGTGCGCATCCTCTATGGCGGTTCGGTCAAACCGTCCAACGCGCTCGAGATCCTAGCGCTGCCGGAAGTAGATGGCGCGCTGATCGGCGGCGCAAGCCTGAAGGCCACGGATTTCGATGACATTATTGGTGCTGCTAGAGCTCGTCTGGACATAAAGACCTCGGCTTCCACTGAAAGGACGGACCGCCAGTGTTGAGCCTACTTAAGCAAATAGCGTGATGCGCGTGGGAATTGCCTCGGACCATGGAGGATTTGTCTTAAAAGAGCAGATCGCCGAATCGTTGCGCACCTTGAGTTACGAGATCGTGGACCTTGGCGCATACGGATTGGATCCGGCGGACGATTACCCCAATTTCATCATCCCTTTGGCGAGGGCTGTAGCCGCCGGGCAAGTCGATCGCGGGGTGGCACTTTGCGGTAGCGGCGTGGGAGCGTCCATCGCCGCGAACAAGGTCTCCGGTGTGCGGGCCGGCCTCATCCATGATGTCTTTTCCGCCCGTCAGGGCGTCGAAGACGATGACATGAATGTCATCTGTCTAGGTGGAAAGGTGGTTGGAGCGGCACTGGCTCTGGAACTGATCGAGATCTTTTTGACCGCACACTTCAGCAGCGCCGCTCGCCATCGACGACGCTTGGCAGAAGTGCAGGGACTGGAACATCAGGAAACCTAAACCATGAAAGCCGATACACTCGACTCCGATTCGCTCCACAAGATGAACGCTTATTGGCGCGCGGCCAACTACTTATCGGTTGGCCAGATTTATCTCTATGACAATCCGCTGCTGAAGCGGCCGCTGCGCCTGTCTGACGTCAAGCCCCTGGTGGTCGGACACTGGGGCACAACCCCCGGTCAGAACTTCATCTACGTGCACCTGAACCGGATCATCAAGCAGTACGACCTGGATATGTTTTACATCGCAGGTCCCGGTCATGGCGGTCCGGCCATTGTGGGCAACGTCTACCTCGAAGGGACCTGGAGCGAGGTGTATCCAAATGTCACGCAGGACGAAGCCGGGCTAAAAGAACTGTTCAAGCAATTCTCATTTCCCGGCGGCATCTCCAGCCATGTCGCCCCGACGACTCCAGGGTCGATTCATGAGGGCGGTGAGCTCGGCTACTCCCTCAGTCATGCCTTCGGAGCGGCCTTCGACAATCCAGATCTGGTCGTCGCGTGTGTCATCGGTGATGGGGAAGCGGAAACTGGACCCCTGGCGACCGCTTGGCAGTCCAACAAGCTTCTGAATCCGATCAGCGACGGCGCCGTGCTGCCGATCCTGCACTTGAACGGCTACAAAATCAGTAACCCGACCGTGCTCGCTCGCATCGAACACGAGGAACTGGAAAAATTCATCCGTGGCTGTGGATGGACACCGCACTTCGTGGAGGGCGATGAGCCCGAGGCGATGCACCGGCTGATGTCGGGCACCTTGGACACGGTCATCGAGGACATCCGGCGCATCCAGAGCAATGCCCGTAGCCACAGCGATACCACCCGACCGCGCTGGCCCATGATCGTGCTGCGATCACCTAAGGGCTGGACGGGACCGAAAGTCGTCGATGGCCTGAAGGTGGAGGGCACGTTCCGAGCGCACCAGGTGCCGCTGCTGGTGGATGCGGCGCATCCGGATCACATCCCACTGCTGGAAAGCTGGATGAAAAGCTACAAGGCGGAGGAACTGTTCGATCAGAATGGCCGCTTGATTCCGGAATTGGCAGATCTTGCCCCGAAGGGCGAACGTCGGATGGGTGCCAATCCGCATGCCAATGGCGGCCTGTTGCTGCGCGATCTGCAGATGCCCGACTTTTGCGCTCACGCGGTGCATGTGCCGTCCCCTGGTGCCGTCGAGGCTTGCGATACGCAGGTATTGGGCAGGTTTCTACGCGATGTGACCCAGCTGAATCAGGCAGCGCGGAATTTCCGCATCTTCGGCCCTGACGAGACGCTTTCAAACCTTTTGGGCGCGGTGTTTGAAGTCACCAATCGCCAGTGGGATGCCCGGGAAGTGAAAAGTGATGAATTCCTTGCGCCCGAGGGACAAGTGCTTGACTCGATGTTGAGCGAACATCAGTGCGAAGGTTGGTTGGAGGGATATCTGTTGACCGGCCGGCACGGTCTATTCAACAGCTACGAGGCCTTCATTCGCATCGTCGATTCGATGTTCAGTCAACACGCCAAATGGCTCAAAGTATGTATGGAGCTGCCCTGGCGGCGGCAGATTTCGTCGTTGAACTATTTGCTCGCCTCCCATGTGTGGCAACAGGATCACAACGGCTTCACGCACCAGGATCCCGGTTTTCTGGATCACGTCATAAACAAAAAGGCCGATATCGTCCGCGTGTACTTGCCGGCCGACGCGAACTGTCTGCTGTCGGTCTTCGATCATTGCCTGCGGAGCCGCAACTACGTCAATGTGGTGGTGGCCGGCAAGCACGCGCTTCCGCAATGGCTCACTATGGATGCCGCGGTAGTGCACTGCACGGAAGGCATCGGCATCTGGCAATGGGCAAGCAATGACCAGGGCGGCGAGCCGGATGTCGTCATGGGCTGTTGCGGGGATACGCCAACGCTGGAAATTCTCGCTGCCGTCTCAATCCTACGTGAGCATCTGCCAAAACTGAGAATTCGGGTCGTCAACGTCGTCGATCTCATGAAGCTACAGTCCAGCACGGAGCATCCGCACGGATTGACGGATCAGGATTATGACTCTCTGTTCACGAAGGACAAACACATTATCTTCGGTTTTCATGGCTACCCCTGGTTGGTCCACCGGCTGACCTACCGGCGCACCAATCGCAATCTGCACGTCCGCGGCTATAAAGAAGAAGGCACGATCACGACACCCTTTGACATGCGTGTGCAAAACGACCTTGACAGATTTCACCTGGTCATAGACGTGGTGGATCGGCTGCCAGGATTGGGCACTCGGGGCGCCTATCTTAAGCAGATGCTTCAGGACAAGCTCATCGAGCACAAGAAGTACATCAATAAGCACGGCCAAGACATGCCGGAGGTTCGGAATTGGAAATGGAATCAGAGCGACGCAGACAAAGAAGGGAAGGCAGGCGCTGCAAAGACCGATGCCGGATCTAAACGCGTGACGGGGAAGCCGGGGCTTGCACGCAAGGCAAGTTAATCAGACTCCCTGCGCAAGTGGGTTCGCACCTGCGCGCAGAGACCGTGGAAATTCTGATCGCCGGCGCCGAGAGATTGCTCGCGTTTACTAAGAACAAGCTGCCGAAACGGAGTATGCGCGGCGCGCCTTCGGGGAAGAACCCTTCCCGGCGCGAAATGCGGCCGTGCTAGAAACTTGACGTGGACGACTCGCTGCAGCTTTGCCTGATTCGCCACTGGGAGGGGTAGATGGCTTGGCCTCTCACCGGCCAACATTCGGGTCGCACGGATACTGCCATGTGGCGGCATGGCGATGAGGAGGCATGTGAATTGGAGCGGTGGCTACGAAACATTTTCTTCACTCGTGCATTGACCAGCCTGGCGCTGCGAGCGAGACAGACATACGGCCACCCGCGAATCCCAGTTATCGCGCCGTGGAACGCCGCGCCAACTGGTCTATGAGTCGCCATCGAGCCGCCGATACGGTGTCCTGTGGAAGTTAAACGCGACTTGCATGTGCTCGCGCTGAACAGCGGCTCCTCGTCGCTTAAGTTTGGCCTTTATCGTGTGCGGCATTTGGAAACCGAACGCCTGATCGCCGGCAACGCGGAATCAATCGGCGAGGATGCCGGTATCTTCCACGCGGAGGACGCGAAGGGGCGTTCTTTGCTTCATGAGTCCGCGCCGCTGCCCAATCAAGCGGCCGCGATGGTTCGCGTCGCGAGACTGCTGACTGACACGCACATTCCCGTTCCACAGACGATTGGGCATCGCATCGTGCACGGCGGTCCGAAGCTTAGACGGCATTGTCTTATAGATGAGTCGGTTCTTAGAGAGCTCGACGCTGCCGTTGTCTTCGCGCCATTGCACATGCCTGCGGCCCTATCGGTTATCAGGTTTTGCGAGACGCATTTCTCCGGACTTCCGCAAGTCGCTTGTTTTGATACTAGCTTTCACGCCCAGATGCCGGACATCGCCCGCGTGCTGCCAATTCCTCGCGCGCTGCAGTCCGAGGGAGTTCAACGCTATGGGTTTCATGGCCTGTCATGCGAGTCGATTGTGGCTCAACTGGCCGGTAATCTGCCCGCTCGTCTGATCATTGCGCATCTCGGAAACGGGGCGAGCGTCACTGCCGTCTTGGACGGCCAGTCCATAGACACCAGCATGGGGTTGACCCCGACGGGTGGCCTTATCATGGGCACGCGCAGCGGTGACTTGGACCCCGGGGTTCTGGTTTATCTGGCAAGACAAAAGAAGCTCGATGCGACTACGCTTGAAGAGCTTGTTGATCGCCGTAGCGGCCTGCTAGGCATTTCCGGGTGCTCCGAGGACCTGCGAGCTTTGCACATGGCGGCAACATCGAATACCGATGCGCGCTTGGCCATTGACATGTTTTGCTACTCGGCAGCCAAGCAGATCGCCGCAATGAGCGCGGTCCTGGGGACTGTCGATCTGATCGTCTTCACCGGCGGGATTGGAGAAAACGACCTGCAGGTCCGCGCCCAAATCTGTAGTCGCCTCGACTTGGTCGGCGTACGCCTCGATGAAGTACGCAATCGTGAAGCGGGCGATCCTATCAGCGACGGGACCTCCTCGTGCCAGGTGCGCGTGTTGCCGTCACAGGAAGACGAGCAAATCGCCCGTCATGCTTGGACCTTGTACTGACGCGGTTCAACTGCTCAGCTCGTTAAGGGCCACTGGTGCCGTCGCGGCATACGTGACAGGGCGTCTGCTGCCATGGGAGGTCGCACTAAGTGCGCTGCCGTACAGACGTGCGGGTCAGGCGCTATAAGGTAGTCGTAGCGCTTCTACGGAACGCGCGTCGCTCTTTGCATCCGGTCTCGGGGCGACTCATACATAGAGGTCCGCAGCAGGGCGATGTCGGAGACCGCGCCATCGGTTGCGAAGAGAATGCCGAGTCAAATTGCGCCGCCATCGTTGTCGGAACTGCAGTTGCTGTCCAACGGGCGCCTTCGTGTGCTGGAATGATCTGGCTATTCCGCGTCGGCGGGAGGATGAGACCTGCGAACAGTGGGGCGCGTTCTGCTACCTCCTTGAGCTCGAAAGCGGGCACTTCCGCTGCTCGCCAGAGCCCTGCGAATTTTCCATCGATGATCGTGCGCGCGTTATCGACGTGAGGCTATCGTTATTGACGCGAACGGCGCTCGTGGCCGAGGGGGCCTAATGGCTACTCATATCAGCGCGCTCGCCGGGAAACCCGCCCCGTTCTCATCCCTTATCGACGTGGCGAAACTGGTCACAGCTTATTACGAGATCAAGCCCGATCCTGCGGTCGCGGCGCAGCGCGTCGTCTTTGGCACGTCAGGGCATCGCGGCTCGGCCTTCGACGGCACAGTCAATGAATGCCACTTACTCGCTGTCACACAGGCGATATGTGATTTCCGTCGAGCTCACGATATCACCGGACCCCTTTTCCTTGGAATCGATACCCACGCGTTATTGGAACCGGCGTGCGCGAGCGGACTCGAAGTGCTCGCGGCCAATGGCGCGAATGTCATGCTGGCGACAGACGATGAATACACTCCGAGGCCGGCGATCTCACATGCAATTCTGGTCTACAACCGCGGACGCAGTACCGGCTCGGCCGATGGTATCGTCATTACACCCTCGCACAATCCGCCGTGCGATGGTGGCTATAAGTACAACCCCGCGAACGGCGGCCCGGCGGGTCTGGACGTCACGGACTGGATGGAAACCGCGGTGGACGCGGTCATCGCGTCATCGTGAACATGATCGTAATTACCTGAAGAGACCTGATTTCTTCACGGATTCTTAGGAAAATAGAAAATGACACTCAAATCGCAATTCGAGCCGTCGAAAGGCCCCGAGCCTAAGACGAATGCCAAAGCTATTGCGAGCCCCAAAGCCGGCGCCAAGGACGATTTGAAAACACTGCCCCTTGCTGAGCTCGAGAAGCGACTGGGATCTTCACCGGACGGACTTAGTCAAAGTGTAGCCACCGCGCGGCTCACGAAAGATGGACCCAATGAGATCAAGGAAGAGAAGGTCAATCCGATCCTGAAGTTCCTGAAGTACTTTTGGGGACCAATCCCGTGGATGATTGAAATCGCGGTGATTCTGTCGGGAGTTGTCAAACACTGGCCTGATTTCTTCATCATCTTACTGCTGCTGGTTACCAACGCCGTCGTGGGGTTTTGGGAGGAACGCTCGGCCGGCAACGCCATTGCCGCCCTAAAAGCCAAGCTTGCAACCAAGACCCGGGTGAAACGCGATGGCAAGTGGGTCACCCCACCGGCGCGTGACCTGGTCGCGGGCGATGTCATCCAGCTGAAACAGGGGGACATCGTGCCCGCGGATGCCCGGTTGCTGGACGGGGATCCGATGTCGGTCGATCAGTCCGCATTGACGGGCGAATCCTTGCCCGCCACGCGCAAGCTGGGCGAGGCCGTATTTTCCGGCTCGATCGTCCGACGCGGTCAGAGCACGGCGTTGGTCTATGCCACGGGTACGAATACCTACTTCGGCAAGACGGCTCAATTGGTGGAAAAGGCACACAGCGTCAGCCATTTTCAAAAGGCGGTTTTGAAGATCGGCAATTACCTGATCATCCTTGCATTGAGTCTGGTCGCTGTGATTATTGGTTTTGCGATCTATCGCGGTGATCCAATCCTTACCACGTTGGAGTTTGCCCTCGTGTTGACGGTAGCGGCGATTCCCGTCGCCATGCCGACGGTACTATCGGTGACGATGGCCGTAGGGGCGCGCCTGCTCGCCAAGAAGCAAGCGGTCGTAAGCCGCTTAGTGGCAATCGAGGAATTGGCAGGCGTGGACGTTTTGTGCGCCGACAAGACCGGCACGCTGACCGAGGACAAGCTCACGTTGGGCGATCCGTTTTGCGTGGAAACCATCACTGCGGCGCAAGTCATTCTCGACGCAGCCCTGGCGTCTCGCGCGGATAACGACGACACCATCGATCTGGCGGTACTGAAAGGCCTGAAGGATCAAACGATCCTGAAGAGCTACCAGATGGTGCACTTTACACCGTTCGATCCGGTGCACAAACGTACGGAGGCCAGCGTCAAGGACAAAGACGGGAAGCTGTTCAAGGTAACCAAGGGCGCGCCGCAGGTGATCCTGGCGCTCTCGGCCAACGCGAGGCAAGTGCAGCCGGCGGTGCAGAAGGCAGTCGATGACTTCGCCGCGCGCGGCTTTCGTTCGCTCGGAGTAGCGCGTGCGGAGGCGGACGGAAAATGGCAGCTGGTCGGGGTATTGCCATTGTTCGATCCGCCACGTGCCGACGCCAAAGCGACCATCGCCACTGCAGTAGCGATGGGCGTCAAGGTCAAGATGGTGACCGGCGATGCCCTCGCGATCGCCAAGGAGACCGCCAAGAAACTGGATATGGGCACGAATATCCTCGATGCCAGCAGCCTGGGCGACATCAAGCAGGCGGAGTCACCAGCAGCGGCCACGCTGATCGAGAAGGCCGATGGTTTCGCCCAAGTGTTCCCAGAAAATAAATACGACATCATCGATGTGCTGCAGAAACGCGGGCATATCGTCGGCATGACGGGCGACGGGGTAAATGATGCCCCGGCATTGAAGAAAGCCGATTGCGGCATCGCGGTATCGACGGCAACGGATGCGGCGCGCGCAGCGGCGGCTATCGTCCTGATGACACCGGGGCTTTCGGTGATCATCGACGCGATCAAGGAGAGCCGAAAAATATTCCAACGTATGAACAGCTATGCCATGTACCGCATCACCGAGACGCTGCGTGTGCTGCTGTTCATGACGCTGGCGATTCTGGTCTTTAATTTCTACCCTGTGACGGCAGTCATGATCGTCATGATTGCGCTGCTCAACGACGGGGCGATCCTGTCGATCGCCTATGACAAGGTTAATTACAGTAATGAGCCCGAGGCCTGGAACATGCGCCGGGTGCTGGGGATTTCCACGGTACTGGGCGTCATCGGGACCGTCGCCATTTTCGGCCTGTTTTACCTCTCAACGGAGGTCTTTCATCTCGACCGCGCGCGCATCCAGACCATGATGTACCTCAAGATGTCCGTGGCAGGACACCTGACGATATTTCTAACGCGCACACGCGGGCCTTTCTGGTCCAAACGCCCGGCGCGGATTTTGTTGATCGCGGTATTCGGCACGCAAGCCATTGCGACACTGATCGCGGTGTATGGCATGTTCATGACGCCACTCGGCTGGGGTTATGCTGGGATCGTTTGGGGATATGCGTTGGCCTGGTTCCTCGTAAATGATCGGGTGAAGCTGCTCGCGCATCGGATTCTCGATCGGCAAAGCGCGCAGTCGAAAGCCGTATCTCGATCAGCACCCAAGCCGGAAGCAAGAGCTGTGGCGCAATTCACTGCCAGGGCGAATGCAAAGCCTGCATCGGCTGCTACGGCGGACGCGAAACAGGGTGCCGAGGCCGAGCCTGCTTCTGCGACCAAGGCGGACGTGAAACCAGATGCGAAGGCAGAGTCTCTACCCGCTTCCAAGGCTCCCACCAACCCAGATGCCAAGCCTGAATCTTCGTCTGCTGCCGCGGACGCGAAGCTTGACGCCAAGGCCGAGCCCGCATCCGCTGCCAAGGTAGCTGCGAACTCAGAGGTTAAGGCCGAGTTGCAACCCGCGGTCGATCCCAAAACACAATCCGATGTGACGCCTCAGCTTGTCGAACGAGTTCATGCACTTTACGAGGAGCTCGGGCGCCAGGACGTGATCGCGGTGCAGGAATTTGAAAAATCGGAAGAGAGATCAAGAAAAAAGATTGCGCATTAGTGAATCGATCGGAAACGCTTCGGCGCGAGGTTAGTGCACCTTGTGATCAAGTTGAATCACATCTCATCAACGCGCAAACAACGCTCAAAGGTGTGCCATTGAAAATTCACTCCAGCGATTTTAGGGTCCCGACAGGCAAAAAGATTGATCTCGACAGGTGGCCTACAAATGTGCCGCCCTTCTTCAAATCAAAGAAGCAGTATCAGGCGCTCCTCGAAAAACACGTTGCGAGTTTGAGTTCGCTGCAACAGCTTCACTATGCGTCCGGTCGCTACGCAGTGCTCCTGATTTTTCAGGGTATGGATTCTGCCGGTAAGGATGGCGCCATTCGACACGTCATGTCCGGGGTGAATCCGGAAGGCTGTGAAGTCTTCAGTTTTAAGCAGCCGAGCGCCGAGGAGCTGAAGCACGACTTTCTATGGCGCACAACGTGCCGGCTCCCGGAACGCGGGCGGATCGGCATCTTTAATCGTTCTTACTATGAAGAAGTACTGATTACGCGAGTTCATCCCGAGATCCTAAGCACTCAAAATCTTCCGAGACATTCGCGCGACACCAAGCACTTCTGGCGTGAGCGGTACTCCTCCATCGTCGACCTCGAGGCGCACCTCCATCGAAACGGCACGCAGATCGTCAAGGTTTTTCTTCATCTGTCGGCCAAGGAGCAGAAAAGTCGATTTCTCGAGCGCATCGATGAGCCCGACAAAAATTGGAAATTCAGTTCCTCGGACATTCACGAGAGGAAATATTGGAAGCGCTACATGCGCGCTTATGCGGATTGTTTGGCCGCCACCAGCACGCATCACACACCTTGGTTCGCTGTTCCAGCCGATGATAAGGACAATGCCCGCTTGATCGTGTCGCAAATCATTATCGACGCTTTCTCCGACCTTCGGATGCGTTTCCCCAAGAGCTCTGCAAAACGTCGGCGAGAGTTACGATCCATCGGCAAGGGGCTCACGAAGTAGCTCTAAAACAGTGAGAGAATTGAAGCTCCCCATCGAAGCTGAGCTAAGCACACTTCAGCGTGAATCATTCAGCTACTTTGAGCATGAAGTAAATTCCACAAACGGTCTGGTATGCGATAAAAGCACGCAAAAGTGGCCTGCCAGCATTGCCGCAACGGGATTCGCACTTGCGGCCTACCCAGTAGGCGTGGAGCGCGGGTACATCGCCCGCGCGGCCGCCGTCGAGCGAACGCTGGCGACGCTACGCTTCTTCTCGAATAGCGCACAAGGGCCTGAAGTCGACGCCACCGGCTATCAGGGTTTTTATTATCATTTTCTTGACATGCAAACCGGCCGCCGTGCTTGGCGGTGCGAACTCTCAACGGTAGACACCGGCTTTTTACTGGCGGGAATGCTGACGGCGGCTGCTTACTTTGATGCGAATTCGAGCGATGAACAGGAAATCCGCGCTCTCGCCGAGGCGCTTTATCGTCGTGCCAATTGGCACTGGGCGCAAAATCAGCATGCCACGTTAACCCACGGCTGGAATCCAGAGAGCGGCTTCCTGCCGTATCGTTGGGAAGGCTACGACGAAGCGCTGCTGCTTTACGTACTTGCGCTCGGCTCGCCCACGTATCCGCTTGCTCAAGACGGATTTGCGGCGTGGGCTTCAACGTATCAATGGAGAAGGGATTACGGGTGCGACTATCTTTACGCAGGATCACTGTTCACGCATCAGTTGTCACACATGTGGATTGACTTTCGCGGCATCCAAGATGACTTCATGCGAAAAAAAGGCATTGACTACTTCGAAAACAGTCGCCGTGCTACCCATGTCCAACAGCGGTATGCGGTCGACAATCCGCTCAAGTTCAAAGGATATGGTCCTTCGTGCTGGGGGATCAGTGCGAGCGATGGCCCGGGGCCCGAGCGCCTCAAGGTCGGCGGTATTGAGCGACAATTTTTCAATTACATTGCGCGCGGAGTGCCGTTTGGGCCGGATGATGGCACCATCGCGCCCTGGGCAGTTGTGGCCTCGCTACCGTTTGCTCCCGACATCGTGCTGCCAGCGATCGAACATTTTATTCACCAGCTGCAACTCAAGGCTTTCAATCCCTATGGGTTCAAAGCGACTTTTAACTCCACGTTCCCAGGAACATACGCCAATTCTTGCGGGTGGATTTCCCCGTGGCACTACGGGCTCAACCAGGGCCCCGTCGTGCTGATGATCGAGAACTATCGTAGCGAATTGCTGTGGCGATTGACACGGAAATCTCCCTACATAGTCAGTGGCTTGCGGAATGCGGGATTTGGGGGAGGCTGGCTCTGAAAACTTCCCGGGCTGTCTAAAAGCGGTACGGCAAAGAGCTGCGTGAGGTCACAGTCGTTCGGGCAGTTCCGCCGGACAAACTCAATCACGTGGAATTAGCGCCAATGACTCTTGAAGATGCTCAATCGGCGTGTGCGAAGCTGAAGAAGGAGCATCGGCACTGTGAAGTCGTCAAGAGTTGACAACTGCGATCCAGGAAGAGGGCCCTCGGACAAGTAAATCGGCCCCCTCTCTCACGAATCGGTTGCGACCGTTCCCTAGGGTCTCGCGCCAAGACGGGCTCCATGCGTCCGAGACTCGTGTGTCCCCATCTCGGCGCGACGGCACACATACCTAGGACGCTAGCCGGCGTCACGTCGAATGCGGCAAGCTAGGCGGGGTGGTTGCATGGCTCACCGAGCCATCGCAGGAGTTACGTTTCTATTGGCCGATCCTTTTGAGGGATTTTACGCGACTGCAGAGTCTAAACGTCGAGCTTCCAAAAGACCTATTTGATGACAACGATTCCCAATGGGCGCCATGCAGAACGATGACAGCCGTAGGCTAGGCCTGTTCTATCTTACGACCCTTGCGCTCGCGCTCGGTCTCCTGACCGGATTTGGCGCCTTCTTGTTTCGCGACCTAATTGGTCTGCTCCACAATCTTTTCTTTACTGGGCGCTTTATGCTGCCCTACGACGCCAATGAGTTCACGGCGTCGAATCGGTGGGGAGCTTTTGTCATCCTAGTGCCGGTAATCGGCGCGGTGATTGTTACGTTTCTGGTCAGTAACTTCGCTCCCGAAGCCAAGGGTCACGGCGTCCCGGAGGTGATGGACGCAATCTATTACCGCGGGGGCGTAATCCGACCAATTGTTGCAGTGGTCAAGTCATTGGCCTCCGCCGTCGCGATCGGCAGTGGATCGTCGGTGGGGCGCGAGGGTCCCATCATTCAGATTGGCTCGGCATTGGGTTCGACCGTGGGACAGATAGTCCGAATGCCGCCAGGTCAAAGGATCGCGCTGGTCGCGGCCGGCGCAGGAGCTGGCATCGCGGCGACGTTCAACACGCCGATCGGCGGGGTGATGTTCGCCATCGAGTTAATGATGCCGGAGGTGAGCGTCAGTACCTTTTTGCCAGTTGCCGTTGCAACAGGCGCGGCTACTTTTCTGGGGCGAGTCTTGTTTGGGCAGCAGCCGGCATTCCTCGTTCCGCCGATGGAGCCGCTCACCGCCGACGCGAATGCGGTGGTATTGCTGTTGCTGTATTCAGCCTTGGGCGCCGTTACGGGAGTGGCCGCCGCGGGCTTTATCCACGGGCTGAATCTGGCGGAAGACGCGTTCGACAAAATCCCGTGGCGCTATTTGCGCCATATGCTGGGGATGCTGCTTGTGGGCTTGATGATGTACGTCCTCTATCGAGCGTTCGGCCAGTACTATGTTGATGGCGTGGGCTACGCGACGATTGAGCACATTCTTGCCGGACAGATGTCATCGGTTTGGCTACTGGGCCTCTTATGTGTCTGTAAGGCGCTGGCGACATCGAGCAGCCTCGGATCGGGCTCGTCGGGCGGGATTTTCTCGCCCTCGCTTTTCATGGGCGCGACGCTTGGCGGCAGCTTCGCGGCTCTGCTCTCAGCCCTCGGCTTCCCGATTCCCTTAAGCATCCCTGTTTTCGCCATGGTTGGCATGGGCGCCATGGTCGGCGGTGGCACCGGCGCGGTAATGACCGCAGTTACCATGACATTTGAGATGACCCGCGACTACGACATCGTCATGCCGATGATTCTCGCCGTAGCCGCTAGCGTCGGCGTTCGTCGCCTGCTGTCGCGAGAAAACATATACACCTTGAAACTGGTGCGCCGCGGACGAACGATCCCCAAGGCCCTGCACGCCAACATGTTCCTTGTGCAGCCTGCGCGCGAGGTGATGGATTCTGATGTGCTGGTCCTTCCAGCCGAGGGCAGCTTCGACAGCTTCCTGCGGGAGCACGAGAAGGAGGGCCGGTTGCGACACGTCGTAGTAATCCGTAAGTCCCGGATTTACGGGGTCATCCGAGTCAATACCGGCCTAAGACGCGGCCTTGAGGGAGCCCACACGGGTGTCACCCTCGGAGATGTGGCCAGCCGTGACTTCACGATCGTCGGCGAGGATGACGTAGCCTACGACGTCATCGATAAGATGTGGCGAAAACATGCGTTCATGGCCGTCGTCGTGCGCGGACACGGAATGCGCGGCAGTGAAGACGTTCTGGGCGTCATCACCAAAGAGCACGTTGCAGACTCGGTCGCGAGCAGCCTGAAGAACTACCCGCGTTGATTGGCTTTGCCCAACGCAGACTGCGTCTTAAGTCATTCGGGCCATCAGCGCTGCCAATGGCTTCGTACAGTGTTCCCTGCGCAAGATGAAGGTGTCGGCAGAGTAGTCGCGTCGCGATACCGAGCCACAGTTAGTCGCTTTTTCGACGGCGGCCTTTTGTCGTTTGCTCCGTGCGCTCTGTCGGCTAATTACCAGAATGCATATTGCCGCGAGAGAAGTTCATACCTGCGTCAGCGACGGTCATCATGCCATTCTTATCCTTTTTCATCTTGTCCCACATCGCCTCGCTGTACTTCATAAACTCGTCCTTCGTGATGGTGCCATCATGGTCGGCATCCATCGCCTTCGCGCTGAATTTCATGTTTCCATGCGCAAAATCCTTGCCGGCCTCGTCGACCGAAATCGTCTCCTTGCCTCCTTGCGTCATACGGGCCCACATGGTCTCGCCGTATTGCATGTACTCGTCCTTGGATATCATGCCATCGTGATTGGCATCCATCTCGTTGACGTCGAAGTGCATATTGCCGTTTGCGAACTGGGCAGGGTCCGTCGCAAATGCGATTGTCGAGCCCATCAGAGCGGCCACTGCGAGAAATGACTGTAGCTTGATCATGAGTTTTCCCCGATTGATCGCCACGCACGAGTGGCCGTGACGTCAGGTGCCAGTGTTTCTCCCACCGGGCCGGTTGAAGTCTCACTATATTGCCATGCCAGAAGGCACCTCGCATCTAGCTGGCGGCCGAGGAGCGCAAACCAGGCCTTCACGTGCATAGCGCGCCGCAGGCGCCTCCCATCGAATCGAAACATCCGCCTCGCGGGCTCCGTACTTGCTGCACCGCAAGGCGCGGTAAAGGCGCGGGCCGCCAAGCTCTTGGGTGCTGCAAAGTCCACATCGGATGCGCGGCGGCAGCGATTTACACGATAGGAGTATGACTTGGCGACCTTCGGGCATGGCGTTGAGCCAAAGCGAAACGAGCACTAGTTCATTGCGATAGCGCAGGCGACGCCGAGGCTCTTTGCGCGCTCGCTCTTGTAATCAGCAGTACAGCCGCCGACCCGACGGAATCGAAGAAGTCTACTCAACGAGCACCACTCTGGTACCTAGGCAGCCTGTGCAGAGCTTCTCAAAGAATCAAGGCAGTGTCGGCGGCTCACGCTCCAAATGCCGCTGTTCCATTAACTCGTACCAGATGGCATTCAGTACGCCGAATGTCAAAGCAAGCCCAACGCCGAGAATCCAGCTGAAGTACCACATTGAAGCGAGCCTCCGATCAGTAGGAACCCTCTCGTTCATCCGACGCTTCGAGGGACCCGCGCCCTCTAAGGACTCTATAGACCCACGTCGTGTAAGCGAGCACGAGGGGAAGAAATAAGATGACCGCGCAGAGCATGATGAACAAGGTTTTGGCGCTGCTCGACGCGTCCCAGACCGTCAAGCTTTGATTCGGATTGGACGAGGAGGGCAGCAGAAACGGAAAGAGTGCAAAGCCTGCGGTTAAAATTGTGCCTGCCTGCACTAGTACGCTGGCGAGGAACGCAGCACCCCCG
>Ga0302324_100013268_pt1 | contig 16724 bp, 10 predicted proteins | sample Palsa_T0_1_FD_201949 | JGI IMG/M metagenome (GOLD analysis project Ga0302324, IMG submission 201949) | Peat permafrost microbial communities from Stordalen Mire near Abisko, Sweden - Palsa_T0_1 | ecosystem: Environmental > Terrestrial > Soil > Palsa > Peat permafrost | place: Sweden: Abisko...
CCAGCAGGATCGCGAAGCCGGACAGCAGCAGGATCCCGTTGCTGAAGGCCAGCCGGTCCCCGCGGTTGCGCAGCTGGCGCGGCAGGAAGCCGTCCCTGGACAGGATCGAGGCGAGCACGGGGAAACCGTTGAACGCGGTGTTCGCCGCCAGCACGAGGATCAGCGCGGTGGACAGTTGCAGGAAGTAGAAGAACGGCGATGACCCGCCGAACACCGCGGTTCCGACCTGCGCGATCACCGTGCCCGGTGTCTTCCCTGCGGGGACGCCGACCAGATCGCCCGGCAGGCCGGCATGCACGTGGCTGATCAGCGCCAGCGCGGTGATCCCGGCGAACATCGAGACCGATACTCCGCCGAGCAGGGCAAGCGTGGTGGCTGCGTTCTTGCTCTTGGGCTTGCGGAATGCCGGCACCCCGTTGCTGATGGCCTCGACGCCGGTCAGCGCCGTGCAGCCGGACGAGAACGCCTTCAGCAGCAGGAAGACCAGGGCGAGGCCGGTGTACTCCCGGGCGGCGGAGAACCGGTAGCTGGCGCTCTCGGCGCGCAGGTGCTGGCCCAGCCCGAGCCGGGTTGCGCCCCACACGATCAGCAGCGTGACGATGCCGATGAAGCAGTAGGTGGGGATCGCGAACGCCGTGCCCGACTCCCGCACGCCGCGCAAGTTCATCACGGCGATGGCCGCGACGACGACCACCGCGATCAGGGTCGAGTGCGCGTAAAGCACCGGAAACGCCGAAGCCAGGTTGGCGACCCCGGAGGAGACGGACACGGCGACCGTGAGGGTGTAGTCGACCATCAGCGCGCTGGCGACGGTCAGGCCGACCCGCTGCCCGAGGTTGGTGGTGGCCACCTCGTAGTCACCGCCGCCGGAAGGGTACGCGTGCACGTTCTGCCGGTAGGACGCGACGACGACCAGCATCAGCAGGCCGACCGCCAGGGCGATCCAGGGCGTGTCGGAGATGAGCGCGATGCCGCCGGCCGACAAGACGATCAGGATTTCCTCGGTCGCGTAGGCCACCGAGGACAGCGCGTCGCTGGCGAAGACCGGCAGCGCGATCTTCTTCGGCAGCAGGGTGTGGCCCAGCCGGTCACTTTGCACCGGCCGGCCGACGAGCAGGCGCTTGGCTATCGACACGAGCGCATGCTAGGCCCGCGGATAGCTACTCGTACACCTTCGCGCCGATGTGTGCCCGCCTGGCAGGCGCGCCCCGCCGCTACTCTCGGTGCTCGCGGCGCCGGCGGAAGGCGCCGGGCGGGCGGGTTGCCCCGGGCGCCCAACCCGCCCGCCCGGCCAGATGAAACGATCGGGGCGTGACGTTGCGCCGGGACGACCCGCCGCCGGACGGCCGCGGGAGCCCGGTCGGCCCGGCGGATCCCGGCCCGGCGGACCCCGGCCCGGCGGACCCCGGGTCTGTCCCGCCCATCCGGGTGCACGACCACCTCGTGCGCCGGGTCAGGCGGCCGGTCGATCTGCTGCGGTTCACCCTCGACGCCACCGAGATCGCGCTGGTGGCCGGCATCGGCCTGGCGGCTCGCGCCGCCACCACCGGTACCGAGACCGACCTCGTGGGAGCCAGCCAGCATCTGCCCGCCTCCCTGCTGGCCATCGCGCGCCCAGCGGCGCCCATCGCCCTGTTCGTGCTGCCGGCGGCGCTCGCCGTCCGCCAGATCATCCGCCGGCAGCCACGGCAGCTGGCCGAGGCTGCGGCCACGGGCCTGCTGGCGTTCGTCGCCCTGGTCGTCGTCAACGCCGCGCTGCGCACCTCCTCGGCCCAGGTGCTCTACGACGCGATCACCATGGCGCACCCGGAAGGAAGCCACCTGCCGCCGCTCGATCCCAGGCTGGCGGGCTTCGCGGCCTTCACGACGATCATCGGCGTGAGCGGGCGGCCGCGCTGGCGGACGGCGGCGTGGCTCACGGTCCTCACCTACTCCCTGGTGAGCCTGGCAGCGTCGCAGACGACGGTGCTCGCGCTGCCCATCACGCTACTGACCGGCCGGGCAATCGGCCTCGGCGTGCGATACGCCACCGGTTATCAGGCGCAGCGCCCGTCGGCCGCCGAGATCGCGCGAGCGCTCGGCCCGCCCGGCCGCCTCATCGTCGAGATGCGGCGGCTACCCTCGACCGGCACCGGGTCCCGCCGGTATGCCGCGACGATGCAGGACGGCAGCCGGCTCGACGTCACCGTCTTCGACCGGGACCAGGAGGCGGCCGGCCTGGCCTACCGGCTCTACCGCTCGCTGTTGCTGCAGGCCCAGGTGTCACGCTCGGCACTGCTGTCGCTGGACCGCGCGGTGGAGCGGCGCGCGCTGCTGTCCTACGCGGCCGCGGAGGCCGGGGTGCTGGCTCCCCGGCTGCGCGCCGTCGTCCGCGCCGGACCTGAGGCCGTGGTCTTCGCCTACGACCACCATCGGGGTAGCACGCTGGCCGAGCTGCGGCCCGGCCCGACCGACGCTCAGCTGATCCGCGCCTGGGATCAGGTGCTGCGGCTGCACGAGCACCGGATCACGCACCGCGCCCTGACCACGGACCAGATGCTGCTCACTGCCGAGGGCGACGTCATGCTGCTGGGCCTGGGAAATGGCGACGTGGCGGCGAGTGACCTGCAGCTCCGTCTCGACGTGGCTCAGCTGGTCGCAGCGTTCGCGCTGCTTGTCGGGCCGGACCGGTCAGCCGACGTCGCGCTGGGCAAGATCGCCCCGGCCGAGCTCTCGGCCGTGGTGCCGCTACTGCAGCCCGTCGCGCTGCAACGGGCCACCAGGAGGGCCCTGCGCCATCACAAGAACGTGCTGCAGGCAGTCAGGAAACGGCTGCTCGACGCTAACGAGCCCGCTGTGGTGACACCAATCCAGCTAGAGCGGATAAAGCCGCGCACCCTGCTCACCTTGATCGCTGGCGTCGCGGCCGTGTACCTGCTGGCCGGGCAGCTCGCCGCGGTCCATCTCAGCGCCTTGCTCCGGTCGGCCAACTGGCGGTGGAGCATCGTCGCGCTCGGCCTGTCGGCGCTTACCTACCTCGGCGCCGCGTGGTCGCTGTCCGGTTTCGTGCTCGAGCGGCTGAGCCTGGCTCGCACGTGCCTGGTCCAGTTCGCCGGCTCGTTCGTCACCCTGGTGACACCGGCCGCCGTCGGCGGGGTGGCGCTTAACATCCGGTACCTCCGGCGCAGCGGAGTATCGGCGGCCGACTCGGCCGCCAGCGTCGGCGCGTCGCAGCTCGTCACGCTCACGCTGCACATCAGCCTGCTGGTGGTCTTCGCGGCGATCTCGGGTACCGCCCAGGACCACTCGCTGCAGCCGCCTGACTGGGTCTTCTTCGTCATCGCCGGCCTGGTCGCCACCGCGCTCGTCATCGTCGCCACCCCGCCGGGGCGCCGGCTGCTGCGGGCCCGCATCGCGCCGATGCTCGGCCAGGTCGTGCCGCGGCTGCTGGACGTGGCCCAGCGGCCGGCCAAGCTGGCCCAGGGCGTCGGCGGAACCCTGCTGCTGACCGCCGCGTACGTTCTCTGCCTGGCCGCATCGGTCCGCGCGCTGGCCGGATCCGTGCCACTGGCCAGCATCGCGGTGGTGTACCTGACCGGCAGCGCCGTCGGGTCGATCGTGCCCACGCCGGGGGGCCTTGGCGCGGTCGAGGCGGCCCTGTCGGCAGGCTTGATCGCGGTCGGGCTGCCGGGCGCGACCGCGATCAGCGCGGTGCTGCTGTTCCGCACGCTGACCTTCTGGCTCCCCGTGCCGGTCGGCTGGGGTGCCCTCAGCTACCTGCAGCGCAAGCAGGTGCTGTGATCGCGGTGCCGCGGTTGCCGGGCCCGGCCGCCTCGCGGCCGGCCCGCTAGGCCAGCCTGGCGACGGCGAGCGAGGCCGCGAGCAGCACGATGGCCCACGACATCGCGCGGAGCGCGTGCTCGAGCGGGGCGAGCAGCGCGGCTGAGTCGATCGTCATCGTCTCGCCGGTTGCCAGCGTCAGGGTGCCGTCCACCCGCGCGGTCCGGCGCCGTATGGTCCGGGCCGGGGTGCTCAGCCGCCGCTGGGCGGCCGACAGCGCAAGGGCGCCTGCCGCCGCGAGGACCGGGGCCACGGCCAGCCCGCCGGTCTGCGCGGCGTACGCCGTCAGGACGGGGAAGGCGCCCCAGGCGACGGCGAAGCCGAGGTCGGTGTGGATGATCCCGCCGAAGAGCTCGGCGTTGTACGCGATGACGAGGACCGGGCCGATCACCAGGAACGGCAGGAGGCCCCAGCCTGCCCTGGCAATGCCCGCGACGCCCAGGCACACCGCGCCGGCCAGCCCGGCCACGGCGACGGCCATCAGCGCGGCCGAGGGTATCCGGGTTTGCAGCGGACGGCCGCTCAGCTCGTCCAGCGCGTGCGCCGACAGCCCTACCGCCAGGAAGAAGGCGGTCAACGTGGCGATCAGCGCCGGCAGCCGGACATGGGGCGCCAGAGCTGCGCCGATCACCACGTACGACAGGTGCCACGCGGTGTAGGGCGGGTGCAGCAGCGTCCACCAGTCCCGCCAGCCGCCCTGGCGCGCGGCGTAGTAGGCCGGGCGAGTGCCCGGTCCGTGCGCGCGGGCCGCGGCCGACTCCGGCGGCATCGGATTCGGGTGCCCTGAACTGGCCGCGTTAGTCACCGGCGCGGATTCCCCACATCACGAGCCCGCCTCCCAGGCTCATGACCTTGACCCCGACGTCCTCGAAGCCAGCGCGGCGCCATGCCTGCACGGTCCAGGAAACGGGATACCGGCGATAGTGGCGTGAGATGTTGGGGCCGAGGAAGCGCCCGACGACGAACCACTCGCGCCCACCTGTCAGCAGGCCCCCGGCCGGCAGCAGCAGCCGGGTGTAGAGCCACCACCAGAACCGCCAGAACGGCGACGGCGGGCGGAGGAACTCGAGGCTGGCGACCCTGCCGCCGGGCCGGACCACCCGGGCGAGCTCGGTGAGCGTGGCCTGCGGATCCTGGACGTACCGCAGCAGGTAGGTGAAGGTCAGCGCGTCGAAGGACCGGTCCGGGAACGGCAGCTGCTCGGCCCGGCCGACCACCAGCCGCACCCGGCCGCGCAGTCCCGCGTCGGTGACCTTGCGCTGTCCCTGCCGGAGCATCTGCTCGGTCAGGTCCAGGCCGACCACCTGGGCGGTGGTGCGCTCGGCGAGCTGGAGCGCGACGCCCGCCGTCCCGGATGCCACGTCGAGCACCGCCTGGCCCGCAGCCGGGGCTACCTGGTCGACCATGGCCCGCCGCCAGCGGCCGTTCTGGCCCATCGAGAGTATCTCGGCCAGCCGGTCGTACCTGGAGGGCAGCGGGGTGAACAATCGCTGCGCGAAGCGATTGCGTCCGGTGGCGGCAGGAAGCGTCATCGGCGTCTCCTCGTGGCTCGCAGGATTTCAACGGTACGCCTGGATGGCGGCGGCAGCGCACGGCAAGATCACCTGGTGCGCCGTGTCTTTCCGCCCGGGGCCCTGGCCAGGCAAGATGCGCCGGCCGCCGGATTACATGCCAAGCCTTTACCGTTCGCTGGTTTCCCATTAACCAAGCCATACGTTACGTTCGCGGCAAACCTGTTACTAAGGCGGATATTCCGATACTCTGAGTGTTCGCCGCGGTCGCCGCACCGTGGCCTAAGGAGCCCGAATGTCACGACGATGGTGCATACCCCTCACGACCCTGGCCCTGGTGGTCGGATCGATGCTCGCCGCGGGCACCGCCTCGGCGACCGTGCTGGCTCCCCGTCCCAGTGCCGCGCACGTCACCCCGGGCGGCCTGATGACCCGCCCTGCCGGGCCCGCGGCCGGTTCGCAGCAGGCGCACCTCAACCAGGACGAGAGCACGAACTGGTCCGGCTACGCCGTCACCGGCGCGAACGGTGCCTTCCACGCCGTCTCGGCCAGCTGGGTGGAGCCCACCGGGACCTGCACGTCCAGGCGGTCTGACCAGTACTCCAGCTTCTGGGTCGGCCTGGACGGGTTCAACAGCGACTCGGTCGAGCAGACCGGCTCCGAGGTGGACTGCGACGGCACGACGCCGGAGTACTACAGCTGGTACGAGATGTACCCTGCCTACCCGGTCAACTACACCAACACGGTGAGGCCCGGCGACCACTTCAGCGCGTCGGTGACCTTCACCGGCACCGACACCTACACGCTCGTGCTGACCGACAGCACCCAGGGCTGGACGCACACCACGGTCAAGAACCAGAGCGGCCTGGATCGCTCCTCGGCCGAGGTGATCACCGAGGCGCCCTCGTCCGGCTCGGGCGTGCTGCCGCTGGCCGACTTCGGCACGGTCAGCTACAGCACCGCCAGCGCCAACGGGACGTCGCTGGCCACGCAGGATCCCACCGAGATCGTCATGATCGACAACAGCGGCCTGCAGAAGGACTCCACCAGCGCGATCGGCAGCGGCGGAGCGTTCAGCAACACCTGGATCAGGAGCAGCTAGCCCGGCGCCCGGGCGAGGACCTGCCGCGCGGCGGAACCTGGCAGCCCGCAGAGGTGGCCCGACCGAACCTCGCCGAGTTACCCTCGGGCCATGACCGACGATCGGCTTACCGTCCCGGCCCGTGACGGCAGGACGCTGGACGTGCTGGCCCGGGGCCCGGCGGACGGATTGCCGTTCGTCTTCCATAGCGGCACGCCCAGCGGCCTCGTTAGCTATGACCCGATGACCGAGGCTGCCGCGGCGCTCGGCCTCCGGACGATCGTGTACTCGCGGCCAGGCTACGGGTCCTCCACCCAGCAACCGGGCCGGCTGGTCGCCGATGCGGCCGCGGACGTAGCCGCGATCCTTGACTACGTCGAAGCCGGGCCGTTCGTCACGGCGGGCTGGTCGGGAGGCGGCCCGCATGCGCTGGCCTGCGCGGCGTTGCTGCCGGGGCGCTGCCTTGCCGCCGCGTCGATCGCCGGGGTCGCGCCGCGGGACGGCAAGGGGCTGGACTGGCTCGCCGACATGGGGCCGGAGAACGTGCAGGAGTTCGCGGCCGCCGCCGATGGCGACGCGGCGCTTACCAGCCTGCTCGAGAAAGAGGCAGCAGCGCTGCGCGACGTCACCGCGGCGGAGATTGCGCAGGGACTGGGCGGCCTGGTGTCCGAGGCGGACAAGGCGGTGATCAGCGGGGAGTTCGCCGGGTACCTCGCGGCCTTGTTCCGGGCCGGCGTAGCCGGCGGCATTGCCGGCTGGCGCGACGACGACCTGGCATTCGTCCGGGACTGGGGGTTCCCGCTCAGCGGCGGCGGGAATGGCGCGGGCGTGCCCATCACGATCTGGCAGGGCGGCCAGGACCGGATGGTCCCGCACGCTCACGGTGCCTGGCTAGCCGGTCAGCTCCCCGGTGCGCGCGCCCACCTGCTGCCCGCTGAAGGCCACCTGACGCTCATCGTCACCGCGTTCGGCCAGGTGCTCGCCGACCTCCTCGACCTGTCCGGTGTGCGACCCGCCGACGCCGGAGGCCAGTTCTCCTGAGCGTCCTGGCCCGCTCGCCGCCGACAGTCCGCGGCAGCGCGCACGTCGGCTCGCACTCCATGGCTCGCACTCCATGGCTCGCACTCCATGGCTCGCCATTCCACTATCCCGAAGCCCGGCGCTAGCCGGGACAGCGCCCCGTCACGACAACGGGCGGGCGAGGTCGTAGACGGTCAGGCCGCCGACCGTGCGGGACCGGAAGTGGTCCTTCACCCAGGCGGCGATCTGCGCGGCCACGCCCGAGCCACCGCCGAAGCTGTCCTGGTTGGCACCGATGAAGTACCGGATGTCCCCGGCGGCGACGTACCTTTCGAACTCAGCGAGGCTGGGTGCCGGATCGGTGCCGTTGAAGCCCCCGATGGCCATGATCGGCCGCCTGCTGGCGAGCTGGAGTGGTGCCGCGCTCTCGGCGCCGACCGTGGCGGCGGCCCACCGGTAGCCGGTGGTGTCCTTCAGCAGGTCCGTCAGCGCACGGCTTACCTGAGTGGCTCCGCCGAGCCCGCCGCCGGCACCGCGAGCCGCGCCGCCGGGCGCGCCGCCGGCGGCAAGGCCGGGGGCGCCCCGTCCGGAGGTGCCCCCACTCGCGGTCCTGCCTGGCAGCCCTGATGCACCGTTGGCCCCGCCCCGGCCGCGGCCGGCCGAGCCAGGCGTCCCGGTGCCCTTGACCGCGCCTTGGCCGGCGCCGGGCAGCCCGTGCCCGCCCGGCAGTCCGCGTCCGCCCGGCAATCCGCGTCCCGGCCGGCCGCCCGCTGCGCCGCCGGCGGCGGAGAATCCCCCGCCGGGACCGCCAGCGGAAGTCACGGCCGGCCCGGCCGTGGGGAGCGCGCCGGCGTGCGCCGTGGCGGCCGTCTCCAGGCTGTAGGCCAGCGGCCCGGCCAGGCTGGCCGTCAGGGCAAGGACCACGGGCAGCGCACCGAGCATGCGCCGGCCGCGCGCGGTCGCGGCCAGCCGCGCCAGCCGCGGTCCGGCCAGCAGCAGCGCCGTGGCGGCGATCCCGGTGGCCAGCACGGCTGGCCGCAGCCAGGGAAGCCAGCCGGGGGTCCGGCTGAGCAGCACCCAGGACCAGGCGGCGGAGACCCCGGTCATGCCCGCGAGCGCGGCCCGGCCCGGCCAGCGCCGCCTGGCCCGCCAGGCCACGGTCGCGCCGATCCCGGCCAGCGCCGCGACGGCCGGAGCCAGCGCAACGGTGTAGTAGGGATGGATGATCCCGGTCATCAGGCTGAAGACCGCGCCGGTGACGAGCAGCCATCCGCCCCAGAGCAGGGCGGCCGCCCTGAGCCGGTCCGTCCGCGCCGCGCGCCGGGACACCCACATCAGCAGGACGGCCGAGATCAGCGCGGCCGGCAGCAGCCAGCTGATCTGCCCCCCCATGTCCGAGCCGAACAGCCGGGTCAGGCCGGCCGGCCCGCTGAACGCCGGGCTGCCCCCGCCGCCACCGCCGCCACCCCTGCTGAAGCCGACCGAGCCGGTCTCGTTGCCGTCCAGCCTGCCCAGGCCGTTGTAGCCGAGCGCCAGCTGCAGGATGCTGTTCGTGGTGGATCCGCCGACGTACGGCCGGCTGCTCGCCGGGGTGAGCTCGACGATCGCCACCCACCAGCCGGCCGCTACGACCATGGCGCCCGCGCCCGCCAGCAGCTGCCAGAGCCGCCGCCCGAGTCCGGGAGGGCCTGCCACCAGGTAGGCCACGGCGAAGGCCGGCAGGACAAGGAACGCCTGCAGCATCTTGGTGAGGAACCCGAAGCCGATCAGCGTCCCGGCCAGCACCAGCCAGCGCGTCCGCCCCGAGTCGATCGCCCGGGTCACCGCGTACGCGGCAAGCGTCATCACCAGGACGAGCAGCGCGTCCGGGTTGTTGAACCGGAACATCAGCGCGGCGACCGGGGTGATGGCCATCGCCGCTCCGGCCAGCAGCCCGGCGGCCGGCCCTGACCAGCGCCGCACGGTCGCGTACAGCACGCCGGTGGCGGCCACGCCCTCCAGGGCCTGCGGCACGAGCAGGCTCCAGTAGTTCAGGCCGAAGACGCGGGCGGACAGTTCCATCACCCACAGCGACGCCGGGGTCTTGTCGACGGTGATGAAGTTAGAGGCGTCGAACGAGCCGAAGAAGAACGCCTTCCAGCTGGTGCTGCCCGCCTGCACGGCTGCAGAGTAGAAGTCGTTGGCCCAGCCGTTGCGGTCCAGGCCGGCCAGGTACAGGCAGGCGGTGCCGCCGAGCAGCACGAGGAGCAAGGGACGGGCCCAGCCGGGCTGCCCGGCCGGGCCGCGCAGCAGCCTGCGCACGCGCGGGCCGGCCGGCCGGCGCCCGGCCAGTGAACGGCCGGGGACGCGGTCTGGCCGCGTATCGATGGCGGGGGCGGTCATCGCTTGTTTCCTCTCAGGTCGCTGCGGAACACCCAGTTCCGGTACAGCACGAATCTGACCAGCGTGGCCAGCATGCTGGCCACGACGAGCACGGCGACCTCCGTGCCGCGGCCGGACCGCGGCGCCACGGCGTGCAGCCAGGCCAGCGCGGCCGAGGTGAGCAGCAGGCCGGTGCCGAAGGCCAGCAGCCCGCGGGCCTGGTGGCGGCCCGCATGGGGCCGGCCCCGGATGCCGAAGGTGAATCGCCGGTTGGCAGCGGTGTTGGCAATCGCGGTGATCAGCAGGCTGACTGCGTTCGCCCACTGAGGGGGCAGCGCGACGCGGAGCCCGAGGTACACCAGGACGTAGGCGACGGTGCTCGCGGCGCCTACCGCGGCGAACCCGGCCACCTGACGCCGGAGGCGACGCTTGCCACTTTCCGGGCCGGAACCATCCTTGCCGAAGCCGGCCTGGCCGGTTCCTTCCTGGCCCAGGCGGCCGGGCCGGCGCTCCTGAGGGGGCGCCGGATCGCCGAGGAAGGGGACCGCGATGCTGCCCCGCAGCAGGCCGAAGCGGAGGCGGGCGACGCCGCGCAGGTCGGCCAGGATGGTGGCGATGACGTTCACCCGCGAGTCGGTGTCGTCGATCCAGTCCACCGGCACCTCGTGGATCCGAAGGCCGGCCTGCTGCGCAAGGATGAGCAGTTCGGTGTCGAAGAACCAGCCCGTGTCCCGCGTCAGCGGCAGCAGCACCCGTGCTCTGGTCCGGCTAATCGCCTTGAAGCCGCACTGCGCGTCGGAGAACCTGGCGCCGAGCGCGGCGTGCAGCAGCAGGTTGTAGCCGCGGGAGATGACCTCGCGTCGCGGGCCGCGGACTACTCGCGCCCCGCGGGCCAGCCTGGTGCCGATAGCCACGTCGCTGTGGCCGGAGAGCAATGGTGCCACCAGCGGAAGCAGCGCGTTCAGGTCTGTCGACAAATCGACGTCCATGTAGGCGAGCACGTCGGCGTCGGCCGTGAGCCAGATGGCTCGCAGTGCCCGGCCGCGCCCGGGCTGCTCCAGCCGGACGGCGCGGACCGCGTCAAGCTCGCTCGCCAGGGTGAGTGCCACGGCCCAGGTCCCGTCGGAGCTGCCGTTGTCGGCGATGGTGATCCGCGCGGTAAACGGGAAGTCGGTCCTGAGGTACTCCTCGAGCCTGCGCACGCTCGGGCCCAGGTCACGTTCCTCATTGCGCACCGGGACGACGATCTCGACCTGGGGCGCGGCCCGCCCGCTGGTCGCCACCGGGCGGTCCCTCTCTAGCAGTCCTTCTCGCGGTGTCATGCCCTCAGCCTGGGCAACCATGCTCCGCCGCGACTGTAGTGATCATCTGAGCCGGCTATGAAGGCCAGTCGAGCCACCCGCGTCGTTAGCGCGGAAATATGGGGTTGGCCCAGCAGTGCCCGTTATTTCCGTGTCAAGGGAAAGCCATCACGACGGGGAGCTCGTCAGGACCGATCAGGTGGCGAGCTACCCGGCCTCGGCGACCGGCAGGGTAATCACGAAGACCGTCTGCCCTGGCCGGCTCGTCACCTCGACATGCCCGTGATGGGCCGCGACGACCGCGTCCACGATCGCCAGCCCGAGGCCGGTGCTGCCGGCCGCACGAGACCTGGAGCTGTCGCCGCGCACGAAACGCTCGAACAGCTCAGGCTGGAGCTCCGCGGGAATGCCGGGGCCGTCGTCGGTCACGCTCAGCGCCGCGACGCCGGCCGGCCCGCCGGGCTCGGTGCCGCGGCGGGCAACCCTGATGGTCACGGTGGTCCCCGGCGGGGTGTGCCTGGCCGCGTTGCCGACCAAGTTCGCCAGCACCTGACGCAGCCGGTGCTCGTCGCCTCGGACGACGACGGGCTGCCCCGGCAGGTCCAGCTGCCAGCGGTGCGCGGGCGCGGCCGCCCTGGCGTCGCTTGCCGCGTCGATGGCCAGCCGGGTCAGGTCCACCGGGTCGTCCGCCAGCGGGCGGCCCGCGTCCAGCCGCGCCAGCAGCAGCAGGTCGTCGACGAGACTGCTCATCCTGGCTGACTCGGCCTCCACCCTGGACAGCGCGTGCGCGACGTCGTCGGGCAGCGCGCCGGGATGACGGCGGGCAAGCTCCGCGTAGCCCCGGATCGCGGCAAGGGGCGTGCGCAGTTCGTGGCTGGCGTCGGCCGCGAAGCTGCGCAACCGCGCCTCGCTGGCGTGCCGCCGGGCGAGTGCCGACTCCACGTGCCCCAGCATGCGGTTGAACGCTACGCCGAGCTGGCCCACCTCGGTACGCGGATCGGCGCCGGGGACCCGGTTCGGCAGGGCCACCTCGCCGCTGCCCAGCGGCAGCCTGGTCACCTCGGCCGCCGTCGCGGTCACCCGGCGCAGCGGCCGCAGCGAGAGCCGTACCCAGCCGGTGCCGATGATCCCGGTGAGCAGCAGCGCGGCCGAGAACACCACGATCTCCGCGACCTCGACGCTGTGCAGCGTGGTCTGCAGGTCGCCGAGCGGCAGGCCAGTCACGAGCACGTCGCCACCGGCAGAGCGGACAGCGACCAGCCGGTACTCGCCGTAGGCCGACGGCAGGTCCCGGTCGTACGGCCGGCCGTCGACCGGCAGCCGGGCCAGCACCGCGGCGTCCTTGACGGACAGGTCGCACCTGCCGTCGTCGATGTTCGCGTTCGTGACCGTGTACCTGACCAGCCGGGCACTGAACGTCCCGGCGGGCTGGCCGGGAATGTTGTTGCCGCACTGCGGGTCCGAAGGGGGCGGGCCGTCGTCGCGATCATGGGGGGGCGGGCGGCCGGCACTCTGCACGCAGCCGACGTACCGGGCCTTCGCGTCGCCGAGCTGCCCGTCAAGCTGGCGGAAGAGAAACCCGCGCAGGGCCAGGTAGGTGACCAGCCCGACGCATGCGCAGGCGACCGCGAGCAGCGCGACCAGGCCGGCGATCAGGCGGCCGCGCAGCGTCCGGCCGGCCAGCCAGCCGCGAAACCCGGCCGGCAGTTCGCCGGCCCCGGGCCGACCGGATCCCGCTGCCGTGGCGCTCATCGGCTGACGTCCGCTGGCCGTCAGCCGGCCGGCTTCAGCACGTAGCCCACGCCGCGGACGGTGTGGAGCACCGGCTCGCGGCCAGCGTCGATCTTCTTCCGCAGGTAGCTGACGTACAGCTCGACGACGTGGGCCTGGCCGCCGAAGTCGTAGTTCCACACCCGGTCCAGAATCTGCGCCTTGGACAGCACCCGGCGGGGGTTGCGCATCAGGAAGCGCAGCAGCTCGAACTCGGTCGCGGTCAGCTCGATCAGCTGGCCGGCCCGGCGGACCTCCCTGGCCTCCTCGTCCATGCTCAGGTCGCCGACCGTGAGCTCGGTCCCGCCGCGGGCCCGAGCCACACCCGCCCGCCGCAGCAGTCCGCGCAGCCTGGCGAGCACCTCCTCCAGGCTGAACGGCTTCGTCACGTAGTCGTCCCCGCCTGCGGTGATCCCGGCGACGCGGTCCTCCACGGCGTCCCGGGCGGTGAGGAACAGCACGCAGACGTGCGGCAGCTCGGCGCGCAGCCGGCCGAGCACCTGCAGGCCGCTCAGGTCGGGCAGCATGACGTCGAGCACGACGGCGTCCGGCCGGAACTCGCGCGCCGCGCGGACGGCTCCCAGCCCGTCGCCCGCGGTCCTGACCTCCCAGCCCTCGTAGCGCAGCACGCTGGCCAGCAGCTCGGCCAGGCTCGGCTCGTCGTCCACCACCAGCACCCGGACCGGCGTCCCGTCCGGCCGCCGCGGCGCCGGCTCCTGACCGCCGGGGGCCGACTGCGGCGTTACCGTCATGCTCGTCATGGTCCCAGCGTGCTCGCCCTTGCTACACCGCAGGTCTGCGCTTGCTCTGAGTTTGCTCTGAATGCCGTCGGCCGGCCTCAGGGCGCGGGGGAGAGCAGCGACGCGAGCGCCGGGCCGCTGGCAACAGCTTGAACTGCGGCAACATCCCCAGCACAGCACAAGCACAGTGGCAGCGCAGCACTGCGCCGCACCCTGGTGGAAACGCCGTACCAAGCAAACCGGGAGACCGCCATGAATCCGATCATCCAGTACGAAGCTGCCAATGCCCGGATCGCTGAGCTCCGCCGCCATGCCGAGCACGAGCGTGCCGCCAGGCAGGCCCGCCTCGCGTCGAAGGAGCACGGCAGGCATCCAGCGCCCCGGTGGACCCGCCGGGTGCTCATCTTGCTGGGAGCGCGCGGCGCGTGACGAAGGCTGCACCCGGTGCGCATGAGCCGGTGTTCGGCGCAGACCACGATGACCGACACCATTCATGTGCCCGGGTGCAGCCTTGCGCGCACATAGTCGGCGTCTGGATGACCGACGTCCTCGAATATCTGCAGGGCGTCCCGCCAGGCCCGCTGGGCGGCCTGGAGATCGCCGACAGCCTCGTAGGCTTCGCCCAGGTCAGTGAGGATTTTTGCGCGCGGCAACACGGATCGCGGGCCTATACCGGGAAGCACCCTGAGTGCTTCCCGGTAACACGTGATGGCGGCGGCGGACTCGCCGCTAAGTGTGTACACAAAGCCGAGCATGTCCCAGGCGTCGGCCTGGCATTCTGGGTTGCCAATCTCGCGGCTCAGCTCCAGCGCCTGCTGGCAGGCGTCAACGGCCAGCTCGAAATTGCCCAGGCAAGCGTGGTGGTGACCGAGGCAAGTCAGGGTTTCTGCCTCATGGTCTCGGTGGCCCAGCTGGCGGTGCAAGATAAGAGCTTGCTCGGCGTGACCTAGGCCCTCGCTGGCGCGGTGCCGCAACTCCGGCGACGAAACGGTCATGTCGTCCCGGTGCCCCCGAGAGCGCAAGGTCTGGTCGCGCCTGTCGGTGTTGAGCATGCTGTCGGAGATGCCCTGGTGGGTGAATGCCTGGCCGGACAGATCACCTGCCTGCTGGAAGTGCGCAAGGGCTTGCCGGACCTGGGCGAGAGCCTCGCCCTCCGCGCCGAGTACGGAGTGGAGATTTCCCAGGTTGAAGCGGGTCCAGCCCAGCCCCGCGTGGTCGCCGACGCGCGCGGCGGCGGCGAGCGCGGTCTGTCCGGCGGCATCCCAGTCCGACCACTTGCCCTGCCAGTACGCGGAGAATCCGAGGAAGTAGAAGACCTGCCATGCTTCGGTCTCGAAGCCCTTTTCGGCTGCCTGCTCAACCGCCTGCCGCAGCACCTGATGCTCGGCGCTGAGCCAGGACAGCAGCTGCGCGTGGTCCCTCAGCTGCTCGGGGCTAGCCCCAGGACGCGGTGCGGCCGTGACGAAGGCGGCAGTCCAGAAACTGGGCATGCCGGCCATCGTGTGCAGGTAGTGATCCAGGCTGCGGCCGATCGCGGCGTGGGTCTCGGCCTCGGTGCACACCGTCGCTGCCTGCTCGGCCGCGTAGGCACGGAGCAGGTCGTGCAGCACGTACCGGCTGGGCTGGTGCTCGCGAACCAGGCTGGCGCTGACCAGCTCCATCAGGGCGGCGCGGGCCGCGGCGGCCGGGATCCCGGCCAGGCTCGCCGCCGCCCGCAGGCTGATGTCGGGTCCGCAGTGCACGCCGAGCAGGGCGAACATCTGTGCTGCGGCCATGCTGAGCTGACGGTAAGACCAGGAGAAGACCGCCCGGGCGCTGGTTGCCGCATCGCTGCCGTCCAGGGCATCAAGCCTGCCGGACGCGTCGGCCAGCGCGGCGGCCAGCGTGGCCAGCGGCAGCTTCGGTGATTCCGAGGCGCGGGCCGCGATGATCGCCAGTGCGAGCGGGAGCCTCCCGCACGCTCCGATCAGGCTCTCGACCGCATCGGGCTCGGCAGCCAGGCGATCAGGGCCGAGCCTGGCCGACAGCAGGGCGACGGCCTCTTCTTCTCGCAGCAAGTCGAGCTGGACAAGGCGTGCCCCGTCGGCGGCCGCCAGCCCGGTCAGCGACGAGCGGCTGGTCACCACCGCCAGGCAGCCAGGGCCGCCGGCCAGCAGCGGCCGCACTTGCGCCGCGTCCCGGGCGTTATCCAGCATGATCAGCACCCGCCGGTCGGCCAGCATGCTGCGGTACAGCCCCGCGCGTTCCTGCGCCTCAGCGGGTATGGCCGAGGCGGGCAGGCCCAGTGCCGCCAGGAACCAGCCAGTCGCCACCTCCGCGCTCACCGGTGCCCCGGACGGGTCATAGCCGCGCAGGTTCACGTAGAGCTGCCCGTCCGGGAACCGGTCGGCGACCTTCCGCGCCCAGTGCACGGCTAGTGCCGTCTTTCCCACCCCCGCCATTCCCCCCACCGCCGTCACCAGCACCGCCTCCGGCCCGGTTGGATCACCCACCTGATCCAGCAGCTGGTCGAGGGCCTTCAGCTCCCCGTGCCGGCCAGCAAAGTAGCCCACGCCCGCGGGCAGCTGCCGCGGCACCACCCCCGCAGCCAGTCGTTCCGGTTGCGGGCCGGCCGGCTTCGCGGCCAGCACCGCAGCGGCCGGCGGAGCCAGTGACGGGTCGTCGGCCAGCACCTTCGCATGCAGCTGGGCCAGCTCCGGCCCGGGATCTATGCCCAGCTCCTCCGCCAGCACCCGCCGGGCGGAGTCGAACACCGCCAGTGCCTCGCCTCGCCGCCCGCATCGCCACAACGCCACCATCAGCTGCCCCGCCAGCCGCTCCCGCAACGGGAACTCCGCCACCAGCCCTGGCCCCTCTGCGGCCACTTCCCCGTGTCGCCCCAGAGCCAGATCACACTCGATCCGCTCCTCCACCACCCCCGCCCGCAACTCCTCCAGCCCGGCCGCATCCCCGGCCAGCCGCGGGCACAACCCCGCGACGTCCGCCAAGGCCGTCCCGCGCCACAACCCCAGCGCCTGCGCGAACAAACCAGCCGCCGCGGCCACGTCCCCCGCCCGGGCCGCCTCCCGGCCCCGCCCCGTCAGCGACCGGAACAGCCCGGTATCTGCCTCCGCCTCGGCCA
>Ga0302324_100013269_pt1 | contig 16724 bp, 11 predicted proteins | sample Palsa_T0_1_FD_201949 | JGI IMG/M metagenome (GOLD analysis project Ga0302324, IMG submission 201949) | Peat permafrost microbial communities from Stordalen Mire near Abisko, Sweden - Palsa_T0_1 | ecosystem: Environmental > Terrestrial > Soil > Palsa > Peat permafrost | place: Sweden: Abisko...
CGCACAAGGGCGGAATGATGCTGCACACCATGTATTACGCCGAGGAGGTGCGCGAGGTCGAATCCTTCGGTGCTCCAGACGTGGAGATTAAAGAGGCCGAACTCAAAGTTGCCCATCAATTGATTGAAGCGCTGGCGGACGAATGGGACCCGGAGAAATATCACGATAGCTTTCAGGAAAATCTGAAAAAGCTGATCGAGACCAAGCTGGAGGGTGGGGAAGTCCAAGCCGTCGAGCAACCGAAGAAGCTGGCCCCGGTGGTGGATCTGATGGCCGCACTCAAAGAAAGCCTGGCGCAGACGAAAAAGCCGGCGGCTTCGGAGAAGGTTGCTGAAATGCCAGCCCAGCGACAAACTAAGGGAAAACGCGGACGCGCGTGAATCCCCGGGACCGACCGGGTTTGAATGCCGGGACGTTGCCCATTTCCCCTCGCCCTCGCGAGCTCTGTGTAGTTTCGCCGTTCGAAACTTTTTCAACGCAGTTTGCAACTTTCAAGTTGAAACGATGAGATCTTAAAGCCTGGAACTTTGAACCTGCTTCGCGGGCAACCGGCGCTGGGCGACCCCCGAGCTGATTTCCCCTCTCGCCCCGGTTCCCGATACAATATCGTTTCCGCGTAACGCTAATTTTTTCCTGGAGTTTGAATGAAGCGGTTTCTCTGTCTGGGGTTTGCGCTGTCCCTTTCTATGGTTATGAGTGGGTGTGGCGATACCTTCCGCCCGATTATCATCCCGAATCCTCCCACCTTTCCGAATCCCGCGGCCACCAACACCGTGGTATCGATCAATGACAACGGAGCCTTCATAGCCGGCACCGCCATGGCTATTGATGTCTCCGGCGACTCGGTATCGAGCATCGCTAATACTGACATCCATCCCATCTTTGCGGCGCAACAAAGCGCCAGCGAAATCCTGGTCCTCAATCAGGCGGTGACCGGGCCGGAATTTCCAAATGGGGTGGGCGTGCCCACCAGTTCTTGTCTGGTAACGGTTGCGCAGCTGCCACCGCCCAATCCTCCGCCAGACGTGGTGTTGGACGTGTGTCCTTCGATTACCGAGCTAAATTTCTCAAGTACAAGCATCGGCAGCACCAGCACCATTACTCTGCCAATTTATTCTTCGCCGAATTTTTTAGCGGTTGCGCCGTCGGCCACGACGGCATATGTGACGTTGCCGACTTATCCGCCGAATCCTGATCCCACCCCGCCTCTGGCCATTGTCCCTGTTCCCTCGGTGGGAATAATCAGCATCGGCAGCACGAACAGGGCCCTGGTCGGGACGGTTCCGATCGTAAGTACCCCCGCGGGAAGCACGCCGGTGTTGAGCAATCCGTACGCCCTGGCGGTCACACCCGATAACACCAAGCTTTACGTAGCCAACGACTCTGCTTGCAGTAGTCCCCCGGTGGCGGGAATGTGTTCGGTTAGCGCGTTCAATACGAACAATACCGACTTTTCTTTATCGGCGCGCGGGATCAACGGATCGTTGAGTTCGCCTCCGATCTATTTGTCGGCTCGTTCCGACAGTCAGGCGGTGTATGCGCTCGAGGCAAACGGAACGTTGGCCTACATTAGTATTGTGTCGACCACCGGCCCCGACGTATTAACCGAGGCCGCCATCAGCGTGCCGGGCGCCGTCAAAATGGTCTACAACGGAAATCTCAATCAGCTCTACATTCCCGGAGGCAGCCAGGTCGCAGTGGTGGACGTCTCGCAATCCGTGCCTGCGCTACTCGCCACCATTCCGATCACAGCGGTGCCCGCTGCCAGTCGAAGCGCGTCGGACCCGTGTGCGGCGACGACGGTAAACACTTTGAATACGATCGACGTGACCGCCTTGCCCAATAACATCCAGGCCTACGCTGGAACTTACTATCAGGCCGCGGTCGGAGGTGTAAGTTACATTTGCCCGCAGGTTACAGTAATCGATGCCACGAGTAACTCAATCGGAGGCCCACCTATTGCGATCCCCGGATTTGCTGCCTACGAGCCTTTCTGCGCTAACACGCGCTTCCGCCTGACGATGGCTCCCGGGGGTGACAGCACGCGCGCCTACCTGGCCAGTTGCGATGGCGGGATGGTCAACATTATTGACACCTCCACCAACAGCTACATAGAGAATCAGCCGGTACCGACTGGTGCAGGGAACGGCTCAGGCTCGCAGAATTTGCCGCAGAATCCGGTGTTTCTGCTGGCGGGGCCCTGATCGAAAGATGGCAATTTGGGCGAATCGTAAATCGTAAAGACCGACAATATCGACAGGATGCGGGGTGGTGGAGGAGAAAAAGCAGAAGGATGTTGGGATTTGGAAGTCGCGACGTCTTGCCACTAACTCTTGTATCCGGCGACCGCCGCCTGTTCGGCGGTCGGGCGGCGCAGGTAGCGCAGGGCGACATTCATAAAAATCTTGCCGCTGGACGTATTGAAGCACATCACCAATGCTTCGGTGTCTTCACTGCTTTTGCTGCCTTGTTCTGAAGTGTGGAGCCGCGGGGGGCGAACGTGAAAGTGAAATCCCTGATCGTTGAGCGTGGTCACGGCGTTGCCAATAATCTGGTTGGCGAGTTCACAGACCGCCTCGCGCACCAGTTCTTCGTCCGTCTCGGATACTTCCACGCCGGCCAGACGGCTGGCGAGCAGCAATGCCGCTCCCATATCCACATCGAAAATAATTCGTCCTTCGATCTCGCCCGTCAGGCAAACCTCGGCGGCGATGCCTTTCCGCCGGTAGGCCTCTTCTTCCATGGTCAGGTTTTCGATGAAAATGGAGGACTCCAGCGCTTGCGCCAGAACCGCGTCGGTGGAGTTAATGAAAGGCTGGATCAGGTCCATCCGCATGGCTAGACTCCGGCTCCGGCGCTCTTGGCTACGGTGGCATCGTCGCGCATTACGTACTTGATGACTTCGTAGAGAACTTCCGGTTTCACCGGCTTTTGCACGAAGTGGCGGGCGCCCCGCTGCAGGGCAGCCACGATATTCTCCTGGTAGCCGACGGAGGACACCATCACGATGCGGGCCCCGGGATGGTCGCGCACAATCTTCTCCGCCGCCTCGATGCCTTCCATCTCCGGCATGGTGATATCCATCAGAACGATGTCGGGCGTGAGGCGCTGATATTCTCTGATCGCAGAAACTCCGTCGCCGGCCTCGCCGATGACCTGGCCACCGAAGGTTTCGACCATTCGGGCCAGATTCTTGCGGGCAAACACGGAGTCATCCACGATCAGGTAACGCACTGGCTTTCCGTCTTCGCTCCGAGTAACCGGCAGAAACTTTTCCATGACACTCCTCCACTACTATCACTTAATACGATCCAGGCAACTTCGGGTAGATTACGTTAGTTACCTCCGGCGTTGGCCGTCCATCGGAGTTCGGCATTGTTTTCCCGAGCGCGATCCTGTGCGGTCGAAGACGAACACTGTGCTTGCAAGAGAGCGGGCATATCCTGAAGGGGGGTAATGCGCATCACGTAGCCGCGCTCAATGGCCGCCTTGGGCATGCCGAAAACCACGCAGGTTTCCTGGCTCTGCGCCACCGTGTAACCCCCGGCAGCGCGCACCTCTCCGAGGCCAACCGCTCCGTCGTCACCCATTCCGGTCATCAACACAGCCGTGGCCTGCGGAGCAAACTGCGCCGCCACACTGTGGAACAACACATCGACCGAAGGACGGTGTCCGTTCACCGGGGCATCCTCTGCCAGGACCGCGACGTTGCCGAGCGGCAGTTTTTTCACTCTCAAGTGCCGATTCCCGGGAGCGATGAGAGCTCGGCCAGCGACCAGGAGGTCGCCCGATTGGGCTTCCTTCACTCGTATCCGGCAGCTGGCGTCGAGTCGCTTGGCAAACAGCTCGGTGAAACCCTCTGGCATATGCTGCACCACGAGAATGCTGCCCGGAAAATCGGCCGGCAATCTCGAAAATACATACTCCAGCGCATTCGGACCCCCGGTCGAAACGCCGATGGCGATGATGTGCGTCGGCGCCAGGGGTTGCAGTTTGCCGGGCTGCTCCGGGTGCGGTTCTGCCGGCAGGAACTGCGGCTGCACTCCCGCGCTCTGTGCCGCAGCGTGGATTTTCCTGATGAGCTCGTCGGCAACTTCCGGCATGTGCGCGAAAACGTCCTGCGGCTTGGCCACGAAATCAAACGCGCCGAGGGCCAGAGCTTTAAGCGTGATGGCAGCTCCGGCGGTGCTGTGGGAGCTGACGACGATCACCGGCAGCCGCCAGCGGCGCATGATCTCTTTCAATGTGTCGATCCCGTTCAATCCCGGCATTTCCAGGTCGAGCGTCACCACCCGGGGCGAGAGATCCTCTATTTTCTTCAGCGCAAAATTACCGTCGATTGCTGTGCCCACCACTTCGATCGAGTTATCGCGCTCCAGAATCCTCGGTATCAGCTTGCGCATGAGAGCCGAGTCATCCACTACTAAAACGCGCACCGGGTTACTCATAGCCGTAAGATGCCCCCGATCATGATTGCCTCCCGATCACGACTGGCTCCCCGCCGCCATGCTCCGCGCCAGTACGGTCCCACTGCTCGAAGGTGACTGTGCATCCATGGCATACGACAGCAGACCCGTCCTCTGGGGTCCAGTGACATTGGTCCGGTTCTCAGTGAAGCGATTCATCAGCGCGATCATGTTCAGGATGAGAACCACGCGCCCGTCGCCAAGAATCGAAGCTCCGCTGACCAAGTCGGTGGTGATCGACTGGTCATCGAGCGCCTTGATGACCAGTTCGCCTTCGCCCTCCAGTTCGTCGACGACAACCCCGAACTTGCGCTCCCCGCTGTCGATCACCAGCACGAAAATCTTGCGTCGCGCTGACTCCGCGCCACTCAAGGGTTTCGAGCCCAGACGGAGCAGAGGCAGCACTTGATTCCGCAGTTGGAGCACGTCGTAGTGTTCCACCTGGTGGATATTTTCTTCTACCGTACGCGCGATCTCCGCCACCGCGTTGAGCGGCAACGCGTAGAGCCGCTGCTCAACCCGGAACATCAACGCCCGGATAATGGCCAGAGTCAGGGGCAGGCGCAGGCGGAAGGTTGTGCCTTTTCCGAGCGCGGTTTCGATCTGAATTGTTCCCTTCAGGCGCGTTAGCACGCTTTGCACGACGTCTAATCCGACGCCCCGGCCGGAGAGTTCGGTAATCTCTTCCGCCGTGGAAAAGCCCGGCTGCAGGATCAGATCCAGAGTTTCGCTTGGGCTCAACAACGCTGCCTGTTCAGCCTTCAGCAAACCCTGCGACAGAGCGCGCTGCCGCACTTTTTCCGCATCAATGCCGGCCCCGTCGTCAGAGACCTCAATGACCACCTGGTTTCCCTGGTGATAGGCGCCAAGGCGTACCATTCCGCCCGGCCGCTTGCCGGCGTGAACTCGCTCCGCGGGCGTCTCAATGCCATGCCCGATGGCATTTCGTACAAGATGCGTCAGGGGTTCGGCAATCGCATCCAGAATGCTCTTGTCGAGGTCGGTTTGCCCACCCCGAACAACCAGCTCGACTTCTTTTCCGCATTTTAGGCCCACGTCGCGCGCGATTCGCGGAAAGCGACGGAAGAGTTGTTCGACAGGCACCATGCGAATCTTCATAACCGAGTGCTGCAGATCATTCAAAACCCGGCCCTGAAACGCCATGGCATCGGAGAACTTTCCGCGCAGGACATCCTTGGGGAAGCGTTGTCCAAATTCCAAGAGCGCCTGTTGCAACATCGATTTCGCGAGAATTAGTTCGCCGACCAAATTGAGCACGCTGTCGATTTTCTCCGCGTCCACACGCAGCAGCGTGTCGTGACCGGCCTGCACCGGAGGCGGTAGGTTGGTCGACGCTGAAGGCGGGTCATCGACCCCCACATTGGAATTGGAATTGGAATCGGGCTTGGCCTTGGACTTGGCCTTGCCACCGACCTCAGCATGCTCGCGTAGAGTGGCGGAAATTGGATCAACGGCGGGGGTGACGCTCGAGGCGAGCTCCGGAACAATTGTGGAAATCGCCGTGGCTGCCGGTGGGTTGGTGCGATCGGAGGCGATCGCTGAGGGCTGCGACAGCGGGCCCAGGATTTCGCTGCGCACGGGCGTAACCTTCACCGCGAACGCAATCGTCGGAATGTTGCACTCGGTCCTGATCTGCTCCACCGTTTTTTCCGAGGCGAGAGCCGCTTCGATGCGGTCCACGGCGTCGCGACCGCCTTCGGGCGGATAAAGAGCGAGCACCTCGCCGAGTCCGCTCAGAGCTAGCTTGATCATCTGATGTGCGGCGATGGGCATCCCGCACTGCGGGTCGAGTTCCACGACCACGCGATGAACGCGTTTGCTCTCGGCTAACGCTCGGGCGATCGCCAGTTGCTCGTATTCTGACCAGGGGTACTTCTTCTCGGAGGGTTTGCTTGCCTTCTTCTGGGAGCGTGCCTTTTTAGATTGGATTGTTTTGGCCTGATCGTTTTTGGCTTGATCGGTGGTGGCTTGATCGTTCCCGGGTTGGATCTGGCCGTCCGGTGCCGCGTGCGCCAGCCGGGCTATATCCGCTCTCAAGGTCTGCATGCCAGGAAGGGTTGTGCCCGTCCGATAAGCTTCGAGCAAGGCCGCAAACAGGTCTGCCGCACGCAATCCGATCTCGGGAACCGCAGCCGCAGCGGCCGGGTTGGCGAGCGCCAGCACGTCCTCGAACTGATGGCACAGTTCGCTCAGCTCGCGAAAGCCGCAGGCAGCCGCGTCTCCCTTAAGCGTATGCACAGTGCGCCGCAAACTGCGGGCGGTCACCGAGTCGCCCGGCGATTTTTCCAGCTGCATCGCTTCTTCGTTGAGTTTTTGTACGAGTTCCGCTGCGCTTTCGAAGAACAGCTGGCGGAGTTCGATCATCCGATCGTCGGCTGTCGGAAGGTCGGGCGTCTGATCGTTCGTCCGATCACGGGGAGGAACGGTCACATCTTTACCTCGATACGGCGATAGGCTGTACCCTGGTTGCGATGCACCATCTGGAATTTTTCAGTCAAGCTAAGCAGGCTTTCGGCGTGGCCGACAAAGAGATAACCCTGGGGATTCAAGCAACGAAAAAACTTCTCCACCAGGCGTTTCTGCTCCGCTTCGTCGAAATACATCATCACGTTGCGGCAGAAAATAACGTCATTACGTTGCGGCAAATATTCCGTCTTCAGGTTGTGAAAGTCGAAGTGCACCAGCTCCTTGACGCTTTTCTTGACCGCGTAGCGCTCCCCCACTCTGTCGAAGTAGCGAAGCCGATAGCCGTAATCGACCGCTGCCATCTGGTGCTCGGCGTAGGAGCCCTCCTGGGCTGTGCGAAGGACCGAATAATTGATGTCGCTGGCCAGAATTTCCAGGCGCCAGGGCGCAGGCACCAAAGGCTTGGGCACCTGCGATTCGCGCGGCTCCGGGTTACGCAGATAGTAGTACGACATGGCGTCGGCCACCTGCATGGCGATGGTGTAGGCTTCCTGCCCCGTCGAACACCCCGCGCTCCAGATTCTGAGACTGAAGTCGCGGCTTTCCTGCTTGCGTTGCAGAAGATCGTCCATGACGTCACGCTGAAATAACTCCAGCTGCGCCTTATTCCGGAAGAAGCTGGTTTCGTTGACCGTCAGATTTTCGACGAGCATCGCCAATTCGTGTTTTCCCTGCCGGCTGATCAGCAGGCAGTAATAGTTGTAGAAGGAATCCAGCTGGCACTCCTTCAGACGCCGTTGCAAACGATCCTCAAGGAAGGGAGTGCGCCGGTCGTCGAAGTGCATGCCGCACTCCTGATAGACAAGAGTTTGCAGGAGTTTCAATTCCGCTTCGGTCAGGGCCGGCGTTTCGCTTGTGCTCATGGGGGTTGGTTGCGCCGGCTACTTCCCGGCCAATGCAGTCTTCGTGCTCACAGCCGTACCTGTATTTGCGGTCCTGCTTCCAGATGTAACGCTTGCGCCGGGGATTCCATCGAGCGCCGCGCTGGCTTGCAAAGACGAAGCAGCCAGCCCCCCTTTTTCAGACATCTTTTCGGTGGAGGGTTCGTTTCGCTGGTGGCCCGCCGCCAACACCTTTTCGATATCCAAGAGCAGGATCAGCCTTCCCTGATACTTGCCCAGGCTTGTGACACAGTCCAAACCGCTTTCCCGCATCATGGCAGGCGCGCCTTCGATTTCGCTCGCGGGGATTTTCAGCACCTCCGATGCCGAATCCACAATCATGCCCGCCAGACGTCCACGGTGTTCGACGATCAGAATGCGGCTGCGCCGGTCGACGGCAGTGGCGGGCTGCCCGAATCGCTTGCGCAGGTCGACCACCGAGATGATTCTTCCGCGCAGGTTGATGACCCCCTCAAGAAAGTCGGGCGCATCGGGCACGGTCGTGATCTCGGGCACGCGCACGATCTCACGCAGCGAAGCGATGGGCACTCCGTAGGTCTCGCGGCCCACACGGAAGCCAACAATGTGTGTTTCACGGCTCATGAATGCAATTCCTCAACGTGCGCTCGCCGCCCGGCCGGTAGCTCCGTGTGCCGGAGTGCCGTCGTTCGCCGGGCGATTGCTTCTGTTGTTGGTCCCCCTGTCGTTCGCGTCGTCGCTGGTGCGCAGCCCAAAACGGTCCATCGAATCCAGCAGCCCGCGGGACATCTTCGACATCTGATCGGAGGAGGCGGCCAGTTCCGTGGAACTCGAGGTAGAAGCCTGCACCAGTTCGCGCATGCGTTCCATGGCCTGCACCACGGCTTGCGCTCCGCACGCCTGTTCTTCGACGGCCGAGTTGATTTCGTGCGTGATTTCGTTCAGCCGCGTGGTAGCGCGCGCGATTTGCGAAGAACCGTGGGATTGCTCGTTGGTGGCGGCGCCGATTTCCTGCGCGAACTTGTAGACCTCGGTTACGACGTTCGATATTTTGCGCAGTGCGGCATTCAATTCCTGTCCGAGATTCAGTCCTTCGTTGACAATGGTTGTGCTCTTCTCCATGTTATCGACGGCTTTGCGGGCTTCCTTCTGGATGCTTCCGATGAGCTCGGAAATTTCCTTGGTGGACTGGGCCGATTTCTCGGCCAGCTTCCGGACCTCATCCGCGACTACGGCGAATCCCAGGCCGTGCTCGCCGGCCCGAGCCGCCTCGATGGCGGCATTCAATGCGAGAAGGTTGGTCTGTTCCGCCAAATCGTCGATAACTTCCACAATTTTCCCGATGTCGTCGGCCCGGGTGCCGAGGGCGTCGATGATCTCACCTGAAGAATGGATGGTGGTGTTGATGCGGTTCAGGCCATCGGTCGCTTTCTCCATGGTGCCGATGCCGCTGTGCACCTCTTCTCGCGACCGGTTCGAGATGTCGAGCAAAACCTTTGCCGTATCGGCCACCCGTTGAATGGAGGTCACCATCTGGTCGATGGAGGCCGAGGTTTCGCTGACGCTCGAGGCTTGCGTCTGGGTGCTCTTCACCATGTTCTGCACGTTCACGCTCATTTCGTGCATGGTGCTCGTGACTTCATCAATCGCCGTAGAAGTTTGCAGGCTATTTTTGGCCGACTCGTCGGAGGCGCTGGCCACCTGCGTGGAAGCGCTGGCTACCTGCGAGGCGGCATCGCGCACGTTGCGGACCAGGCCGCGCAGACCTTCGACCATGCGAGTGAAAGCGTTCGCCAGTGTATCGTTCGGAGATCGAGGCCGGACCTCCACGGCTAGATTGCCGCCGGCGATGGCTTCGGAAACCGCCGCCATTTCCTTCAGGTACTTGACCATGGAGTCGAAGGTCCTGGCCAGCTGTCCGATTTCATCTTTGCCATGAACGTCAATGGTGTGTTCCAGATCGCCGGACTGGCCGATCTGGTCCGCGACGTGAATCAACCGGGTCAGCGGCGTGGTGATTCCGGCGGCAGTGCGGAGGGCAATAATGATGCCCAGGCCGATTGCGAACAGGGAACTGACGACCGCGGCCAGAACCGTCCAAGCCGCTGCACTTTCATCATTGGCGCGCCGCTCGTCCAGGAGTTTGTGATTCTCGCGGTCGACGTCGTCCAGAATATCGGTGGAACGAGCGATCCAGGCGTTCGGATCTTTTTGCAGATAGAAGATCTGCAGTTCCGCCACCGTCGCATTGCCACTGTCGACGGCGCGCCGCTTGTCGAGCAGCGGATTGGCAAACTCGGTGCCCCAGGACTGCTCGAGTTCGTGCACTCTTTCCAAGCTGCTTCGCTGTTCTGAGGAATTCGCCAGTTCCTCGGCGTGGCGCAAGGCATCCGCCAGCTTACGTTCGCCGTCGTTCATCTTCTCCACATCGCGAGTGTCGCCGCTGAGCAGGTAGCTCTGGAGGTGCAGACGGTTTTGCATCATCTCGAACCGGACTGACGAGGTTGCCTCGGTCATGTCGATCGAACGCTGGGCGGCGGCCTTGGTCTCATGCTCGCGATGCACGCCGTAGAGATTGATCGCGAGCAGAACCAGAACCAGCGCCAGAATAATGCCGAAACTTATGTACAACTTTTTCCCGATGTTCATAGTTCAGCTTTCCTCAGTGCGCATTCCGGACCGAGCGTCCTCGCTTACTGATGCGGATCAAAGCGGAATTCCAAGATATCCATTGACTCTTGCGGACCAGCCTCGTACCTCCACTTCCTGACCGCGTCGAGAGCGGCATCTCCCAATACAGGATGCCCGCCAATCAGCCTGGCGCTCTTGACCGAACCGTTGGGGGCGACCGTGACTTCGACCCTTACCACTCCGGCGAGATTGATATGTTTCGCCAGTTCGGGATAGGTCGGTGCCACCTTGCTCTTTATTTTCCGATTGATTTTTTCCTGTCCCAACGCCATGGGGCAGCTGGCCCATCCGCCGAACAGCAGCAGACCCACCGCGAACAGCCGGTTTAGGGTTTTAAAGGTCACGGATAAATTTCCCTACCGCTCCATCTTGCTGCAAGGGAGATGTACCGGACATGAAAAGTTCTTCTTTGCGATTACTTTGGTGATTGGAGATGAGAGCCCGGCTGCTTTCCTTGAACCGCCGCCATTCCAAGAAGTTCGCGACTGCCGTTCGCGAGCTTAATTTCTGAGCCAGATAATTGTGGAGAAGTGGTGCGGTGAATACCCAGTTTCGGTTGCAGGATGAGACGTGGGTATCATTTGTGCCATTTCACAAGTTGGCACTGGCTTGCGCGTATTCCCTTGACTCAATTTGAGAATCCAGCGTAGGTTTTAAATGTAATTCAAGTGTTTTCAATTGCTTAGCTCGGTTATGGGTGTAATCTGACAAGCTACCCAGGAAATTCGGCTCCTGATGACGTGTCTCACTCTGAGGCTGCGTTCCAAAGGCTTCTTCTGGAGCTCTCCCGTGCCGCTTTTCAGAGCAGTGATTCCAGCCAGCTGATCCGTGCTTTTTGTGCCATCAGTCGTGCCTTTTTCCGCGCCAGCGGAGCCTATTACTGGACCCGTACCGCCGATGGCGAGCTGGTCGGAGCGGAAGCCGACGCGGAGGACGCCGAATCGTTCCGCGGCATTCGCAGGCGCAGCGGGGATGTCTCGCCCGCCCTGGACGCGGTGGAACAGCGCCGCGCCTTTTTTGTCAATCACCTCGATGCCGCCCGTTATCCCTGGTCAGCCTCCTGCCAAGCGCACGCCGTGCTGGCCGCCCCTCTGCTGGTTTCCGGGGAAGTGGTGGGCGCCATCACATTCCTCAAGAATGCGCCTGATACCGGCTTTGACGATGACGCAGTGGTCAAAGTCACTATTCTGGCAGCCCAACTCGGGACCGCGCTCGAAGCCCTGCGCTTGAACCAGCTGTCGCGCGAAGAGCACCGCCGCGCCAGCATTCTGGTGGAGGTCGCGACCGCGCTGCATGGTTTGCCCGACACCGCGGCGGTGATGGAGAGTATCGCCGACCGTCTGCGCATGCTGCTGCATTCGCCGGTGGTTCTCGTCTTCATGCAACACGAAAAAGTGTTCCAGTTACAAGCAGTTTCGACCGACCTCCCAACGCTCGCGCTCGCGATCCGTTCGCGTTTCCGGCAAAATCAACTGCGCTCTTCGCTGGAGATTGCGGCCCGAGCGGTCGCGGCTGGCGAGCGGATTACGGTGAGTATTGACGCCGCGTCCCACTTCGGAGGAGATTCGCCCCCCGGCATTCTCATTGCGGCGCCATTTCGCACTTCCCGGGCACAGGGCGCGATTCTCGTGTATCCCCGTCTCGCACAGCCTTTCAGCGAGGAGGACAAGAATTTGATCTCAGCACTCGCCGGTTTCGGCGCGGTCGCTATCGCCAATGCCGAGCTGTATGGTATGGCCCGTGCCCAGGCCCATGAACTCCACGAAATCCTGGAGATCTCGTTCGAACTGGGCTCGGCCGGAAAGCTCGACGAGTTCATGCAGACTTCGGTCGTCCGCGCCGGAGCTTTCCTCGGTTTCGAGCGGTGCTTCATCGGGCTTCTCGAAAACGGCAGCTTCCGTGTTCGCTGGGCACTGGATAAAGGCGTGGCGCGACCCGTCGACATCCCGCTCATCGATGGCGGCACGACGCGCGCGCTGAAGCAAAAAAATGTGTTCTTCACCGAGAACGCCAGCGAATTTCCGGGCGCGAATCTGGACCTCGTCGGCGCCTTCAAAATCCACCAGTTCCTCGCGGTGCCACTCCTTGGGTCGAACGGCGATGTGCTGGGGATGTTCGGAGTGCTCGACCGCAGAGATCCCGGGCCGATCAACGACGAAGACGTCCGTCGCGCCCGTGCTCTTGCCGCCCAAATTGCGATCGCCCTCGAACTTACCCGCAATCTGCACCAGTCCGAGGAACACCGTCGTCGCGCCGAGGCCCTGGTCGCGATCGCGCTCGAACTGAACGCCGTTTTACACCTGCCGGAGTTCATGCGCAACTTTGCTTTGCGAGCGGCAGCGTTGCTCGGAGGCCGATCCGTCGCTCTTCTTCTACAGTCGTCGGAGCCAGACATGGTTCTGATTTCCGGCGCGAGCTCGGGCGCCTCGGAAGTGGGAGTTGAAGCAGGAGTTGAAATAACCGACAAGCTGCTGCTCCGCCGCTTTCGACAGGCGCTCGATGCCGCTCTGCCGAGGTACCCGACCGATGTCGCCTTCGCCCCAGCCGTCGATATTCTCGGGCCGACTCTCGCCGCCAGTTTGGGATGGACGGATTGCACGTTGGTCCGGTTGGCCGGCTCATCCGGAGAACTTGTGGGCTTGCTCTGTCTTGCCGATCGAGGCGCTGCGCCATCTCCTGAAGATCGGTTATTGCTGCGTGCCATCGCGGGTCATGCCAGCATCGCGCTCGAAAATGCCTGCCTGTTCACGCGAATGCAGCAAGCCAATCGCCACTGGATGGAAATCTTCGATGCCATCAGCGATTTCATCGTCGTGCATGACGAGGAGCACAATGTTCTCCGCGTCAATCGCTCGCTGGCGGATTTTGTAGGCATCGCTCCCGATCAGTTGATCGGGGTCAACATGCGGGCGCTGGAAGCTCTTTCCGCCGGTGCTTCGCCGCACTCCTGTCCTTTCTGCCGCAGCGGCGACGGACTCGACGAATATGTGCACCCGGGGTTGGAATCCGCCTACCTGATTTCAACCTCGCGCATTCACGCCGCCAGCAGCACCCAGTTGCAGACCGTGCATGTGCTCAAGGACATCACCGACCGGCGCGAGGCCGAGCGCCGCTATCGCGAACTCTTCGACAACATTCAGGAGGGAATTTTCTTCTCCACGCCCCAGGGCCGCTTTGTCGAAGTCAACGACGCGCTGGTTCGCATGCTCGGCTACAGCAGCCGGGAAGAAGTGATTCAGCTCGACATTCCGACTGAGGTTTATTTCTCGCCGCGGCGGCGCGAAGAACTTGCGGAATTATTCGAGCGCCAGGGAGGGCTGCACAATCAGGAAGAAATGCTGCGGCGCAAGGACGGATCGCCCGTCCATGTCTTCATCAATTGCTTCGGAGTGCGCGATGCGGCGGGGAACATTCTGCAGTACCGCGGCGTTATGCTCGACATTACAGGCTTGCGCCAGTCGCAAACCGAGTTGCAGAAAGAGCGCGATTTTTCGAGCAAGATACTCAGCCATACCCAGAGCCTGATTCTGGTCACCGATACCGAAGGCGTCATCAGCTATGCCAACCGGCGCTGGGGCGGACTCGGTTTTCAACAGAACCAGATACTGGGGCGCCCTTTGCCGGAGTTATGCGCTCCTCCGCGCCGCCCCGCTCTTCGCGACGCGCTGGCTGAAGTTGCCCGGGGCCAGCAAGTCGATAATTTTGATCTGCCCCTGATTCGTGGTGATGGCGTGAGCGCCCAGTTCTCCGTCAATCTCAGCCCCATCAGCGGCGATGACGGCCGGGTGAGCAGCATAGTCGTGGTTATGACCGACGTCACCGACTCGGCCATGCTGCGCTCCAAGCTGATGCACGCCGAGAAAATGGCTGCCGTCGGGAACCTGGTCGCAGGCGTCGCCCACGAGGTTAATAATCCACTCACCGCCATCCTCGGTTTTACCGATTTGTTGATGGAAAATCCCGAACTGCCTGAAAGCGCGCGTCGCGATCTGCGCGTAATCCTTCAGGAGGCCCAGCGCACCAAACAGATCGTGCAAAACCTGCTCAGCTTTGCCCGCCAGATGCCGCCGCAACGCAAGCCCATCCAGCTCAACTCTATTTTGCAACGCACCGTGCATTTGCGTTCTTATGACTTCATCAGCCACGGCATTCAGGTGATTGAACATCTGGACGAGGCGCTACCCCAGGTTGTGGGAGATTCGCATCAACTGCAGCAGGTATTTCTGAACATTGTGAATAACGCTTATGACGCGGTTCGCGACACCGGACGGTCCGCCCGCATAGAGATCGGCAGCGCCGTGGTAGGTGCATTCGTAGAGATATCCTTTCGCGACAACGGAACGGGCATCTCGGATCCCGACCGTATTTTCGATCCTTTCTTTACCACCAAAGATGTGGGCAAGGGCACGGGTTTGGGCCTGAGCATTTGCTATGGCATCGTACGCGAACATGGCGGGGAAATTCTATGTCACAACAATCACGATTCTGAAGGAGCGACCTTTACCGTTCGCCTCCCGATCGCCAGTGAAGGGGCATCTTTCGGAGCCGTTGCAGGAGTGCATCCCATATGAGCCAGTCAGGAACGCAGTCAAGAAGCGAGAGAGAAAATAATCCCATGGTCGCGCCGGTGCTATTGATTGAAGACGAACCAGCGGTGATGGCCCTGGTGCGGGCGGTTCTCGAGGGCCGCGGATATGCCGTCGTCCCCTGCGAATCTGGCGTCGAGGCCTTGCGGCTCCTGGAGAAGGCCGATTTTCGCGGCGTTATCTCTGATATGCGCACCCCCGGGGGTGTGGATGGCGCCCAGGTCTATGCCTGGACCGCCGCCCACCGGCCAGAATTAGCCCGCCGCCTGGTCTTTATCACCGGCGACATGGCCAACGAGGAAACAGCCGCCACGCTGCGCCGTACCGGCGCGCCGTGCGTGGAAAAGCCATTTCGTGTTCACGACTTCATCGCCGTGGTCGAGCAGACCATGGGCAAGGCGGTCTAATGAACCAGAATCTAAGCACGCAGAATCTGTCAAAGGATGCCTCGGCGAAGAGCGACCTGCCGAAAAGCGAGTCGACGAAAAACGACTTTCGCATCCGATTGTTGGTCGTCGATGACGAGCAAACCATCCGCCGTCTCTGCATCACGGTCGGCGAGGCGCTCGGCCTTGTCTGTCTTGAAGCGGAGAGCGGCGAGGCGGCGCTCGGGCTGCTCGAGGAACAGCCCATCCACATGGTACTCACGGACATGGTCATGCCACGCATGACGGGAATCGAATTCCTGGAGCAGGCGAAACGCGTCCACCCACGGATCGAAGTCGCGGTTATGACCGGCCACGGATCGGTCGAAACTGCGGTGCAGGCGATGAAATTGGGTGCCTACGATTACATTGCGAAGCCGTTTAGTCCGCTCGATGAATTGCGGCTTTTCCTTCGCCGGATGGCTGACAAGGTCCGTCTGGTGGAGGAAAATCTCTATCTTCGCGAGCGCTCGGAAACGGAGAGTTCACTCCATGGCATTATCGGCAATTCCACCGGCATTCAGAATGTTCTGCGCCTGATCTCGCGCTTGAAAGATACGCGCACTCCTGTGCTCATTTCCGGCGAAAGCGGAACCGGCAAAGAACTGGTGGCCCGAGCGCTGCACTTTCGCGGCACCATGGCGAACCGGCCGTTCGTTGCCGTCGACTGCGGATCGCTCGTTCCCACGCTTATCGAGAGCGAGTTGTTCGGCTATGAAAAAGGAGCTTTCACGGGCGCCCTTCGCTCGAAGCAGGGCTTGCTGCAATCGGCTGATACCGGCACAATCTTTCTTGATGAGGTGGGCGAACTCCCGCTCGAGATGCAGGCCAAGCTCTTGCGGTTTCTGCAGGAAAAAGAAGTTCGTCCGGTGGGCAGCAATCAAAAAGTAAAGGTGGACGTGCGCATCATGGCCGCCACTAACCGCGATCTCGATGCTGAATACAAGAAGGGAACCTTCCGCAAAGATCTCTATTTCCGCCTCAACGTCGTAACCATCTCGCTGCCCCCACTTCGCGAACGGCGTTCCGACATTCCTGTTTTGTCCGCATTTTTTCTGGAGCGGCTGGCTCCCGGTCGCAGCATCCGGATTTCCAGTGACGGTATGAAGGCGCTGCTCGCCTACGAGTGGCCGGGCAATGTCCGCGAACTGGAGAACTGCCTGGAGCGTGCCGTTGCCCTCGGTGATCAAAGCGTTATCGAAGTCAAGG
>Ga0302324_100013271_pt1 | contig 16722 bp, 14 predicted proteins | sample Palsa_T0_1_FD_201949 | JGI IMG/M metagenome (GOLD analysis project Ga0302324, IMG submission 201949) | Peat permafrost microbial communities from Stordalen Mire near Abisko, Sweden - Palsa_T0_1 | ecosystem: Environmental > Terrestrial > Soil > Palsa > Peat permafrost | place: Sweden: Abisko...
GAATGAGCGCGGGAATGCGGTCTTTGAAGGCGGGGATGGGCGGGCCATCGCCCGCGGGATTGTCCAGGTAGTAGAACCCGACCGTCGTGTAGTGGTTGCCGAACGGTTTGCGGTCTTCGTCATAACCGCGCCGTCCGTGTTCCAGCGTAAAGAGGAGACTCTTTTTGAACGGCACCGGGTCCGCGATATGCCAGCGGTAGCAGGTGTTCAAGATGCCCCGCTTCTCGCCGCCTTTGCTCGCGTTGTCGTAGTAGGGCACGCCAAAATAGGGGTTCCAAAACGCCTTGCCAAAATCCCAGGCGCCGCAAAAATAGTCCTCGCTGCCCGTGCCGCTGATAACCGGTTTCTCGGAACCATCCACGTACCAGTTATCATTGCCCTCGCCCCACCAGCCATCGCTGTTGGCCATGACGGAGATGAAAGTGCCCACAAAATGGCCGGCACCCTTCGTCTCGCAAATCGTCAGTGGCTTGCCCACGGGGGCGGGAAAGTAGGTGCGATACTGGGTATGAAAATAGCGCGCATCCGGTTGTGGATGCTCATCCAACCGATAGTCGATATTGTAATAGAAGCTGTTGACGCGTTGCTCGCCTTCGTTGAGAACGGTAATGACGGCGTGCTTCTTGAAAGGCATGGGCCAATAACAATTCAGCGCAGCGTGCGCTCCAATGGCAATGGGGGCGCTTTGGAACTCGACATACTTCCCGTGACCTTGGGCAAAAAAGTCACCAATCGGGCACTCGACGGCTGGACGGGCCGCGTCGTCCCAGGTCATGCGCAGCACCAGTTCCCGCAGGTGTTCCTTGGAAGGGGAATCAATGGTAAACCAGATATGCGTGACCCGGCCGCTGCCGGTGACATCCATCAGCGTGAGGGTCTGGCCTGGCTCGATGCGCCGGGCGTCGCCGTTGCGCAGGTTGGGGTCGGTGCTCGAAGCTCGCCCGGACGAGAAGTCTTTCTTGGTCGCAAGATCGGCCGGGACTTGGGCCACGGCCACGAATGGCAGCAGCGCGATCACGGCCGCGCTTAAAATAAGCGTTGGTAAGCACTTAATTCTGGTAATCATATCGGGCACGCTACCCGGTTTCGAAGTGGTGTCAAGAGCCGTGCATCTCGCGTGAATTTCATTTCATGGTATAAACGGTAAACTTTGCAGCTTGAACATTTTCAGTCTTTAGCCTTCAGCCTTCAGCCTTTTGCCTCTATCCTCGCGTCCGCCAATGTTGAATTTAGCATCCTTGAATCCGGCGCAGCGCCAGGCGGTTGAGACGACCGAAGGGCCGGTCTTGATTTTGGCCGGCGCGGGCACGGGCAAAACGCGCGTCATCACGTTTCGCGTCGCCCGCCTGGTGCGGAAGGGCGTCGGACCTGGGCATATCCTGGCGGTGACGTTCACCAACAAGGCCGCGCGCGAAATGCAGGAACGCGTCCGTCAGCTTCTGGGGCGCGTCGCAAAATCGGAGGACGGCGAAAAACCGGCGCGCCCGACTATCTGCACGTTTCACTCGTTGTGCGTGCGAATTTTGCGGCAGCACATCGAACGCCTGGGCTACAAACGCAATTTCGTCATCTACTCCGAGTCCGAACAACTGGGCGCGATCAAACGCATCCTGAGCCACATTTCCGACCGGGCCGGCAAGGCGGACCCGTACGCGGTCCTGTCCCTGTTGAGCCGGTTCCGCAACGGCGGCGAACGGGCGTCGGTCTTTTCCGATCCGAACGCGGCGGCGCTGGCGCGGCATGTGCAAGCGCGCTATGAATCGGCCTTGCGCGCCTGCAACGCGGTGGATTTTGACGGCCTGATTTTGTTGACACTCCAACTCTTCGCCGAACATAAGGACGTTCTCCAGGCCTGCCGCGAGAAATACCAGTACGTCATGGTGGACGAATACCAGGACACCAATGCCGCGCAGTTCCAATTGATCCATTATTTGACAGCGGCCCATCGCAATCTGTGCGTGGTGGGCGACGACGACCAGAGCATTTACGGCTGGCGCGGCGCGGAGATGGCCAATCTGCTGGATTTGGAGAAACATTTTCCAGGCGTTAAAGTAGTCAAGCTGGAGCAAAACTACCGCTCGACCAATACCATCCTTTCCGCCGCCAACGCTGTCATAAAGAATAACGCGCGCCGCCGCGGCAAACAACTCTGGTCGCAAAACGGGCAGGGCGCCAGGATCACCCTCCACACCTTCGCCAACGACGAGGAGGAGGCGCGCCGCATGGCGGAGGACATCGAATGCGCCCGCATGGCGCGCGGCGTCCCGTGGCGGGACCAGGCCGTTCTGTTCCGCACCAACCAGCAGGCGCGCCCGCTGGAAACCGCCTTGCGCCAGGCCGGCGTCCGCTACCACTTGGTCGGCGGCCAAAGTTATTTTGACAGACGCGAGATTAAGGATTTCCTGGCCTACTTGAAAATGTTCGTCAATCCAAACGACGACATTAGCCTGTTACGCATCGCGAACGTGCCGGCGCGGGGCTTGAGCGACGTGAGCATGGAACGCCTCGTGCAAGCCAGCCAGCAACGGGATTGTTCGGTCTTTGCGGCCATGAAGCACACTGACGTTCAGGCGAGTTTCGTTCCCGTCACGCGCCAGGCGCTGCAACGCTTCATCGAATGGGTCGAGCGCCGCCGCGAGCAATTGCGCGCGCGCCCGGCCGTTTCGCTGCCGGTTTGGGCGCACAGTTTCCTGGAGGAGATCGGCTACGAAGCGGAACTGCGGCGCAGCGAGAAAAACCCGGAGACGGCGGACAATCGCATCGGCAACTTGCGTGAATTGATGGCGTCGCTGCCCGTCGCTGTGGACGATCCCGAAGCGGGTCTGCAACGCTTTCTGGACGACCTGAGCCTGGATTCTGATCGTCAAGAGGAAAAGGAAAACACGGGCGACGCGGTCACCCTCATCACGGTCCACAGTTGCAAGGGGCTGGAATTTCCGCGCGTCTGGATCGTCGGTTTGGAGGACGGCCTGATGCCGCACGCCCGGTCCAAAGCCGAAGGCACGCTGGACGAGGAGCGGCGGCTGTTCTACGTCGCCATGACGCGCGCCATGCAAACTTTGGCGTTAAGCCATTGCGCCGCGCGCAAGAAATACGGCGAACTCAAGCCGTGCCACCCGTCCCCGTTCCTGCGGGAAATTCCGCCGGAATTTCTCGAGTTGGCGGACGAGCAGGGGAAGAAACCGGTGTCAGTGGAAACGGGCAAGAACTTTTTTGCCGCGATGCGGGCGGCGGCAAGTTGAGGGCACGATTCAATGAATCACAAACCGCTCTGTACCGCGAAACTTGATCATCTGCAACTCGAGGACGAGTTGGACAATTCCTTTGGCCTTGCGCTTGCCCCAAGTGTGGTAAGCACCCGCCACGAATTCGCCGAAGGTCAACGGCGTTCTCTTGCAACGGGGTTTCAATTGCGAGTTTTGGTCAACTTTCATATCATGTTTCTATTGCAATCCTGTAAGCAGGAACCTTGCCAACGCAAAGTTGAGACAACTCCTTTTACGCTCGTCATATTCGTACCCGACGGAATTCTCGAGTCGGCGGACGAGCAGGGGAAGAAGCCGGTGTCAGTGGAAGCGGGGAAAAACTTCTTCGCGGCCGTGCGGACGGCGGCCAGTTGATTTCTTGACAGAACCTTGGGTGCTGGATTTTGCCTTGAAAATATTTTGTGTTAGGAACAATTTTTTGTCTGTGTATGGATTTGAAAAATATCTGCCGTTTCGGCTTGTTGGTTTTGCCCGCACATTTAAGTATCGTCATCAACTGTAGCGCAAGCGACTTACCGATAGGGCGCTTCGGAAGCACAAATTACGGAGATTGGAAGATCGCGGGAACGGCCTTCAGTTCGGGACCCGCGTCGGATGGTATTCTCACCAAGTTAGGGATTGAAAACTCGCGCGACGATCGCGTGGCCAGCAGTGAGATTGAAGGTGACGGACCCACTGGAACACTCACGTCGCCCGAGTTCAAGATCGCCCGGAAGTACATCTCGTTTCTTATCGGCGGGGGCGACTATGAGCATGATACCTGTCTGAATCTGCTCGTTCATGGCAAAGTCGTGCGCAGTGCGACGGGCTGGCGAAGCGATCGCTTGGCACCGGCCAGTTGGGATGTGAGCCGATTTCTTGGTCAAAAGGCGCAAGTGCAAATCGTGGACGAGGCGAGCGGCGATTGGGGACACATCAACGTGGATCAAATTCTTCAGACTGACAAACCGGAGCGGTTGCCGGTTGTAACCGAGCCGCTTTACAGAGAGTCCTTGCGCCCGCAATTTCACTTTACCGCCCGCCAATGGACCATGGATCGGCTCAATCCTCGTGAACGGCAAGAAGGCTGGCTTAATGACCTTAACGGCCTGATTTATTACGAAGGTGAGTATCATCTTTTTGCTCAGAGATGGGCCAAATGTTGGCTCCATGCGGTGAGCCGCGACCTGATTCACTGGACGGAGCTGGAGCCGGCCTTCTGGGAGGAGAAACTGGATAGCGGTGTTCAGTCCGGCACTTGCGTCGTGGATTACAACAACACTTCCGGCTTGTCTCCGAACAAAGCAACGCTGCCGATGATCGCTTTTTGGTCGCGTTTCGACAATCGCACGCAGTGCCTCTCCTACAGTCTGGATCGCGGGCGCACCTGGAAGTTCTATGAGAAGAATCCCATCATGGTTTACCCGGAACGCGATCCCAAAGTTTTCTGGTACGCACCAAGCAATCACTGGGTCATGATGCTTTATGGGGACAGTCAATACCATATCTTCACGTCCACAAATTTGTTGAATTGGCACGATGAGCAAAAGCCAATTCGGGACAGCTTCGAGTGCCCGGATTTTTTTGAATTGCCGGTTGATGGAAATGCCAGCGTTAAGAAATGGGTTTTAATTCAGGGCAGCGGAAAGTATTCCATCGGCACTTTTGACGGTACTGAATTCAAGGAGGAAACCGCGCGCTATGCTTGCGACATCGGCCCCAATTTTTACGCCACCCAAACTTGGGCCAACACCGAGACGGGCGACGGAAGAAGAATTCAGGCCGCATGGATGCGCGAACCCTCGTTTCCAGAGATGCCGTTCAATCAGCAAGTAAGTTTCCCGTGCGAACTCACGCTGAGAAGCACGCCCAACGGCCCTCGCCTCTTCCGCGAACCAATCCATGAAATCGCCCTGCTGCACAGGGGAGAGGACACCTGGACAAATCGCACGTTGAATGCTGATGAAGTATTGCCACTGGAATCATTAGGACGGTTATTTCACCTCCAGGCCGAAATCAGCATTCCACAAGGAGCGAAGCTGATATTCAACATCCGCGGAGTCCCGGTGATTCTTACTTCCAAGACCATCGAGTCCGGCACAAGTCCCGCTGCCATCGCAGACGAAATTAAGACGGTGGAATTTTTAGTGGACCGCGCTTCCATCGAGGCCTTCGTGAACCGGGGCGAAATTTCATCCACCAGATTCGTCCTGCCAAATGAAAACGGCCTCTCCATGAAAGCAGAAGGTGGATCAGTCATCATTCAATCGCTCACAGTTTACCCGCTCAATTCGACGTGGCCCGATGGAATGGGGGATTAGCATTTGCGTTTCCTCGAGTCTGGTTACTTCAAGCCGTTTCAGCGAATTGGCAGAGGCCAAACCATAAGTCGTTGCCACTTCAGCCTCGCGGCAAACGCACTCCTATTTGATCACATCCGCGTCTTTCAACAGAAAATTGTTCAGATTCTCGGGCAAGCCCAGGGTGCGGGTATCTCCCGCAAACGCGACCCATCTTTTCTTGACAGTGAATTTGGTCTTGCTCGCCAGCGCCACCGCGCGCAAGGCTTCCCAACCGTTCAAATCGAATTCGGCAAAGCTGTGGCGGAAGAAATGATAGGAATCGCGCGAACCGACGCGGGGCGTGAGGTGCGTGTCCACGTCGAAGGCCAGGATCGGCTCGACATAATCCCAATCGTTGTCGTTGAAGAGGGCGTGTTTCTCAAAGTGATGGTGTTTGATTCGGTCCGCCGTACGCTGGTCTTCAATGACCGCGATCGGTTCCAGCGGGTCCTCCACGCTGTGCAGCAGCAGGAACGGCGGCGTCAGCGTGGCTCGCACGTAAGTCTGGTTGGTCAGGGCGATGACGGCGTCGAGCAACGTCGGCGCGGCGTTGGTCAGGCGCGCGTGGGCGCGGCGAAAGAAATAAAATTCGTCGGTGGCGCCGGGCATGAAGATCAGCGCCTGCACGGCCGCGTTGCGCTGGAAGGAATTCAACATGATGCGGACGACGTTGTGCCGATCCAGTTCGGAGACTTTCTCGGTTAGCGGCATTCTGGCGAATTCCTGCTGCCATGATGGTTGCGCGCGCAGCGCCGTTGCGCTTATCAGCAGAGGGCAGAGCAGAATGAGACGGATGAGACGAATGGGCATCATGAAGAAATCGTAAGCTGCGACAAACGCTCCTGCACTTGCCCGTCGCAACGCGCGATGTAGCTGAATGTCCGAGCCATCTCCTCCAGCCGCCGCAGCGGCAGCGTCCCGGCGCGGGCAGGTGAGGGGACGGGCGGCGCGGCATTCCAGGCGGCATTCATTGGGTGCAATTCTGCCAGAAGCTGGCCGCGCCGCAAATGGATTCGCTCTTGCAGCTCCTGCAGCCGCGCCGTCCATTCCAGCGCCTGCTCGAACATTTGCGCCTGCAACAGCGGCGAGGAGGCCCGACCCTTGGCTGCGAGAAACTGATCGGTTTGGCGGCAAACCTGGCCGGTTTCCATGAACAATTCCATCGTGCCCTCCGGCACGCTTTGCACATTGGCGGGCGGCGCGCCCGATTCCAACTCCAACAAGTGCAGCAGCCTTTCTTTGGGTTCCCGCAAACAATTGTAGGCGGCGTTCAACTCCGCGAAGCGCTCGGTCGCGACCGCCTTTTCCTCCGCGTTCCCGGCCTGGACGCGGTCGGGATGAAGCTGGGCGGACTGTTCGAGGAACGCCGCTTTGAGCGAAGCGGGGTCCAACCACGGCTGGCGCGGCTGGCCAAGCAGGGTAAAATTATCCATGACAGCAACCGTCGCGACTACGCGCTGAAGCTCTCGCCGCACGAACAGGAACTGGCGGCGTTGGGATTCCTGACCTTGAAACCGCCGTCCTGCAAAGCATCCACGAAATCCAGTTCGCTGCCGGTCACGTAGAGAGCGCTCTTGGGGTCCACAACCACCCGGATGCCGCCGCTTTCGACCAGAATATCGCGATTGGCCGGCTGGTCCTGCAAATCCATCTTGTATTGCAACCCTGAACAGCCGCCGCCGACGACGGCGACACGCAAGACGCCATTTGGCCGTCCCTGCTTCCGTAGAAGGGAACTGACTTTCTGGGCGGCCGCCGGGCAAACTTTGATAAGCCGTTCATCCCCGACCCGAAAGTTGGCGGGCGTGGCGGCAGTGGAGGCCGACGGTCTTCCTGCGATCATGCCCTAACATATCCGCTCCGGCGCCAAGCGTCAACGACAAGTACGGCTCCTTTTCTTCGTGCTTGCGCCGCCGCCCCCCTTTTCGCCACACTGCCGCCTTTGTAAAATAAAATGAATTGCCAATATTTTTATATTCCTCGTCATGTCGCTTCGGCGACAATGTCTCTCGTCCTGATGTCCCTTTTTTGCGCCAGTCGCATCACGGCCGCTGACACCAACACCAATTCGCTTGCCAAGACGGCGCCGGTCGCCCCGCCTTTGGAAGTGGCGGACGGCTTGCTGCTGGCCATCCCCAAGGCGGGATTGGGCAAGGATTACCAGTTTACCGCCTCAATCATTCCCCAGGAACTGGCCGCCACCAGCACCGGATTGGTGGGGAAAATCGTCCGCTTCGAATTGTTCCCCGACGGCGTGGATATGTATGAGTCCACACAAGGCTTGGTCGTGACGGAAGATTTGCCGGCGCGCCGATTGCTGGCCACTTTTCCCATCGTGCGTCAGGACGGCCAGAAGGTGGTGGTGGATTTCAACAAAGGCATGCGCCGCATCTTTACCGAAGCGTGGACGAGCGAAGGCGGTTTGAATTTCGGCGCGCGCGATGACGTGCTGGAAGTGCCCGACAGTCGCGTCTTTGAAATGCGGCAGGACAAGGACCGTCTGATCGTCCGCCAGAGCGTGCAGGCGCGCAACCGTCAATTTAACGAGAACTTTGAAACGCGACTGGAGATGCGCTATTTCCTCTCGCCTTACAAGCCCGCTGCTTTCGAGGGCAAGGAGCCGGACATGCCGGATGACCGCTACCTTCGTTTCTTTGAAACCGATGGACATATCGAACAAGGCACGGGCCGCATCTCCGCCCGCATCGCCCGCTTCGATCTTCATCAGCCGCTCGTTTTCTATTATTCGGCCAACACGCCGAGCAATTACGTCGAGGCGGTCAAGGACGGCATCCTGTATTGGAACTTCGCTTTCGGAAAAGAAATCGTGCAGGTGAAAAAAGCGCCCGACGGCGTGACCGCGCCGGATGCCGAATTTAACATCATTCAATGGGTGCCCTGGGATTACGCCGGCTTCGCCTATGCGGACGACCTGATGGATCCGCTGACTGGCCAGTCCGAGCACGGGCAGGCCTATATTACGAGCGCGTTTGCCTTCACGGGGCGCGCCAGCGCGCGCATCCTCTTGCGCAGCATGGAGGAATTGGCCGAGGCGAAGAAAGACGACAAGAAGAAGGACCTGGCTTTGCGCCGGGCGCTTCCGTTTTTCAGTTCCGGCCCAAGTTGCAACATGGACCCAGTTGTCTTCGCGCAGCAAATGGCGACCGGCCTCAAGGAAGTGCTCGCCAGCGACGAGTTAACCGATGCCGCCGTCCTGCGGATATCGCAAGATTACTTGCGCGAAACGGTGGCGCACGAGGTGGGCCATGTGCTGGGGTTGCGCCACAATTTCGCCGGCAGCTTGTCGGCGACGCTCACCCAAACCGAACTCGAGGACTGGTTCAGGGCCTACATTGTCGGCAAACCCTTGGACGCCTACACCAACAAAATCACTTCCGGGGCGGTCATGGATTACAACATCCTTAAGTCCGCCGTGTTCATCGGCTGGCGCATGCGCACGCTCAAGACGGCGCTCCCGCACGACCAGGCGGCTATTGCCTGGGGATATTTTGACAGTTCAGCAGCGCGCACTAACAAACTCCTTTTCGGCACCGATGAAGAAACCCTGCGTTTCGGCGATGTCCGCCTGTTTGATTACGGCGATGACCCCGTCATTAGCGACTATACTCTGATCGCAGAGATGATTGATCTGCTGCCCAACAACGTCATCGAAACTTTCATTCGCGTCCGCGCCCCGCGCAATCCGCACGACCGCATTCCGCTGGAACAAGTCAATCTGAGCTACGCTTACTATGCGGCGGTGCTCTCCGGTGAGTTCGGCGACATTCTCGACTGGTTCAAGACCGAGACACGCTCGTTGCGCGTCGAGAACAAGTTCGACTTTATTGGCGACCTCAATCGCAAGGAACGCCTCCAAGCCCATTGGAATTATCTGACCAACCAGTTGGAGCAACTAGGCGGCGTGGATCGCGCGGCGTTTTCTTTCATGCCCGTGGACCTGAAATTGGACTTGAAAGAAAAACCCACCAACGCGCCGGTCGTCGAACGCCTCAACGCCACCAATCTCACCGCCAAGCTCGAACGACTCCTGACCAACGCCAACTACTCCACCTTCGTCGGCTTGGACGACAAAAAATACAGCTTCACCAAGGAGGAGCGGGAACTCATTGTCAAACGCGGCCAGAAATGTTTCGAGGAACTGGAAAAGGAAGTCGTTCGCCGTGTTTGCCAGCGCCTGACTACCGCCTCACGCAACCTGGACTTCGACGCCAACGGCTATGAGAAGGATGACGACGTCCTGGCCAAGTTGGACCAACGCGTTATCGACCTGGCCAAATTGGTCATCACCACCCAGGACGAGACCAACCGGATCGACGGCAAGGAGGACAAACAAACCGTCTCGGTGCCCAAGTTTAAATACGATCAAGCTACGCGCTTGGACGCCGCCAAAATGCTCGGCCCGACGACTGGCTCTTATAAAACGTGGGCTGACGAAGCCAAATCCGACATTCACGAGGCGCTGAAGAAGGAAGTGGATTCCGCCTTGGGCCTGGACCACTACAAGGATTTCAAGCCATCCGTCTTATCCCGTCCCTTGCAAGAGTGGTATCAGGAGCAGCAGGAAATCCTGGCCATGCTCCCGGCCCTGCCGAAGGGATAGTTCCCTCAACTCTTAATCATAATCCTACTCGTAATCGTAATCTCTTCTTAGCAAATAAAGAAACGCAGAAGAGATTACGAGTAGGATTAAGATTACGATTAAGAGAATCACCAAGCCAGAGCCACGCCCTGGACACGCGGATCGCTCGCACCGAGAAAGCCCTGGCCATCGGGCGCGAGACCGACGGCTTGAGCCGCGCCCAAATATTTGACTTCGCGCACGGTGTGGCCGCGTTTGACCAGAGCGGAGACTAATGCGGGGTCCATGTTCTTCTCAATTTTCAATTCATCCGGCTTCCATTGGTGATGGAATTTCGGTTGCGCGATTGCCTTCTGCGCGTCCATCCCAAAATCCACCACCCCGACGATGTTCAAAAGAGTCTGGCTGATGATAGTCGGGCCGCCGGCCGCGCCGATGGCCAGGATGGGCCGGTTGTCCTTGAGGACGATGGCGGGGCTCATGCTCGAAAGCGGCCGTTTGCCCGGCGCGATGGCGTTGGCCTCCGCGCCGACCAGACCAAAATGATTGGCCACGCCGGGTTGCGCGGAAAAATCGTCCATCTCGTTGTTCAGCAAAACGCCCGTGCCGGGAATAACGACTTTGGAACCAAAGTGGGTGTTGATCGTCGCCGTCATCGCAACCCAATTTCCTTCCGCGTCGGCGGTGGAGATGTGTGTGGTGTGTTTTGGGAAAACATCGCCGGCGGCGTCCGGCGGCTGGCCCGCGCCGGCCATGGCGGAAGCATGCGTCAAATCGATTTTCGCGGCCAGTGCGCGGGCGTAATCCTTGCGAATCAGGCCGCGCGGGACTTTGGCGAAATCCGGGTCGCCCAGCCAATAGGCGCGATCGGCGAAAGCCAGTTTCATCGCTTCAGCCGTGAAATGGTCCCGGTCCACCTCGGTGAAACTCGGGTCGGAAAAGTCGCGCGTTTCCAGCATGTTGAGGATTTCCAGCAAATGCACACCGCCGGAACTGGGCGGCGGAAAGGAGACCACCGTGCAACCGCGATAAGTCGTTGAGATCGGTTCGCGCAGGACGGCGTGATAGGCCGCGAAATCGGCGGCGGTCAGAAGTCCTTGGTTTTTCTTCATCCATCGCTCCGCCGCTTGCGCGAATGGTCCGCCATAAAACCAGCCCGGTCCGTTCTCGGCGATGGCGCGATAGGTCCGCGCCAGGTCCGGCTGCCGGAGAATCTCGCCCTCCTCGCGCGGCGCGCCGTCCGGCTTGAGAAAAACAGCGCGGGAGGCGGGGAACCTGGCCAGCTCGGACGCCTGATCGCGCAAGGCGGCGGCATATCGGCCGTCAATTCGAAAGCCCTGTTCGGCGATTTGCGCCGCCGCCAGAAGATGCTCCTTGAGGGAAAGTTTGCCATAAGATTTCAACGCCAGAGCGCAGGCGGCCAGTTCGCCGGGCGTCCCACCGGCCAGGGCGCCCGTTTCGCTCAAGCCGGGAACCACCGCGCCGTTGCGCACATACATATTGGGCGTGGCCGCGGCGGGCGCCGTCTCGCGGCCATCAATGCACGCCAACTCGCCCTTGGCACCGCGGATGAGAATGAAACAGCCGCCGCCGAGGCCGGAATTGTAACTGTTGACAACGCCCAGCGTGAGAGCGGCGGCGACAGCGGCATCCACCGCGTTGCCGCCCTTCTTCATGGCCTCGATGCCGGCCTGGCTGGCGATGCGGTCCACCGTCGCGACCGCGCCGTGCCGGCCGATGGCGGATTGGGACAGCGCCGATTTTGGATGGATAACAAGGAGAACCGCCAGCAGAACTGAGAGCTTGCGCATGACTACTTGTTTAGCGGGCGCGGGCGCGGGCGTCTAGTTTTTCTTGCTTCCGACTAGAAGCCCAACGGAATGAAAATCATTTTTCCAGCATGAGATGAAAGAGTGTCTAATCAAATGGCAGCCAGCGGACGCCGAAGATTCTCTGCCAATTGGCCTGGCCCAAGAGCACTCCCGAGGCAATAAATAACATCGAAATCCAGAATCGGGTCGTGACCGGCTCTCCCAGGCAGACGTTGGCCCAAGCCATGTTGCTCAGGGGAATGAGATTGTTGAACAAATAGACCTGGCTTGTTTTCCAGTGCCGCAATCCGTTGTTCCACAGCGCGAACGCCACTACGCTGCCGCCGATAATGCAAAACAACTGCGCCAGCGCGAGATCGGTTCTCCAGGATATTGTTTTATTGACAAGTTCCACCACTGAGAACGGCGCCAACAACAGGGCGGCCCGCCAGAAGGTGTGGGCGGAAATCTCCATCCCGGAAAGTTCGCGGCCCAGCGAACGGCATTGCCGTCCGAAATTGGTCCAGAGGACGCTACAGGCCAGTCCCAGTATTTCTCCCAGCAAGTTGCTGGCGCGGTGCCGGAGCATGGGCAGAAAGAGGATCAGCACCCCACAGAAGGCGAGCGCCGCCGCGCCGTAGCGCTGGAGGGATTTCCAGTTTTTTTCCGGCGGTCCCTCCCACAGCAGCGCCCAAACTGGCGCCGCGCCGAGATAAAGCGCCACGTGAGAAAGTTCCGTCAGTTTAAGCGCCCAATTGAAGACCACGATATAAACCGCCAGGCTCAGGCCGCTGCGCACCCAGAGAAGCCTTTTCATTTCCGCCGTCAGCGGAGTGCGTCTGCCGAACCATTTGGTCCAACGAAACAGCGCCAGCATGAGCAGCCCGGCGGCAAGGAAGCGCGTGCAGCCGGTGGTGATGGGCGGCCAAAACTGGACCAGGACCTTCACCCCAACATTATTGGCGCCCCAGAGAATGACCGCCAGCAGCAGGCCGAAGGCAATGGCGCCGTGATTGGATTTAGTTTCCACACGTCCAAACTCAAGCATCAAACGGGCCGTGAGCGCAAACTTGTTTTCCCTGGATGTCTTTTCCTGATCTTAATCTCCTGCCTGCAACTTATTTGAATCAGAAACGATTAAGATTAAGATCAGGATTAAGATTAGGAAAAGACGCTCACCGAAAACGGCTTGCCAGCGGGCTGAAAGTCTGTTTTGAGTGCCGGCGCTGCATGAGCCATCTTTCCACCGCGCCGCGCCGCCTGATTGTCAATGCGGATGATTTTGGCCGCTCGCAATCCATCAATCTGGCCGTCATCCGCGCCCACCGCGAAGGGATTTTGACCACCGCCAGCTTGATGGTCAACGAACCGGCGGCGGGCGAGGCGGTCCGATTGGCGCGTGAGAATCCGAAGCTCGGCGTGGGTCTGCATTTGGCGCTGGTTTGCGGCGCGGCGGCGTTGCCGCCGGAGCGGATTCCTCGTCTGGCTGATGCGGGCGGGCGGTTTTCGGACAATCCGGTGGGGGCTGGCTGGCGCTATTTCTTCAGCGCCGCGTGCAAGGAGGAGTTGCGGGCCGAGATCGAAGCGCAGGTGGTGAAATTCCACGCCACCGGTTTGCCCTTGGACCACGTCAACGGCCATCTCCATCTGCATTTGCATCCAGTCGTTTTTGGAATTCTGATGGACAACGCCGAGCGGTGGGGGATTCGGGCGCTGCGCCTGACACGTGACCGCTTTTTCCTCAACGCGCGGCTGGCCTCCGGGCACTGGGCCTATCGCGCGAGCCACGCCGCCATCTATCTCCTGCTCTCGGGCCGAGCGCGGCGATCCCTGGCCCGGCAGAATATCCGGCACACGGCGGCGGTTTTTGGGCTGTTGCAGAACGCGCGCGTGGACGCGGCCTTCGTGGCAAAACTGCTGCCCCGGCTGCCGGCGGGCGATTCGGAGCTTTACTCGCATCCGTCGCTCGACCAATTTAGGAACGAATTTGATGCTTTGATCAACCTGGACATTCGGAACCTGCCAGAACGGCTGGGCATCCGGTTGATCCGTTACCAGGACCTTTAATTATGGCCAAATTTGTTCTTATTCTCGTTGTCGCCGCGATCATTGAATCCATCGGCGTCGCCCTTCTAAGTTGGGGACTCAAGGATATCCAAGGCGTCCGCGAGGTCACCGTGAGTGAAATCCTGCGTGTGGCCAAGAGCGGCGTGACCAACGTCAAGATCATCGGCGGCGTGGCGTTGGAGGCGGTGTTTTTTGGCGCTCTGCTCTATATGATGTCCACGCGCGATGTGAGCTTGGTCTGGCCGTTGACCTCGCTTGGGTTTATCTTCACGACGCTGGCGGGGCATTTCCTCCTGAACGAGAAAGTTACGGCGACACGCTGGACGGGAGTGCTGTTGATCGCCATTGGGGCCGGCCTGACCGGTTACAGCGAAGCGGCCAAAGGACGCGACACGCCGCCCCCGGCCAATTCAGCGCCGCTCCGCCCCCAGTAAATCCTCCAGGACAGCGCCCAGTTTGCGGGCGGCGTCAAGGGTTTGATGCTGGAACTCAATGAGTTTGGGAATGCGGCTTGGGTGGCTGAGCACGGCCCACATTAATTTGAGATAGTTGATGCGGTCGTCGGATGTCATCAGAGCGTTGAAATCCAGCGGCAGGTCCTGCTGGGCATCGTCAGAGATGACCCGCACGGTCGCGCTGGGAATTTTGAACTCGCGGCATATCGTGCGGATGACCGAGGACTCCATCTCCACCGCGTCCGCGCCCGTCTGGCGCCACAGCTCGCTCTTCTCCGCCGCAGTGATGGCGACGCGCCGATGGCAGTGAAACCGGGCGGGGATGGCGCCCAGCTCCTCCAATTCGCGGCCCAAGCCGGCGTCGAAATCCTGTTCATAAACGACGGCGCCGCAGGGGAGGCGCGGGTTCAGGCCGCCGGCGAAACCAGCCGTGATGACGCGTTCGGGCTGGACGCGGGCAATGGCGTCGCGAATGCTTTCGGCGGCATTCCGGCGCCCGATGCCTGTGACCCAAATCTGCACGCTGCTGGTTTTCCATGATTGACAGGGGAAGAATTTCATCTCCTCTTTGACGGCGAAGCAGATCAACAGGTCCACCGGCGGTTTGACCAGCCGGCCCACCGGGCCATATCCGTTGTTCGACAGCGGCATACTCGGCCATCAGGTTATCCCAGCCAGGCGCTCTTTCCAAATTTTAAATAGCTTGACGGTGGCATGCACGTCTCCCAAACAGTATTCGGCCACTTCCCGCTCGCGGCCCTCGGCCATGAGGTGGCCGACGTCCATGCCCGTGATGCCATGGCTCTTGGGGGAAGGGATGCCGAAGGCTTTGCAATAAAAATCCAGATTGAACCGGCGCGCCGCTCCCTCGCGTCCACTGACGCCGTAGAAGGTCAACTGCTCCAGCAGATCGCAATGCGGTTCGGTTTGAAACCTGTAACCGAGCCAGTCCTTGCGCGAAATGGGAACGTTGAGAAGCGACGAGCGCAAATAAAGAAAAGGCACATCGAACCCGCGTCCGTTGAATGTGATGATGGATTCATAGTGGACGGCCACCTCCCAAAACTCTGTCAGAAGCTCCGCTTCGCCGGCGCAGGAGACGAACTCAATCGAGTTGAGCGAATCGTGTTTTTCCTTTTCCTTCCCGGAGAGGAACAGAACTTTGCTGCGGAAGCTGTCCACGTTGGACATGGCGATGCAGACGACCTGGCCGGTCAAGGGCCAGAGGCTGAAGAAGCGCTGGATTTCAGCGCGGCGCGCCAGCCGCTGGACGGGGTCCGGCATGTTTTCCGCTTCGCGGAAAAGGTACTCCGATTGCACCGCGTCAAATCCTTCCAGCGGCAAAGCTGTGGTTTCAATGTCAAAAACGAGCTTGGCCATCGTGCATCGAGAGTACCCGGGTCCGATGAGGATAGCCAGCCCCAATGCTTTGAAGGGAGCGGGAGCAGGACGCGCCTCCTTGAAAAAAAAGTTGAAAATTTCCGTTGACGCGCCCGCTCAAGTGTATTAGTGTATGAGTACACAATGCAATTGCATGTATCAACGGGGGACGGGGTTCCGATCTATTTGCAGATCGCCCACCAGGTGAAATACCTGGTCGCCTCGGGTCGGCTCGCGCCGGGAGATGAGATTCCCCCCATTCGGGTGTTGGCCCATCAACTTCTGGTCAATCCCAATACCGTCGCGCGTGCTTATTTGGAGCTGGAGCGCGAAGGAGTCGTCCACAAGCGGCACGGTTCGGGCACTTATATTTCCGACACCGGTTCGCCGCTGGCCCGCAAGGAACGGCTCAAGATTCTATTGGAACGGGTGGATGCCCTTTTGGCCGAGGCACGGCACCTGCATGTGGAACCGCTGGAATTGCTCCGGTTTATCAAGGAACGCAGCGTGGCCATTCAACCCAAGGAAAACAAATGAATACATCCGCCGCGCCCCATGCCGTGGAAATCACCGGCTTGAGCCGGAAATTCGGCTCCAAACTCGCGCTCAACCAGGTTTCGTTGCAAGTCAGGCGCGGGCGCGTCTTTGGCCTGGTCGGGGCCAACGGCGCGGGCAAAACCACCCTCATCAAACATCTGCTGGGACGCTTGAAGGCCGAGAGCGGATTGGTCCGCGTTTTCGGCTTCGATCCGGTGGCCGATCCGGTCGCTGTGTTGAGCCGGCTTGGATATTTGTCGGAGAATCGCGACCTGCCGGCGTGGA
>Ga0302324_100013272_pt1 | contig 16721 bp, 15 predicted proteins | sample Palsa_T0_1_FD_201949 | JGI IMG/M metagenome (GOLD analysis project Ga0302324, IMG submission 201949) | Peat permafrost microbial communities from Stordalen Mire near Abisko, Sweden - Palsa_T0_1 | ecosystem: Environmental > Terrestrial > Soil > Palsa > Peat permafrost | place: Sweden: Abisko...
CACTCGCGCGAGAACTCGCCGAAAGGCGGCGGAGGGTCGGCCACGGGCGTTTCCGTGGCTCGAACAAGATACGAGGCTTCCGGCGGGCAGAATTCGAGTGCCGGTCCCGCGGCCGTGGTCACGACGGGCTTGCCGCAAGCCATGGCCTCGATGAGCGGCATGCCGAAACCCTCGCCTCGATAGGGAAGCGCCAGCGCGTCGCAGCCGCGATAGAGCGATGCAAGCTTCGCATCGTCGAGTTCTTCGGTGAGAAGCAGGATGTGCGGCGCCTTCGCCCTGCGGCGCATGTTGCGAATTTCCGGCAGAAGGTTGTTGTGCTGGTAGAAGGATGAGGCGCCCGTATCTTTCAGGACGAGCGTCACGTCGTCTGCAGCGGAGAACGTGTCGGCGTACGCCTGCACGAGCAGATCGGCTCCCTTGCGGCGAATCGTTCCGCCCACGAAAAGAAACATACAGCCCCGGCATCCGGCCGGCCGCCACGGCTTCACCTGCGGATGGAAAACCTTGGGATCGAAGCCGTGCGGAATTACTTCGACGCGATCCCGGCTCACGCCGCTCTCGATAAAAGCCTCCGCGACGAAACGCGAAGGCACCCACAGCTCGTCTACCCAGCGCTCGATTTCGCGCACCCACGCGCGCGGCACGGCGCGATGTTCCCACGGGAGCATCGAGGCGAGCAAACCCGCGGCGGGCGGACGAAAATCGGGCGGCCAGAAATGGCGGATCGTGAGATCCATCCGCGCAGGACGCCGCCCGAGCCCTTCAACAATTCGCGCGCGTTCCGGAAGCAGTCGCGCCGCCCCAGTCCCGGGTTCGGAGGGTTCGAGCGCTGCGTCGATCTCCTGCGAATCGAGCAAGAAGCAGCCCAGCGCGCGATTGATTCGCGCATGCCCCGAAACGGTGAGGAACGGGCCCTCCACGATTAAGCCGGGCTTCTGAAGTGCCGCGCTCGCCGCTGGCCGCACCGGAGCTTCCGCCACGGAAAGCCGCTCTTGCAGAGCTTCGCGATCCTCGTTTGCAAGGGGCAGTGTGCGCAGCAAGCGGCGCGGCGAATCGAACGCGCGATGCCGCAGAAAGAAATCGAAGACCGAATCAAGATAGCTGGGCTCGCGGCGCACCATTTCGCATAATGGGCTCGACAACTGCCCGGCGCGAAAGCGTGAGAATCTCTGCCGCAGGATCGCCGCGACGGAGGCGGGAAACGCCGGCCTCCGCAGAATGCCGGGCATAAAGCAGGCGACGGCTCTCTGCTCTTCGCCCATATCCTCGTAAATGGTTCCGAGCAGCCAGGAAGCCCGGTACGAATTCTCTCCGCCGCTTCCGACGTAGGCGCTTTCCGTTATCTTCATCGCGCGCTCGAGATGCGCGAAAGCCTTCGAGGTCTTCTGCCGGTACAGCCAGAGAATCGCCGAAAGATAGTCCAGATCGGCGTATCCCGGATAGGCCTTGAGTCCGAGCGTTAAGAGTTCCTCGGCTTTCTCGGACTGTTCCTTCCTCATCAGGGCGAGCGCCAGGTTACGAAGGAGCAGGCTCGCGAATAACGGAGGAAGCGCCGCTGATTGCCAGAGCTGCTTCAGCGGCTCGATTCCGCCGCCCGGCGTTTTTTCGCAGAGCAAGGCCGCGTGAAGCTTTGCCCACGGGCTGGCGTTCCTGTCCCAGCAAGCACGCGCAAGCCCGGAAGGCATCATCGCACTGCGAATGCGGCATGACTGGTTAACGGCTTCTTTGCTCGCACCGGCAACGATCATTCGCGGCTGCAGCGCGATCAGGTCAGCCTCCGCAAGGCAGGGAAGATCCACCGGAACCAGATGCGTTACGGGCTCCTTCGATAAAAATACGCCGCGAAGATCTTCACTGGAGCCCTGCACAAGCTCGTCGCCTTCGAGCCAAGTAAGGAAGCCACTGGCGCCGGCGTTGGCGTCGGCCGGTTTTTCCTGGAAAAGGCCGGAATCCTCGGTGGAAATCAAATCGGCCGCCGAGCGAACCTGCTCCGGCACAGATTCCAGGCGCGCCGCGTCGGTGACAATCATCACGCGGGGGCTCACTTCGCCGGCCGCTTTTACCCTGCCGGTTTTTGGCGCCACACTGTAAACGGCCAATCGACCCTCGAATCTGCGGGCGGCTTCCAAACAGTGCGATGCGGGTCGGCAGCCGCTAAGAGTTGAGCAACCGTTCGAATTCGGGCACCCAGCGCTCGCGAATTACGTGCTCCCAGTCCCACTTGGCAACCATCTCGGCGCGGCCGCGGGCGCCTTTCTGTTTGGCAGCCTCGCGGTTCTCAAAGACGTGGCGCATCAATCGGCGAAGATGCTCCACGCTTGGCTCCGCCCAGCGATGCCCGGCGCTGAGTTCTACATCGTTGTTCCAGGCCACCGGCACAAGCGTGTAGTCGATCAAATCGCAAATGTCGTCGTGGAGGAATTCCATCTGGCCGCTCCAGCGCGTCGCGATCACCGGACATTCGCAAGCGAGCGCCTCCATGTAAGGGCGTCCCCAGCCCTCCCCGCGCGTAGGGAGCACGAACGCGTTGGCCGAAGCATAAAGCCGCGGAAGATCCGCCGCCGGCAGAAAGTCCGGCGCAAGCAACAGGATAGGGGGCGCATCCTGAAAACGCATTCCCATGTGCCGTTCCACGAAGTATGCGAGCCGCGGCAACATGTCGGCGTTCGCGTCCGGACGGTCGTAAGTCTTCAGCATAAGCGTGACGTCTTCCTCCGGCTTGAATTCCGTCAGATAGGCCCGCAGCAGGACGTCAGCGCCCTTGCGCTCGATCCATTCGAAAACCGAAAGAAAATTAAATCCGCGCCGCTTGGGTATGGGAAACGGCTCCGCCCCGGGGCGGAAAAGCGCCGTGTTGATGCCTCCGGGAAGCGCGCGTAACCGCTCTCGGGAAACTCCCCCGGCCGCAAACGTCTCGCAATTAAAGCTGCCCGGCACCCAGACCTCGTCCATGCCTTCGCAACAATCGCGCCAGCCGTCGGGGATCGAGTCGGTCTCATACATCGTCCGCCCCACGCGATAGCGCCCTCGCATCGCGAGATTGAAATCGTTGGCGGGATAATGCTGAAAATGGATGCCGCGGGCTAGGTCGACCCTCTGGTGCTTGAGTGCCTCCAGAATTTCCTGCTCTTCCGCGTTGAGAAGGTTTTGCGCGTCATACTGCAGGCCGAAGGGTTCCACGCGCACCGGAAAGCCCGCGCGGTAGAGGCCGAAGATGATGCCGCGCGCCTCGTCGGCGTAGCCGCTGCCATCGTAAATGGACGCGCGAAAGACGACGTTTGCGGGCGAGCAGGCCACGGAACATGATTGCCGCGGGGGGGATTGGGGCGCGAGCACTGCGGGCGCGTCACGCACGATGCATCTCGCAATCAGCGGAAGGGAATCCGGAACGCATACCGAATGGCGGGCGCGCCATCTCAGACATCCGCGTGGAACGCAACTCTTCCATAGCTGATCCGTTCCGGCGACGAAGCAGGCGCGACGGCCAGCCGCCCCGCCAGCCCCACGTTTTTGAAACCGGCGTTCTTGAGCATCTCGACACAGCAGGCTTCGTTCGGTCCCCACCAGTTGGTCGGGTCGTTGCTCGCCTCCGATCCGGGATAGAAGGCCATCGCGGGCCGCTGAATCTGAGGCAGGTCGATGTGCGTTTCCATAATCAGGAGCTTCCTAGTCACGCTGCGCACGCGTTCGAGCGCCAGCAGGGGATGCCGCAAGTGATAGAGCACGCCCAGAAACACGACCAGGTCGAACGTCCCGACCCGTTCAGGCGCGAGATCCATCACATCGATCTCCATGTCTTCAACCTGGGATCCCAGCGCGGTGCGCGCGAAATCAAATCCCGCTTTGCCGGATGGGTTTTTCATGATGTTGCTTCGCCAGACGTAGCTGTCGGTGGCCAGCACGCGGCTCGCGCCGCGGCGTTCGGCTTCGAAGGACATGTAGCCGTCCCACGCGCCGATATCGAGCACGGACATTCCCCGGAGGTCGGCAGGCATGCCGATGCGATTAAGCAGTGTGCGCGTGTCGTAGGAGCCGGGCGTCACGACGCCATGGCCCAGATCGATGGAGTGCCACCACTGGATCTTGTTTACTTCCGTGCGCAAACGGTTCGCGCGGCACTCGCTGAGCGCCTGCTCAATGATTGCGCGCAGCGAACTGTCGATATGGTTTTTGCGGAGGGCCTCCTCCAGCATTTCGATCGCGGCCAGCGGCTCGCCGCGCTTTGCCAGAACGACGCCGAGGTTGGCGGCCGCCTGAGCGTCCTCCGGATCGCATTGCAGGGCGCGTCGAAATCCGTCCTCCGCCTCCACAAGACTGCCCCGGGCGAGTTGCGCGGCGGCCCAGTCATTCCAGATTTCGCCCGTCTGCGCTTCTTCCAGCGCTTCGCCGAACAGGCGGACGGCCTCATCGAAGCGGCCCTGCTGGTAACAGAGCAGCCCTTGTTGATGCTTCTCCATGGTCAGCATGTTTCCGTCCGTAAAGCCTTCGTACCGCAGATGCGGCTGCCGGAATCTGCAAACGAGCAATAGGCTGGCCATCGGGGGCGTTTTCGAAGGCGACGGGGTTAGAACTTTTTCATGAGAGCGCTTCGCCGGGTCGGTGTGTTCCGAACCGGATCGGTGTGCGTGCCGGGATGTACGGAGGGAGTGCTGAAATACGGTCGTTTAGTCGAGTGGCTCAACTTTCAGAATCGCGCCGCCGTGGTTGCTGCCGGTCCAAAACGTAACGGGAGTCGTCGAGTTATCGACGAACACGTTGCGAATATTCGTACTCTTCGGCAGGAGATACTCAACGGTTTCGCCCGTTTTGGGATTGATTCGCGAGACGCGGTCGTTTGTCATGCCGCCGGTCCACAACTCGCCATTCTTGTCGCAAGTGGCGTCGTAGGGACCGCTCCACGGAGTCGGCAACTCCCATTCGGTGAATTTCTCAGTTTTCGGGTCGAACATCCCGACGCGATTCCCCGTGTATTCGCCAAACCAGAGCCGGTCCTGCGAATCCGCCTGGATGCGGCGCGGGCGCGAATGTCGCGTGGGCGTCGCGTAGAATTTCACCTCGCCGGTTTTGGCGTCGATCCGACCGATGTGGCTGTCGCCGATTTCCGCGAAGTAGAGATTGTTGTGCGAGTCGGTGGTAAGCCCGTAAATTCCGTAGGGCCCCGGCCCGGGCAATTGCTTGAGCGGCAGGAATTTCTCGTATTTCCCGGTGTTCACATCCACGCGGTAAATCTCATCCTGCTTTCCCGACGTCCAGACCTTCCCGTCCACCGCCCCATGTTGCGCCAGCATGTTCACCTGGAAACCTTCGTCGTTGATTTCCGGCGGCCCGCTGTAGATCTTGAACTTCTCCGTCTTGGGGTTGAAGCGCGCGATGGCCCCCTGAAACATCATCCCCAGCCAGAACTGCCCGTCGGTATCTTCCTTGAGTTCGAGCATTCCTTCCGGATAGCCGGGCTTGGGCGAAGGCACGGGCCATTCGGTGACCTTGCCCGTCTTCGGATCGAGCTTGCCGAAAAATTGCTCTCCGAAATCCGAGAACCACACGGTGCCATGTTCATCGAGCATCACGTCGTGCGGCATGATGGTCGGCCGCGGCAGGCGGTATTCGGTGATGATGACGCGCGTCGACCGGCCCGTAGGCCGGGGCAGCGTCTTAAACGGGTATCCCCATGCCGGTCCGGCGCTCAGGTTCACCGATGCCAGATAACCGGCCAGCACGCGGTAGTTTTCCGGATTCCCGGCCACCGCGTCCGCGTTCACGCGCCTTTGCGGCCGGATCGGCTGGCTGCCCGAGGCGTAACCCATCATGCGATAGATCACCTGTGTGAATTCATCCGCGGTGTGCGTTGAAGTAAGCGGACGCTGAAGCGTGTGGCAATTCACGCAGTTCATCAGAGATGTTTTCTGCTGGTCCGTGCCGGACATGCTCATCAGCCATTCCGCGCTGGTCAACTGCAGCGCGAGATTCTTGGCCTTGCGGAGTTTTAGATCGATCGTCGCAGTCTTATGCGCGGCAACGGTCGCCTCCGCGGGCCCATCGAGGTCGTATCCAACCGCGCGGATCGCCAGGGTGTAATGGCCTGGCTCCACCCGATCGGCAGGGAAGCCGAAATGCCCCTGCTTGTCGCTGTCCACGCTCACCGTGATCGTGGAACCATCCTTCCTAGCGCTCACCACCACGCCTTCCATCGCACTCTCTTCCACGGAGGTGACTCTTCCAGCGAGACCTTCTGAAGGTTCCTGCGCGCGGATCGGCGCGTGCACCGAAAAGAAAATGGATAGGACGCTCGCCAGTAATAAAAGCGATGTGGGACGCGTGGCAATTTCAGATCGCATCGGTGATACCGTGACTCCTCAGCGGGCAGCTTAAGTTCGCGATACAAAAAAGTCAACTTGACGGGGCGGCTTATGTTTTTCAGCCTAAAAGCAGGCGGCGACGGCAGGTGTCCGGTAGCAAGTTAAAATGTCCGCTTTTTAGAGCACACGATATGTCCGGCTTGATGTCGAGTAAGCACCGCAGCTTGCGTCGGCCGTTCCAGATCGACCTCCAACCCGCTCGGGGCGTCCAAAAGAAGTGACTGGCACGGTCGCTGTACAGGGCGCAGAAAACCCCTTCCTCCTCGATCACCTTGCGCAAAGCCGCCAACACGCTATCTCCTGGCATGCATCTTCTCCCCTGGCCGCTTCTTAAAAAGCGGACATATCGTGTGCTAACGCAGCTTTGCGTCCACGCATTGACTTCTCAAGCCAAGGCGGCTACAAGGGAGGCCCGGCACGCGGCATCTCCGTGTGGGGCAAAGAGAGGCACCTGTTATGCACATCATCGAGTTTCTTTTGGTCGGACTGATCGCGGGGTGGCTTGCGGGAAAGGTGATGAAAGGCGGAGGCTACGGCGTTCTGGTCGATATCATCCTGGGGATCCTCGGCGGTATTCTCGGCGGATGGCTGTTCGGAATGGTGGGATGGCAGGGAGGCGGGCTCATTGCGTCGATCGTCGTGGCTTTCATCGGAGCCGTGATTCTGGTGGCCATCACGCGCGCTATCAAGCGAGTGTAGAGCTCTTCGCCGGCCGAGGCCGGGGATGCAGGAAACAAGGGAACTGTCCAGTATCGATGAACTTCTTTTGCGGGTGCCCGACCCTTTGCAGTACAAAGGTCGGTCTTGGGTTACCGCCGACTTGGCGGGAGAGAACGGCGACGCAGCGATTTGCTAGCGCGTGCTGCCGATCATGCTCGTGAGGCTCTCTTCCACCAGCGGGAGCACGCGGTTGTGCTCGTTGTAGAGATGTTCCGAGATGTTCTTCCAGGTTTCCTCGTCGTAGGGCGAATGGCTTCTTTCGGTGATCGCCGGAATCTCCGGCACGGGAGCATCGCCCGACGACACACCCGCATCAGCCGAAGCGGGAGCAAGTTCTTCTTTCGCCAGCAGGAAATGTTCAACGGCCGCAACGATCTCGACTAGATAAGGATCGTGTTCAGCTTCGCTGGGCTGGTGATGATTGTGTATCACGTCCACAAAGGAAGGCAGCAAGCCCCAGCTCGCAGCCATGAGCCCGCCGAGGTCGCAGTGATTGATGCCAAAGTAGCTTCTTTCGACTCCGGGGTTGTCGAGCCAGCCCTGCACGATCGCGGACTTGGTACGCGCGACTTCCTCGGCCGCCAGCATCCATTGCGGCACTTGCCCGATGTCGTGGAGAAGGCCAGCGATGTAGGCCTGCTCCTTCTCGGCATAGCCATTGTATTCGGCGAGGTATTTACTGAGGAGCGCGGCAAGAAAGCTGTGCTGCCAAAAAGAAGCCACCTGGTCTTTCGGTAAGCCCTGCCCGGCGAAACCCGCCAGGGAACTGGTCATTGCGAGGGAGCGGAGACGGTCTGTGCCAAGCATGCCGACGGCCTGCTCGATGGTGATGACTCTGCTGCGCCTGCTGAACAGTGGCGAATTGCACATGCGGAGGATTTGCGCGCTCAAGGTGGGATCGGTGCTGATGGGCCCCGCCGCCTTTTTTACGTCTGCCGACGGGTCATTGAGCACGGACATCAGTTGCACCACCGTGTGCTGGAACGGCGGTAGACCGTTTTCAAGGATAGCTTCGAGGCGGGCCTTGCGCCGCAGCTGTTCATCGGCGGAGGCTGTCAGCGGATTCGCCGAGGATATGTCTGTAGTCACGTAGCCCCTTGGCAGATAGTGAGTTGTCTACTGAAGTAAACCCTACACGCAAATGATAAATCGGAACGGGTGCGAAACCCGGACTTTCCGCGGACAAGTTGCCAGAATGTGAATAGTTGTTATGGAACAATTTTAAAGAATTCGGTAACCGGTGCGCTCCGCGCCTACAGCAAGCCGCCGCAGAAGCTACTCATTTCAGGGTATTTGATCGGTCGAGTCGCCCAGGTACTCTCCGCGACGGCACAAGGAGGCGACTCTCACATGGCGCACGCCGCGGCGGCTCGTATTCCGGTTTCACCCGATCTTCCCGATTATTCCGGCGGGAATGAGGCATCCTCGTCCGCCGTTTCCTGGGCGGCCGTATTTGCCGGGGCGTTTGCGACCTCTGCTCTGTCACTGATTCTTTTGGCGTTGGGCACGGGAGTCGGACTTTCGTCTCTGTCTCCGTGGTCGGGCGCCGGAGTATCCGACTCGACGGTCACCAAAGGCGCTATCGTCTGGCTGATCCTCACCCAAATTGTGGCGGCCGCTATGGGAGGCTATCTCGCCGGCAGGCTGCGTACCAAGTGGGTGAGCGTGCACACCCATGAAGTGTATTTCCGCGATACGGCGCACGGTTTTCTCGTGTGGTCGGTAAGCCTGGTACTCACGACGGCCTTTCTCGCCTCTGGGGCTACATCTATGATTTCGGGAAACGCGGCTCGCAATGATGCCGGCGCCACGGCTGCGGGCGAGGCACGACCAGACCCGTACGGCTATTTTGTGGATTCACTATTTCGCAGCGACCGGCCTGTTGCCGATTTGAGTGCCGACGCCGCGCTCCACGCGGAAGTGGGCCTGATTCTTGCCCGAGGCTTGCGAGAAGGGTATGTGCCGTCAGCGGACACGGGTTACCTTGCGCAGCTCGTGGCAGCGCGAACCGGAATGGACCAGACGGAAGCGCGGCGCCGCGTCTCAGAAGTGCTCAATCAGGCCCGTCAGGCGGCGGATGACGCGCGCCGGGCAACGGCTCATTTCCTGTACTGGATGTTTCTGGCTCTGCTGATCGGGGCTTTCTGCGCAAGCTATGCAGCGACGATTGGCGGCAGGCAGCGGGACAATCTGCTGTCATACACATCCGCAGCCGCCTGAAGCGAATCCACAAACGAAAGGAAATTCATCATGCGATCGATCCTGCTTTTGCTGCTGGGCGTGCCGATTCCTATCATCATTCTGATCGGACTGTTCAGCCACTTCTAGGTAATCAAGCCGGGCCGCCGGTTTCGGAACGGGAGGCGGCGTTCAGGCGTTGGGGTTTTTGCGGCCGAGGATGAGGTCGCGCAGCAGGGGAATGCCGAGGTTGAAGGGAATCAGCAGGAGATTTCGCATCAGGCTCGAACGCTGCTCGATGCGCTCGTGCTCGCGATCGGTCTCCGCTTTCTTCGCAGTGACCACCGCCGTGATGTACTTCAGGAAGTCCACGCCGCACTTCTCGCAGATCCCGCCGTGGCGCTGCTCGTGCTTGCACGACGGGCACTCATAGCGCAGCGTGGCGTGGCACCGCCGGCAGAACCGCGCGACATCGCGGGCCTCGTGGCCGCACTTGGGGCAGAGCATGGGGTAATTTTACTGCGAAGCGCCGCAGCCCGTATCGTTACCCGGGCTGTATGCGGCGACATCGACAACATGCGAGGAACGATTCGAACGATCGTGCCAAAACGGTGGCTTAAGAGCCTCCAGCTTTAGCGCGTCGCCACGAGGTCCGGGGAAGCGCCCCCGGTTGACGATTTGTGGCCGGCGCGGCTGGCGGCCGGCACGTCGTAGGACTTCACCTGCGTGAACGTTTCGCGAGAGGACGCCGCCGCGTCCCCGTTTGCTCCCGAGAAAAACGCCTGCCGGGCTGCTTCGAACACATCTTCCACGACCAATCCACCATTCTGCTTTTTCACGATTTTCCTCCGAAGCGGAAGCGGCGATTTACTGTGGAGCCAGTGCTGGAGCCTGATGCTTTCTCTGCCTTGCTGTTGCTGCTGCCCAGGTGGCGTCGCGACGGATCGGCCGGCCGGGGCGGTTCCACTGTTTCGTTAGCATTCGCGGGGGGAGCGAGAAGCTTCACCACGTGTCCCAGGCGTTCCTGGCGGTATGGCTTCGCCATGCAAACAACGGCGCCCAGGGAGTGCGCGCTGGCGTAGTCGCTCGGGTAGGCTGAACTCGTGGTTAGCATCACCGGGACCCTCTGGAGGCGCGGCGTCGATTTGCAGTGCGCGCAGATGTCGTAGCCGGGCATTCCCTCGCCTTCGATTTCGGCGATCAGCAGGGAAGGAGTGCACTGGCTGAGGACGTCGCGGGCTTCCTGCGCGTTGGTTACCGTGATCACGTCGTATCCTTCGCCGGCGAGGTAGCTCTTGAGCGAGTCGCGCACGCTGGCTTCGGCGTCGAGCGCCAGAACCAAAGGCCGCAGGGAGTTCGGATCGCGTTCCACCGTGAATTTCTGGCTAGCCGGCTCGGCATGGAGCTTTTCGCCGCTCGCCGAGATAAATTCCGCGTCCTCGCGGTGCTTCACGCCGATGGCGATGGCAATCGAGCGTCGGCCGTCGGGAAGTTCGCTGATGCGGACGACGCGGCCGGGCTGTTCGGCCTGCATGGATTTGGGGGCCTTGCTATAAGGGAAAGTGACCATCACGTCCATGCTGCGGTAGTAAGCGGGATTCTTGCTCGCGAGCAGGATGCCGATGCGCGACACGTTCATCGTGGTGGTGGCATCGTCCAGGTCATGGTTCGTGATGTCGGTGCTGCGAACGCGCACCGGCGCGGAGATCAGCGCGCGGCGCTTTCCGCGGCGCTCGCTCACCGGCGGCACGGCGGCGGCCGGCTCGGCGGATTTTACCGGGCCCGCGGCAGCGGGGCTTGCGGCGACGGCCGAAGGCGCTGCGGCAGGCGTACTGGCAGGCGCCACGGGCTCCGAGTTCTCAGATGGAAAAAACGCTTCCAGTTCTTCGAGGCTCATATGCTCGATATCGATCAGTTCAGCGGCCCCATGGACGGGCTCGCTCGGCTTGGGAGACTCGAACAACGCGCCGAGAGCCTCGCTGGCGGGCGGCAGTTGGCTCGCCGGGATGAGGGGGGCGGACGTTCGCGCCACTGCCTCCGCTGCGGGGTCGCCTGGCTCCGCCCCTTTTGGTGATTTTTTGCCGGTGGCTGAGAACTCTGAAGAGTGACTCATTGCTCGGGGCTCCTGTTTGTTAGGTCCGTGTCCCACACACAGAAGATAACAACCGCCCCCGGCAGGGGCATTAGAGGGATAGGTACATTTCAGTAGTACTCGGCGCGGGAGCAGTTTCGGGACGAAAGTACTAAACAGAAGCGGCTAAGGGCTTTAGTTTGTGTGTGAAGTTACGGGACGGTACTAGCGGTTTACGCATCGCAGGGTCCCCACTTAGCCCGGCAGTTTTGCAAATCGGGAGAAGACATTTCCTGGAAGGCTTCAGCAAGAAATCGATCGCGGGTTCTTCAGTTCTGCGAGGGCTTAGGTACAGGCGGGAGCGTCGGAACTGGCGATGGCGCCCGCTCAATGCGGGAAGGGGACTGAACGAAAGGTTGCGGTTTCAGTTTCTTCTGCTTGGGCTTTTTCTTCTCGCGGCCACGTGCGTCCTTATTTCCCATGGGCGAAAGCTTGCCACAGCTGGTCCGATTTTGCCAGTCAGTTGCGGCACATCCTTTGGCGGACTTCCGAATGCCGGGCATGCATGCGATCCCTCGCAAGTAACCGGGAGGGTTTCTCCGACGCTTCGTGCTCAGACTCTCGGATCGAATACCTGCCCGGTCAATGCGCCTCAAGCGATTCCGCGAGCTCTCGCGCTTCTCGCAAGGTGTTGCGGGAGGCGACCCACAGCAACTCGCCACTCTCTAGCTTAGGGTAGACGATGTATCCCGGCGTCATAGCCAGAATAATGTTTAGCGCGCAAGTCAGACTCTGTGACGCGCGTCACATATTTTTGTAACCGGCCTCTATATTGTCCCTGCCTGTAACCGCGCTCCGCGGTGGCAAGACCCGGTCCTGGGGTGCCGGCCCAGCGGATTGGTCATCCCAGTGCATTACAAATCGGCAACATCCGGTGGGTTTTTACGAGAAAAGAGCGATCAAATGCTGAATTCCCTTGCTTCTGCCTTTAAATCCAGTGTACCGTGTCGCGCATCAACCGCGTCAGCGGGCCCTGTGGTGGGGTTTAAGGTGGCTGTAGGGAGTTTAGTTATCCTTCGCGTTCGAATCAGTTTCTTGTTATTGGCAAGTATTCTCCTCTTTTCCGGCATAGCAGGCGCTCAATCGGCCTCGCTCTATCCGGACGAAACCCAGGTAGCCCCTGGGGGAAAAGCTCCCGGTGACTCTTCCAGCGTGTTCGCGGCGGCATTGCCGTCCCCGTTTCCCGAAGCGTCTTCTTCCAGCCTCGATTCTGCGGTGGCTCCGGCTGCAACCGGTGTATACGTTCCCCCAACGCAGGCGCAAAGATTCCGCAACTACACGTGGAACGCGCTCGGCCCGGTAGCATTCGCGGGATCCTCTTTCGCAGGGGCGATCGATCAGGCATTCAACTTCCCGCACGCCTGGGGACAGGGCTTCGACGCCTACGGCGCGCGCGTGGCCAGCAATCTGGGCATCAGCCTGGTAACAGCCACCGCGCAATACTCGCTGGCCGAAGCCTTTCACGAGGACGCCGCGTATTACCGCTGCAGCTGCAAGGGCTTTTTCCCGCGCTTCCTGCATGCCGCAATCTCCACCGTGGCCTCGCGCCGCGGCGCCGACGGCCATTACGCATTTTCTCCTGCGCTGTCCTTCTCGCCCTTGGTCGGCCCTATGCTGGCAGCCAACAGCTGGATTCCCGGCCACGACGGCCCCAATCTTGGTTTTCATATGGGCGTGCACAACCTCATGGGCCAGTTCGGGCAGGACGAAGCGCTGGAGTTTCTCTACGGCGGCCCGAACACCATTCTCGGGCGCATCCAGCGTCACCTCAGGAAAGCCTCCGCTACCGAATAGCAGTCGCTCCTGGCCTCCAAGCAGCCGTGGTGCAAGACGCCCTCAGTCTCTCGATCCCTAGCCTGTGTTTTCCGCTGTCGTCCTGAGGAGCGTAGTGACTAAGGATCTGCTTTGCCTTTGCGGGTGCCCGGCCCTTCGATTTCAAGGGTCGGTCCTGTAGCTGTGCAGTGGGCGCAGCCGTGTGCTCCGGGTCTAGACTTCCTGCGCGGTGATCTCGTAGCGGAAAGCATCGGGATCGAGGCTGTCCAGGCGCCGGTCAGCAGTTTCCCCCTGCGGATACATCAGGAATCCTGCCGGCGCGCCGCTCGATCCCGGCAGCGACACGTCGTGCGCGAAGTTGTACGCCATCCAGTTCATTTCCCAAGAGCCGAATAGCCGCGCCCGCGCCTTCTTCACCATGTCATCGTCAAGCGAACGATTGCCGGGCGGCTCTTCCAACACGACCTTGCGCACATCGGCGGGATCCACGGGAACCCAGCCGTAATCGGTGAGGTAAACCTCTGCGCGGCAGTGCTGCGATTTCGTAATGTTCTCCGAAGACGCGCCGAGGCTCTTGTATCCCAGCTGCGACTTGGCGACGCGGATGCCGAACACGTCGCGGGCCGGGAGTCCTGCGGCGCGCGCGAGCCCCACGTAGAGCGAGTTGAGGTCGGCGCACTTGCCGCCGAGATCCCGCGATTCGAGCATGAAGCGGATATCGCCGGTGCCGCAGCCCCGCGTCTTGGGATCGCGAAACGTGTTGTCGACGATCCACTCGTAAATCGCGCGCGCCTTCTCTACATCGGAATGCGCGCCGCTCGTGATCTCCACGGCGGTTTCCTTCACGATGCCGTCGGTCGGCAGCAACTTCGTGGGGCGCAGAAAATGTTCGAGCTCCGCGCGGCTAGCCCTGTGCGTGTTGCCGCGCGCGGCGGAAGAAAAATCCACCGCGCAATCCTTCGTGGCAATTCTGCTTACCAGCGTGATCTCCGGCTTCGCGCCGGAAGGGAACTCAGCCACGAGGATTCCCAGCGAGTCCTGCTTGCTTCCGATGATCTTCGCCGTGCCGCCCGCGGCGTTGAACGAATTCGAAAGCGTCCGCTGAAAGGGAGCGGGGCGGGTCAACGCCGCGGGCAGCCAGATGCGCGTCGCGCCGGACGCATTCAGCACCTGCACCCGTGTGGTTACTTGAAACGTCCGCCAGACCGCCGGCGCTTCGGTACTCGCGAACAGCCCCGCCGCCCCCGGAAGCGCCATGCCCGCCGATACGATCCCAGCCGATCGAAGAAATTCGCGCCGATTCATAGACTCGCTCTCCTTGTAGGTTCGTGAAGCGCTCCGCCCAGGCCGCTATGCGGGTGCATTGTGGGACTGCCGAGACAATCCAGTATTTGTATTTGTCGATGATCGTGTCGAAGATTTTGTGCCAGGCCGGCGCTGATCGAGAAGGTCCAGGCCCGCGGTTGTAATCCTGATCCTGCTGCGGCCATCCACGCGTTCCTGGGTAACCAGGCCGCGGTCGTTGACATCCTCCCAAACAGGCAGCCGCGGGCACGACGTGCGCCACGCATCCATCACCTCTTCGTAGCTCCGCTCGCCGCTCGCCACCCACTCCAGCAGATCGAGAATCAGGCTCTCCGGCGCCGCGTCACCCATCGATTGCCCCTCCCCACCCGGCCGTGAAGGCCGTTCAATATTATCGCATTCAGATTCATTGCAGCCACGTTGGCTGATCCTTGCGAGTTTCCCCGGACTGAAATCCCCGCCAGATTGTTTTACGCCGGAGGCTGCTCCGGCAGGCGCGTGGACTGCCACAGCAGCCAGTGCCAGCGCCCGTTGCTGCGCGTGTAAACTTCGGTGAAATGCATCCAGAGCTTGATGTTCTTGCCCTTCATTACGCCCGTCATGTCGCAGCGCCCGGTGAGCACAGCTGTGTCCCCGAAAATGTGCAAGCTTACGCCGGACAGATCCAGCGACTTGTAAGCCCATGTACCGTTCTTCATGTCCCCCAGAAACTCCGCCTTAGTCTGGACGTTTCCCGACGAATGTGTATAGGTAAAATCGTCAGTCATGAGCTGCTCGAGCATGGGAATGTCTTCCTTCAGAATCGCCCCGCTGCGCTGCGCATCGAGTTTGCGGATCTCCTGCTCGTCCTTGGAACTGGGCGCGCCATAAGCAGCGGATTGCGCAAGCAGTAGGATCGCAGCGATAGCGAATGTCCACTTCATAGCCACCTCCGGCAGTTCATCTTGAAGCTGAGCTTGATCCCGCATCGTACGCTCCCCGTCTTCCCGGCACAAGGATGCCCACCGCGAGCATATTCGTGCGGGCGGGGCTACCCCCGTGGAGATTGACACGCTGTCCATATTTCCAGTATTATCGAAATATGAGCCGCGCCCCCGAAAGTGCCAGTGCAGACCAGGTCGCCCGATACGCCGACATGTTCTCGGCCATGGGAACCGAACCCCGCCTGCGCATCATGCAGTTGCTGCTGTCCGCGCACCCCGAAGGCCTCGTCGTCGGCGATATTCAGGAAGAGCTCGAGGTTCCCAACTCCACCCTCTCGCACCATCTCGACAAGTTGAAAAATGAAGGTTTGGTGAACGTCCAGCGGGAGAGCACCTTCCTTCGTTACACGGCGAACACCGAAGCGCTCCAGGAAATCCTGCGCTTCCTCTACGCCGAATGCTGCACGCGGAATAAGGCCCTGAAACCCGCGGAAATCGTCCGAATCTGCAAATAGGAGACGGAATCCATGAGTGACGCGACTATCAAGGAAGTGGTGAAAGAGAAATACGGCCAGGCCGCACTCCGCGTCCAGTCGGGCGGAAGCTCCTGCTGCGGTGCTGCACCTGCCTCGGCGTCGGGCTGTGGCGATCCGATTACGTCCAATCTGTATGACGCGCAACAGGCCGGCCAGATCCCCGAAGAGGCGCTGCTCGCCTCGCTCGGCTGCGGCAATCCAACCGCTCTCGCGACGCTAAACCCGGGCGAAACGGTGCTCGACCTTGGCTCCGGCGGAGGCATCGACGTGCTGCTGTCCGCCAGGCGTGTGGGCCCCACGGGCAAAGCCTACGGCCTCGACATGACCGATGAAATGCTCGCCCTGGCCAACGAAAACAAGCGCAAAGCCGAAGCCGAAAATGTGGAGTTCCTCAAAGGCGAGATCGAGCATATCCCGCTTCCGGATAACTCGGTGGACGTGATCATCTCCAATTGCGTGATCAATCTCTCAGGCGACAAAGACCAGGTGCTGCGGGAAGCCTTCCGCGTCCTCAAACCCGAAGGCCGCTTCGCCGTGTCCGACGTGGTGACGCGCGGCGAAATCCTCCCCGAAATTCGTAAAAACGTGCTGCTGTGGGTCGGATGCGTCGCCGGTGCGCTCGACGAAGAAGCCTACAAAAGCAAGCTGGCTGCAAGCGGCTTCGAACAGGTGGACGTGGAGCCTACGCGAATTTACCAGGCGGCCGACGCGCGTGAATTCCTCGCCGCCGCGGGGATCGACGCCGACGCCATCGCCCCTGAAGTAGACGGTAAATTCATGGGCGCTTTCATTCGAGCCG
>Ga0302324_100013273_pt1 | contig 16720 bp, 11 predicted proteins | sample Palsa_T0_1_FD_201949 | JGI IMG/M metagenome (GOLD analysis project Ga0302324, IMG submission 201949) | Peat permafrost microbial communities from Stordalen Mire near Abisko, Sweden - Palsa_T0_1 | ecosystem: Environmental > Terrestrial > Soil > Palsa > Peat permafrost | place: Sweden: Abisko...
GAAGTTTTGAGATTAAGATGCCAGCAGTGTCTCGGATCCAACTTAGCGGGTGATACATGGGTTTGCTGGAAGCTCACGCCGGCCTCGCCGGCAAAGTTGCTGTGGTGGTCGGCGGTGCGGGTGGCTTCGTGGGCAGAGGGATCACCCTGGCCTTGGCGAAGGCCGGGGTGCACATTGCCGCTTGCGATAATGACGACGAGGCGCTCGGCAGCATCGAGCCGGACGTCGAGGCGCTCGGCTCAAGAATTCTTTCGGTGCGCGCCGATGTGACCGAGGCGCAGAGCCTCGATGGCTTTTATGACCGCGTCGAGACGGAATTTGATCGCATCGACATCCTGATCAATGTGGCAGGGGGTGTGAAGCGCTCGCTGTTCGTCGATAGCACACGCACGGACAACGCGCGAGATATCCGGCTCAACTACGGATACATCATCGACAGCGTTCGGCGTGCCATTCCTCTCATTCGACACGGCGGACGCGGCGGCAGCATCATCAACTTCACCAGCATCGAAGCGCATCGCGGGGCGGCGACTTATGCGGTTTATGCCGGAGCCAAAGCCGCCACCACCAACTTCAGCCGCGCACTGGCCGTGGAGCTCGGCGGCGACGGCATCCGCGTCAATCTGATCGCGCCCGACACCTCGCCGGCACGTGCGTCGAACAGCGCCCTTTACCCGGAGGACTTTGAGCGGCTGGCCGCGCTCGGCGAGGATGCGCTCGCCGCAACGTACAGGATGTACGTGCCGCTGAAGAAGGCGCCGTCCATCGAGGACGTGGTGAACGGCGTGCTGTTCCTGGCGAGCGACTTGTCGCGCTCCATAACCGGCACCACCCTGCACATCGACGGGGGCACGAGCGCGGCCTTGGGTTTCATGGACTGGCCCTATGGCGACAGCTTCATGCCCGCACCTCTCGGAGGCACCCTGAGTCGCCTGTTCCCGAGCGGCCGCTGACCGCCGTCACTGCGGGGCGGGAGCCGAGAACCGCACGGTCACCCGGCGATTCGCGGCCCGTCCCTCCTTGGTCGAGTTACTGGCGATCGGATTTTCTTCGCCGAAGCCTTGCGCCGCGAGAATACCGGCAGCCACGCCGTGCGCCTCGAGGTAATCCTTCACGGCGTTGGCGCGCCGCTCGGACAGCTTCTGGTTGTACTCGGCCGTGCCGACGGAATCGGTATAGCCATGAATGTCCACGTGCGAGCAATGGCATCTCTCGATTCTCGTTGCGACGCCGTCGAGGATCGCGGCCGATTCCGGCCGGAGCTTCGCCGAGTTCGTCTCGAAGTTCACGCCCTGGAGGACTTCCTCCCGTGCGGGCGGGGGTGGCGGCGGCAGAGGCGCCGGCTCCGGAGGTGGCGCGGGCGGCGGGGGCGGCGGTGGGGGCGGCGGCGGAGCGACCGCGGGTGCCGGAGCCTGAGCGTGGCCTCCGCCAAAGTGAACGGTCGCCCGCAGCCAGATCTCTCGCCCCGGGTCGGCGAAGCATGTCATTGCGTCGTAACCGAAGGGCGACGGCGCGGCGGTCCCGGAGGGGTTCGGAATGATGACGCCCTGTTTGTACGCGGAGGAGGCGCAATTTCCTGATGTCACTTTGTTGTTGATGTTCTTGGCAATCAGGGCGACGTCCCAAAAATCGCTCGGATCCTGCAGCTTCAGGCCCGCATCGATTTTAGCGAAGCTACCCTGATAATTGTCGTTGCCGGGGCGATCGATGGCGAGGTCCGTCACATATCGGGTCGTATAGGAATTGTTGTTGCTGAATTCCAGCTTGTAGTCGTTCATGACCGGCATCGTGTAAGTGAAGCCCAAGTTGACCGTCACATTGGGAGCGCGGATCAGAGGCGTGCCGGAAAGGTTCTGTGCCGTATAGACCCCGGCGACCGGCTGCTGATTGCAGCCCAGAGCGATCGTTTGCCCGCCCCAGCAGGGAGCATTGGTGAAATCCAGGTAGCGGGCATGATTGAACTCCGCGTTCCCGTTGATTTGCAACGCATCGAGCGAAGCCGGACGAAATGCGCCATCGAGATCGACGCCGTAGACATGCGCCGTCGCCGCATTCAACGTCTGGATGATGGGCACGCCATTTACCGGCGGCGAGATCACCCCGACTTGCAGACCCTCGTAGCGATAGAAATAGGGAATAACACCGAGGGACAGCTGGCGGTCGAACATGCGGCTCTTCAGGCCGAATTCGGCGCCGCGCACCTTCTCCTCGCCGAACGAATTGTTCTCGCCGGGCGTGGGCGGTGTCGCCGTACTGAACGATCCCGACTTGAAGCCTTGCTTGTACGCACCGTAAACCGTGAGGTCGTCCGTCGGCCTGTAAGTCAAAGTCACTTCGGGAGAAGTGTTGTTGTAATGAAGAGACGGCTCGGCAACTGGTATAGGAGCGCCGGTGACACCGCTATACGGACTTTCGGTTCGGTCTTCATCGGTCCAGCGCAAACCCGGCGCGAGCTCGAGCCGATCGATGATGTCCCAGCGAAGCTGACCGAACACCGAGCGGGTCTTGATCGAGACGGGCGTAACGCCGTCTGCCGCAATCGCTGGGAGGCCGAACTGGGTGTACGCCTGATTGCCTAGAACCACCACATCGTCACTGAACTTTCCATCCTCGGCAAGTGCGCCGAGCGTGTAATTAATGGGCCCGTTGAAGTCGCTTGTGTCACGTATTTCTTCGCTGAAGTCGTGACGGTAATAGCGATTGTTGACGCCGATAAATGGGCCGGCGTACGTGGCGTCGGACGGATTTACCATGCTCGAGGACGTCACATGATAATAGGCTGTCGTGGAGGAAAGATCCTGACTTGCCGTGGGGTGATAATGCAGTTCCAGCGTGCCGTAGCGTTGATCCGTCATCAGGAACGGAGTTCCACCGTTCAGAATCCCGTGAAAGTCTGCGGGATTCAGATTGACTTCCCGCGTAGTGCGATCGAGAAGACAATTTTCGCCGCCACCGATGAAATCCGGGAAACTGATGACGCCGGGAATGTTGATGGGAGCGGTTCCGCTGGGACACGAGTTGAACTGCAGAAGATCATCGAAGGAGTAGCGGTCATATGCCTCGTTGATCTTCAGTTTGGCGCTGAACTCCGCCGTGGGATCCCATAATGCCGTGATCCTGGTGATGGACTCTTTGCCCCAAGGCTCGCGATCGTAAGCCGGAGCCACGGCGCCCGTGCCCGGCTCGGCGATCGCATCATTGTAGAAGTAACCTTCTTCTTGATCGTACATGGTGGCCAAGCGTAGCTTCAACGTATCGGTTACCGGACCGGATACGACGAACTCCGCGCGGGGCTGGACGGATTCGAATTCGTAGGCCGCGCGTACGCTCATTTCAAACTGGTCGGTCGGATCCGCCGTATGCAGCGCGATCACTCCGCCCGGACTTTCCTTGCCGAAGAAGAGCGCCTGCGGTCCCTTGAGTACCTCGACGCTGCCGATATCGAACATGCCGCTGTTGAAGGCGAGACCGTTGCCGAGCGCCAAGCCGTCGATATTCAGCGAGACCGACTGATCGACGCCCGGATCCTGCGATGCCGTGCCAACGCCGCGGATTGACACCAGCGTGCCGATCGACAGCAACGAGGTCCCGAAGTTGAGGCCGGGAACGAGCGTCGGCAGATCCGTCAACTCGGTCACCTGGAACGTTTGCAACTGCGAGGCGGGAAGAGCCTGCACATCGACCGGCACGTTGAGAATCGATTCCGTCCGCTTGCGGGCGGTGACCGTGATTTCCTCGAGTTCGGAGCCGCTGCTCGCCTGCGTGGTAGTGGTGCTTTGTTGCGCATGAGCACCGCTCACGAACACCAAACAACCCGATGCGGCCAACGCCGTCCGCAGCCAAAATGACTTGCCAAAGGCCATGTGGGATCCCCCCTGCCCCGGAAGACCCAGGGTCTGTCTTTAGGTTTTTAGACTAAGACGTTTTTATACCAGCCGACCGGTACCTTAATACACACCAATGTTGACCACAAGTGTCACCGACCTTGACTACGCGTGGTACGGCAGCAACAAGGCGGTTTCGACGACCGGGCGAGGATCCCGAGCCGCAGGATACGGCTCGAGGCTACGGCGCGTAGCCGAGCATGCCCTTGATTTCGAGGTATTCGTTGAACCCGAACTCGCCCCACTCGCGCCCGTTGCCGCTTTTTTTGTAGCCGCCGAAGGGCGCGTTGAAGTCGAATCCGTCGTTGATCGACACCCAACCCGCACGGAGCTTGCGCGCGACGGCGCGCGCCTTGTCGAGATCGGCGCCCGCGACGTACCCGGCGAGTCCGTACTCCGTGTCATTGGCAATCTCGACGGCCTGGTCGAGATTATCGTAGGCCAAGATCGTGAGCACCGGTCCGAAGATCTCGTCACGCGCAATGGTCATGTTGTTGGTGACATTGGCGAAGACCGTGGGCTTCACGTAATAGCCCTGGTTCAGCCCGTCGGGCCGGCCGGGGCCGCCCGTCACGAGCATGGCACCCTCGTCGACGCCTTTTTGGATCAGGGCCTGGATCTTCTCGAACTGCGGTCTCGAGACCACGGGACCGATTCCAAAATCGCCGTGCGGATCGCCCACCGTAACCTTCGATGCAGCCTCCCGCGCGATGCGGATGGCTTCGTCCATTCTTGCCTTGGGAACGAGCATGCGCGAGGGCGCGCTGCAGGTCTGACCGGAATTCCCCATCATGGATGCAACGCCGGATGCGACGTGCGCGGCGAACTGTGCGTCGTCGAGAATGATATTGGGGCTCTTGCCGCCGAGCTCTTGGCACACACGCTTCACGCTGGCCGCGGCGTTCTTCGCGATGTCCACGCCGGCGCGCGTCGAACCCGTGAACGAGATCAGGTCGACATCGGGATGGCGGGCGAGCGCCGCGCCGACGACCGGGCCGTCGCCTTGGATGAGGTTGAACACGCCGGCAGGCACGTCCGCGGCATGCATGATCTCGGCGAAAATATGGGCCGAGAACGGCGCGACTTCGGACGGCTTCAACACCACGGTGCAGCCGGTCGCCAGCGCAGGAAACACCTTGACCGCGATCTGGTTCATCGGCCAGTTCCAAGGCGTGATCAGCCCGCAGACTCCCACCGGCTCTTTTACGATCATCGTCGCGCCGCGCTGGTCCTCGAAGCGGAAATTCTTCAGCACTTCGATGGCCGTGTTCAGATGCCCGGCGCCCAAGCCCACTTGAAAGCCATTGGCGAGCGCCTTCGGCGCGCCCATCTCTTCGGTGATGGCGGCGCCGAGATCGCCGACACGCTTCTGGTACTGCTCGAGAATGCGTTGCAGTACCTCGAGGCGCTTCTCCCGGCTCGTCAGCGACCAGCTCGCGAAAGCCTTACGAGCGGCCTTGACGGCCCGATCGACGTCGGCAGCGGAGCCGAGCGCAATCTTGCCGCTGACTTGTTCGGTCGCGGGGTTGATGACATCGAGCGTCTTTAACTCCACGGGATCAACCCACTGACCGCCGATGTAGAACTTCAAATATTCGCGCATATATAACTCGATATGTTTGACGTACCCAAGGGTTCCGGCGAAGGCTCTACTGCTGCCCTTCCGCGTACCAAGTCCTGAACTCGCCGTAGTTCGGCATTTCCTCCGAATTTGCGATCGGGTCGATCGGCACGTGCAGCACTGCCGTCTTGCCGCTCGCGTACGCGCGCTTGATGGCCGGGCCGATGTCCTCCGCCCGCTCGACATATTCTCCGTGACAGCCGAAGCCTTCTGCGATTTTGTCGAAGCGCACGTCCTTGCTCCAATGCACGCCGGTCTCAGCCGAGCCTTTGCCGAAGGTTCGCTTGTAGACGCCCACTTCAAGACCCCACTGGTGGTCGACGCCGACCACGCAGACCAGAGGCAGCTTCAGCCGCTGAGCGGTCTCCAGCTCGGAGATATGGAACAGGAACGAGGAATCGCTGGTGAGCAGCATCCCCGGCCGTTTGCCGCCCTCGGCAACCATTGCGCCGATCGCATACGGCAGACCGGTGCCGAGATGCCCGAAATTCTGGTTCCAGATGACGTCGTGCGGCTTCGCCTGCGAGTAGGTCCACTGAAAGATCACCGTGGCGCCGCCATCGCGAATCATGATGCCGTTCTTCGGGAACGCCTGCGTCGCCTCCACCACGAAGCGCGCCGTATGGATCGGCGTCTTCCCTGAAGGAGCGGACTGCGCCAGTTCCTTCAGTTGATCCGCGTCCTTCTTTATCCAGCCCGCGAACTCCGGAGACGCGGAACGCTCGGACCCTTTGAGCGCCTCGACCAGTTGCGGGACGATCGCCCGCAAGTCACCCACGAGCGGCACATCGATAGGCCGGTTCACGCCGATCGCAGTGGGATCGAGCTGCACATAGATCCACTTGCGATTGGCGTTATTCTCGACCCAGTGACGCCACTTGCCGAAATGCACAGGCTCGCCCAGCTCGGTACCGATGGCGAGACAGAGGTCCGACTTGACCACCGCCTCCACGGCTGCGGCCGAGAATCCATACGGGAAGGTTCGATCCTCCAGGCCCTCGATGAACGCGGTGCCGCCGGAGGTCTGAATAACCGGGCAGTTCATCACCTTGGCGAGCGCCTTGACCGACTCGGCGGCACGCGCGCAGTGCGCGCCGTGCCCGACGAGAAGGATGGGCTGCTTCGCGGCTTTGATGAGTTGCGCGGCCTTTGCGATCATCTGCGCGCTCGCGCCCTGCTGAACGAGGCGATAGTCCTCGGGCGGGATCGGCGCCGGCACGTCCAGCTCTTCGAGAATGACGTGTTGCGGGTACTCGATATAGACCGGTCCGGGGGTGCCGGTCTGCGCGACCCGCAACGCCTCGCGGATGATCTCGTCCGTCTGATTGGCGTATTCGATACTCGCGCAATACTTCACCGAAGGCTCGACCAGGGCCGACTGCTTGACGAACTGAATGCGGCCCCGGCGCACCCGTTGCTCCGTAATGCGCGCACGCTGACCGCCGAGGAAAATCACCGGCGAGTTCTCCACCTTGGCGCACATCATCGCGCCGGCCAGGTTGGCGATACCGGGACCGAGCGTGCCGATGCAAAGGCCGGGTTTTCCCGTCATGCGGGACGCGGCATCCGCCATGAAGCCGGCACACTCTTCGTGGTGAGGAGCGACGACCTTCCAGCCGCGCTGTTCCGCCGTGATGAACATGTGGACGAAATTCGGATCGGGAATGCCGAACAGCGTCTTGATGCCTTCGGCTTCAAAGAGCTGCAGGATGCGTTCGTAGACTTTGACTGTCATGATGGACTCTTACCTTCGTTTTTCGTGATCACTTGAGGCGCCCCGGTGCCCATATACTTCGCCAGATTGCGGTGGAAATTCGTGACCTTGCGCTCTTGATGCGGATTGGGCTGCGGACCTGAGAAAGCTCGCGACCGCATACCTTTCTGGACCGCCGCCATGTTCGAGAAATCCTGCGCGAGCACAGCGCCCCATTTCTCCCCCGTCGGTTCCGCATACACCCAATTCGTCTTGGGCTCCTGGCCCTCCGGAAAACGCTCGATCGCATAGGATTCGAAAATGCACTTGTGAGGATCGCCGCCGTACGGCCGCGCGCGGTAACACAACGCGAAAGTGATGCCCTGCAGAATCGACATGTTTGGAAAGACGTGCCACGCGAGGCCCGCATCCGACATTTGCTGCGGGGTGATCGTGGGCCAGAGCACGCCGCGAGCCGCATCGTCCGCCCGGGCGGAGGCGAGCCAATGCTTGATCACTTGATCGGGCGGTGTCCCTTCGGGCAGCTCATCGACCAGGCGCTTCGCAGCATTGACCAGCGTCTCGGTGGTGCTGGCCTTGTTCACGGTTGAGTAAACCTCGTTCTGCAGCTCATAGGTCGAGACGCGCGCGTCGCTCCCAAGGCCCGCCCGCGTGATCGTGCTGCTCTGCTTCATTTTCATGCCCGGATCGCGCTCGTCGAAGCCTGAGACCCCATGCAATCCGTGCGCTGTGCTGTAGGCGTAGTACTGACCGTATTTGAGCAACTGCGGATGCGTCCCCGCGACGTGATACGGCTCCATGAAGGCCTCGAGCGCCGTCTTCCAGTTGCAGTCGAAGATCACCCACTGCCGCCACTTGAAGCGCATTTTCTCGAACTCGAAGGGATCGAGAAAGCCCGCGGCGGGCTCGAGATATTCGCGCAAGCCCACCGCGCTCTGATCCATGTTGATGAAGAGCCAGCCGCCCCAGGCGTCGACCTTGACCTCGCTGAGCGAGGTGCGCTTCTCATCGAGGACGCCCTTCCAGTCGTCCTTGTCGAGGACATAGGTATTCTTGCCGTCGAGATTGTAGGTCCAGCCATGGAACCCGCAAACGAACGCCTTTCGATTTCCGCAGGCGCGGTTCTCACCGGCCGGAGTATCGACCAAGCGACGCCCGCGATGCGGGCAAACGTTGTGAAAAGCCTTGATGGCGCCGGACGCGGTACGCACGATCAGGATCGAGTCCTCGCCGACTTCGTACGTGATGTAGTCGCCCGGCTTGGGAATTTCCTCGACACGGCCGGCGTGTTGCCACACCTTCGACCACAGCCGATCGGCTTCGGCGCGGGCATACTCCGGGGAAACGAAGGCTTCGACCGGATAGCTCACGGGCTCTTCTAGATCTTCGATGCTCACGTTGCTCAAAGTGTCCACATGCCCTCCTACAACTGCGTCCACCTGCCTAGCATCTCAGATCGCTTCCTCGAGGGGAAACGGCTCATCGCTCCAGGTTCAGGCCTTGCAGCTCACCGTTATCGCGCCAATCCTGCAAGAGCTTTTGAAACGCGCTCCACCCGTGCCCGTAGCCGCGAAATAAAAACCATTTCGGCTTCTCTTCGCCCTCATTGGTGAAATAACTCGGTGGGCACTGCCGCAAAAAGCCGGACAGGTCGACCTCTATTTCGTCGAAGTGGCGCACGTAAGCCTCCTGCGCCTCCTTGCTGGGCTCCACCACGGTGATGCCGCGCTTCAGCGCCTCGCTGATGACATAAGCGATGTGGTGGCCCTGTTTGCCGAATTGCTCGGTGACCGAGGCATTCAGGCCACCTTGAATGTAGCCGACATAAAACTGGTTCGGAAAACCGTGCGTCATCGTGCCGTGCAGTGTCTTCGGCCCGTCTGCCCAATGATCGTAGATCGACCGGCCTTCGCGACCTTGCACCGCGTCGATTCCCCAACGGCGATTCAGATCGCTGGTCACCTCGAAGCCGCTCGCGAACATGATGCAGTCGACCTCGTATTCCCTGCCATTGGCGACGAACCCGCGTTCGGTGAGGCGCTCCACGCCCTTGGTGTCCGAGACGTCGATCAACTTTACGTTGGGGCGATCGAAGGTCGGATAGTAGTCATCGCTCGACAGAGGACGTTTACATAGGAAACGGTAATAAGGCTTCAACGCCTCCGCCGTTGCCTTGTCCTTCACGCTCTCCTCGACACGGCGGCGCAGGCGCTCCATGACGCCGTAATCGATCGCTTCCCGGCGGGCTGCGATTTGCGCGAACGTGAGCTCGGGCCAGCCCTCGGCGTCGAGCTCGGCGGCCAGGTTGCGACTGATCTCGGTCCAGATGTCGCAGACAAGATCGGGCTCGCCGCGTCGCAGCCCCTCCATCGCAGCATGATGGAAATTCTCCTGCCGTTCCTTCTGCCAACCGGGCTTGAGCGATTGCGCCCAGTTGGGGTCGGTGGGCGGATTCGGTCGCTCGTCCACGCTCGAGGGCGTGCGCTGCACGACGTAGAGTTCCTTGGCGTACTTGCCGAGATGCGGGACTGCCTGAATGGCCGTCGCGCCGGTGCCCACGATGGCGACACGCTTGTCGGCCAATTTATCGAGGACCGGCTTGCGGTAACTTCCCCCCGTATAGCCGTAGTCCCAGCGGGCGGTGTGGAAAATCTTGCCTTTGAACTGGTCGACGCCGGGAATTCGAGGAAGCTTCGGCATGTTGAGAACGCCGCAGGCGAGGATCACGAAGCGGGCGCGAATGTCATCGCCTCGATTCGTGCCGACATGCCAGCGCCGGAGCTTCTCGTCCCAATGGAGCTGATTGATCAGCGTATGAAACAATGCCCTGTCGGCGAAACCAAAACGCTGCGCAATGGATTTGCAGTACTCTTGGATCTCCCAGCCGTCGGCGAACTTCTTCGACGGCAGGAAACCCATCTCCTCCAGAAGCGGCAAATAGCAATAGGACTCGTTGTCGCACTGAATACCGGGATAGCGGTTCCAGTACCACACGCCGCCGAAGTCGCCCGCGGTGTCCACGTTGCGAAAATTGGTCACCCCGGCCTGCGTGAGGTGATACGCGGCCATGAGCCCGCCCCAGCCGGCGCCGAGAACGATGACGTCGATGTCCTCCGTTATCGGTGCGCGCACCCGCGTCGGCATATGCGGATCGTCCGCAAAGCTGCCCGCGGCACCACCGACCGGCCGCACGTACTGTGTCTGACCTTCCGGACGAAGGCGCTTATCGCGCTCTCGCAGGTACTTTCCCTGGAGCTCGGCTATGTCGACATTGTCAGGCGTCCGCGTCGGCGCGCATCGCATATCCACTCCCCCAAATCGGTTCAGATGATGATAGGCATAATCAACGGTGTTGTCTACTAACGCGGTTATGACATGTGCTAGTGTCGCGCATATTGGCTCAAGGGAGAGGCAGATGTCAGTGCTCAGATTCGACGGTCGGGTCGCGGTCGTCACCGGTGGTGGCCGCGGACTGGGACGCAGCTACGCGCTGCTGCTTGCCTCGCGGGGCGCCAAGGTCGTCGTGAACGATCCGGGCGGCAGCCTCAAAGGTGAAGGCGGGGACGCCGGCCCTGCGGAGCAGGTGGCGAAAGAGATCAGAGCTCTCGGTGGGCAGGCTGTCGCGTGCACCGCATCAGTCGCAACACCCGAGGGCGGCAACGCGATCATCCAAAGCGCTCTCGACCACTACAGCCGGATCGATGTCCTGATCCACAATGCAGGCAACGTCCGCCCGGCGTCCTTGAAGGAAATGACGCAGGCGGACTTCGACGCGGTGCTCGATGTGCACCTGCGCGGTGCATTTCACGTCGTGCGCCCCGCCTTCCCTGTGATGTGCAAGGCAGGCTACGGCCGTGTCGTATTGACCTCCTCCATCGGCGGCCTGTACGGCAATCAGCGCGTGGCGAATTACGGCGTGGCGAAGGCAGGTCTGATCGGATTATCGAACGTGGTCGCCATCGAGGGCGCAGCAGAAGGCGTCAAGTGCAATGTCATCGTTCCCGCGGCCGTGACGCGGATGGCCGAAGGAATCGACGTCAGCGCCTACCCTCCCATGACGCCTGAATTGGTGGCGCCCGTGGTCGGTTGGCTGGCGCACGAGTCCTGCTCGATTACGGCTGAGATGTTGGTTTCGATCGCCGGACGCGTCGCCCGAGCATTCGTCGCGGAATCTCCGGGCGTCTACCGCAGCAGCTGGTCGATCGAGGATGTCGCACGCGAGATGGAAACCATCCGCAAGACGGATGCACCGGTGGTGTTCCCGGTCGTGCCTTCGGGGCACATCGACCACATCCGCTACAGCTTCGGCATGGTGAACCGGGCTTAAGGTTTCTTCCAGCGCGGGCGCCGCTTCTCGGCGAAGGCTTTCGGGCCTTCCTGCGCATCCTCGCTTCGATAGGCGACTTCCGAGGCGTGCCTCGCGGCTTGCAAGGCCGCGGAGCGGCCCATTTCGGTCGACAGCATTACCATTTCCCGCGCGGCCCGCACCGACAAAGGCGCGCCCTCGAGAATTTCGGTGGCCAACTCGAGCGCGGCGGACATCAACTGATCGGGCTCCGCCAACCGGTTGACGAGGCCCACCTCGTACGCGCGTTGCGCGCTGATCGGCTTCCCGGTGAGCACGATCTCCATCATGATTCGTTGCGGGATCATGTGGATCAGCGGCGCCGCCCAGGGCGAGCTGCGGCCGACCTTGACCTCGGTGATCGCGAATTGCGCTCGCGTGCTGGCAATGCACAAGTCGCAGGCCTGAGCGATCATCCAGCCGCCGGCAAAGGCTATGCCGTTCACCGCGGCGATGGTGGGCTTGGTCAGCTCGATATTGTCTCCGGGCACCGGAAACATATCCCGCGGCGGCACCGCGAGCTGCCGTTCCACCATCTCTTTCAAATCGCCGCCGGCGCAGAACGCCTTCTCTCCTGATCCAGTCAAGATGGCGACTCGCAGCGCCGGATCCCGCTCGAAGCGATCCCAAGCGGCAAACAGACCCTCGCGGATGTCCTTGCCCAGGGCGTTACGGGCCTCGGGACGATTCAAGGTGATGATCGCGATGCCGTCAGCGCGTGCATCGAACAATACCGCATCGCTCATTAGAACCCCCTCTGCTGAACGGCATGGGCCGCGCGATTCAGCTGCTCTTGAAAATCGGGATGGGCGATGCCGGCGAGGCGCCGCGTGCGCTCGGCGAGCGTCTGGCCTTTGAGCTCGGCGGCGCCGAATTCGGTGACGATCACATCCACATCGCTCCGCGCCGTGGTGACCGGCCCCGACAGCGCCGCCGTGATACGGCTGAGCTTGCCGCCCTTCGCTGTCGCGGGCAGCGCAATGATGGAACGGCCGCCGCGCGAGCGGCTGCCGGCACGAACGTAATCCACCTGGCCGCCCGTGCCGCCGAGATATTGGCTGCCGCTTTGCTCGGCGTTGACTTGGCCCGTCAAATCGACCTCCACGGCCGAGTTGATCGTCACCAAACGATCGAGACGCGACAGCGTCGCCTCGGCATGGGTATAGCCGGAGCGGCGCAAGCCGATCTTCGGATTGCGGTGGGCGAAGTCATAGAGACGCCGCGTGCCGATGAGCGCACCGGTGATGGACACGCCCGCATCGATGGGCTTCTTGGCGTTGGTGATCACGCCTGCCTCCACCAGATCGACGAGGCCGTCGCCGATCATGCCCGAATGCACACCGAGATCGCGTCGATCGCCGAGCAATCGGAGAATCGCATCGGGCACGGCGCCGACTCCGACCTGAATCACCGCGCCGTCCTCGATGTAGCCGGCCGCGATCCGGGCGATGGCTTGATCCGTCTCGGCGATCTGCGCCTGAGCAACCTCGACCGGAATGCGCGAGACATGCACCGCACAATCGATGCGCGCCGCGGGCAACACCGCATCGCCCAGCGTGAAGGGCACGCGCTCGTTCACCTCGGCGATGACCACGCGCGCTTTCGCGACGGCCGCCTGAACGAAATCGCCGATCAGGCCGTAGCTGTGATTGCCGTCCGCGTCGGGAGGACTCACCTGCACGAAGGCAACGTCGCAGCCAATCAGACCCTGCTCGATCATGGGGCCCACCTGACTCACGTGACAAGGCACGATCCCGAGCCTCCCGGCGGCGGCCACCGTACGTAGCGCGCCGATGGCGCCCATGCTGGAGAGGTTGAATTTTGCCGCGGCCTCCGCGCTCAACAGCCCCGAGAAGCTGGTAGCCGCGAATGCAGAGAGGCCGCCGATGCCGTCGGCCTGTGCGATCAACGCCTCGACGAGCGTCGTAGGCTCGCCGCAGGCTTGCCCCCAGACGATGTGATCGCCCCGGCGCAAATAGGCGCCGAGATCGAGCCCGGCGGCATCCGTCGCGACGGTCATCGGCGCCGCGCGGACGTCATCGCCGGACCGCCAGCGCCAATAAAGCCTGCGCACGCGCAAGATGCGGCCGATCGAGCATGGCCCCTTTGTGGCCGATCGCGCCCACGCCCGGATTGGCGGCAAAGAGATCGACGATCTCCTGCGCCCCCGCGAGCTCGTCTGCGCTCGGCGTGAAGGCCTCGTTGATCACATCGACTTGCGCGGGGTGGATGGCGAGCATGCCGCGGAATCCGGCGCGCCGTACTTCTGCCGCGCGCTTGCGCAGCCCCGCGTCGTCGCGAAAGTCGCCATGGATCGTCTCGATGGCGGCGACGCCGGCTGCCGCCGCGCCCATGAGACAAAGGCTCCGCGCCAGCTGATAAGTAAACCCGTAGCTGCCATCGTCGTTGCGGTTCGTGCTCGCCCCGAGCGCGTCAGCGAGATCCTCCGCGCCCCACGTCATGGCGACCACTCGCGGTGCACCGACATAACTCCCGGTCGTGAACATCGCATCAGCGGTTTCGGTGACGAGCACGATGACCCCGGTCGTGCCGCACTCGGTCCCCGCGGAGGCTTCAAGCGCAGTGAGATAATGATCCAGCAACTCGGCATCGGCCCGCCCGCGGGATTTGGGCAGCATGATGCCGCCCGGGCGGCTGCCCGCGATCGCCACGAGATCGGTAAGGCCGTGACGACCCTGGATGGGATTGATCCGCACCCAGAGCCGCCGGCGCTCGCGCGCGTTTGCGGTCAAGAAGGCCGCGACCATCGAGCGCGCCTTGGGCTTTTCTGCCTCGGCAACGGCATCTTCGAGGTCGAGGATCACGATATCGGCCGTGCCGGCGGCGGCCTTTTCCATCTTGCGCTCGCTGTCGCCCGGTGCGAAAAGCCACGACCGCGCGTTGCTGCCTGTCACATCATTCGCCATTTCCTTCAATCCTCGCGCTGTCTCTTGAGATCAATACGATTTGGGCAAGCCGAGCACCTTCTCGGCCAAATAGTTCAGAATCATGTGCGGACTGATGGGCGCCGTCCTCGGAATGAGGACCTCGCGCAGATAGCGCTCTACGTGATATTCCTGCGCATAACCCATGCCGCCCAAGGTCAACATGGCGGTGTGGCACGCCTCGAAGCCGAACTCGCCGGCCAGGTATTTGCCGGCATTCGCCTCGACCCCGCAGTCCTCTCCCTTATCGAATAAAGTCGCGGCCTTCATGACCATGAGATTCGCCGCCTCGAGCTGTGCCCAGCATTTGGCGAGCGGGTGCTGAATGCCCTGGTTCATGCCGATGGGCCGGTTGAACACAATGCGCTCGCGCGCGTAGCGCGCGGCCCGCGCGATGGCGGCGCGGCCGATGCCGACCGCCTCGGCGCCGATCAGGATGCGCTCCGGGTTGAGGCCGTGCAGGATGAGCTTGAACCCCTCCCCTTCCTTGCCGATTCGGTCCTCCTCAGGAATCCACAGATCCTGGATGAACAGCATGTTCGAATCCACCGCATGCCGTCCCATCTTGTGGATCAGGCGCACCTCGATCTTCAATCGATCGAGATTCGTATAGAACAAAGACAAGCCCTCGGTCTTGCGCTTGACCTCATCGAGCGGGGTCGTACGGGCGAGGAGCAGCATCTTGTTCGCGACCTGCGCGGTCGAGATCCAGATTTTCTCGCCATTCACCAGGTAGCCGCCGTCGCGGCGTTCCGCGCGCGTCTTCAGCTCCGTGGTGTTGAGCCCGACGTTGGGCTCCGTGACGGCGAAACACACCTTGTCCTCGCCGCGAATGATCGGCGGCAAGATGCGTTCTTTCTGCGCTTGCGTACCGAACAACACCACGGGCTGCAGGCCGAACACCGGCAGGTGAATGCTCGAGGCGCCGCCCATGCCCGCGCCCGACTCGGCGACCGCCTGCATCATCACCGCGGCTTCGGTGATGCCGAGGCCCGCCCCACCGAGCTCGGCCGGCGTTGCGATGCCCAGCCAGCCGGCCTCGACCATCGACTTGTAGAATTCGTGCGGAAACACCCCTTCCCGGTCGCGCTCGAGCCAGTATTCGTCGGGAAACTGAGAGCAGTGCTTCAGAATGGCTTCCCGGATGTTCTGCTGATCGGGAGTGAGTGAGAAATCCATTTTTTCGGCCGCCGGAGGTGCCGCCTGGCGGCAGCGATAGATTTTCATTATAGCAGCGCACCGTTTTGCTATTGGTTCGAAGCGAACCCGGAGCGCGACTCGTGGCAGAATCGGGCGACGAGTGCAGAGCAGTACGAGGGGAGGGCATTATGAACAATCGCGCGAAGGGCACGGGCCCGCTCGCCGGCGTGCGCGTGATCGATCTGACCGCGATGGTCATGGGTCCGTATTGCACTCAGATCTTGGCCGACATGGGCGCCGAGGTCATCAAGATCGAGCCGCCCGAAGGAGACGGCACACGCTACATCTCGGTCGGACCCGTGTCCGGCATGAGCGGTATCTTCGTCAATGTCAATCGCGGCAAGCGCAGCGTCGTGCTCGACCTGCGGTCCGACGCGGGCAAGGTCGCCCTGCGCAAGCTCGTCGAGAAAGCGGACGTCTTCATTCACTCGATGCGCGCCAAGGCGATTGCGAAGCTCGGATTCAGCTATGAGGACGTCGCCGCCATCAACCCGGCGATTATCTACACGAACTGCTATGGCTATAGCCGGCGCGGCCCGGACAAGGATCTGACCGCATACGATGACACCATCCAAGCCGAATGCGGCCTGCCCGCGGTCCAGCAGATGCTGACGGGCGAAGCGAACTACATAGGCACCATCTTGGCGGACAAGGTTTCCGGGATGACGGCGGTCTACGCCACCACGATGGCGCTGTTCCACCGCGAGCGCACCGGCGAGGGCCAGGAGGTGGAGGTATCCATGTTCGAGACCATGGCCTCGTTCATGCTGGTCGAGCATGCCAACGGCGCGATGTTCTCCCCACCGCTCGGTCCCGCATTTTATCCGCGCGCCGTGGCGCCCAATCGCAAACCCTACCGCACCCGCGACGGCTATATCTCGGCTCTCATCTATAACGATAAACAATGGGCGGCCTTTGTCGAGGCCGTACGGCCGCCGTGGGCGAGCGATCCCAGCTACGCGACCCTGGAGCTTCGGGCGCGCAAGATCGATACCGTGTACCGCTTGCTCG
>Ga0302324_100013274_pt1 | contig 16720 bp, 16 predicted proteins | sample Palsa_T0_1_FD_201949 | JGI IMG/M metagenome (GOLD analysis project Ga0302324, IMG submission 201949) | Peat permafrost microbial communities from Stordalen Mire near Abisko, Sweden - Palsa_T0_1 | ecosystem: Environmental > Terrestrial > Soil > Palsa > Peat permafrost | place: Sweden: Abisko...
GTGGATACATTACGAAATCTTTTGACAAGTCTGCAACAAGGCGTGGCGCTAGGCCATTTCAACGTTGCCGATCTGGTTTTGCTGAAGGCGGTCCTGGCGGCCGCTGTTGAAGTCGAAGTTCCGGTAATCGTTGGCGCGTCGGAAGGAGAGCGAAACTTTTTGGGGACACGCGAACTCGCAGCCCTCGTGAAAGTCATGCGCGAAGAACATGGCGTCCCAGTTTTTCTTAACGCTGATCATACGCATTCACGGGCGAAAGCAGAGGAGGCGGCGAAGGCAGGATTCGATGCAGTCGTAATCGATTTCTCCGCGTTACCCTTCGAGGAGAACGTTTCTCGCACGAAGGAAACTGTTGAAGCCATCAAAGCGATCAACCCCGCAATCCTCGCAGAGGGGGAGGTAGGCGACATCGGAACTGGTTCTGAAATCCACGAAACCGTTCACAGCGACTTCCAGAACCTCACGACACCTGAAGAAGCCCGACAATTCGTCGACTCCACTGGAATCGACATCCTTGCTCCTGCGGTCGGCAACATGCATGGCATGCTGAAAAGCATGGTCCAAGGGAAAACCAAAAAGCATCTGAATATCGAGAGAATTGCCCAGATCAAGAAGGCAGCTGGAGTCTTTCTCACCCTGCACGGCGGGTCGGGAACGGATGATAAAGATTTCGTACGTGCGATTGCTGCCGGAATCAACATCATCCACATCAATACCGAACTGCGGGTCGCCTGGCGCCGGTCCCTGGAAGGCAGTCTGGCTAGTCAGCCGAACGAAGTTGTGCCCTACAAGGTACTGCCGCCTGTCGTAGATGCCGTAAAGCAGGTCGTGAGTTCCCGTCTGAAACTGTTCAATGCTCAACTGACGTCCGACGAAAGGGTTTTAGCAGCCGGGTGATGAGCGACTCACTCACGAACTTTTGGGGAACAGCGATACCATCGTCTGATTGTTCAAAGCCCCCTTCTGCTTTGATAACGTCATGCTGCAGGTTCAATCAGAATCAGCCTCCCGGAAACGTCTTTGAGGATAACTTTGTAGCCTTTCGGAGGAAAATTATGTCAAGCAACACAGCAGAAATCGCCATCGAAGCACCGCACGCGTCGAATCCTCTGGATGTCATCCCATCGGAAATGCCATTCGATGTGCCTTAGGGGCTTCCGATATCCCTAGACCAGGCCCAGGCGGTTCTTCAAGCCGCTGTAGCAGAGGCCAGGACGCGGAATTGGAAGATGAACGTAGCAGTAGCCGATTCCGGTGGTAACTTGGTTGCCTTCCAGCGGATGGACGGCGCGATGCTCGCCTCCATTCAGATTGCGGAGCACAAGGCGCGAGCAGCCGTGACCTTCCGGCGCCCAACCTAAGGTCTTCGAGGACGGTGTCCAGCTTATGCATCTCAACTATCTGCTCGCGTTCGATGGGATCCTTGCGTCTCGAGGCGGTATTCCACTGATCGACCAGGGCGTGATGATCGGCGCAGTCGGTTGTTCGGGAGGCACAGATTCCCAGGACGAAGTCGTGAGCCAGGCAGGGGCGACAGTAATTAACAAACCCACGAGGATCAAATGATACAGATCTCGAGAAAGCTTAGAGTCGCGCACGCGAGGGTGGAAGGCGAAACCTCGCACCCTCCCGGACCGATGGCGAACACAGGTTGTGGTTGAGCAGCGGAGTTCTGAACTAAATCCTCCTTCTGACCTGACGACCAAATTCAGGGACTGGGCTGCAGACCAAGCATCCCCGACCTCCCTGGCGTAGATGGAGCCATCTATCCATGCCTCGATCAGTGTTTTTCCTGTACTCGCCTCTATACTCGCCTCTCCCGATCGATACTATTGATCACCACCTGCCATTGAAGATGGAATAGCCGCGGTTGCGCCTGTATTGGCGGAAGTCGGAGCCTGACGCCCGTTGCGGGCAGCGAACAGGGGTGGCCAGAAAGATTGCGGAGCCTGTGGCAACAAGCTCCGCAAGATGCGCACTTGGTAAGCGGCCATGCCGACTTCTTGCAATTTCGACGCGGCTTGCCTTCCCGACGGAGTTGGGAAACGTATCGGGCGTGCCGGCTTATCGCGCGATTTGGCCCAGGTAGTATCCGAGCCGATTTTCGACATCCCCCGGCTTGTGGAAGCCGCGCGCGATCAGCGCCTTGATCCCCTCCTGGGCGGCAGGTCGACCGAGCGAAGCGATGCAAGCATCCCACCCGGCGCCGAGCTCGACGTCTGGCGCTAGGCTGGTGTTAACGAGGCGCTTGGTCTGGCCGATCGCCCATTTGTCGAACTTGGCGATCCGGGTCGCGAGCGCCTCTACGTACGCATCCAGTTCGGCGTCGGGCAGGGCGCGATTGATGTAGCCGTAGGCCTCGGCCTGGTCTGCTCTGATGTCTTCCGAGCCCAAGAGCACCTCGAGGGCGCGGTTTCGGCCTATGAGTTGCGGAAGCCGAGCCATGGGGCCGCCGCCGGCGACCATCCCCACGCCCACCTCCCATTGCGAGATGATGGTCTTCTCGCGGCTGGCAAAGCTCATGTCGCAGGCCAGCGTGATCTCGCTGCCGTTGCCGGTGGCACGGCCGCGGATGAGGGCGATGGAGGCGGCTGGCAGGCGGGTCAGACGCACGAGAAAGTCCGGCCAAGGCGGCAAGCCTGTGGGGCCGGGCGGCAGTGTGGTCAGATCCTCAAGCTTGGCCAGGAAGTCGGAGTGATTCAGGAAATAGTCGTCGACCGCGCTGTCGAAGACCACGACCCGGACCTGCTCATCAGCCTCGAGAGCGTCGATGACTTCCTGGAACTGCTTGACCATTTCCGGACCCATGACATTGATCGGCGGGTTGTCGATCGTGACACGCCAATAGGCGGGCGACCGGCGGGAGAGGCGAATCTGTGCGGGTTTGGTAGATGCGTTCATCGGTTTGAGTTGGGCAGGTGCGTTCACAGTTGCCATCGGATTTTCCTCCGTATTGGTTGGTCTCGGAAACCGGTTGATTAAAGCCGACGATAGCCGTCGGCCGTTTGTAGTTCATTCGTCGCAGCAAATGCACGCATAGCCCGCGACAATCTCAAGAACTTGAAGTTTCGATCCGAAACCGTCGACGCAAGCCACCGAGCCACCGATAGCTGTCGTCATTTAGCCAGAACAAAATGGGCCGCGCAATTGGACCATGGTATCGCCCACAGGACTCGTATCGACTGTGGTGGGCGAAGTCAACCAGTCAACCTGCTTCCAGCTAGTCCTGAGAATCAATCCAAGCGAAGGAAACTTCCTGCCGCATACTGGATACGAAGGTATCGTCGATACCATCGTCCAATTGTTTTAGTCCCCTTGCCTCTGGCCTAATCGCAATCGTTCGAGGCGCACGTTGACCAAGCCTAGAAAACTTTTTTTAAGGAGAACACAGCATGTCTGAACTTGTAGCGAAATCTGTGGCGCGAGAACAACAAGGCCAGAAGATAGAAACACGCACCGCCGTGGAGCGTATCGCCGGCTTTACCATCGTTGCGACAGCCGTGGCAGTGCTCGCCGTCCTCGGCGCCGCCCTTTTCGCGCAAGGCCAAGACAAAGACAGCGACAAGGACAAGTACTCGCTGAAATCGCCGAGCGGAATCGCGTTCTCCGACTTCAGGGGATACGAGGACTGGGCTGTCGTATCTTCCGCCCGGACCGACGAAGTGCTCAAGGTAATCGTCGGTAACCCAACGATGATCGACGCGTACAAGGCCGGCGTTCCCGTCAACGGCCAGGCTTTCCCGGATGGCTCCATGATCGTAAAGCTCCAGTGGAAGCCGAAGAAGAGCACGGAGGCCCCCTTCGTCGTGGATGTGCCGGACGTCTTTAAGCAGGCTTTCGTCATGGAAAAGGACAGCAAGAGATTTCCGAAAAGCGGTGGGTGGGGATACGCGGTATTCAACTACGAAGCCGCATCTGACAAGTTCACGGCCGATCCCAAAAGCCTCTCAGACTGCGGAAATGCGTGCCATACGGCCGTGAAGGCGAACGACTACATCTTCCACCCCTACCAGAAGCGTTGAGCCGCGCCGGCCCCGTTTCGTTGTTCGTCTGCGTTGTCTGGATTTCCACTGCTAGCACGAAATTAGCGCCCGGACCGCTCCGGACAATACATTCTTCGAATAGAAGACGACAACAGCTGCGACGAAAGTGTGTTGCAGAAGGACACGGATAACGCTTTGTGCTTTCGTTACTCTGAACTTACCTTTCGATAACAGGATGATTGGCAACCAATTCCCTAAGAGACCGGCTGCCATTAACGGCTAACTTCACCGTCAACTTTCGCTGCGGCGGGTGAGCGGCTGCGGTGTGACGGTCGATGCTCGCCTGCCGTTCCTCGCGAGAGCCGTAACCTGGCGCCGCAATGCTCGGCGCTGCCGGAAGATCACGCCGGTTTTTTTCGTCGCGATAGGCAAGAACCAATCGTTTGCCATGAGGCACGGTGCGGGCGGATAGCACCGCATATTGCGGCGTGGGGGAACGGACCATGCTCACGACATCACCTCGAGCAAGGCACGGCCGCGGGATTGGACTGAAGTCGTCCCGGCACGTCCAACCTCCACTGCGGTCGATGGATTGATGGCAAATGACGGGTTGGCATTGCCGGATGGTCTTAGAGCAGAGTGGGCTGTTGGGTTTTCGAGATGAAGCCTCGTCGCCATCTTCACCAGGTCGGCGAGAGAATCAGCCTTCATCTTCTGCATCACCTGACCTCGATGCGCCTTCACCGTGATCTCGCTGATCCCGAGCTCGCCACCGACCTGCTTATTCAATAAACCGGCGACCACCAACGCCATGACTTGCCGTTCGCGTCGGGTAAGGGATGCGTAACAGCCGCGCAAGGCCTGCATCTCCGCTTGGTGAGCAAGAGCAACGCGGCTGCGTTCGAGCGCTTGCCGCACCGCACTCAGCAGCACTTCGTCATCGAATGGTTTCGTCAAGAATTCGACAGCGCCGGCCTTCATGGCCTGCACCGCCATGAGCACATCACGAAGGCCCGTGATGAAGATGATCGGCATGTCCGCCCGTTCGAGGGCAACACGCTTCTGCAGTTCGAGGCCATTGAGCCCTGGGAGAGAAAGGTCAAGAATGAGACAGCTCGGAACCCAGGCTCGTGGGTGGTCGAGAAATTCTTGTGCGGATGCGAATGTCTCAGGCTGCCAACCCTCGCAGCGGATCAACAGTTCCAGCGATTCTCGAACCGAGACGTCGTCATCCACAACGAATACAATCGCTGTGCCATACGACTTCGGGCGCGGTTCCAATCTGTGGTTGAGTACGTACGCTAAACTTGCGGGGTTTACCCCCGGGATTTCCACGGCTGCGGTATATCTCATGTCCCCCTCCTTAATTTCTTTGCTCGTCGGCCAATAGCTCCCGTAAACAAGGGTGTGCTGCGCCAAGCCCCGTTTTTTTTGAAGAGCTTTGGCGGGTGAAGGCAGTGTCGGACAGTCGAGCCCGTGCCCACAACGGCTAATGGTTGAGTCCTGGGGTCAACCTATTGTCTGTCGGGACGCTACTACTTTTGGAGGTACGGGAATCTGGAATTTGTTTTTACGTTGCGATGTGTTTTCTGCCGAAAAGGCGGGCATCAATCGACCATGCGCCTGGCCCGATCATGGCTGCAGTTCCACCGAGAGTTGCCAGCATGATCGGAATCGAAGGATCACCCACCTCGGTCCAAGCCATCCAAAGTTCGAGGATGGCGATCAAAGTTCCGACTAGCGGTGTCCATAGGCCGATGACGAGAAGCAGGCCAGCACCTGCACCGATCATTTGCGGAAGCATAGATGTAGAAACGGATGTGTTTGTGAGCCGGAAAATCGCGCAGAGAACCAGCATGGTGCCAGTTAGAATGCGCTGCAGCAGAAGACCTACACCCGGCCAACCGTTGGCGAAGGTTGAAAAGAGTCGTTGCAAGAAACCCTCCGACCAGAGCTTAAGGCAATTGCAAGGAGATCGAAACGGGCCAAAGTCGGAGTACGTAATCCTACTTTTGGGGGAGATCCAGCTCGATAATGCCGCGCTTCAGCCCGATCGTTACAGCGTGCGACCGATCATTGGCGCCAAGCTTGGACAATATATTTGACACGTGGCTCTTGACGGTCGCTTCGCCGATCGAGAGCTGATCGGCAATGTGCTTATTGGCGTTGCCGGCAGCCACCAGCTTCAATACGGCGATTTCACGTTCGGTTAGTTCGTCATCCATGGCGTGTTCGGCTAGCTCAGCAGCGATGTCCGGTGGTATGCGCTTCTGCCCCGCATGTACAGCACGAATTGTTTCCAGGAGTTCCTTATGCACGTGTCCCTTGAGGATGTAAGCTCGTGCGCCAGCTCGAAGGGCCCGCAACACCTGGGTGTCGCCGGTGTAGGTGGTCAGAACGATAATCCGAGCGTTGGGAAACTCGTCCCGAATACGACCGATTGCCCCGATGCCATCCACGCCCGGCATCTGTAGATCCATTAAAGTCACATCCGGCCGGTGTGATCGGAACGCCTCCACGGCCTCTTCTCCGTTCGACGCTTCCGCAACCAATTTCAGGTCCGGTTCGGCATTTACCAGTGCTGCAATCCCCTTGCGCAGCAGAGGATGGTCGTCGACCGTGAGGATTCGAATCAGGTTATGAGTGCTGTTCACGATTTCCCACTTTTCTGAATATTCGTGATGCACGCCGTACTCCGGCAGACCATCAGCGAACCGCTCACCCTGATCACCAACTGGCCCGCTGACCTGAAACAGTAAGCTGAGGGCGAACCTTTCGCTCGAGAAATACTTTGCCGTGCAGCCACCTGCGGTTTAGCCATCCGCCACTGGCAAACTAAAATAAAAAACGGAGCCGTGCCCCAACTGGCTGGTAACGCCAAGCCGGCCGCCGTGGGCCTCGACAATGGCTTTGCAGATTGCCAGTCCCATGCCCGTCCCGTGGACTTGCACACGCTGATTTCGTCCGCGGTAGAACTTTTCAAACACCAGCGATTGCTCAAAATCGTCGATGCCGGGACCGCGATCGGCGATGCTGAGGTTGAGCATTTGCTCGTTGTCCTTGGCTTCGGCGGTGATGCGGATCGGAGCCCCCGCAGATGAATATTTGGCGGCGTTCTCGACCAGGTGCACCATGACTTCCTTGATGTGGGCGGGATCCATGCGCGCATTCGGAAGATTGCCGGGAATTCTGATTTCCACTGGATGCTGGACCAGTAGTTGCTTCAGTTCCTCGAGGGCTTCGGCGACCACACCGCCAACCGGCGCCGATTCAAAGCGAAATTCAACTTTGTTGGCATCCAGTTGCGCCATCTCGGCCGCTTCTCCGATCAGCCGGTTGAGCCTGTCGCTTTCCTCGTTGATGATGGTCAGCAGTTCCTGTTTCTCCTCGGGAGAATGACTCGAGCTGCCGAGCAGAGATGTCACCGACGCTTTAATGGCGGTGAGCGGGCTGCGAAATTCGTGCGTCACCGAATCGAGCAGCACGGAGCGCAATTGCTCGCTTTCGCGCGCCGCTTCCGCGCGGCTGAGTTTTTCGACCGCGCCCGCGCGCTCGATGGAGATGGCCACCAGGCTCCCGATGGCCTCCAGGGTTTGCCGCGACAGCGCTGAGCCGGAGACTCCCATGCAGCCCACGACGCGCATACCCATGCGGAGCGGCATAAAGCCAATGTGATGGACCGCGTCGAGTCGGGGTTCGCCTCGAATGCATATCATCTGAAGATCGTGCGCTTCCAATCCGTCGATGCTGGGGCCGGACCGATAAATGTCGCTGCGGCTGGACAACGAAATCGCCGCCGAGCGAATACCGAAGGAGTCCACGATGTAGCGGGGAATCAGGTTTAACAGCTCGGCGGGGCTGTCGCTCGAGAGCAGTAACTGGCTGAACGCGTAAAGGCGTTCCAGTTCCCTCCGGCGTCCGATGGCGGAACGGGCTTCTCGCCGGGCGCGCGCCGACAATTCGCTCACTGCTATGGCGGTGACCAGGAAGGTGAAGAGTGCGACCCAGTTGTGCGGATCGGTTATGGCGAAGGCGCCAATCGGAGGCAGAAAAAAGTAATCAAGGGCAATGGCCGCGGTCACCGACATGAAAACCGCTTCTCCCAAGCCCCAAACGGCAGAAATTGCGAGGACGCCCAACAAGAAAAGGAGCGCCATCGTGGTCGAATTGAAGTGCAGCCAAAGGTAGCCGAGGAGTGTGAGCCCGGCGACCGAGAGCGCCGCGATAAGATATCCGGTTCCGGGTCTGGCCGTGACGGTCACGAGGCGATTGTATGACAAAGCGAGGTTTCAAGGTTTCAGAGTTTCAAGGTTGGAGCAATGGGTTTGTTCCGAGGCGGCCAGACCCTGAAATCTGAAACCTTGAAACGTTGGAACCTTTTTTTCTGAGACAATGATCGCGATGCCCAAGACTCCCGACCAATGGCTGGAGCACGTTGCGCCGACCAAGAAGGGCAGCAAGTTCAAGCTCTTTCTTGGCTACGCTCCAGGTGTAGGCAAGACCCACACCATGCTCACGGAGGCAATTCGCCGGCACAGTCGCGGCGAAGACGTGGTAATCGGGGTCGCGGAAACGCACGGACGGAAAGCCGTGGTGGAACTGGTAACGAGCCTGGAAGCGGTGCCGCGCAGAGTGATCGAATACAAGGGCGCGCTTTTCGAAGAAATGGATGTTGACGCCATTCTCGCGCGCAAGCCTAGCGCCGTGCTGGTTGACGAACTGGCGCATACCAACATAGAAGGCAGCAAGCATCGCAAGCGCTATGAAGACGTGTTCGAGATCCTGGGTGCGGGGATCGACGTTCTCTCCACCATGAACATCCAGCACCTGGAAAGCGTGACCCCGACTGTACAGGGAGTCACCGGGATCCATGTGCGGGAGACGGTTCCGGACTGGGTGCTGCAGAGAGTCAACGAAGTGGTGATGATCGACCTGACGCCGGAGGCGTTGCAAAATCGCATGCGGCGCGGTGACGTTTATCCGCAAGAACGCGTTGGGCGGGCGCTGGGAAATTTTTTTCGCGAGACGAACCTGATTGCTTTGCGTGAACTGGCATTGCGCCACGTGGCTCAGCAGGTAGACCTGAGCCTGGAGCAGCATCGCGGAGAGGAAGAGAAAGATCGGGCGCCGGTTGCCATTCGCGAACGCATTGCCGTCTGCATCAGCTCCAACCCGGCGGCGCAGTATCTGGTCGCGCGCGGAGCTCGCATGGCGCAGGGCTTGAACGCTGAATTGTTTGTGGTTTATACCGACCTGGGGCAAGATACGAGCGAAGAAAATCAACTTACCTTGGCTGCAAATGTGCGCTTCGCGGAGAACGTTGGGGCAACGGTGGCGCGGCTGAAAGGCAAGAGCGTGGCCCAATCTGTTGCGGAATTCGTCAACGAAAAACACATCACGCAAGTCGTTTTTGGACGCTCCGCGACGCGCGGCTGGAAACGATATTTCTATCTTTCAGCAATTCATCAGTTTCTACGGGACGCGCCCGCGGTGGATGTGCACATCGTGACGCAGGAGCCAGGCTAGTCGATATGTCAGAGCACAAGCACATTCTGGTGGTTGATGACGAAGCCCAGATCTCGCGGGCCCTGCGGACATCCCTTTCCGGCCACGGTTATGACATTCGCGTGGCCAACGACGGCGAGACTGCGCTTGAGATCATGAAAGACTGGTCGCCGGATCTGGTCATCACCGACCTGGCGATGCCGAACATGGACGGATTGGAGCTGTGCCGGCGCCTGCGGACGAAGACGCAAATCCCGATCATTGTGCTTTCAGTGCGGGGCGAAGAGCGGACCAAGGTCAAGGCTCTGGACGCGGGCGCCGACGATTACGTCACCAAGCCGTTCGGTATCGAGGAGCTCCTGGCCCGCGTACGCGCCAATCTGCGGCGTTCGCGGACGGAAGCATCCGAACAGGAGCCGGTCGCGGTGGGCGATTTCAAGATCGATCCGGGAGCGCGCAGCGTTTTTGTAAAAGATCGCGCCGTTCACCTTACGCCGAAAGAATTTGACTTGCTCGCCTATCTCGCTCGCCACGCAGGAAAAGTTGTGACCCATCGCGCATTGTTGGGCGCGGTCTGGGGTGGTGAAAGTACAGAGCAGGTCGAATATTTGCGTGTCTTCGTAGCGCAACTCCGCAAGAAGATTGAACCCGCGCCAAATTCCCCCCGCTATATTGTGACTGATCCCTGGGTGGGTTATCGCTTCGAGCCTGGTGGTTAGCAACTTCGGGATTCCTACCGTCTTCGCGGTTTTGCCGCTTGCCAGCTGGTCGTTGTCCTGCCTGGAGTCTTTACGATTTTCCTATCTTCGGTTTATGCGGATTTTACGTCCTTTCGCATCTAATCTAATGAACACCGGTGAAAGCCGGCTGCTGGAAAGGAATACGTTTATGTCTATTCAGGAAGTATCCGCCGAACGATTTGCTCAACTCTTTCACCACTATCATCAGGCTCTGACCGATGATTCGGGCAGCTCTTCCAACCAGCGCGCGAAGGATGCCTGGGAAAATGTGCCGGCACCCGAAAAAGGCAGATTGATTGCGGCTGCTCGCCTCGCTCTGCTCGAAGTTGAACTCGCCCCCAGCGAGCGCCAGGACCGGCGATACTTCGCAAAGCCAGGCGAAGCCGAGTGGGGTTGTTGAGCAGATTCGGGCCCCCTAGCTCGCTCGTGCATCTTTATGACTTCTTTATGAACCGCTTAGCTCACCTTTATGGAAAAATCTGTCTAATCGACGAAGTCTGAAAACAGCTTTTCGTTGTGCCCTGGTTCACAAGTGTGAAGTGTGTGTGCACTCGGAGGAGGTTGTGTGCAAGACCTGATTTTTGTCGTGGTCACGATAGCGTTCTTCCTGCTGTCGCTCGGCTACGTGGAATTCTGCGATCGAATTCGCTGAAAACAATCGCCCGCGGTTCAATCCTGGGTTGAATCAATAGGAGTGAATGAGTAAATCCATATGAATGCTGAATCGATCATCATGCTGATTATCAGTGCCGGTCTGATGGTCTACCTGCTGTATGCCTTGCTGAGACCGGAGAAGTTCTGAAATGACAACCAATGGCTGGATACAGATCTTTGTATTTCTGGCTTTGATTCTGGCGATCACCAAGCCCCTCGGCGCGTTCATGGCAAAAGTGTTCAGCCGAGAGCGCACCTTTCTTGACCCCGTGCTTCGGCCAATCGAACGCCTGCTGTATCGCGTGACCGGTGTCGATGAAGAGCACGAAATGCGCTGGACGGAATACGCTTTCACCATGCTCCTGTTCAGCGGCGCCTCCATGTTGCTGCTTTATCTGATTGAGCGCGTGCAGCAGGCCCTTCCGTGGAATCCGCAGAAATTTGGGGCCATCGCGCAGGCGCTGGCTTTTAACACGGCCGCGTCGTTCACCACCAATACCAATTGGCAGAACTATTCGGGCGAGTCTGCCATGAGCTATCTCACGCAAATGGCTGGCTTGGCCTACCACAACTTCACCTCGGCGGCGGTGGGAATTGCGCTGGCCATCGCGTTCGTCCGCGGCATCGCGCGTAAGGAAAAAGAAACGATCGGCAATTTCTGGGTCGACATGACTCGCTCCACCCTCTGGGTGCTGCTGCCCGCTTGCATTGTTTACGCCCTGCTCTTGGTCTCGCAAGGAGTCATACAGAACCTCCGGCCCTATGACACCGCGAAGCTGCTCGAGCCGCAGCAGGTTCAGAAGCTGGGCGCGGACGGCAAGCCGGTGGTTGGGCCGGATGGCAAGGCAGTGATGGATACAGTGACCAACCAGTCCATCGCCCAAGGCCCGGTTGCTTCGCAAGAAGCGATCAAGATGCTGGGCACGAATGGTGGTGGTTTTTTTGGCGCTAATAGTGCCCATCCGTTTGAGAATCCCACACCCCTAAGCAACTTGCTGCAGATGCTGTCGATCTTCGCGATCCCGGCCGGCCTTACTTACACACTGGGACGAATGACGGGTTCGCCGCGTCACGGCTGGGCGGTCTGGGCGGCGATGGCAGCCTTGTTCCTGTGTGGAGTCACGACGGCTTACTGGGCTGAGGCCAGAGGAAATCCGCTTTTGCACGGAGTCGACCAACAAGCAACCGCGCTGCAACCCGGGGGCAACATGGAAGGCAAGGAGGTGCGTTTTGGGATTGCCAATTCCGCCCTGTTTGCCACCGTGACCACCGACGCGAGTTGCGGCGCTATTAACGGCCAGCACGATTCGTTTACTCCGCTCGGAGGCATAGTCCCGCTGGTCAATATCATGCTCAGCGAGACCGTTTTTGGAGGAGTGGGCGCGGGATTGTACGGCATCCTGATCTACGTGGTTCTGTCGGTGTTCATAGCCGGTCTGATGGTCGGGCGAACGCCGGAATACCTCGGGAAAAAGATTGAAGCCTACGACGTGAAAATGGCAATGCTGGTCACGCTGGTATTCCCGCTGATCATTCTGACGCTCACCGGCATTTCCAGCGTCGAGGGATTTGGCACCTCGAGTATCAGCAATGCGGGCCCGCACGGCTTGACCCAGATTCTCTACGCCTTTACGTCCATGGCGGGGAACAACGGGTCTGCTTTCGGTGGCTTGAACGGCAATACGCTCTGGTACAACAATGCGGGCGCCTTCACGATGTTGATCGGACGATTCTTCATGATCATTCCCATGCTGGCTATTGCCGGCAATCTGGCGAAGAAGAAAACTGTGCCCTTTTCTGCGGGAACTTTCCCGGTAACAACTCCGCTGTTTTCTCTATTGCTGGTCTCGGTGATTGTGATCGTCGGCGCGCTGACATTTTTCCCAGCTCTCAGTTTGGGTCCTGTACTTGAACATCTGCTGATGATGGCAGGGAAGACTTTCTGAGGCCGGGGGTTATGAGGCGGATCGATCACGAGGCAAAACATGACTGAAAAGAAAAGCAAGAGTTTGTGGGACGCAAAAATCATCCGGCGCGCGCTGGTCGATGCCCTGGTCAAGCTCGATCCTCGCACCATGATGAAGAATCCGGTCATGTTTGTGGTCGAAGTGGGCAGCGTGGTCACGACTCTGCTCTTGTTCCGAGAGAAGCAGAGCTTCGCCTTCAATCTGCAGATTACGCTCTGGCTCTGGTTCACGGTGCTGTTTGCGAACTTCGCGGAAGCCATGGCCGAAGGGCGCGGCAAAGCGCAAGCCGACACGCTGCGCAAAGCTCGGTCTGAAACCGAGGCCAAGCGCTTGCTGCCAAGCGGTTGCACAGAAACCGTGCCCAGCGGGAAGCTGCGTTCTGGCGACATCGTTTTGGTGACGGCCGGCGAACTCGTTCCCGGCGACGGCGAAGTCATCGAAGGCGTTGCCTCGGTGGATGAGTCCGCCATTACCGGTGAATCCGCGCCCGTGATCCGCGAAGCTGGAGGCGACCGGTCGGCGGTCACCGGTGGCACACGCGTGCTCTCCGACGTGATCAAGGTCAAGATCACTTCGAATCCTGGCGAAACCTTCCTCGACAGAATGATTGCCTTGGTCGAGGGCGCGGAGCGGCAGAAAACTCCGAACGAGATCGCGCTCAACATTCTGCTGGCAGGGCTGACGATCATCTTTTTGCTGGCGGTGGTTACGCTGCAGCCTTTCGCGATCTATTCAGGATCGCCGCAGACCGTATTCGTGCTCGTCTCCCTGCTGGTCTGCCTTATTCCAACCACCATCGGCGGTTTGCTCTCCGCGATCGGTATTGCAGGGATGGACCGTCTGGTGCAACACAACGTGCTGGCCATGTCGGGGCGCGCCGTAGAAGCGGCTGGAGACGTCAACACGTTGCTGCTCGACAAGACCGGAACCATCACCCTCGGCAACCGCCAGGCAGCGGAGTTCATCGCGGCGCCGGGCATCACTGCGGCCGAAATGGCCGATGCGGCTCAACTTTCATCGCTCGCCGACGAAACGCCCGAAGGCCGGTCGATCGTAGTGCTGGCGAAAGAGAAGTACGCTCTGCGCGGCCGCGAACTGGCGTCCCACGAAGCGGTGTTCGTCCCCTTCACGGCGCAGACGCGCATGTCGGGAGTGAACCTCGACGGCCGCGAAATTCGTAAAGGCGCGGTCGACGCTATCACCAAATATCTGCATCAGTTTGGCACCTCGCTGCCGCGCGAGATTCAAGCCAGCGTCGAGCAGATCGCGCGCTCGGGAGGAACTCCCCTGGTCGTCGCCGAGAATCAACGGGCGCTCGGCGTGATCTACCTGAAAGACATCGTCAAGGGCGGGATGCGCGAGCGCTTCAATCAGCTGCGCGCCATGGGAATCAAGACGGTCATGATCACTGGAGACAATCCCCTCACCGCTGCGGCCATCGCACGCGAAGCGGGGGTGGACGATTTTCTGGCGGAGGCGACTCCGAAAGACAAAATGGATTTGATTCGCCGCGAGCAAGGCGACGGCAAACTGGTCGCCATGACTGGCGACGGCACCAACGACGCGCCCGCGCTGGCTCAGGCCGATGTGGGCGTGGCCATGAATACCGGCACTCAAGCGGCGAAAGAAGCCGGAAACATGGTCGACCTCGATTCGAATCCCACCAAGCTGATTGAAGTGGTAGCTATCGGCAAGCAGTTATTGATGACGCGCGGCGCTCTCACCACGTTCTCCATTGCGAATGACGTCGCCAAATATTTCGCGATCATTCCGGCGATGTTCGCGGGGACATTTCCGGTGCTGAATGCGCTGAACGTCATGCGGCTGCAGACGCCGCAATCGGCCGTGCTCTCCGCCGTTATTTTTAACGCGCTGATCATCGTAGCCCTGATTCCGCTGGCCTTGCGCGGCGTCGCATATAAGGCGATGAGCGCCGAATCGCTGCTGCGGCAGAATCTGCTGGTGTACGGGTTTGGCGGCTTGGTGGTCCCGTTCATCGGCATCAAGCTCATTGACATGTTCATCACCGGCATCAAGCTGATTTAGGAATTCGTAATTTGCGATTTGTAATTTGCGACTGAAAAACTAAAGAACTCGGGTCGGAACCATCGAACCACTGGGTTCGGGTTGTGAAATTACAAATTAGAAACAATTGGAAATTACATAGGCTATGAAGAAAAATCTGATCACCGCGGTTCTTATGACAATCGCGACGACGGTTCTGCTGGGGATTGTTTACCCCCTGCTCGTGACCGGACTCGCGCAGTTGATCTTCCCCAAACAGGCCAACGGCGAACTCATCGAGCGCGATGGAGTCGTGGTTGGTTCCCGGCTTATCGGTCAGTCGTTTTCGGGGCCGGGCTACTTTCATTCGCGGCCCTCTGCCGCGGGCGCCGCGGGCTACGACGCAACTGCCTCCGGCGGCTCAAATCTCGGACCAACCAACGCGCAACTGGTGGCTCGCGTGAATGGAGAAGCCGCCAAGTTGCAGGCCGAGAATCCCGGCGTTCCTGTCCCGATCGATCTGGTAACGACGTCGGGTTCAGGGCTCGATCCCGATATTTCCCCCGCAGCGGCCGAATTTCAGATTCGCCGCGTGGCTGCCGAACGCAAAGTTTCCGAAGCCGAAATCGCAGTCATCGTGCACGATAACTCTGAAAACCGGCAATGGGGATTCTTAGGAGAGCCCCGCGTAAACGTGCTCGAACTGAACCTCGCGCTCGATACCCGGTACGGACGTGCCCACTGATTTAGAAGCTCTAGACCGTGTGGTGGCGGGCTTCGCCCCGCAGGGACAGGGTGGCTTACGGGGTTTGCAGAGCCCCATCCCCACATGACTTCGAGCTCAGCTGCAAATTGCCCTTAGCGCGCCCGCGGCAACTGAAATCGCAACTGCCGGGATTGTGCTCATCCTGGATGAGGCAGAGCCCCGTCCCCACACGGACGCAGGAGCTATTGCGGCAGGCACTTTTCCATGAAATCCACCAGATCCTTTTTCATCTTGTCGTGTTCGGCGCGATCGATGTACACCATGTGCCCGGCGTTGTAGCTGGCGTAGGAAATATTCTGGCGGAACTGCGGGCCGAGGTCGAGATGGTCCATGGTCCGGTTCGCAGCGGCGAAAGGAGTCGCCAGATCATAGTAGCCTTCCATCACCAGGATTTTCATATAGGGATTCTTAATCATCGCTGACCGCAGGCTGCCCGCCGTGCTCGGGAACCCTTCCACGGCGTTACCCCACTCCCAGCTCTGGAAGCCCGGTTGGTCATAGGCGAAAACTCTGTAAGGCATATCCGATTTGTAGTTCAGTTCGGTGCGCAGGTAATTGTTGAACGCCGAGTTATAGGGCGGCAGGATGGCGGCGCTCGTCGGATCGTAAGCATGGTCATCACCACCGGGGTTCGGACTGGTGAAGCGGCCATCGAGACGCCCGCTGATCAGTTTCTGATCAAGCAGCAACTCTTTGCTGAAAGTGGGAACATCAATACGCAGATCGTGAGCTTCGATCACTTCCGGACGCAGCCCGATGTAGCGCGAAAGTTGCTCGACAATCTTGCGGTGTTCTTCCGGCGTCAGCGCGTCCCCCTTGCCAAGAGCCAGCGCGTAATCGTTCTCCGACCAACGGACAACCTCTTCGCGCGTTTTCGCCACATCTTGTGTCGACTCGGCAGGCAGTTTGTGATGGTAGCCGGCAATCAGGTTGAAGGTGGGCACCAACAGCTCGTAGGGCAGATCGTTCGATTTGTTCCATTCGAGCGTCTGGAAATCCACGGCCATGGAGAGCAGCGTAACGCCGTTAAAAGCGATGCCGTGGTCGGCAAGATAGCCGGCCAAGCCAGCGGCCCGAGTAGTACCGTAGCTTTCCCCGAGC
>Ga0302324_100013276_pt1 | contig 16718 bp, 14 predicted proteins | sample Palsa_T0_1_FD_201949 | JGI IMG/M metagenome (GOLD analysis project Ga0302324, IMG submission 201949) | Peat permafrost microbial communities from Stordalen Mire near Abisko, Sweden - Palsa_T0_1 | ecosystem: Environmental > Terrestrial > Soil > Palsa > Peat permafrost | place: Sweden: Abisko...
CGCGCGCGACCCAAGGCCGGCGTCGTCCGATAGAAGTGCGGGTCCGCGGTGTCGAGGAACGGATCGCGCTCCAACCCGAAATGCCGGAAGTACGGGATCATGCCGGGAGAAGGGGTTCGACGCCCCAGACGACCGAACATGCGCACCGCCGGCCCGGAGGGCGAATCGGCTCGACGGCGTCCATAAGGGGGCCCGTGCCTTCGACCGATACCAACTCCGTGGAGCAAGCCGTTCTGAGCGCCGACCAGATGGCCCGCGCCCAGCGGTATCCGCTCGTCAGCATCCTGATCCCGACCTATAACTACGTCGCGTACGTCGAGCAAGCGGTCGCGAGCGCCGTCGCGCAGACCTACCCCAACGTCGAGGTGGTGGTCAACGACAACTGCTCGACCGACGGGGCCTGGGAGCTGCTGAGCGAGCGCTTCGGCGCCGAGCCGCGCGTGCGGCTCTCTCGTAACGCCACCAACCTCGGGATGAACGCGAACTTCGAGCGCGTGCTGGAGCTGGCGCGCGGCGAGTACGTGATGTGGCTCTCCTCCGACGACTTCCTCTTCCCGACGCACGTCGAGCAGTTGGCGGCGCGCTTCGCCAGCGATCCGAGCCTCGACGTCGTCTACGGCAACACCTACTTCGCCCGCGACGACGGGGTCGTGCACGCCGTCCGGGCCATGACCGGTCAGTTCCCGGTCGACTACGTCGACGCGCGCGACGAGCTGGTCGAAAACTTCACCACCGTCTGCCCCGTCTGCTTCCCGTGCATGCTGCTGCGCCGCAGCGTCCTGGCAGAGCCCGGGATCTGGCGCGATCCCGACGCCACCGAGATCGCCGGCGACTGGGAGATCGTGATGCGACTGGCGCTGGCGGGGAAGCGCTTCGCCTACATCGCGCGGCCGAGCATGGCGATCCGCATGCACGCCGGCCAGTCGTCCGGCGCCGAGTATCACGCCTCGGGCCAGAACCTGCTCGAGTTCGCCAGCTTCGTCGAACGCTATCTCGACCATCCGGAGTTCGTGCGCCGGATGCACGGGCGCGAGATCGGCGTCGCCGCGCTGCTGGCGGTGCTGCACCGTGACAGCATGGGGCGCAACGGCGGAATCTCGCCGCTCGACGAGGAGCAGCAGGCGCGGCTACGGACACTCCAGGAGCGGCTGCTGACCCGGGCGGTGACCTACGAGCCGGCGCGCGTGCGCGAGTCGCGGATCAGCGTCGTCATCGAGGCGGCCGCTCCGCCTCCGCTCGTGCTGCGGTCGATCGAGAGCCTGTCAGCGCAGCGCTGGGAGGGCTGGGAGCTGGTCGTGGTCGATCACGGACCGATCCCGCTCGAGTCGCTGCTGCGCGCGCTCCCGGTGTGGGAGCGCACCTCGTACGTCCGCATGGAGGGCGGACCGCTGCTGCCCGGTGCAGCGCGCAACTTCGGCCTGCGCATGATCCGGGGCGAGTACGTCGCGTTCCTCGAGCCGGGCAACCGCTTCAGCCCCGAGCACCTCGCGACCGCCGTCGAGGCGATCGCTCGCGCGGGGACGCAGGCGTCGGCCGCCGCGGTTCGGTTGGTGCTCGAGTTCGCCAACACGCAAGGGATCGTCTCGGAGCGGCTCGGCGAGATCGCGCCGTTCGGTGGGGCGGACGAAGCGGACGTCGCGCTCCTGGCGGTCGCGCCGGCGATCCCGCTCGACGCGCTGGTCGTCTACCGCGGCGTGTTCGACCGCCTCGGCTACTTCAACGCCAACCTGCCGCTGCTGGACGACTGGGACTTCGCGCTGCGGCTGGCGCGCGGGACGCCGCTCGCGCTGACGCACGCGGTGACGCTCGACGCGAGCGCGCGGCTCGGACTGGCCGGGCAGCGTTTGAACGAACGGCTCGCGCAGGTCCTGCCCGCCCTCGACGCGATCTATGCCGCCTACAGCGTCGAGGCGGACGTCGCCGAGCAACGCCGGATGCACCGCGCCGACCTCGCCGCCGCGCTCGCCAGCGCCGGGGAGAAGACCGCGACCACTCGCGGCCTGGCCGAGTTCGCCGCCGCGTTGGCGGGACGCGCGCTGGCCTTTCCGGTCGCCGGCTGAGGGGCGCGCGCATGCCGCTGCCGCTGCTGGTCATCGAAGGTGAGATCTACTCCGAGCTCTCGCTCGCGCGCGCCAACCGCGAGCTGGCGATCGCGCTGCTGCGGCGCGGCGACGTCGAGGTCGCGCTCTCCGCGCCGCTGGTCGGCAGCTATCTGGGCCGGCCGACTGCGGCGATCGAACGGTTGCGCGCGCGAACGGGCATCGCGCTCGACCGCGCGCCCGACTTGACGCTGCACCATCGCTGGCCGCCGGACTTCACGCCGCCCGCGCACGGTCGCTACGCGCACATCCAACCGTTCGAGCTGGGCTCGTTGCCGCGCGCCTGGGCCGAGGGGCTCGCCCAGGCCGACGAGGTGTGGTGCTACGGCAGCTACGTGCGCGATCTGTACCTGCGCGCCGGCTTCGCGCCCGAGCGGCTCGTCACCGTCCCCTTGGGCATCGATCCTGAGGTCTTCCGTCCCGAAGGAAAGCTCGCGCAGTTGAGCACCCGCGCGTCGTTTCGTTTTCTCTACGTCGGCGGCACGATCTGGCGCAAGGGCGCCGATCTGGCGATCAACGCCTTCTTGAACGCCTTCGGGCCGGGCGACGACGTCTGCCTGATCGTCAAGGACGTCGGCGGCGCCTCGGTCTATCGCAACCAGAGCATGCGTCCGTTGATCGAGCCGTTGGTCGGGCGGTCCGATCTGCCCGAGGTCGTCTACAGCGACGCGGTGTTCGACGACGTGACGCTGGCGGCGCTCTATCGGACCGCCGACGCGCTGCTGCTGCCGTACCGCGGTGAGGGCTTCGGGTTGACGGCGCTCGAGGCGATGGCCTGCGGGACGCCGGCGATCGTCACCGCCGGTGGAGCGACCGACGACTTCGTCGACGAGACGGTCGGCGTGCGGGTCCCCTCGCACCGGATCGCGCTGAACCTGCCGGACATGCCCGAGACGGTCGGGGAGCCCTGGGCGCTCGAAGTCGACGTCGCGCAGCTCGCGCAGATCCTGCGCGCGGTCGCGGGCCGGCGCGCGGCGCTGGGTGAGCTCGGCGCCGCGGCGGCGCGGCGCGCGCACGCCGAGTGGACCTGGGACCGCGGCGCGGCGGTCGCCGCCGCGCGGACGCGTTTGGCCGCGGGCGCGCTGACTTAGGCCGGGACGCGCGCCGCGAGCGGCCGCACGATACAGGCCACCGAGCGCCATACCGGGCCTTTGGCCGTCGCATCGGTGGCGCGCACCATTTGGAGGGCGCCGGACGCGACCGGCGCGCGGGCGCCGGCTTCGCAGTTGCGCGCCAGGACCGCGTTCGTCTGCAGCTGCTCGAAGGTGCTGTCGGGGAGCTCCGCCGCGAGCGCGCTCCACTCGAAGCTCTCGGCGACCGCGACGCCGCGCGATTCGAGCGCGTTGACCAGGACCTCGTCCCAGCCCAAGGCGACCTCGACCGCGGCGCTGACTCGCACGACGTAGTCCAACCGGCGCAGATCGCCGTCGACGCCGACGATCTCGTGTAAGGCGTGCGATCGCAGCTCGGCCAGGACGCGCGCCGGTTCGGGGACGTCGGGTTCGATGACCGCCGCGATCCGCAGCGGCCGGGGGAAGCGCGCGACCGGCGCGAGTGCGGCGACTTCGTCGAAGAGCGCGCGCAGCGCCTCGGCGTCGGTGCGGGCTCGGGCGACGGCGGCGCGCCGGGTCACGATGCCCTCGCGGTCGCGCTCGAGCAGATCGCTCAGCAGCAGCCGTGCGCGAACGAGGTCGTCGAGGGCGAGGACCGGCACGCCGCAGGCACGCACGAGCTCGTGCTCGGGCCAGTCCGGATCGGCGGCGAAGGCGATCGTCGCGGTCGCCAGCATCGGGATCGCGTGGCGCGAGGTCGGCGGATAGGGGAGCGCCAGGATGCGTGGATTCCAGCGCGGGATTCCGGCCAGCTTCATCGCCGCGTCGAGCTCGCCGTCGATGCGCTGCGGGGTGACGGGCGCCTCCGGCAAGCCGGCCAGCAGCAGCGTTATCGCCTCCTCCGGCTGCACCAGCCGAGCGAAGGCCGCCAGCGCGGCGATTCGGTTCGGCTCGGGAGCGACGTAGATCGTGCACGCGGCGATGTCGCTCGCGCGCGCATCCGGCGTCCACAACGTAACGTCGACCGGTAAGCGCACTTGATGGACGCGCTCGGGTGCGATGCCGCGCTCGCGCAGGCCCGTCGCGACCGCCGCGTCGTCGGTCCAGATCCCCGCGCGGGGGCCGACAACGCTCACGTCCTCGGGCATCCCGGTCAGCAAGACCGCACTCGCGTCCGGGCGATAGGCGTCGACGCACACGAGCGCCTCGCGCGGCTCGAGCGCGAGTCGCTCGGCGCGCCGAATGCGCCGGCCTTCGATCGGGTCGAGATCGGCGTCGTGCGCGCCGCTGACCTGGACGCGAGGCGTCGCGTCCGTGCGTGCGAGGGCATCGAAGAGAGCGCGGCCCGCGCGCCCGGCGCGGCTCGCGTCGCGCAGCGGTGCGATCAGCAGCGCGCGGCCGGCGGTGTGGATCGGGCCGCGCGGGCGCGCCTCCGCCAGTGCGCGCTCGGCGACGCGCGCCGTGACGCGGCGGTCGAAGGCGAGCTGCGCGCGCGCGAAGGCATGCGCGGTCCGGCGGCGTGTCTCGGCCGGGTCGTCGACGACGCGCCGCAGTGCTTCCGCCGTCGCTTCGACCGAGGGGTCCGCCCAACGCTGGCCCGCGTAGAACGGGACGCGGCCGGAGAGCCGGCGCGCGACCGGCACGAGTCGAGCCGGGATCGGGAAGCCGGTCGACTCATCGAGGAAGTCCGTACTTCCGCCGTAGCCCGTTCCGATCGCCGGCACCCCGCAGGCCATCGCCTCGAGCAGCGGGATGCAGAAGGCTTCGCCGCGCGAGGTCAGGATGAACGCGTCGACGCTGCGGAAGAGCGCGGCGTAGGCGTCGAGCGGCAACGACTCGGTCAGGATTTGGATCGGCGCGAGCGCGGCGGGATCGAGGCCCAGCGAGCGGATCTCGTCGAGCGGTCCGCCGCGTGCGCCGACCGAACTCGAGCCGGTGCGCAGGTAGAGCACGACGTCGTCGTCGGGTCCGAAGGCGCGCGCCCATGCGCGCAGCAGCACGTAGGGTCCCTTGCGCTCGTTCCAGTCGAAGACGGAGAGGAACGCCACCCGCCGGCGGTTCGGCAGGGTCAACTGCGGACCGTCGGGTGAGAACGTCGGCGCGTCGATCCCGATCGGGACCAGCCGCAGCAACTCCGCGGGGACGCCGGCTTGCGCGAACGTGCGTTGGTTGAAGCTGCTCGGGACCCAGACTTGGTCGTACTCTTGCAGCGCGCGTACCCAGCGCCCGGGGACGCCTTCGCACTCGAACATCGTCGCCGCGCAGACCGCGCCGGTCAACCGCGTCGCGGCGAACTCGCTGACCGAGGGGCTTCCCGAGGCGTCGCCGGCAGGGCGCAACAGCAGCGAGGGCAACGCCGGATCGGCGGCGAGTTCGCCGGCCCGCTCGATCAGCGCCAGTTCGGCGGACGGCAGCCCGGCTTGCGCGACCTCGGGCCACCACGCCGTCTTCGCGGCGACGGGGATCCCGCGGGCGGCGAGGCCGACCACCAGGTTCCGCCCGACGGCCGCGTAGCCGGTCGCTTCACGGAAGATCCCGTAGATCACGGCCTGGACCGGCCCAGCCGGCGGCACGCAGGGGTCGGCTCGCGGGAGCCACGTCCCGAGTGGTGCGCCGCTTGCCGTGCCGCCCGCCGCGCCACGCGGCACCAAGCTGACCGCCGTCCCGCGTGACGTTCCGTCTATGTCGAGGGCAGGATGGTGGGTGACGCGGCCGCTCGCCGCGGCGGCCAGCGCCGCCTCCCGCAGCGCGCGCACGTCGACGACCGCTTGCGGATCGACGACCGCTCGCACGGCGGGCTCCGGTCGCCCCGGCTCGTCGGCCAGCAGGCCCAGCGCGGCGAGCCGCGCGGCGGCCAGCGCGCTCACGCGCGGGGATGCCTCGACGAGCGTGAAGCGAAGGTCGAGGCGAGCGGCGTCCTCCATCCTTACGTGTATCGGCGCACTCTCCTCATGGGCCTCGGCGCGCGTGCCGATACCTCCAGCGAGATGAATGGGCGCATGCGGATCGCGGCGGTCTTCCCTGCTGCGCTCGAGCCTGCAGCGGGGTCGGCGGCCCGTCGGTTGGGAGCGCTGTGCGCCGGGCTGGCCACGGCGTTCGATCTGCAGGCCGTGACCTTGGTCGAACCCGGCGACCGGACCGGTGCGAGCAGCAATCCGTGGTCGGTTCCGGAGCGACGGATCCCGATGACGCCGGGGTATGCGGACGCTCGCCTGCGGACGGTTCAGCGCGACGGCGCGCCCGCGGACGCGCTCGCGTTGATCGAGGCGACCTGGCTGACGCCGCACTTCCAGCGAGCGGTCGACGAGGTCGTCGTGGGCGCCGACTACGTCATGACCGTGCCGTGGTTGGCCGCCGCGGTGCGGGCGTGCACGGCGGCGCCGATCGTGTTGGTCGCCGACCGGGTCGAATATTTGGCCCGCCGCGCCGCCTTCGGCGACGCCGGGCGCCCCGGCGTGCTCCACCGCATCGCCACGCTCGAAGGCGAAGCCTGCGCGCTGGCGCGCTGGGTCGTCGTCCCCGACGCCCGCGACGGCGCGCTGCTCGCGGCGCTGTACGAGGTCGATCCGCAGCGCGTCGTGGTGGTGCCGTCGGCGACGACGGCGGCTTTCCCCGACGCGGTGCAGCCGGTGTTCGGCGGCGAGCGGCGAGCGCTCAAGGCGTCCTCGACCCTCGCCGATCAGAGGATCGCCGTGCTCGTCGCCTCGGGTGACGGCGCGAACCTGGCGCTGGTTCGTGAAGCCGTGGCGCTCGCACGGGCGCTACCCGACGTCCTGCTGGTCGTGGTCGGCGGCGTCGCCGAGCGCGTGGCGGGGATCGCGGTCCCGCCGACGATGAAGTATCTCGGCCGGGTCGACGACGCGACCTACGACTTGATGCTCGGTTGCGCCGACGTCGCGCTCGCACCACGCAGCGAGGCCACCGGCGTCGATCTACGCATCTTGGATTATCTGCGCCGCGGCGTCCCGGTCGTCACGACCCGGGCCGGGGTGCTGGGGATCAACGCTTCGACCGGGTTGATCGCGACCTCGCTCGACGATCTGGGGCGTTGCGTGGGCGTCGTGCTGGGCGATCCGGTCGGCGCCGAGGCGCTCGCGCGTGAGGGCTACGCCGCCTTCGGGCGGGCGACCGATGGCGATGCGGGCGTGCGCGACTTGTGCGCACGGCTGGCCGGCGCGGTCGTCGCGGCGTGACCGCGGAGCTCACCATCGGCCTGCCCGTCTACAACGGCGAGGCGTATCTCGAGCGCGCGCTGGGTGCCTTGCTGGGTCAGACCTACGGCGACTTTCATCTGTTGGTCAGCGACAACGCATCGACCGATGCGACGCCGGCGATCCTCGAGCGCTACGCCCGCGCGGACCGGCGCATCGAGATCGTTCGGCAGCCCACAAACATCGGCGGAGCGCGCAACTTCGAGTTTCTGCTCGCGCGGGCGTCCTCGGAGTACTTCATGTGGGCCGCCCACGACGACCTGTTCGCCCCGACGGCGGTCGAGCGCTGTCTCGAGGTGTTGCGCGACGACCCGACGGCCGCCATCTGCTGCGCGGACGTCGCGCTCGTGCACGACGACGGCGAGCCGGTCCGGCTCGTCTCGAATCTCGATACGGCCGGACTCGATCGCGACGCGCGCATCAACGCGCTGCTGCGGCAGTTCAACTGGTACGCGATCTACGGCGTCGGCCGCCGGGAGCCGATGCTGGCGAGCTTTCCGATGACGCGGCGCTACGGCGGCGACGTCGTCTGGACCCTGGAGCTGCTCCTCCGGCACCGGATCCGCTCGATCCCCCAGGCGCTGTTCTTCTATCGCATCCCGCGCGGACGCGGCCACACGGCGGCGGAGCAACAGCTCGCCATCGACAGCGAGACCCCGGTCGTCGACCGTCCGTACACGACGATGGTCGCGGACATGATCGCGCGCACGAAGCGCTCCGCGCTCGCCGAGCCGGCGCTGCGGTCGGCGGTGGCGACGATCGTTCGCACCGTCGCCTTCGAGAACCCGATCCTGCGGGCAGTGATCCTGCAGGAGAACCCGGCCCAGCGGGACGAGGCGGACTCGCTGGCGATCCATGGGGCGCTGCGGGAGATCCTCGACGTGAACGTCGATACGTGGCCGGTATGAGCGCTCCGAACGTCTGTCGCGGCTGCGGCGCGCCGCTCGACGACGTCTTCCTCGACCTGGGCCTCTCGCCGCTGGCGAACGCCTATCCCGGGCCCGACGAGCTGGCGCTGCCCGAGACCTTCTATCCGCTCTGCGCCTACGTCTGCGCGCGCTGCTTCCTGGTGCAGCTCCCGGCGCACGCCGACCCGGAGACGATCTTCGGCGAGTACGCCTACTTCTCGTCGTACGCCGATACGTGGCTCGACCACGCGCGGACATTCGCGACGGCCGCGATCGCGGCGCGCAAGCTCGACCAGCGGTCGCTCGTCATCGAACTGGCCAGCAACGACGGATACCTATTGCGCTGGTTCCGCGAGGCGGGGATTCCCGTGCTCGGAATCGAGCCGGCCCGCAACGTCGCCGAGGTCGCTCGCGAGGCGGGGATCGAGACGATCGCCGAGTTCTTCGGCACCGAGCTCGCCGGGCGCATCGTCGCCGACGGGCGGCGCGCCGACCTGCTGGTAGCGAACAACGTGCTGGCGCACGTCCCCGACCTGCACGATTTCGTCGGCGGCATCGCCCTGTTGCTGGCCCCGCACGGCGTCGCCTCGATCGAATTTCCGCACGTGATGCGCCTGCTCGAGCGAACGCAGTACGACACGATCTACCACGAGCACTTCTCGTACTTCTCGCTGCTCGCGTTGGAGCCGGTCTTCGCCGCCCACGACCTGCGCGTCGTCGAGGTCGAGGAGCTGCCGACGCACGGGGGTTCGCTGCGGATCGTCGTCGGCCGCGGAGCCGAACGCCCGAGCGTCGAGACGATCCACCGGGCGGAGCGGGCGGCGAAGCTCGGCGAGATCGCGACCTATCGCCGTTTCAACGAGCGGGTGCGGGAGAACAAGAACGCCTTGCTGCGTTTCCTGCTCGCCGCGTCGGAACGGCGCGAGCGCGTCGTCGCCTACGGTGCGCCGGCCAAGGGCAACACGCTGCTCAACTTCGCCGGCGTGCGCGCCGATCTGATCGAATACACGGTCGATCGCAGTCGCTACAAGCAAGGGCGCTATCTGCCGGGCTCGCGGATTCCGATCGCCTCTCCCGAGCGGCTGCTCGCCGACGAAGCACCGGACTACCTGCTCGTCTTGCCGTGGAACTTGCTCGACGAGATCCGGCAGCAGATGCACGAGGTGAGCCGGCGCGGCACCCGCTTCGTCGTCGCGATCCCGGAGTTGGCGGTGCTCTCGTGAAGCTCGTCCCGCTCGCCCTCGACGGAGTCTACGCGGTGGAGTTCGAGCCGGTGCGCGACGGGCGCGGGTGGTTCGCGCGCCTGTGGGACGCCGAGCTGTTCGAAGCGGCGGGTCTGGCTTCGCGTTTCGTGCAGCAGAGCGCGGCCTGGAACGCGAAGGCCGGCACGGTGCGTGGCTTACACTTCGCCTTGCCGCCCGCCAGCGAGGCGAAGATCGTCCGCTGTGTGCGGGGCGCCGCGTTCGACGTCGTCGTCGACGTGCGCACCGGCTCCCCGACCTTCGGCCGGCACCTCGGCCTGCGGCTCGACGACGAGGCGCGAAGCGCGGTCTACGTCCCCGCCGGCTGTGCCCACGGGTACCAGACGCTGGCGGACCAGACCGAGCTGATCTACGACATCTCCGAGCCCTACCGGCCGACGGCCGACGGCGGGATCGCGCACGACGACCCTGCGCTCGGCATCGCGTGGCCGCTGGCGGTGAGCGCGATCTCTGCGCGCGACGCCGCGCTGCCGACGCTGGCGCGCTTCCTCGATGCCGCCTCGACGCAGGCCCGCTCGTGAGCGACGAGCGCGATCCGCACGATCCGCGCGACCCGCGGCTCATCCGCGAGCTGGGGACGGCGCTGCGCGGCGACTTCGAGCGCCTCATCGAGCTGAGCCTGCCGTACCGGTACACCTACAATTTTCGCTGGCTGGGCCGGCCCGTGATCCAGTTCCCGCAAGACCTCGTCGCGCTGCAAGAGGTCGTCTGGGACACCAAGCCTGAGGTCGTCATCGAGACGGGCGTCGCGCACGGGGGCTCGCTCGTCTTCTACGCCTCGCTGCTGGAGCTGCTCGGCGGCGACCGCACCGTGATCGGCATCGACATCGAGATTCGGCCGCACAACCGGGTCGCCATCGAAGAGCATCCGCTGGCGCACCGGATCACCCTGGTCGAGGGGTCGTCGGTCGAACGATCGACCGTCGACCGGGTCGCCGCGCTGGTCCGCGGCCGGCGCACGATGGTCGTCCTCGACTCGAACCACACCGGCGAGCACGTGGCGCGCGAGCTCGAGCTGTACGCGCCGCAGGTCTCGCCGGGATGTTATCTGGTCGTGCTCGACACGATCGTCGAGCGTCTGCCGAAGTCGCTGTATCCCGATCGGCCGTGGGGTCCGGGGAACAACCCGATGACGGCGCTGGACGCGTTCCTGGCGGCGAACGACGCCTTCGAGATCGATCAGGAGTACGACGACAAGCTGCTCTTCACGGTAGCGCCGCGTGGCTACCTGCGGCGCGTCCGGTGAAGGCCGTCATCCTGGCCGGCGGCCTGGGCACGCGGCTGAGCGAAGAGACCGGCTTGCGGCCCAAGCCGATGGTCGAGATCGGCGGCAAGCCGATCCTCTGGCACGTCATGAAGATCTACGCCGCGGCGGGCGTGACCGAGTTCATCGTCTGCGTCGGCTACCGCGGCTACCTGATCAAGGAATATTTCGCGAACTACTTCTTGCACCAGTCTGACATCACGGTCGACATGGGCCGCCGCAGCGTCGAATACCATGCGACCTCCGCCGAACCGTGGCGGGTGACCGTCGTCGACACCGGCGAGAACAGCAACACCGCAGGTCGGCTCAAGCGGGTCGCGCAGTATCTCGAGGGGGAAGAGACGTTCTACTTCACCTACGGCGACGGCGTGGCCAACGTCGACGTTCGAGCAGTGCACGCGCGGCATCGCGAGACGGGGGCCGACGTCACCGTGACCGCCGTGCGTCCGCCGGGCCGTTTCGGCGAGCTGCGGCTGGACGAGCAGCGTCTGGTCAGCTTCGAGGAGAAGCCGACCGACGGCGCGTGGATCAACGGCGGGTTCTTCGTGGCCTCGCCGCGGGTCTTAAGCGAGATCGCCGGCGACGCCTCGAGCTGGGAGTACGAAGTCTTGCCGGCGCTGGCGCAAGCCGGCCGGGTGACGGCCTACCTCCACCGGGGCTTCTGGCAGCCGATGGATACGCTGCGCGACAAGATGACGTTGGAGGACCTTTGGCAAGCGGGACGTGCACCCTGGAAAGTTTGGCCCTGATGGTTCGGCCGTGAAGCAGCAAGAGACGATCCCCGCCAGCCGGCACCGCTCGAAGGTCGATCGTATCCCGGTGTTCGTACCGCGGACCGGGATCGACACGGTCAAGCATCTGGTCGACGCGCTCGACGTCGGCTGGCTCGGCATGGGCGCGACGACGATGGAGTTCGAAGCGCGGATCGCGTCGTTCCTCGGCCTACCCGAGAACCGCCGCGTTGTCGCGACGAACACCGGGACGTCGGCGATCCACCTCGCGCTGCTGGCGGCCGGGATCGGCGAAGGCGATGAGGTCATCACGACCTCGTTCAACTACGTCGCCGACCATCAGGCCGTTCGCGCGACCGGGGCTGAGGTCCTCATGTGCGACATCCGCGAAGCGGACTTGGGCCTCGACGTCGAGCGGGCGGCCGCGTTGATCACGCCGCGCACGAAGGCGATCCTGCCGTTGCACTTCAGCGGCGTCCCGTGCGATCTCGAGGGCGTCTACGAGCTCGCGCGCCGCCACGGCCTGCGCGTCGTCGAGGACGCGTGTCACGCGTTCGGCTCGACCGTCGGCGATCGGACGATCGGATCGTTCGGCGACATCGCCACCTTCAGCTTCGATCCGGTCAAGATCTGCACGTCGATCGACGGTGGAGCGATCGTCTTCGAGGGTGACGAGATGCTCCAGCGCCTGCACCGCTTGCGGTTGCTCGGGGTCGACAAGGACACGACGGAGCGTTATCGCAACCGGCGGGCCTGGGATTACGACGTCGTGAGCGAGGGCTACCGCTACCACCTGACCAACATCATGGCGGCGGTCGGGATCTCACAAGTGAAGCGGGCGCCGGATTTCATCGCGAGCCGCCGCGAGATCTGCGAGCGTTACAGTGCCGCCTTCGAGCAGTTCGACTGCTATCGTGTCCTGCGGCGAGACTACAGCGACGTCTCGCCCTTCATCTATAGCCTGCGCGTGCTCGACGGCCGGCGCCAGGCCTTCATCGAGCATCTCGATGCGCGCAACATCGACTGCGGGATCCATTTCATCCCCGTGCATCGGCACGCGTGGTTCGAGGACGCCGTGCGGGGCCCGATGACGGTGACCGAGCGCGTCTGCGCCGAGGTCGTGACGCTGCCGCTCCACTCGGAGATGCAGGAGGCGCACATCGTGCGGCTGATCGAGGCGGTCACCTCGTTTGCCGGCGGCTGAGGCGATGGCGCTTCCGCAGCCGGCGTTCTGGCAGGGCCGGCGTGTCTTTCTGACCGGGCATACCGGGTTCAAGGGCGGTTGGTTGGCGCTGTGGCTGGAGCGCCTGGGCGCGGCGGTCGAAGGATATGCGCTCGCACCGGAGTCGAGTCCATCGACGTTCGAGGAGTTGGGTGTGGCCAGGCATCTCGGGCGTTCGCGGATCGCGGACGTGCGCGACCGCGACGAGCTGCTGCGCGCCGTCGCGGCGGCTCGCCCGGAGGTCGTGTTCCATCTCGCCGCGCAGCCGCTCGTGCTGCGCGGCTATCAACAGCCGGTCGAGACGTTCGCGACCAACGTGATGGGGACGGTGCACCTGCTCGAGGCCGTTCGCCAGGTCGGCTCGGCGAAGGCGGTCGTGGTCGTCACGACGGACAAAGTCTATGCGGAGAACGACGACGACGCTCCGTTTCGGGAAGGCGACCGGCTCGGCGGGGTCGAGCCCTACGGTGGGAGCAAGGCGGCTGCGGAGATCGTCGTCGAGACGTATCGTGCGGCGTACTTCGCCGCGGCCGGCGTCGCCCTCGCCTCGGCCCGGGCTGGAAACGTGATCGGCGGCGGCGATGAATCGGAGGCGCGGCTGGTGCCGGACGTCGTTCGCGCCTTGCGCGCCGGTCAGACGCTGACGCTGCGCAACCCGTCGGCGACCCGACCGTGGCAGCACGTGCTCGATCCCCTGGCGGGCTATCTCGTCCTGGCGGAACATCTGTTCGGCGCCGGTGCAGAGCGGTACGCGCGCGCGTGGAACTTCGGACCCGGGTCGGCTTGCGTCGCGACGGTCGAAGACGTCGTCGCTCGCGTGCAGGGCGCGTGGGGCCAGCGGGTGCCGAGCGTGCGCAGCGACGGCCCGCGCGAGGCGTCGCGCTTGGCACTCGACGCGAGTGCGGCGACGGCGGAACTCGGTTGGATCCCGCGGCTGGGTTTGGACGAGGCCATCGACTGGACCGTCGCCTGGTATCGCCGGGTCCACGACGGGGAGTCCGGCGAACGGCTCGCGCTCGATCAGCTCGAGCGATACACGGCGAGCGCGACTGCGGCGCGCTGACGGGCTAGGCGCGCCGGCGCAGGACGCGGGCCGGCACGCCGGCGACGGTCGCGCCGGGCGGCACGTCGCGGTGGACGACGGCGCCGGCGCCGACGACCGCGTCGGCGCCGATACGAACCCGCGGCAGCACGACGGCACCCGTGCCGAGGAAGGCCCGCGCACCCACCACGATCTCACCGGCCAGGACGGCGCCCGGACCAACGTGCACGCCTTCCTCGAGGACACAGTCGTGATCGACCGACGCCGACGTGTTCACCAGGCACGCCGGACCGATGCTGACGAACGCCGCGACGGCGGTGCGCGCCAGGATCTGCGAACCCTCGCCGACCGACGCGTTCGTCGCGATCCAGGCCTGCGGATGGACGAGCGTCGGAACGGTCAGACCGGCCGCCCGAAACAGCTCGTGGATCGACACTCGGTCGGCGCCGCGCTTGCCGCCGATCGCCGCGATCCCCCAATGCGGCTCGGCCGGGCGCTGCGCGTTCCAGGTCTCAAAGCCCGCCTGGCCATGGTGCAACGGCACGCCCGGAATCGCGCTGGTCGCCGCCGGATCGTTGTCGAACAGCGCGACGACACGAAACCCGAGCGCCGGCAGAAACTCCGCCAGGACGCGGGCTTGCCCGGTCGATCCCCAGAGCACGATCGGTTTCACCTGTACCGAGGCCACGTTGTCGCAGGTTCGGCGACGAGTTGACGATTTCTTCGTCATCGTAAAGTTTCGCGGCCGCGACTTTGCGCTCAGCGGGGATTCAGCATAATCGCGGGATTCTGGTGAGAAATCGATGCCGATCGAGCACCGCCGCCGCTTCATCTTCGTGCACATCCCTAAGACAGCGGGGATCTCGGTCATGCTCGCCCTGCAGCGCATGCGGGTAAACCTCGAGCTCAATCGCCGTAACGTCTTCCCACGCCTGCTCGAGCATCCGCACCGCGTGGCGATCCTGCGGCGCCTGCGCGACTACTCGGCGCTGGCGACGATGACGAACTACGTCGAGCGGCACCTGCCAGCCGTGATCTTGCGCGAGTTCGTCGCCGACGACGTTTGGCGTTCGTACTTCAAGTTCGCCTTCGTCCGCAATCCCTGGGACCTGTGCGTCTCGACCTATCACTACGTGAGGCGGACGTTCGAGACGTCGCCTGCGGCCGTGGCGGCGGATCCCGATTTCGCCTACGTGATCGCGCGGTCTGACTTCGCAGGCTACCTGCGTGCGCTGCCGCTGTTCGCGCGGCACGGTGACATGTCGTCATACCTGGTCGACGACGACGGGGAGCTGCTGGTCGACTTCGTCGGGCGCTTCGAGCAGCTCGAGGAAGACTTTGCGGAGATCTGCCGCCGGCTCGAGATCACCGCGACCCTCACCCACGAGAATAAAGGGGATCACGTCGGGTACCGCGAGTACTACACGCCCGAGACGAGCGAGCTCGTCGCGCGGCATTACGCTCGCGACATCGAACGCTTCGGATACCAGTTCTGAACGCATGCCCATCTCGAACGAACGGCGATTCATCTTCATCCACATCCCGAAGACGGCCGGCATCTCGGTGCTCATGGCCTTGCAAGAGCATTGCTCGGATCTGGACTTCATGAGCCGAAACGCGTGGCCGCGCTTCTTTGGCACTCGGCGGGGCGTTGACTTGTATCGACAGCTCCGGGGTTTCTTTAGCCTCAATACGATGGTCCACTTCCCCGAGCAGCACTTCCCGGCTAGGATTCTACGCGAGCTCGTGCCGGAGGAGAGCTGGATGAGTTACTTCAAGTTTGCCTTCGTCCGAAATCCGTGGGATCTCGTCGCGTCGTCGTATCACTTTTCACAGCAGATGTTTCGTAACGATCCGTCGGCCGCCAACGGCGATCCCGATATCGCGTACATCATCGCGTCGCTCGACTTTACGAATTATGTGCGTGCCCGCCCGTACTTCGCCAGTGAGGGCGGACTGCTCCCGTACATCACCGACCGCGAGGGGAACCTCCTCGTCGACTTCGTCGGTCGGCTCGAGCGCATCGACGAGGACTTCGCCGAGATCTGCCGGCGCATCGGCGTCGAGGCACAACTCGGGCGGTTCAACGATGCGCCGCGCGCGCACTACCGGGAGTTCTATACGCCGGAGACGCGCGACATGATCGCGCGAGAGTTCGCGCGTGACATCGAGATGTTCGGCTACGAGTTCTGAGCGCCGTCGCCGGCGCGGCGCACGAGTAGCGCCCCAGCCGCGGCGAGCGCCGCCTCGAACGCCGGGCGGCGGTAGGCGAAGTGCGGGTCGTCGCCGGGCGGGACGAGCGCCATCGTCGCGTTCGCTTCGAAGATGATGACCCGGCCGGCGCGGTCGAGCCCGAAGTCGATCCCGCCGTAGTCGAGCCCAAGCAGCGCGGCGATCCGTTCGAGCGCGGCGTAGGCACGGGCACCCAGCACGCGGGGCGCATCCTCGAGAAAGGCCCGTTCCTCGGAGCGGAAGGCGGCGCTCTCGGCCATCGCGGCGCTGAAGTAGTGGACCTTCCAGTCGCGCGAGATCGCCAAGTGCAACGGGTAGAGCGCGCCGCCGATCGACAGGACGCGATACTTGCGATAGGTTCCGTCCTCCGCGGCAGTGTCGGCGTAGTCGAGCGCTAAGATCTCGTCCCCGGGGAGTGCGGCTACCGCCGCAACGAGATCCGGCGCGGCGTCGGCCCGCAGGAAGTGCTCGCCGGAGTGGAAGCCGGGCGCGCGCAGCAGCAGCGGCCAGCCGAAGCCCTCCGCCGCCAGGCGTGCGCCGGCGTCGGGCGCGCCGAGCACGCCGCGGGGGAGGAGGCGCGCGCGTGGCGCCACGACGTCGGGTAATCCGGCGAGCCGCAAAGCGTTCGTCGCGCGCGCCGTCGCCCGCACGCGCGCCGGCGGGTTGAGTACCGCACCGCCGGCGTGCGCGAAGAT
>Ga0302324_100013277_pt1 | contig 16717 bp, 10 predicted proteins | sample Palsa_T0_1_FD_201949 | JGI IMG/M metagenome (GOLD analysis project Ga0302324, IMG submission 201949) | Peat permafrost microbial communities from Stordalen Mire near Abisko, Sweden - Palsa_T0_1 | ecosystem: Environmental > Terrestrial > Soil > Palsa > Peat permafrost | place: Sweden: Abisko...
GCCAAGCGACAACCGCGGCTATGAATTCAGCACGCGCAAGCCGCTGTTCGCGTTTGGCTACGGGCTCAGCTATACAACCTTCAAGTTTGAGAATCTGCGCGTCGAGCCGGCGGAGATTCTTTCTGGCGGTAAATCAAAGGTGAGCGTCGACATCACCAACACCGGCAGCCGCGACGGCGACGAAGTGCCCCAGCTCTACATTCATCCCAAACTCTCATCCGTTACTCAACCGGTCATGCGCCTCGCCGCATTCGAGCGCGTAACTTTGAAGGCCGGCGAGAAGCGAACGGTTTCATTCGCAGTCACGCCCGACATGCTAGCGATTCTGAACACCGATATGCATCGCGTAGTTGAGCCCGGTGTCTACGAGATGATGGTGGGCCCGAGTTCCGACGACACAAAAACGGCACGCCTCACTGTTGGCGGAGGCGCAGGTGGCCAGCCTCCGTTGCCGCCACCGCCTGCTGGCTCTGAGTCCGGCCTGGTGAGCAACTTCGATGAGGGCAAGGTTTCGGCCAACTACGGCACGTGGATTCCGGCAAGCGACTCGATGAACGGCGGCAAATCGAAGTCCACCTTCAAGATCGTCGAACCCGGAGCGAATGGCACCAAGGGAGCGCTCGAAGTGGATGGCGAAGTGGTGGCGAGCGGTGGTCCGTTTTCATTTGCAGGCGCGCTGTTCTCGCCAGGCCCAGCCATTATGCAGTCGGTGAACCTGTCGAACAAGAAGACAATCAGTTTCTGGACCAAGGGCGACGGCAAGAACTACACGTTGCTTGTGCTTACCGATCAGAGCGATGGCAGCAACAGCATGCCTGCGACGAAGCCATTCGTCGCGGGACCGGAGTGGAAACAGTACACGTTTACGTTTTCTGATTTTGAGACCGACGGTTCCGACCTCAAGGGTCTTGGCTTTCTGCACGCACAGGAGCCCGGCACATTCTCATTCCAGATCGACCAGGTGGAGATTAAGTAGCTGCACCTTGTCGAGAACCGACAAGTGCTGGAGCCGGTGTGGGCTTCGGCGCTTGTCGGTTGAGTTTGCCGAAACCCACCACTAGGCTGCCTTTGCTTTCAAGGCAACCCGTCACTGTCTGGACGCGCAGATCTTCAAGATGGCCTCTCCGAACTTCTCCACTTTTGCACTCCCCAATCCCTTGACGCTGAGAAGCTGCCGCGCGGTTGCCGGCCTGGCCTGCGCGACAGCTGCCAGCGCCTGGTTGTGCATGACAATGTAAGCCGGAACACCGAGCCTTTTTGCTTCGGCTGTGCGCCACGCTCGGAGTCGCTCCGCAAGTTCTTCGTCCGCGGCAGAGAGCGTGGCGCTCACCGGGGCTTGCGGCGACTTGGCCGGGGTTCCGCGCGCAGCGGACTTCTTGATCCGTATTGTGTCTCCGCCGCTGTTGCGGAACGCCGCAACCACTCCGTCACTGATCAGCAATTCAGCCCGTTCGACTGCGCGGAATTCCAGTCCCGCCTCCGTCAGCATCACCTTGCGAAAGCGCCGCACTTCGCCGTCCTTCTCGTATTCGGAATCTTCGAGCGCAATCAGCCCCGACCTTGCCATCGCATCCAGCAGATTGCCAAATTCGCCGCGGTTCATCCGCTCGCCGGGGTCCAGTACGCGCTGCAATGTTCCAGCGGCTTTGTAAGTGACCGGCTTCAGTTGGTCCACAATCCCCGCGGCCATCAAAAGTTCTTGAGCCGTCGGCCTGCGGAATTGCTTGAGCACAGCGGTTGCCGGACTGCACACATCGCATTTTCCGCAGGACTGCGACGCGTCTTCCGTATCGCCGAAATGCGGCACCAGCATGGACATTCGACACTGCTGCGCCGTGGTGAACCGGAGTACGTGCGCGAACTGCTCAGCCCGGTGCTGCGCCTGCACGCCGTAGCTTTTCCTCCAGTTTGGAGAGCCAGCCGTCACGCTGCCGCCAAAGTCAATCCGTGCGCCGCCGTGAATTTCAAGCTTCTCGAGGGCCTTATCGAACTCCTCCGCCTCCATCCGGGTCCGCTCACGCAACTCGTCGAATGTCCGCGATTCCTCGCCGAGCGCGTCGAAAATCTGCATCAGGCTGGCTGCTGGCGGATAATCGCGATTCAGGAAGAACCCGTGCGTTCGCTGGTCGGCATACGAGTGCATCAGATAGGTGCGGCTCTGGTAGCCGTCCCGGCCGGCACGGCCAATCTCCTGGTAATAGCCCTCGAGCGTCCCGGGCAGTCCGGCGTGGATCACCGTGCGAATATCCGGCTTGTCGATTCCCATCCCGAATGCGATGGTTGCAACCACCACTTCCAGTTTGCCCGCCTGGAAGGCTCTTTGCACGGTTTCGCGCGTCTCTGGCTCCAAACCAGCGTGGTACGCGGCCGCTGCTATGCGCGACACGTTTGCGAGATTTTCGGCCAGCTGTTCGGCCTGCTTGCGCGAGGTGGCGTAGACGATTGCCGGCCGTCGCGCTGGATCGCCCAGCAACCCCCGGATCACAGCGGGACGCTCGGGCACCGAAACCTCTACCACTTCGATGGCCAGGTTGCCGCGCCTGAAGCCATGAATAAATTGTTTCGGATTCACCATTCCCAACTGGGTGAGGATGTCAGCCTGCACGGCAGGCGTCGCCGTTGCCGTTAGAGCGATCACCGGCGCAATCAAATCGCCCGTGCCGCGCAGCTGCGGCAAATGCTCACCGAGCGTCCGGTAATCGGGCCTGAAATCATGACCCCATTGCGAAATGCAGTGTGCTTCGTCGATGGCGATCAAAGCCAGTTGCCGCTTTGCAAGCATTTCCACGAAGCCCGGTACGCGCAGCCGCTCCGGCGCAATGAAGAGGAACTGTAAATCGCCCTTCAGAAAATCCAGGCATGCCTGCCGCGCCACTGCACGATCGAGTCCTGAGTGAATGCGACCAACTTTGAGATCGAGCCCGGCCAGCTTGGCAGCCTGGTCCTCCATGAGCGCAATCAAGGGTGAAATCACCAGCGCTGTTCCGCCACGCGCCAGAGCCGGCAACTGGTAGCAGAGACTTTTGCCCGCGCCTGTCGGCATTACCAGTAGAAGATCATGGCCCGCCAAGGCCGCGCGGCATACCAATTCCTGCCCAGAACGGAATTGCGCGAATCCAAAAACCATCGACAACAGAGTGCTGAGCCGATCCTCTTGCGCGGACGATTCCATTTGAAACCCTGGCTGTATTATCCCACTCAATAATTCGAGCTACTTTCTATTCTCTTTCAGCCCGACAAAGGGAGCGGGATCGGCCCCACAACAGGTTCACTCGCCGATCATCGTTCCGCGTTCGGCAACGAGATTCCGGCAAAGTGCTGAAGGAATGACTGTATTTCACCATAGGCCTTTTCGTCGGCGTCTTGTCCAAACATGCCGTGATGACCGCCATGAATGGTGTAAAGCTCGTTGGGTTGATGAGCTGCATCCAGCAGTTGGTGGAGATGAACAGATTCACTATAAGGCACCGTGGGATCTTCATCGCCGTGCAGGATCAGGATCGGCGGGAGGCCCTGCCGAACGTAATTCACCGGAGAGACTCGCCTGGCTTGCGCATCTTTGTCCAACTGACTTCCGAGCCACGCGACCGCATACGTTTTACGATTCGGTCCGCTCATCAGATCGGGAAGATCAGTCGGCCCGTACCAGTCCACAATTGCGGCTACTTTGAGAGGTTGATCGCCGATAGCAGTGTCCGCAGGGCAGTTGGTATCAAGGCCATCGGACTCTTGCAGCATCCCTGCCATAAGAGCAAGGTGAGCTCCCGCGGAATGTCCGGTTACGATGATGCGACTGGTATCGAAATGATAATGTTCGGCATTGCGATACACCCAGCGAAGCGCGCATCGCGCGTCTTCGACCGCTGCTGGAGCGAGCGCGGTGCCGGACATTCGATATTCAACGTTTATGATGTTCCAGCCGCGAGCAAACCAAGGCATCAGATATGGGAGAGCGCCTGTACGATCTCCGAAGAACCATCCGCCTCCGTGGTAGTAGATGACTGTCGGCACCGACTCTTTCGTCTGTGCCTGCCAAACGTCGAGATTGACGGAGACGCCTGAGAAATAACCGTACGGTTGGCCGGGGTAAACGAGATAACGGTCACTTGCGCCCGCGGCCCAGTTTGCCAGGGTCTCCTGGGCGTGGCCCACGCTCGCTAAAGTCAGAATCGCCAGGAGCGTCGCAATAATCCTGACGGAGGGCCGCTTGATTTCGCCAACTCGGTTTCGCTCACCCGCTCGATCCCGATGGCCGTCCAATGGCGCCAGTTTTCGCCCAGAGCCGTCGTCCAGGCTAATGTCTGAAATCTGCGCAGCGGGGTTGTCGACTCTCTGTTCACAGTTGGCCATTTCATGTCTCCTGGTTTTCTACGCTGAGCGGCCTTGAACTGCATCGGGCCCTCGTATTTCACACGCACCGGCTGTTGAAGTGCAGGTTTTCGACTATCAGATTCGTCAGATTATAAACTCACTTGTTGTCGATATGTGATATTTCGATCATACATTTGTTCTTTTTAACATAAAAGGAACATTCATGATATGATTTGTTGCGACAGGAGAGCGGTTGTGTACGACAGGTTTCCAACTATCGCGTCGGGTGACGCCAACGAATGCCTGACCGGATGGAAAGCGGTCGTGGATCGCTTGAGCCATCGAGTCGGTTCTCGCGGAGTCATCCTCGTGGAATGCTATCCGGGGGTGAATCTCGACGAGGTCGACGGTTCATTGCGACGACACTTCCCGGACGCCAGATTCGTCTGCACCGAGAGTTTGCTGCGGCCGCCAACTGAGATCAACGAAATGGTTGACCCCATCCTGGGCGACGACCCCGTCTTTGGACAGATGAATTCCATCGAGATCGCCGATTTCTTCGATTCCAGGAAGCTTGCTGATGCACAACAGAGCTGCTCTGAGGGACGTGATGGGCTCGTGATCGTCATCGGCACCGGAGCTTCGCTCGTTTGCCCCAATCCTTCTTTGCTCGTGTATGCGGATCTGGCTCGATGGGAGATCCAGATGCGCCAACGCAGAAATGAGGTTGGCAATTTCGGCGCGGACAATAAGGACGACTCCCCGCAGTCGAAGTACAAGCGAGCTTTCTTTGTCGATTGGCGCTCGGCCGATCGGCTTAAGCTAAGTCTGTTCGATCGCATTGATCTTCTATTGGACACAAACACACCGGGGAACCCCAAGGCGATCAGCGGAGATGTGTTCCGTCGCAGCCTGAAGATGGCAAGCGAACGTCCCTTTCGCGTTGTTCCCTTCTTCGATCCGGGCCCATGGGGAGGCCACTGGATGGAGCGCGTCTGCGGAGTGCCGGTGAACAGCGCCCCCAACCACGCCTGGTGCTTCGACTGTGTGCCGGAAGAAAACAGCTTATTGCTGGGCTTTGGCGAGGAGCGCCTGGAGATTCCGGCGATCGATCTTGTGCTCGCCCATCCAAGAGAATTGCTGGGCCAATCTGTGGTGGAACGATTCGGAGCGGAATTTCCGATCCGGTTCGACTTCCTCGACACGGTGGGTGGCGGCAACCTTTCACTTCAGGTGCATCCACTCACGTCGTATATTCGCGAACATTTCGGAATGGATTACACGCAGGACGAGAGCTATTACATGCTCGACGCGGAGGCAGGCGCTTGTGTTTACCTTGGTCTGAAAGAAGGAATCGATCCTGCCGCGATGCTACGTGATCTGCATCGCGCGCAAGACTCGGATTTCGAGTTCCCAGCGGAGACTTACGTCAATCGTTTTCCCGCGCGCAAACATGACCATTTCCTCATTCCTGCCGGCACCGTCCATTGCTCCGGAAAAGACAGCATGGTTCTTGAGATCAGCGCCACGCCGTATATCTTTACATTCAAGTTATGGGACTGGGGCAGGCTTGGATTAGATGGCCGGCCGCGGCCCATCCATCTTGACCACGGTGCGGCGAATATCCAGTGGAATCGGACCACCGAATGGGTGCGCGATTCCCTCATCAATCGCGTAGAACCCGTTTCCGCGAGCGAAGGTTGGCGCGAAGAGAGAACCGGCCTGCACGAGCTCGAGTTCATCGAAACCCGCCGGCATTGGTTCACCGGAACCGTCCCGCACGATACGAAGGGAACGGTCCACGTACTCAACCTGGTTGAAGGCGAAGAGGTCGTGGTGGAAAGCCCAAGCGGGGCGTTCGATCCGTTCATTGTGCACTACGCTGAAACTTTTATCGTGCCGGCAGTGGTTGGCCCGTACACGATCCGCCCTACAGGCTCAACCGGTGGCCGGGAGTTTGGAACCATACAGGCAAGCGTGCGCCTGTAGGCAGTTTACGATCCCCAGAAAGCCGTCCAGGACGCGACTGCAGGCTCGACGTTGACGATGCCTGCCGCCGTGCCGCGCTTCGCCGCCCCATCTACCCGAACCAGGACTGCGCCGGTATCGAGTTTCTCGGGAATTGCGATGGCTTCCGGTGGCTCGGCGCTGCTTTCCCGCGCAAAATGCATCTTCCATCCATGCGCGCCCCAGGGCTCCACGCTCAGTGAAATACGGCCGAAGCGCGTGGGCGATCCCTGAATGGAAAACGGCGCGCGATCTTTCAAGTCCGACGGCATGAGCCCAGCCAGCAGACGAATCTTTTGACCGTCCTCGAGGACCAGCATGTGGCGGAGATAGCGGATGCACTCGGCGCTTGCCCAATTGTGGGGCATATCGCCCCAGTTATCGCCGAGCAACGCCTTTTGCAATGGTTGCTCTTCTCGCCACGCATGAAGCGGCGATGCATGGTTCAGATATCCGGTAAACGTGCGGTGCGCCCACTCGCGCATGCCCGCCCATAGATACACCTCGGCGACAAAAGCAGCGTTGTAGTTCCAGACTCCTTCGTGGCGCAGCCATCCCGTCTCGGCAGGAATATCTTCCCGTGTGCAAGCCTGCATCAGCGCAATATGGCCGCGCACAACGGGATCGTCTTTCGCGAAAACCTCGCCCGGGAAAATTGCGTGGGAAAGCGCCCACTGCGCGCTCTGCGGCTGTGGCCTGTCCCAGGCATCCTGGCGCATTTGCTCATCTTCGCGCATGAGCATGGGAAGATAGGCGAATCCGCGCGGATCCTGCACCGTCTGTTCCCGAGCCGCAGTCTCAAAGGAAGTCAGAAGCTCCTTCAAGAACGCGGCAGCGCGATCCAGATCAGGCAACCGTAGTTTCTCATTGGCCTTCACTACGGCGCGCAATCCCGCCAATGTCCACACCGTGTTAGTGAAGTCGTAGCGCACGCCGGCAATTCCTCCGTCGGGAAAGCCTGGAGCTATAAGCCCGTAGCGTCCGTTAGGCGAGTCGCCTTTGCGTGCTTCATCGCGGAGCCCGATTAGAAATTCGATCGCGTGACCAACGTTGGGCGCGAGTTGCCGCATCAGATCCCAGTTCTGCTTCAGCTCGCAGGCGCGCACCAGCGTGAACATGGCAATTGCCGTGTCCTTCCAGTGCTCTTTCCCGCCGGACGCGATGATCTGGCCTGTAGGCACCTGCCGTTTCCACTCCGACAGCAGTCCCTCGTCCGCCTCTTCGTCATAGCCGAGATAGCGAGCGGCCTCGAGAAGGAAATTCCCGTCAACGATCCAAAGTCCGCGATAGACCGTTGGGCCTACCTCGAAGACGAGCTTTCCGTCTTTCATCTCGCGCGCCTGCTGGATGTTCCGCGCGCAGGCAGTCAGGAAATCACCCTTTGTGGCGGGCACTGACCACTGAACGGGGCCCACAAAGGCGCGCCATTCCTTCCACCATGCACGCACTTCAGCCAGGAGTGAATCCGGGTCGACCGATGTATCCACGGTGCCTGTGCTGCCTGCTTGCGGCATCCGAAACAAGTAACGCAGAGGTCGCGTGCGCGTCGCCGATCCATGCTCGAGGGAAAGCCTGTACCCACCTTCCTCTGGAAGCCACATCATGTCGTGAGCTTGATTGTTCTGAGGAATGCAAAGCATCCACGGCTCTTCTGCCGCTTCCCGCACCACCTCTGTCACAATGCCATTCTTCGGTTTCAAGCTGTATTTGAAGCAGCTTCGAATCCGCACCAAAGGGTTGACCACAACATCGTCATTCCTGGCACGAATCTCCATCAGGACGTTATCAACGCGGCCCTCAGTTGCCCGGCGGCTTGCAAACGCGATCAGCTCAATCCTGGCCGTAGGCCTGTCGATCACCGTATGCAGGATTGGAATGCTGGACGATTCCATCTTCTGTTCGATCCAGGTATCCCGCTGCATGCCCGAGAGAGTGAACTCAACAATGGTGCCGAACTGGTTGATGGCGGCAAATTGGTCGGCGGGAAAGTCATAACGAAAATCACCGTGCTTGCCCACCACAGTTTTCACCGGATCATCGGGAAAGCAGATTGTCGACTGAAAATCCTCGGGCGCAAATCGAAAATCGACCGTGGCGTTGAAGTTGCTCTGCGGTTCGTCTCTGCGTGCGGACTCCTGCGCCGGCCCGTTACTGCCGGTGGCCGCTGGCATGTCCACACTCGTGAGAAGTGCAGCCGCCGCTCCCCCGGCAAGGAAGCTGCGTCGATCTATCGGCTTCATTGTGATCTTCTCCCCTATTCCTATTGATTCGACTGTTACGGTTCGAAATCTGGCCAGATCGCGGCCGCCCGAGAAGGTTCTGAAACCCACTGCACGCGCTCTGGGTTGGCCTGAAATTGTCTGTAAACAGAAATTGCGGGATTTAGTCCCAGCTCGGGATATGGGCGCGGCCGGTGCACCTGAAGATGGGAAGTGAGATAGCGCGGATTAGCTTTCCACTCGATGTGTGTATCGCGCCATATAGGGAACCAGGCCAGGCCGCCGTGTGCGCGCACGCCGTCATACACAAAGGAGTATTGCCGCTCACAGAGTGCGCCAAACACCATGCGCTCGTCAGCGCTCGCATTGACGACGAAGTGAGCCCAGTCGGGTGGAACGACCACCTGGTCTCCCGGACCAGCTTCGACGGCTATGCAGCGACCGGGGTCATCCCCCGTAAACTGCTGCGCGTAGATAATCGCGCGGCCTTCCCATATCTCGAACAACTCCGGTGTCGACCACCCGCAGTGCGGGGCCACACCGTGAACGTGCCCCTGGCTGCGCACCGGCTCTTCGCCGAGCCGCCCACTGGCGTATGCAACGACGCCAAACAACAAATAGCGATTGCGAAGCTCCGCCGCGTCGTTCACCAGCCCCACATCCATCGCGATTCCATAAACGGGGTCGGGCCCTGTGCAATTCGGGTCGCGCAGGCTTGGGCGAATATCGTCAAGTTTGCGCATCTCCGTTGGCGGGCCGAAGACACCTTCCCCAAAATCGAAGGCCAGACTGTCGCCGCGGAGACGAACCTCCAACCCGGAGTTGAAGCCGACGTCGCCCAGTTTTTTGCCCGCCTTCTCACTCTGCAGCAATGAAGACCGGCTTTCCATCGCGCTCGACCAGGCGTGCGCTAAATCCCCGCTCCGCGATTTGTTTGTAGTCGTATCCCGCATCAGTGGGCCAGCACGCCCAGACAATCAATGGCGTGCGACCGGTATTCGCAATGCGGTGCGCATTCTCTCCGCGAACGTAGTGTAAGCTTCCCGGAGCCATGGTCTCGCCCCAGGTTTTCCGTTCGGGATCCATCTGGATGAGCATCCCATTGCCGGAGACAGTGCCGTAGAACTCGGCGCTCGCGCGGTTCGCATGAGAATGGCCATGCGTCATAAAGTACTCGTCGTCCACTTTGCCGGGCTGCAGCATTGTCAGCCCCCAGAAGAGGCCGCCTTTGGTTCCAGGACTCACGGGCGACCACGAGCGAACACGGTAGATCTCTCGATTCAGATCGCCGAGCGCGGATGTGTTTCGAAAGACTTGCTTCAGATCTTGAAGCGTCTTGAAACTTTCCTGGACGGGCTCACCAATCATCTTGCCGCGAGACCAATCAAGAAAGACCGGTGTGGTCAGGCATTCGTTCAACCCAGCTGCAACAGAAGTGTCCATAGCAGAATATGACATTATCACACGGAAGTTTCGTTTTCAACATAAACAATCATTAATTTGCATTTTACTGCTACAATAGTACGCTAATGTGCTCCGAAAAGTGTGCTTCCGCACATACTTGGGGAAGCGTCCCGGCCGAGACATTCTGATTTATGTGGAATTGGGTTGTGCTTTCCAGTTCGGAGCTGTTCTTTTTTCTCTTCTTTCGAAATTTCTGACTTTCGTATATAACCGTATCGTTCGAAAAATCAGAGGGAACTCATGCCGATATCTTCTGCAAACCATCGCGCCGAGGAAAAGACGCGGTCAGCTGGTTACATCGTTTTCCTCGCCACGATTGTTGCCATATCGGGATTCCTGCTTGGCTTTAATACCGCGGTCATCAGCGGCGTACTGGTATTCCTGCGCGTGGAATTTGCTCTCAGCAACGAGGCCACCGAGATTGCGACCAGCGCAATCTTGTTGGGTTGTTTGCTGGGCGCCGCGGGAGCCAGCCTGATCGGTGACCGCTTTGGCCGGCGCAAGTCCCTGCTGCTCGCAGCCGTCGTTTTCGCTGGTTCCACATTGATGACCGCGCTGGCGAATTCGGTCACCGTGTTTTCTCTCGGACGCCTGGCAGGCGGATTGGCGATCGGCCTCTCTTCCGTGTTGACGCCTGTCTACATCTCAGAGATTGCGCCTGCGCGCAACCGGGGAACTCTCGTTTCTATGAACCAAATGGCGATCGTGATCGGAATCCTGATTGCCTATCTGGTCAATTGGAGTTTCGCCGGATTTGGCGTAAGCAGTTGGCGCTGGATGCTGGGCGTCGCCCTCATCCCAGCCCTTGTACTTTTCTTTGGGCTGCTCGCGGTTCCGGAGAGCCCTCGATGGCTCATCAGCCACCATCAGTCCGAAAAAGGAAGGCAGGTGCTCACTCGTTTTTTGGGTGCAGCAGAAGCCGAAGTCCAACTCGCTCAAATGGAACTGGCCTCTGTCGGCGAGCAGGGCTCGTGGCGCGAGGTATTTGCCCGGCCCATGCGGAGACCTCTCACCATTGCGCTGGGCCTGGCAATTCTTTGCCAGATCACCGGCGTCAATGCCGTTCTTTACTATGGCTCCATTCTTATCAGCGAGCAATTTCGCGGCCAGACAACCAATACCGCCTTGCTTACCAGCGTCGTCATTGGCTGCGCAAATCTCATCAGCACCATTCTGGCCATGCGATTCCTCGACCGCTGGGGCAGGCGCCCCATGCTGCTCACCGCCTGTGGCGGCATGACCGTCTCACTCGCCATTCTCGTTTTCGCTTTCCACGTCCCGGGAATGTCGACTTGGGTAGTTCTGGGCAGTATCATTGGTTACACCGCGTTTTTCGCATTCGGCATGGGGCCCGTCCCTTGGGTTTTGATTTCTGAGATTTTCCCCAACAAGATTCGGGGCAGGGCTGCTTCGGTCGCTACTTCTGCTTTGTGGTCTGGATGTTTGCTGGTTACCTTTACATTCCTCTCGCTCATTCGTGCCCTTGGCGTCTCCGGCACGTTCGCGATTTTTGCGTTCTTGTCGGCCTTCAGCTTTGTATTTATTTGGATCCTGGTTCCTGAAACACGCGGCAAAACTCTCGAAGAAATTCAGCAACAATGGGAGAGGTAAGCGGTGACGAAACGCGGCAAGAACGAACCGGTGACAGAACCCGAAGAGATCACAGAGATTGCGCAAAGCCGGGAAACCCAGCAGCAGAGGACTCAGTTCATCCTCACCTCCCTGCAGGAAACCGGAACGGTCGTGGTGGAGGATCTTGCCGAGCAACTCAAGGTATCCGTCGTTACGATTCGTCGCGACCTCGATCAACTTGAACAGCAAGGGTTGTTGCGACGTACGCACGGGGGAGCCGTCTCCATTGAGCCGTTCTTTTACGAGCCCTTCAAGAAAGACCGCTCCTTTCTAGCCCAGGTTGAGCGGCAGGCCAACGAGAAACGCCGCATTGGCCGTGCCGCGGCGGCGATCATCACGCCCGGTGAAACCATCGCTATCACGCCCGGCACAACCACCGCCGAGATCATTCGTGGCTTGCCTCTCAACTGCAACATCACCGTAGTCACAAATACTGCCAACATTGCGATGGAGCTGTCGAAACGCAAAGATGTGAATGTATTCGTCACCGGCGGCCGTCTGCATGGAGAATGGTTCTCTCTGGTCGGTCCCACCGCGATCCGCAGTCTCGAGAACATGCTCATCCATACCATGTTCCTCGGCGCCGATGGCGTCGACCCCAAATGGGGAGTGAGCTGCTATAGCTCCGACGAGGCCGAGTTGAACTCCGCCATGGTGCAACTCTCGCGCCGTCACATTGCGGTCGTCGACCACACCAAGCTCAACGTGGTTGCAAATTACCGCATCTGCGAAATCGGCATTTTGACCACTCTGATTACGGATACAGGAGCGACGGATGAAATGATCGCCCCTTATCAGAAGCTCGGTGTTAAGGTGCTTCGCGTTTGACTCATGGCGCGCGTTCGGCGATTGTGTCCCGCTGCATTTCCGGTTGACGCTGGCTGCTCGATCCATTCATTTGAGTTATTCGATTGCTGACAATTCCTCTCCGAGATGGTCTGCGGGTTTGCGGGTCCATTTTTCTAGATTTTCTGATTGATTTAGCGCAAAACATAAGTCACTGATGTATGATTCATGGCAAATAGAACACCCTAAGTTTCGAAGGGAATCCAATCGCCATGAATCGTCGCACCTTTTTGAAAGCCTCCGCTGCCACAGCTGCGGTCGCAGCCGGCAGGCCCGGGCTGAGGGCCATTCCATCTAGACCTCTTCCCGCAATTCCGTCCCTCGCCAGTCTGGCCAGTATTCGCATGTCGCATGGGTTCATGGATCTCTTCAACCTTCCCATTGCAATGAACGACTGGGGATACGCGCAGACCGTGAAATCGGTCTCAGGTCTAAATGCGATCGCATTTCCGCCGTACGCTTGTTGCGGCGTTCCCGAAGTTCCCTGGAGTCCGGGATATCTGCGAACTTGCGAGCTTTTCATCAGTGGCAAATTTGCCGCACTCTCTGACGACGTGGCAAATGCAACCACATACCGGTGGTTCCCGCATCGCGTAACCCGCGAACAAAGCTACGATGGCCTTCACGTCCGGACCATGATGTTTCTGCCGCCTGAAATGCGGGCTGTGGTGCAAAACATCGAAGTTCGCAACCTGGAGGCTTCCACTCGCCAATTCGTCCTCGAGTTCGATATGCGAGGCGGGGTGATCCATCGAGGGACCGCATGGTTCAATGAGCTTCCAGGCGAGGGCGACAATCAGGTCACCTGGAATGCGACTGAGGGCCGACTCACATTTGCGGCTCAGCATTCGCCCGCGGTTTGCGTGCAGGGGATTCATCCGCCGGCCCAGCAACTATCCGGCGGCAACCTCCTGCGGTTTGTGCTCGAACTTCGCCCAGGCGAGCGGAAAGAGTTGCATTTCGTGGCGACGATCGCAGCGACAGCGACCGAGGCGGAATCCATGCACGACCGCCTTCAGGCGGACTTCGCGAGCCTCGATCAGCAAAATGAGAAAACTTTCGGTAGCCTTTTGCAGTCCGCGTTCACTCCCGGCAATAGCGCATTCTCTGGACACTTGCCACAGCTCAAGACTGAGAGTGAACCGCTCTGGAATCTCTACCACAATGGATTGAAAAACCTTCTGACCGCGCGCCGTCGCTCACCCGACTCGGCTTACGGAGCCACGCTTCTCACCTTGAGCGGACATGTGCTGCCCACTCTGAGTTTTCCGTGGGACACTGCGCTCAGCAGCCTTGGTCTTGCTTTGCTCGACCCATTACCGCTTCGGCAACTCGTCGAAGTCTGGTTCCAGCGCGACATGCATCAGCATCTCGCGACGGATTACATCACCGGCGATGCGGTCGGCCCCTGGTACGGAGTCAATGACATGGCCATCGTTCGTTGCGCGCAGAATTACCTGCGAGTCACCGGCGATTTCGCCTGGCTCGATAAGAAAGTCGGCGATCACAGCATCCTTGATCACCTATACGGCCACGCAACGTATTGGAAGACGCTGGTCAAAGGCAAAAACGGTCTCGCTGACTACGGGGAGATATCCAATCTACTTGAGGTGGTCAGCACCTATCTTCACGAGGTCGCCGGCATGAACGCGGGGAATGTCTCCAGCATGCGTTTCGTTGCTGAACTGCTCGAGCGGCGCGGCCGAGCGCAGGACGGGGCGAAGCTGCGCAGCGACGCAACGGATCTCGCCGCACTTATCAACCGCCTACTCTATGTAAAGGGGAAGGGCTGGTGGCGATGCGGGCAGCCCGACGGCACCTTCAACGAGGTCCGCCATTGTTACGATTTCCTGGCTGTCCTCGAAAACATGAGCCAGGATTTGGCCGAAGACCAGAAACGGGAAATGGCGCATTTCTTCTGGTCGCAGCTTGCCTCAAAGAAATGGATGCGAGCTCTTTCGAGCGGAGATTCTGACGCGACATGGAATGTGCGGCCAGATCACAGTTGCCTGGGCGCATACGCTGCATGGCCGGCGATGTGCGCCAAAGGGCTGTTGAAGATCGATAATCCCGCCACAGTCGCGTCCTGGCTGAGCGAAGTTGCCAAGGCTGGCAACCAGGGACCAATCGGGCAGGGTCATTTTACTGAAGATGTTGTTCCCGCCTACCACGGAGGAGCCTGCAAGGCGTCTGAAGATCCGCCCTACATCGAAGATTGGTGCTGCATCGCGGGTGGAACCTTTACTGAGCTCGTGATCGATTCCATCTTCGGCGTCAACTTTTCGCTCTACGATGGCTTGCACGCGAATCCGAGATTGCAGGCATTCGATCCTGGCGCGCGCCTCGAGAATGTCCACTATCAGGGTGCGGAATACTCTGTCGACGCGGGCGGCAGTAAGCGGCTGGGCTAACCTGCATTTCTCACACGCGGCTCTCCGAAGAGAAATTTGAGGTCTGGCGAGGGCCCGGAGGGTCTGGAGACCCTCCGGACAGCCGGCGAGGACGCCGGCGCTACGGTTTGGGCTCCCTGTGAGAAATCCGGGCTAAGGCCTCAGTGCATTTCCATAGGCCGATTCGGAAACGAATCGCAATGTGGCGCGCACATGCTGCTGCCAATATACCCAGTCATGGCCTCCTGGATATTCCTCGTAAGAGTGAGGGATTCGCTCCTTGAGAAGCGCCCCATGCAGTGCTCGATTGCTTTCGAGCAACGCATCCTCCGTACCGCAATCGAAGCGGACTGGTGGAAGCTGCGCCCGATTGCGACGCATCCAGTAGAGAATATCCGTATCGCGCTTCCCTGCAGCCTGATACTCCCTCATTGGCTCCTGCACGTGGGGCATCAAGTCTGTCAGGGACGTAACCGCCGAATGCGCGGAAATGCCGGCAACACGCGGCGCATACTTTGCTCCGATCCGCAGAGCGCCAAATCCGCCCATCGATTGCCCAGCGAGAAAAATGCGTTCCCCTTGCAGTTCGGGACATACCACGCGCACGCACGCGGGCACATCGTCCATGATCCACGACTCTGCGTTCAGCTTGCGATGGACCACATAGCCGCTGCCATCGCCCCACAGCCCATCAGAGGGCATCGCGATAGCAAATTGACCGATGCTTCCCTCTTTGAACATCTCGGTCGCTGTGCCCGGAACATTGCCCAGCACGGCCCAGTTCCAGTGGCTTCCATACACACCATGCAGCAGGATGAGGAGCGGCAGTGCCTGATTCGGTTTTCCCGGCGGAACGAAAAGCGTGATGTCGGCCCGGCGGCGCAAGGCCGGAGAATACACCGTGACGAACGAGACTCCCTGTTGTCCCGGCACGGGCGCGGAGACGACGTTGCGAATCTGCTCAGTCTCACGGTTCTGGTCAGTATCGATCGCTCTTCTCCTGCTCGCACCATCTTCGGTGAACCAGCATTCCGTCATGCCTCTGGTCCCCGACGGGTTTCCGCCGTCTCGATAGGTCGTCGCTCTTACTGATGTGGCATTGACCTGCGCACGGCACGTGGAAAGTAAATACTCAAGTTAGTCGCTAACTTCGGAGGTTCAAAAGAATTGCAAACATAAGTAAACAACAGGTCGCCTTGTTCGAACTCCGGATGTTCCTTCGCTGCGTAGCAAAACGTGTTCTTGTCGTATCCGGGTGTCGTGAACTGCATTTCCGGTACCTGGTAGACCACTTCGCCCTGCGTCCATGGCCCAGTAAGCGAAGGCGCAGTGCGGACCACAATCTTGCTCGAGAACGCCTCCTCCGGATCGAACATCACGGCAATCCACTGTTTCCTATCTGGATGATATCGAATCGAGAGTTCCGGCGAGCCCTTCTCCATCACCGGTTTGGCCTGGGCCGGATCAAATCCACCATGCCATTGACCATCACTACCCAGATATTGCAGATTCTTCGACGGGTCACCTAGTCCGTCGAGCGGGAGGCGCGTCGCCAGCAGCGGCCGTGTCCCACTTTCCTTCAGCGCAAAGATATACGCGTAGCCGCTCTCGACCACAGCCGTGGCAGAAGGATAAGCCTTCGCACCATCCGGAACCAGCGGGAAATAGTCGATCTTCCAGCCTTGTGGATCGGCTCCCTGCCATGCCACGCGGGCAAGGTCGGTGCCGCAAGTCTCGAAGCCCATCGCAGCTGACTGCGCCGGAGCATCGCGCACACATAACAGCGTCACCCAGAGTTGATTGCCTGAGAGAAAACCATCCAGTGCCCAATACCAGGTCTTCGGATGC
>Ga0302324_100013283_pt1 | contig 16709 bp, 11 predicted proteins | sample Palsa_T0_1_FD_201949 | JGI IMG/M metagenome (GOLD analysis project Ga0302324, IMG submission 201949) | Peat permafrost microbial communities from Stordalen Mire near Abisko, Sweden - Palsa_T0_1 | ecosystem: Environmental > Terrestrial > Soil > Palsa > Peat permafrost | place: Sweden: Abisko...
TCGCCCTTGAGATGTGGGAGAAATGGGCGCTGCTCGCGACCCTCGGCGGCGTGACTTGCCTCATGCGCGGCAATCTCGGCGAGATCGAGGCGGCGCCCGGCGGCGCGGAGTTCCTGATGCGCTTCTTCGAGGAAGTAGCCACGGTCATCGGCACCGTCGGCATGCCTCTCGATGCGGCATTTCTCGCGCAGACCCGGGCAATGCTCGCGGCCGCGAAGGGATCATCTCAGACGTCCTCCATGTACCGCGACTTGATGGCTCGTCACCCGATCGAGGCCGATCAAATAGTGGGTGACTTGCTCGCGCGCGCCCGCGGCGCGTCGCTGTCGACGCCCCTGCTGGCTGCGGCTTACACGCATCTTTGCGTCTATCAACGGCGCCTGGTTAGTGCGCAATCGCGGAGCAGCGACTAGAATCCCGACGACAAGAGCAATGTGTCCGGAGCTTAGGGGGAACGCTTGACAACCTGTGCACGAAGTAAGGCTTCGAGAGTCGCTGCCGGCATCCTGGGGATCCTCGCCGCCGGCGCCGCGATCGCCGATCCACCGGCGAGTCCGCCGCAGACTCCTCCGCCCGCGTCCGGCACGGATGCTCCGCGGGAGTGGAACGCCATGCCTCAGGACGGGTTGTTCTCCTCCATCAAGCAGAACCTGCGAGAGAGCGAAGACGAGGTGGTGCGCGGGCATTTCGACCTGGGTGAGCCGCCCAATGTGCGGCGCTACTACTGCATCGTGAGCCCGAAAAGCGGCCGCCGCGAGCCGAACGGTGTGTTGGGTACCACCGTGACACGGCCCGATGGCATGACGGGCATCAAGATCGACACAGTCTCGATGTACACCTGTGCCACAGCTCAGCAGAGGGGCTTTCTCGTAAGCACGGGCTACGTGTTGGTCGGGGCCGCGCTGGCGCGCGCCGCTCCGCCGCCGGCACCGACATCGACGCCGCCGACACCGCCCGCTGCTGCGCCTGCCCTCGCTGCTGCGCCACCGGCCGCTGCGCCGCCGGCCGTAGCGCCCATGCCGCCGGTCGAGGCACCCCCGCCGCCGGTGCGCATGGCGGCCGACCACATCGATGTCGCCGGCGTCAAGCTCGGGATGTCGCCGGATGCGGTGCGTGCCGTGCTCAAGTCCAAGAACTTGCGCAACTACAAGGAATGGACCGAGACACTCAGCTTCGTGAGCGGTGCCGGCACCAGCCAGCCGATTCCGAACGGACGCTTCGTGAACGTCATTGCGGCTTGGACGCCGCCCACTGCCGCTGCTGCGGACGAGGATTTCGAGGGCGCAGGCGAGTCGTTCGAAGTCATGTTCACGCCCGTCCCCGGCGCAGAACGCGCGATGGCCATCATCCACACGCAAGGCTTCTCGCGACAGGATGCGATTCACGAGACGGCACTCGATCAGGGTCTCGTCAAGAAATACGGCGGCTATGTCGCCGCGGGCGCGCTGCCGGAATCGGTGACGTGGCGCTTTCAGAGCGATGGCAGCGTGCAAGTCGGCGATGCATGCGGGCGGCGCGGCACGTTCGGCGGTCTCGGCGGGCTCAGCGTTACGAACCCGCGCGAGAATCTGGCGTTGCGCCGCACGCCGCAAGAGTTGCAATCGCAAGTGGAGCGCTGCGGCGATGCGACTGTGACGGCGGATCATTTCACGCCAAACGGCGGGGCCCTGCCCGCGGACCGGCTCGTGACTCGCTTCACCGTAACGGCGTTCAGCTCCGCCCTCGGCTTCGAGGGCGCCCGCAAGGCCGCTCAGCTCGTACAGGCCGCGGGACCCGCGTCCGAGGCCCGGTCAAAGGGCGGCAAGACGCCCGACCTCTGACGCCATGTCGTCGACCGTTCCCGCGGAAATCCGCACCGTCGTGGTGGTCGAGCCCGACGTGCTCGCCCGCATGGTGATCGCGGAATATCTGCGAGATTGCGGCTACAAGGTGATCGAGGCCGTGGGATCGACCGAAGTATGGGCCGTACTGGACGGCGGCCACGCCGTCGACGTGCTGCTCATCGAGGTGAGCCTACCGGGCGATGAGAACGGCTTCGAGCTCGCCCATCGCATCCGACAGACACGCCGCGAAGTCGATGTTATTTTGACGTCCGGAGTCGCCGGCACCGTTCAGCAGTCCCACGAGCTATGCGAGGAAGGGCCCATTAAAAAGCCCTACGAGGCCAAGGAGGTGGAGGCGCGCATCAAGATATTGCTGGAACGCCGGCGCGCCGCTAAAAAAACTTGAGGAGCATTGGGAATGGCCCCTGTCTCGGCGACGCAAGAAACCGACGAGCGTCGCTCCGTCGTTCTGCTGGTAGAAGACGAGCTCTTGCTGCGCTGGCCCACGGGCGAGTACTTGCGTGACGCGGGATACCGCGTGATCGAGACGGCAAGCGCGAGCGAGGCGATCGCCGTGCTGGCGAGCGGCACGCGGGTCGACCTCGTGTTCTCGGACGTGAATCTCGCCGAGGCGATGAACGGTCATGCGCTTGCGAGCTGGCTCGCGAACAACCATCCGCGGATCCCGATGCTGCTGACCTCGGCGGATCGTCACGAGCTGCACCGGATCATAGTGGGCGCGACGCGCGCCACGCTCTCGAAACCTTACGACCTCTCCGCCGTGGCTGAGCGGATACGGGAGATGTTGTCGCGCTAAGCAGGCACGCCGGCGCGCTATGGCGCGCGCAGCACCACGGGCGAGCTCTGCCGCTCATGGCGGCGCACCAGGCTTTCGAGGCGCCGCAAATCCTCGCAGCGGCTGGCCACCCCTTCACGCGGTGCCGCGAGGCGCAAGTCGCGCAACACCTCGAGCGAACGCAGCAGTACCGGCAGCGGTGGGCCGCTCGCGGTGATGCCCTGCAGGCCCTGCTCATCCAACGCGTTGGCGGGTGCCGCGATGAAACGCTGCACGAGTCCGTCGTGATGCTGAGCCGCATATCGTCCAAACAGGGTGCACACTTCGAGAAAGGCGGCGGCATTTTGCTGAAACCAGTCGGCGCCCGCGTACTCGCCCGCGAGGCCGAGCAACTCGTCGAGCAAGCTAGTGCGGGTCATGCACTCGCGCAGACGCTGCTGGTCGGCGGGAATCATGAAGAGCATCTTGTCGACCAGAAGCTGCGCATAGTAGGGGTCATTTGCCCGGCACACCCCGAGCAGCAGGTCGATTTCGTTGATGCCGGAGAAATCCCCCGCGTTCGCGCCTCGGTATTCCTGGCGCCCCACGCGATAGGGCTTGTAGTAAGGCCGCACGGAATAGAAGAACCGGTCGACGTCGAGCCCGCGAATCAGCCGATCGTTGATCCGGATGACTTCGAGCAGCGCCGCCTTCGCGTCCTCGAACAAGACGTCCGCCACCGGGCTCGAGACACCCAGCTGCACGATTCGGCTGAGCGCGTCCGCGGCCCGCTGCAAACACAGTATGCCGCGCGTGTTCTCATCGATGAACAGGAACTCGTCCGTGAGCGACGTGAAGCTCTTGCGGATGCCGGCGCGCGCCCGATTGTGAGTGGACAGGTGTGCCGTGGAGAATCGCGGCGCCATGCCGAGCGAGGCGCCGATGTGCAACGCGAGCGAGGACGCCTCGATGAAGGGCGAGCGTTCCTCGCGGACGGGATTGGTGAGCTCGTGGCGTCGTAGCGCGGCGAGATACATGCCGACGCTGCCGAGCACGCCGAACGCGCTGTCGAATCCGTCTCCGGTATTGCCCTCGGCGAGGAGTTGCGCGACATAGACGCGGCCTTCCTCACACAGCACCGCCTTGATCGGATCACCGCAGCCGATGACGGCGGCGCGATCGGCTTGCGCGAAATAGAGCTCTTCGAGCTCGGTGTTCATTTCGACGAAGGACGTACGTATCCATTCCTCGAAGGCTTCGGCTCGGGTGGTCATTCCCGCGAGTATACGAGCGGGTCGCGATTCGTGGGTAGCCGCGCCGCTCAGTCGATTGCGATCGCAACGGGGCCGGTGCCCGCGGTAACGGATATGGGCGCTCCCGGAGTCAGAGCCCCGCCGTTGACCGTATACATGAAGACATTGTTGGTGCCCTGGCACACCACGTAGGCGAACTGGCCCGAGGGATCGATGCTCAGGCTGACCGGCGAGCCTCCTGTCTGGGTCATCCCGGAAAAAGTCAGCGCACCGGTGCCGGCGATCGCAAATGTTCCCACATTGTCCGCTTGCGTGACGTCGGTGACGAGCAGGGATCCGCCCGCGATCGCCAACGACGTCGGCGATGATTGCGTCGCGAGCGGCATTCCGAGGGCCGTCAATGCGCCGGTGGACGAGTCGATCGAATACGCGGAAATCGTCGCGCCTGTCGCGTTCGCCACGTAAGCGAATGCGCCCGCCGGGTCGATGGCCAGGGAGATCGGACCGTTACCGGCGCGGAACGGAGAACCCGCGACGTCGCTGAGTGCGCCGGTGGCAGCGTCTAACTGCAGCACCGATACACTGGCGCTGCCATAGTTGGCGACGTAGAGAAACTGGCCGCCCGGATCGGTTTTGAGCGAGGTCGGCGCGACGCCGACGGGGAAAGGCGAGCCGGAGAGCTCGGTGAGTGCGCCGCTCGATGCGTTGATGGCATAGGCAGAAATGTCGTTCGACGAATAATTGGAGACATACAAATAGTTGCCGCTCGGATCCACGACGATGCCGTAGGGAGCGACGCCGGTAAGCACCGTCCCTAGGGGACTCAGCACGCCGGTGCCCGTATTGACGGAGAAGATGCTCAGATCGTTCGAAGCGCTGTTCGCGACATACAGGAAGTTCCCGCCCGGACCCACCGACACCGCGTCGGGCTGGCTGCCGGTCGAGACGAAGGGCGAGCCGGCAATCGGTGTGAGAGCGCCTGCCGAATTGATGGTATAGCCCGATATGTTGTTCGACAGCTTGTTCGCCACATAAGCAAACCGCGTGCCCTGGCCGCAACTCACGAGCACATTCGTGACGTCGGATCCGGCCAACGTTCCGGAGCCGTTGCTCAGCGTGCAAATCTGCGCCGGATTGTCCGGCTGCGACGCGATGGTGACGGAATAAGCACTGCCGTTTGCGGCGCGTGGGGCGAACGCGAAGCCGCCATTCGAGGAAATCGTGAGAGCGCTGCTCACATTGGTTCCCGCCACATACCGCAGCACCAAGCCCGAGCCCGTGAGGCCGGATACCGTGCCGCCGACGGTGTAGGTCGAGGCGGATAGGTACAAATCGGAGTCGCAGGCCGTGAACAGGCAACTGGCTGCAACGCAAATCAGTGCGGCTGTTTTCAGGGGGGGCTCCATCGCGGCGAATCAGATGCGTTTAGGTCCCTTTCGCGGATATCGCGTCGGCGCAATCGGCACGAATTATACACTCCGAACGCAGCGCATCTAAAGCGGCGTCGAGGCGCGTTACGCCTGCAGGGATTAAGTTAAAGCTTACGTCGCGCGGCGACATCGTCGGCGGTTACGCCGGCGTGTTTGCCGCCGAAATGTGCCACGACGTAATTGGCGAGAGCCGCCACTTCTGCATTCGAATACGCATCGGCGAATGCAGGCATGTACACGTCGCTGTCGCCGACGCGCATCTTCGCGCCTTGGAGGATCACTTCGGTGACGTTCTTGGCGCTCGGATCATTGACCGTACGCGCGCCCTGCAGGGAGGCGTAGGGTGTCTGGCGTCCCGAACCGTTCCACTGGTGGCATCCGGCGCAGGCGCCTGCAAAGAGCGCGAGCCCTTGGGACTCGCTGACCAGCTCGTCCGGGCTGGGCAGCGTGGCGTTCGATGCGACGACCGCGGGCGGCTGCGCATCGACGCTGATGGGATGTTTGCCCTCGTGAGCCGGTACGGTGCGCAGATAAGTCACCAGCGCAGTCGCGTCGGTGGGATTCAAGAATTGCAGGCTGTGCGCCACCGCCTCGAGCATCGGGCCGCCGGCCGAGGCATGCGAGGGTGCGTGACCGCTCGCGAGATAGGCAAGGATTTGGTCGTCGCTCCAAGAGCCGATTCCGTGTTGCGGGTCGGAGGTGATGTTATAGGCGCGCCAGCCTTGCACCTCCTCGCCCGCGAGCTCGCGACCGTGCTCCAGTCCGAATCCGAGGTTGCGCGGCGTGTGGCACTCCCCGCAGTGCCCGAGCGCGATGGCGAGATAAGCGCCGCTGTTCCATTGCGCTGACTTGGTGGGGTCGGGCGTAAAGCGGCCGCTCTTGTGGAAAGCCGCCTTCCAGAACAACATGCCGAATCGCTGATTGAACGGAAATCCGAGCTCGTTCGGGCGATTGGGTTGGGCGACGGGCGGCAGTGTCCAGAGATACGCCTTGATCGCCAGCACATCGTCGCGGCTCAGTTGCGTGTACGAAGTGTAGGGGAAGGCGGGATAAAGGTGCTTGCCGTCCCGGCGTATGCCTTCGCGCACCGCGCGCACGAACTCATCGTCGGTGTAGGCGCCGATGCCGTAAGTTGGATCGGCCGTGATGTTGGACGAATAGATCGTGCCGAACGGCAGCTTGAACGCCACACCGCCCGCGAACGGCTTTCCCGTTTCGCCCACCGTATGACACGCGACGCAATCGGCCGCCTTGATCAAATACTCGCCGCGCGCCACGGCCGCGGCGCTTGCCGGTGCGCCGGCAATGGCGGGCGCGACGCCCGGGGAGCGATCGGTACGGCTGAGAAGAGCGAGCGCGACAGCTCCGAAAATGACGAGTATGACGATGACGATGAGCAATCGCTTCATGCCGGCCTCTTAGCGAGAAGTTTGGGGTCGATGGGCAGCTCACGCAGACGCACGCCGGTCGCCGCGAATATGGCGTTGCCGAGGGCGGGTGCCGCGATGGCGGTGCCGACTTCGCCGAGTCCGCCGGGCGGCTCATTGTTCTCGATGCGATAGACCTCGACGAGCGGCGCCTCGTTGATCCGCAAAATGCGGTAGTCGTGAAAGTTGCTTTGCTCGATGGCGCCGTTCTTGAGCGTGATGCCGCTGTAGAGCGCGGCGCTCAGACCGAATATCAGACCGCCTTGAACTTGCGCTTCGACGGAGCTCGGATTGACCGCGATACCGCAATCGAGCGCAGCGACCGCGCGCCGCACCCGCACGGCGCCTTGCGGGCTCACCTGCGCTTCCACGATGACACAGATGCGGCTGCCGAAGGGCGAACCCATCGCAATGCCGCGTCCGACGCGCGCCGGCAAAGCTCCGGAGCCCCAGCCGATTTTCGTGGCGGCCAGATTGAGGAGCGCCAGCGAGCGCGGGTTGTTGCCGAGCAGGGCGCGCCGATACTCGAGGGGATCCGTCGCCGCAGCCTGCGCGAGCTCGTCCATGAAGCTCTCGATCACGAACAGGTTATGCGTAGGACCGACGCCGCGCCACCATCCGATGTCCAGACCCGTGGGCATGTCGAATCGCGCCCAATCGACGTGCATGCTCGCGATGTCATAGGGCGTCTCGGCCGCGCATTCGATGAGATCGTCGTCCATGCCGTCCTTGCCCATGGCCGGCGGGGCCCAGCGGGCGAGCACGCTCGCGCCGGTGATGTGATCCTCGTACCACTGAGGTCGTCCGTCGCCGCCGAGCACGGCCGAGATGCGGTCGTAATACATCGGGCGCGGAATGTCGTGCCGAATGTCCTGCTCGCGCGTCCAGATGACCTTGAGCGGATAGCTCACCTGCTTGGCGAACGCGACGGCCTGCTCGACCGAGTCGGCCTCCAGGCGCCGGCCGAAACCGCCGCCGATGTAATGATTGTTGACCACGATCTGGCTTTCGGAGAGTCCGGTGACCTTGACGGCGGCGGCCACGCAGCGCGTCGGGACCTGCGTACCCACCCAGATCTCACATTTGTCGCCGGTCACGTGCACTGTCGTGTTGAGCGGCTCCATGGGTGCGTGCGCGAGCAGCGGCAGCTTATACAAGGCCTCGATCGTTCGCCCCGCAGCCGGCTTCTCGCCGCGCTTGCGGCCAATGATGATCGGGGCGTTGCGCGAGGCTTGCGCCAGGCCCTCGAAGAGATGTGCGGTCGTGAGGTTGGCGTTCGCTCCCGGATCCCACTCGATGTCGAGCGCGTCCAGACCTCGCTTCGCCGCCCAGAAATTCTCTCCGACGACCGCGACCGCGTCGTCGAGCTTGAGCACGCCGACGAAGCCGGGAACTTGGCGTGCACGCTCGTCTTGCACGGACTTCAGCTTGCCGCCGAAGGTGGGGCAGCCGCGCACGGTCGCGATTTTCATACCCGGCACGCGCGCATCGATGCCGAATTGCGTGGCGCCGATGACCTTGTCCGCCGAATCGACGCGCCGCAGGGGCTTGCCGATCAAACTGAAAGCCGCGGGCTCCTTGAGCGTGACCTTGGCCGGGACCGGCACTGCCGATGCCGCCGCCGCGAGCGCGCCGTAAGCGAGTTTCCGCCCGGACTTGTCATGCGATACCACGCCCCGGCGCACCGCGCACTCGGCGGGAGCCACGTGCCAGCGGTTCGCGGCGGCCGTGACCAGCATGGTGCGCGCGATCGCGGCCGCTTCGCGCAGAACGCCCCACTGGGCTTGGGTACTCGTCGAGCCGCCCGTGGCCTGCTGGCCGAGCGCCTCGACGCCGTAGAGCGCATCGCTCGGCGGTGCATGCTCGATCTTGATTTGATCCATGCCGATATCGAGCTCTTCAGCCAACAAGATGCAGGCGCCCGTATAGATCCCCTGGCCCATCTCGACTTGCGGCATGACCAGGCGCACCGGTCCCTCGGCGTCGATCCGGATGAAGGCGTTCGGGGCGAAGGTGGGGTGACCGTCGGCGAGCGCCATCGCGCGGTCGCCGGGCTGCGGCTGCGCGCTCATGAAAGCCTGGGCCTTGCCGGCTCCGAGCCAAACGAACGCGACCGAGAATCCACCGAGCTTCAGCGCCTTGCGTCGCCCGAGATCGACCGCTGCGGAGCTCATGCGGTGCCCGCGGCGATCGTCTGCGGCCCTTGCGGCGAGCCGGTCGCGGCTTGTTTGATGGCGGCGCGGATGCGCACATAGGTTCCGCAGCGGCAGATGTTCCCCGCCATGGCCGCATCGATATCCTGGTCGGTGGGACGCGGCGCGCGGACGAGGAGGGCGGCGGCGGACATGATCTGCCCCGACTGGCAATAGCCGCACTGGACGACGTCCAAGTCGAGCCACGCTTGCTGGATGGCCTTGCCGGCGGGCGTACTACCGATGCCCTCGATGGTGACGATCGGCCGGTCCCCGACGTTGCTCACGGGCAGCACGCAGGATCGCACGGCATCGCCCGCGAGTTGCACGGTGCATGCCCCGCACTGCGCGATGCCGCAGCCGAACTTGGTTCCCATCAATCCAATGATGTCCCGCAGCACCCACAGCAACGGCATGTCGGCAGGTGCGTCGACGGAATGTTGCTCACCGTTTATGGTCAGTTGATACATCTTTTCTCTCACGCGATGCGACCGGGTAGTCTGGATTTTGCGCCAACCTCGCGGAAAAGCGAAGGGCGCTCCTGCTCATGCCGTCCGCGTGGCATGATGTGCGCTCATGAAGGCCACACCGGACCCTCTCTCGGCCGCCGCGGTGGAGCGCGCGCCGCAAGAATCTACAAGCCGCGCCGCGCATGTCGATGCCGCTGGCCTGCGGTGGTTTGTGTTCGCGCTCTTCTTCATTTTCGGCGGCATCACCAGCTTGAACGATGTCGTCATCCCGAAGCTGAAGGGGTTGTTCACGCTCACGAACGGCCAAGTCATGCTCGTGCAGACGGCCTTTTTCGCGGCCTATTTCCTGTTCTCCCTGCCCGCGGCGGTGATGGTGAGACGCGCGGGCTACATGCGCGGGGCGGCGATCGGCCTGTTGCTCATGGCCGCGGGTTGCCTGTTGTTCATCCCCGCATCGGCGGCCGGTATTTTCGCGGCATTTCTCGCCGCGTTGTTCATTCTTGCTGCGGGCATCACGGTTATACAAGTGGTCGCGAACCCGCTCATTTCGTTCCTCGGACCGCCCGCGACGGCGCACAGCCGGCTCACGTTTGCGCAGGCGTTCAACTCCCTCGGTACGACGATTTTTCCCTATGTGGGATCCGTTCTCATCCTGGGCTCGATTTCGACCGTCGATCCTGCGCGGCTTTCCGCCGCAGCCGCCGCCGTATTCAGGGCCCAGGAAAGCCATCTCATCGTGCGGGTTTACATCGGGCTCGCTGCCGCGATTCTGGTGGTCGCGGCGGTGGTCTGGGCGCGTCGCCGAAGCCTCGAGGAGATTCCCGACGATGACCCCTCGGCGCTCGGTCATCCGGGAGCGTTGCTCCGCCGGCCGCGCTTTGCCTTCGGTGTGCTTTGCATCTTTCTCTACGTCGGCGCCGAGGTGTCGATCGGCTCGCTCATCGTCTTCTACCTCGAGCAGCAGAGCGTGCTCGGATTGAGCGCCGTCGATGCCGGCAAGCACGTCCCTTTCTATTGGGGAGGCGCCATGATCGGGCGATTCGTCGGTTCCTATCTGTTGCGCGTCATCTCTCCGGGCAAGGTGCTTGCGTTCAATGCGGGTGTGGTGCTCGTGCTGCTGTTCATCTCTTCCCACTCGACGGGATCTGTCGCGGCGTGGTCCTTGTTGGCGGTGGGGCTGTTCAATTCCATCATGTTCCCCACCATTTTCTCGCTGGCGAGCGAGGGATTGGGGCCGCGTGCCAAGCAAGGCTCGGGTCTTCTCAGCATGGCCATCGTGGGGGGCGCGGTCGTGCCGTTCATAGCGGGGCACCTCGCCGACTGGCGGGGACTGGAATTCGCGCTGCTCGCGCCGGCGGTGTGCTATGCGGGAATCCTTGCTTTCGGCGTCTATGCACGCCGCCCCGCGGTGGATGCACTGCGCTGAAAACGGGACACTGAGCGTCCTCATTCCGGGCATCGCAATCCGCTGCATGCGAAAAATAACTTTCGCTATAGCAAGATGTAATTTGTAAGATCGAGGCCGCACCCCAAGTCGGGGTAGCAAATCAAACGAGGGGGTCGGAGTGTCCGAAAAGATTCGTTGGACTCTTGCGGCTACAGTCGCATCTGCAGTCTTGCTGGCCGGCTGTGAACGATCGGGCGGTGCTGCGGCACCGCCGCCGCCGCCGCAAGTGAGCGTGGCTGCGGTCGTCGAGAAGCGCGTCAAGGAATGGGACGAGTTCACCGGCCGCTTTCAGGCTCCGGAAACTGTGGAAATACGACCGCGCGTCTCGGGATACATCGACAAGGTCGCCTTCAAGGAGGGCGGGCTCGTCAAACAGGGGGATCTGCTGTTCGTGATCGATCCACGGCCCTATCAAGCCGAATACGATCGAGCGGCGGCCGATCTCAAGCGCTACAAGACAGCGCTCGAGCTCGCGCGCATCGAATCGACGCGCGTGCAGCGGTTGCGCGAAAGCGGCGCGGTCTCGCAGGAAGAGCTCGATGAGCGGACCAGCACCGTGGCGCAGGCCGAGGCCAATGTGGCGGGCGCGCAGGCGGCGGTCGAATCGGCCGGCCTCAATCTGGGCTGGACGCGCGTCACCAGCCCCATTACCGGCCGGGTGAGCCGCGCGGAGGTCACGCGGGGAAATCTCGTGACCGGTGGCAACAACGGTGGGACGTTGCTCTCGTCGGTGGTGTCGATGGATCCGATATATCTCTATTTCGACGGCGACGAGCAGGCGTATCTGCGCTACGGGCTGAAGGCGCGCGCGGGCGAGCGCAAGAGCTCGCGCGATGCGCCGAATCCGGTCAACGTCGGCCTCGCCAACGAGGCGGGCTTCCCGCACTCGGGAACCATGGACTTCGTCGATAACCAACTCAATCCGCAAACCGGCACCATCCGGGCGCGCGCCATCCTCGACAACAAGGACGGTCTGTTCACGCCCGGACTTTTCGCCCGCGTGCAGCTTGTGGGCGCGGACGAGCACGACGCGATCTTGATCGATGATCGTGCGGTCAACACCGATCAAAGCCAGAAATATGTGCTCTTGCTCGGACCCGACAATAAAGTCGAGTATCGCAAGGTCACGCTCGGACGAGTGGTCGACGGCCTGCGCATCGTGCGCGAGGGCTTAAAGGCGGGCGATGTCATCGTGGTGAACGGCGCGCAGCGCGTGCATCCCGGCGTCACCGTCGCGCCGCAGCGGGTGACCATGGGCGGCGACCTGCCGGCCCAGGGCGTGTCGTAGCGCTATGAACATCTCCTCGTTCTTCATCGAGCGTCCGATCTTCGCCTCCGTGCTCGCGATAATCATCACGGTCGCGGGGCTGTTGTCGATACCGTCGCTTCCCATCAGCGAGTATCCCGAGATCGTACCGCCGACTGTCGTCGTGAGCGGCCAATATCCGGGCGCCTCGCCGAAGACCATCGCGGAAACCGTGATCACGCCGCTCGAGCAGCAGATCAACGGCGTCGAGAACGCGATTTACACGAACTCCACCGCGACTCCAGACGGCAGCTTCTCGATCACGGTCACTTTCCGTCTGGGCACGAATCTCGACATCGCGCAGGTGCAGACCCAAAACCGCGTCTCGCAGGCCGAGCCGCGCCTGCCGGACGTCGTGCGCCAGGTCGGCCTGGTGACACAAAAGCGCTCACCCGATCTCACCATGGTGGTGTTCTTGCGCTCCGTCAGCGGTCGCTATGATTCGCTGTATTTGCGCAACTACGCCGTCATCCAGATCAGAGACGTGCTGGCGCGCCTGCAAGGGGCGGGTGACGTCGAAGTGTTCGGCTCGGGCGACTACGCCATGCGGCTTTGGCTCGATCCAGGCAAGCTTGCGGCGCGCAGCATCGATGTGGACGAAGTGCTGGCTGCCGTGCGCGAGCAGAACGTGCAGGTCGCGGCCGGCCAGATCGGCGGTCAGCCGGCGGTGCCGGGGACACAGTTCCAATACATCGTCAATGCACAGGGCCGGCTGCAGACCGAGCAGGAGTTCGAGAACATCGTCATCAAGAACGGTGCGAACGGCGAAACGACGTATCTGCGTGACATCGCCCGGCTCGAGCTGGGTCCTGAAACCTACGCCCTGCGCAGCATGCTGGATGGCAAACCGGCGGTGGCGATCCCGGTGTTCCAGCTGCCGGGCGCGAACGCACTCGACCTGTCGACCGCGGTGCGCGCCAGCATGAAGGAGCTTGCCAAGAGCTTTCCCCAGGGCGTCAGTTACGAGATCGACTACGACCCGACGGTATTCGTGCGCAGCTCCATCCACGCGGTCGTGCACACCTTGATCGAGGCGGTGGCGCTGGTGGTGCTGGTGGTGGTCGTGTTTTTGCAGACCTGGCGGGCGAGCGTCATCCCCTTGGTCGCCGTGCCCGTGGCGATCATCGGCACCATGGCGGTGCTCTTGGTCGCGGGCTTTTCCATTAATTCGCTGACCTTGTTCGGTCTCGTGCTCGCGACCGGCATCGTCGTCGACGATGCCATCGTGGTGGTGGAGAACATCGAGCGCAAGATCGAGGATGGATTGAACCCGCGAGCAGCGGCGCACGCGGCAATGGCCGAGGTAACCCGCCCGATCATCTCCATCATGCTGGTGCTGTGCGCCGTGTTCATCCCGGTCGCCTTCGTGAGCGGGCTTATCGGACAGTTCTATCGGGCGTTCGGCATCACGATCGCTGCCAGCACGATCATCTCGACGTTCAATTCCCTGACGCTGTCGCCCGCGCTCGCGGCACTCCTCCTGAAACCCCGGAACGCGCCGCCCGATGCCTTTCAGAGAGCCATCAACAAAGTGCTCGGTTGGTTCTTCAGCCGGTTCAACCGCGTGTTCGAGCGCGCTTCGCAGCGCTACGGGCACGGCGTATCGCGTCTTGCCGCGCTGCGCGGCTTCGTGCTGGCGGCTTTCGCCGTGCTGCTCGTGTGCACGTGGGGCCTGTTTCATATCGTTCCGGGCGGCTTCATACCATCGCAGGACAAACAATATCTGGTGGGCATCGTGCAGCTGCCCGATGCGGCCTCGCTCGATCGAACCGAGGCCGTGGTGAAGCAGATCTCGGAAATCGCGGCGCACACACCCGGCGTCGATCACACCATCGGCTTCTCGGGGCTTTCCATCCAAGGCTTCGTAAACCTGAGCAACGCGGCCGTGTGCTTCTTTCCCTTGACGCCGTTCGAGGAGCGCACGACCAAGGATCTGTCCGCTCCCGCGATCGCCGCCGCGCTCAACAAAAAATTTGGCGCCATCCAGGACGCGATTATCTTCGCCGTGCCGCCGCCGCCCGTGCAGGGTCTCGGCAACACGGGCGGATTCAAGCTGTTCATTCAAGACCGTGGCGCACACGGTTACGATGAGCTCGCTCGGGTCACGAATGAGGTGATGAGCAAGGCGCGCGAGCAGCATGAGCTGAACCCCTACGCGACGTATACGACGTTTCAGAACAGCGTTCCGCAGCTGTACGCCGACGTCGACCGCGTCAAGGCGAAGCAGCAATCGGTGCCGCTGTCGAGCGTGTTCGACACGCTGAACACCTATTTGGGTTCAGTCTACGTGAACGACTTCAACCGCTTCGGGCGCACTTATCGCGTGTACGCGCAGGCCGAGCCGCAGTTTCGCGCTCAACCCGAGGACATCGCGAACCTGAAGATGCGCAACGCGCACGGCGACATGGTGCCCATGGGTGCGGTGGCCGACGTGCGCTTCGAGGCAGGACCCGATCGGGTTTCTCACTACAACGTCTATCTGGCGGCCGACATCAACAGTCAGGCCGCCCCCGGCATCTCCTCCGGTCAAGCCACCGCCGCGCTCGAGCGGGTACTCAAGGATACGCTGCCGAACGGCTTCGGGTACGAATGGACCGATCTCACTTATCAGCAAAAAACGGCCGGCGATACGGCGCTCATCGTGTTTCCGATCTGCGTCATGTTGGTGTTCCTGATTCTCTCGGCGCAGTACGAGAGCTGGGCGCTGCCGCTGGCGGTAATCCTCATCGTCCCCATGTGTTTGCTCTCCGCCATGGTGGGAGTGTGGCTCAAGGGATCGGATAACAACGTGCTCACCCAGATCGGCTTCATCGTTCTCGTGGGTCTCGCTTGCAATAACGCGATCTTGATCGTGGAGTTTGCGCGCGAGCGTGTCGAGTCCGGACTGACCCCGGTGGACGCGGCCATCGAGGCATGCCGCCTGCGGCTGCGGCCGATCCTCATGACCTCGTTTGCCTTCATCATGGGCGTGATTCCCCTGGTCGTTGCCGCAGGTGCCGGCAGCGAGATGCGCCAGGCCATCGGCATCGCGGTATTCGCCGGGATGCTGGGGGTCACCTCGTTCGGGCTATTCTTGACACCGGTATTCTTCGTGACCATAGAGCTGTTTCTCGCGCGTCATTGGCCCACCATTCCGGGCAGACATCTCGGCCACGCAGCGCTCGCAACCGAGGAGGCGCGCAATGCGTGAAGGACGACGGTTCACGGCCGCCTTTCTGGCCCTTGCCGGCGCGCTGCTGACCGGGTGCGCGGTGGGGCCCAACTATCATCGGCCGCAGGTTCCCGTGGATGGAGGCTTCGTGAACGCCTCTGAGCCGGGGCTTGCCGCGGGAGATCCCACCGAACGCTACTGGACCACCTTCGGTGATCCCATGCTGACGCAACTCGTGGAAGACTCGGTGATCCACAACACGGACTTGCAGGCGGCGACGGCGAACCTGCAGGCGGCCCGCGCGGCGCGGCGCCTCACGGGCTTCGATCAGTTTCCGACGGTCACCGCGAACACGAGCTATGCGAAGGTGCTCGAGTCGAGCCAGGAATTGCCGGGCTACACATTCAATCAGCGCGAGTTCGACACCGCTCAGGCCGGTTTCGACGGACTGTGGGAGCTCGATCTGTTCGGCCGCGTGCGCAGGAACGTCGAGGCGGCGCGCGCGGACGTCGGGGCCAGCGAGGCGAGCCTGCGCGATGCGCGTGTGGCCGTCATCGCCGAGGTCGCGCGCGACTACTTCATCCTGCGGGGTCTGCAGGATCAGCTCGCGCTCACGCGGCGCAACGCCGACGTTCAGGCGAGCACCCTGAAGCTCACGCGTGTGCGGCTCGAGGCGGGCAGGGGTAACGAGCTCGACACGTCGCGGGCCGAGGCGGAATATCAAACCACGCTGTCGACGATTCCCTCGCTCGAGGCGACGATCGCCACGACCATCTACCGCATCAGCGTGCTCACCGGGCGCCAACCGACGGCACTCTCTGGGCAGCTTTCGACAGCCGCACCGATGCCGCTGCTGCCGGCGTTCAGCTCCATCGGCACCCCGGAGCGATTGCTGCGCCGGCGTCCCGACGTACGCGTGGCGGAGCGGCAGCTCGCCGCCTCGACCGCGCGCGTCGGCGTGGCCATGGGTGATCTGTTTCCAAAAGTAACTCTGGTGGGAGAGGTTGGCTATTCGGCGGCGAGCTTCGGTCAATTCGGCGAGAGCGGCGCGCGCTATTTCCAGGCCGGTCCCAGCATTTCGTGGGCGGCCTTCGACATGGGGCGCGTGCTCGCGCGGATCGGTGAATCCCGCGCGCAAACCAACGCGGCAATTGCGCACTATCAGAGTGCCGTGCTGAACGCGCTCGAGGATGCCGAGGGCAGCATGATCACCTACGGCCGCTCTCAGGTCAGCCGCCAAGCGCTCCAGGTCGCGGCGGCCGCGAGCGACAAGGCTGCGGACCTTGCGGAGAAGCGCTTCGAAGGCGGCTTGATCGACTTCCTCGAAGTGCTCGACGCGCAGCGCACCGCATTGAGTGCGGAGTTGACCCTGTCGCAGAGCCGCACCGATACGGCGACCGCACTCATCGCCGTATACAAGTCTCTCGGGGCGGGT
>Ga0302324_100013284_pt1 | contig 16709 bp, 13 predicted proteins | sample Palsa_T0_1_FD_201949 | JGI IMG/M metagenome (GOLD analysis project Ga0302324, IMG submission 201949) | Peat permafrost microbial communities from Stordalen Mire near Abisko, Sweden - Palsa_T0_1 | ecosystem: Environmental > Terrestrial > Soil > Palsa > Peat permafrost | place: Sweden: Abisko...
CGATAGCTTTAAGAGCATTCGTGGCTTCTCCTCTTACGGCAAAGTCTTGATCGTTCAGGAGGCTGGCGATCTGCGGAACTGCCAGCTTCCCTTCAGGTCCGAATTGGCCAAGTGATGTCACCGCATGGACGCGCACATTCCAGTTCTTGTCGGTTAAATACCTGATCAAAATAGGGACCACTTTCTCCGGTTCCTCATGAATTTTGCCCAGGCTAATGATGACGCGCATCTTAACGGCGCCAAAGGAATCATTGGTGCATTTTATCAGGTCAGGCAACACCACCTTGGCCGGCGGACCAAGCTCACCAAATGTGAGAACGGCCATGACTCGCATCATGGGGTCGCTATCCTTTAGCATGGCGAGCAAGGCGGGAATAGCCGGCTTTGCCTCTGATCCCAAAGCCATGATGCCGGCAGCACCCCAGCCTCGGCGTGTATTTAATTCATTCAGGTAGTCAATGAGGGTAGGCAGGTTGAATCGCTCTTCCCATTCTATTGGAATAAAACCGATCACCCGCTGTCTGAGCGGGGAAGGCTTGGTATGCATTATTTCCAAGAAGAAAGGAATAGCGTTAGTCCCAATATTTCGAATCGCTGTTTGGGCTTCTTGTTCCAGCTTTCCACCCGGATGAGAACCCGAATACGAAAAATGGTTGGTGCCATATTGCTCCGCCCAAACGATCAACGATTTTCCTTCGTAAACCGGCTCAATCGGACGAAGTGCCAGCCACACGCCAGCGCTCGCGGCCGCGACAAGCACAACCGTGATAGCAAAACGGATTGGCGTCCTCATGACCACGTTATGAGGCAGTTCATTTGCATTAGCATTAAGACGATGATTCGGATTAGGAAGGAAAAAACTCCCGACAATCCGTTCCAGCGCATCGCCTTCTCTTCCTTTGGGAGGATGCCGCCCCGACGGGGTTTAATATCGAGGGCATCGTTTCCTACAAATATGTTGCCCCTAGCGGGGCTTGGGAAGTGTGCCTCGAACGGTAATTGTTCCCTTGGCCATCAGCGCAGCGCTTTCGGCGCGGCATCATTGTACCTTTGCACACCGATCTTGGTGAGTCCCCTCCGAGGTAGGGACGGCTCGCCGAGCCGTCCTCGGTCGCCTCGGCGAGGCGACCCTACCAAAGGCTGATTTGCGCCCACCTGTTATCATCTCAAAACGCGTAGCTGCGGCGGGCCAGGCTGCGACGCAAATGCCGGTAGGCGAAGATTGTCACCACGACCTGCGCGGCCAAAATGCAAAGCAAAAAAATAATGGTCAGATCGAAGCCGCTGACAAAATCCCTGCCAGAAATTGACATACTGAAAAGCATTTCTGAATGCATCCACCTTATTGGATTCATCCAAATTATTACCAATACTAGAGCCGGTCCGAATCCCGCGAGGACGGTCCAGGCCGACGCCGCAAAAAGCTTTCTCGCGCTCAAAGCGAAGGACGTTGCGATCATCGGCAAAGTCAGATAAATGGCGACAATTTCAATGTCCTTTACCAAAAACCAGCTGCTAATATAAGGATGATCCGAAAATCCGAAGCTAACGGGCGGCAGCATCGTGTGCACGGCGATGTCCGAGCCAATCACGACCAGCACAGAGGGCAGGAATTGTTTCCACAATCCCCAAACGCGCCCGAAGATAATCTGTTTGACAGAAAGTGGCGTGACCAGGATCAATTCCAGCGCGCCGCTGCGCTTTTCCTGGAGAAATCCGTTCACGCCCGCGTAGGTGTAAGCGGCGGCCATGATCAGGAGCAGCGCCGTCACCATCACGCCGATGTTGTAGGGTTGGTTGGCGTCGATCACGTAGCAATCCAGCAGGACGAAGAGCAGGCACAGTCCCCATTTGTTCAAGCGCGCCTGCCAGGAGTATTGTTGCAGCCAGGCGATGGGATTCTTTTCCTTGGTCTGGCGCATACGGCCCGCCATCCAGCCGGCAAAGAGCGGTGAGCAGTAGCGCTTGATCAAATTACGCTGGCGCGCTGAGGGGATTTTGTCCTGCCACGAGCGCTCCACGCGCCATCCGGCAAAACGGAAGGCCGATACCAGCACGACGAACCCTAGGATCAAATTCTCCGAAAGAATTTGCCACTTGGCTTTGCGCCAGACCGCGGGCATCGGCCCGGACATGCGGGTGGAAAACCCTCGCCTGGCAAAAAACTCCTGGGATTGGCCTATCAAAATAGCTTCCGGCGCAAATGAGTCCGGGATGGCGGCATTAACATTCCTTCCAACGGACTTTCTGGCCATACTCCGAACTCTTAAAATTTCATATTGACGCAGTTCTTGCGCGAAAAGGCCCACGAGCAGGAACGCTACCACAAAGCAGACGGCGCGTTTCTCCGTAAGGGTCGAAGCCAGGACGCCCGCCGCCAGGCACAACATCCCGGCGCACACTTCCACGCTCAAAAAACCCGCCACATCGGCCCAGGTGATGCCGCCGTAAATAAAAGGAATCGTCAGGAATGGCAAAACCGCCAGCCACAGCGTCACCGCGCGCATCATCTGCGCCAGAATTTTGCCGAGCACAATGGCCGAAGCCGTCAGCGGTGTCATGAATAACAAACCCAGCGTGCCGTCGCGGCGTTCGCGGGCAATGCAATCGGAAGTGAGCGCGGGCACGATCGCGCAGATGAGAAAAAGCACCAGCCGGTGGATATTGGTAAAGAGCTGGTTGCCGATAAACGAGTCTGGTTCCCGTGCCAGACCCACCACCCAAAATATGACGACGCCAACGCTCGCGCCCAAGACGCGCAGCCAATAATTGAGCGGACGCCGCGCGGTTTCGCGCATTTCGCGTTGCACCACCGGCCAGACTCCGCCGTCGAAAATCATAACTCCAGGATTTTCTCGCGCAGAGACGCAGAGGACTGCGTTATTCCAAGAAAGCGATTCATTTTTTGAGAGAAAATTTCAGCCACGAAGGACACGAAAGGCACGAAGAAAACCGATTCAATTCATTCGCCTTTCAAACCTTCGTGTGCTTCGTGCTCTTCGTGATGAAAAATTAGTTTGCGCCTCGACGTAGTGCGCCTCTGCGCGGATCTTTTCCCTGGCCTTCATTTTCCGTCCGCGAGAAAGCTCTGCACGGCTTCGAGATAATGCGGGGCTGATCCACAAAAGTCGCGTGGCCGCTTTGCGGGATCACCACCAGTTTCGAGTCCGGTATGAGCGCATGCATCTCCTTGGCCAGACTTGGATCACATTCGTCGTGATCGCCCACCGTAATGAGCGTCGGCACTTTGATGGACGGCAATCGGTCGGTGTACTCAACCGAGGCTAAATTGCCGTCAATAACAAATTCGCCGTGCGAGCCCCACATTTCGCGGTAAACGTCCCAGGCCATAACCCCGGAGCCGACGGGGTCGTAATTGGCATCCGGCCGCGTTTGAAAAATGTAAGGAAAATAACCCTCCCCCCAGGCCGCAATCATATAATCGGCGGGATAACGGTTCTTCTCGAAATCCTTGCCGTGCCCGAAGAGGCCCGCCGCCTCCAGTTTGTCGATGCGTTTGCGCAAGGCCGGGGACATCCTGGCTTTGATGGCCCGAAGGACTTCGTTCATGGCGCGAGTGCTGTGGAAAGTGCTGCACAAAACCAAATGGTCGAGATTCGTTTGATACTTGAGGGCGTAAGCTTGCGCCAGAACGCCTCCGCAGGAGTGGCCGAGCAGATTGATCTTACCAAGCTGGAGAGACTGTCGAACGGCTTCCGCGTCCTCGACCATGTTCTCGACGGTGTAGTCGGCGGGGTTTTCCAATTTCGGAGACTTCCCGCCGCCGCGTTCGTCAATAAAGACTAATCGATTGCTGCGGGCCAGAGGGGCCAGATAAGGAAGGAGATAGTCGTGGGACGCTCCGGGGCCGCCGTGCAGGATGAGCAACGGCGGACCCGCGCCAAAGGATTTGTAATAGATAAGAACACCGTGCGCATCGACGAAGCCTTCCTCGATTTTAAAAACCGGAGCTTCGTCGGCCGCGTGCACCAGTCCAATCAACGAAACGAAAAAGGTCACCGCACATACCGTTAGCGCGGCGATGTTCCTATAGAGGATTCTCTCGCGCAGCGACGCAGAGACAGAGCGGGGACGGATGCGTAATCGCAGTTTTATTCCACTAGAATGATTCATTTTTCATAAAAAGGCCAACCACGAAGGACACGAAAGCCACGAAGAAAACCGATCCAATTAATTCGCGCTTTCAACCTTCGTGTGCTTCGTGCTCTTCGTGGTGAAAAATTAGTTTGTCTTACCAATCCGCGCCTCTGCGCGAGCCCGTTCCTTCTTCTCCGCAGCCTTACTGGGTGTCGCCCTTGGTCACGCGCAGGAACACTTCTTCCAGCCCCAATTCATCCTCCCACAGCCCCGTAAATTTCACCCCGCCGCGCACCAATGTCTCCGGCAAAAACGCCGGGTCCACCTCATGGTTGACAAAGGTCACTTTGACCTGGCCATCCACCGCCACTGCCTCCGACACCTCCGGACGTGCTTTGAGCAAATCCACTGCCGCCGCCGATTCGCCTTTGACCACCACCCAATAGATTAGACCGGCCGACATCTGATCCCTCACGCCTTGCACGGGGCCGCTGTAAATTAATTTTCCTTTTTCAATGATGGCCACGCGGTTGCACAGCGTCTGCAACTCGCTCAGAATGTGCGAAGAAATAATGATCGTTTTGCCCATGCGCTGCAGCTCCTGCAAAATGGCCATCATCTCGATGCGCGCGCGCGGGTCTAATCCGCTGGCCGGTTCGTCCAGCAGCAAAACTTTGGGATCGTGAATGAGCACGCGCGCCAGTCCCAACCGCTGCTGCATGCCACGGCTGAGGGCGCCGATAATCGCGCCGCGCTTTTCGGACAAACCGACCAATTCCAAAACATCGTTGACTGTTTTTTCCCGTTGGGCGGTGGGAATTTTGTAACAAGCTCCGAAGAAATCGAGGTACTCCGTGACCTCCATATCTTTATAGACGCCGAAAAAATCCGGCATGTAACCGATCACGTGCCGGACCGCGTCGGCCTCGCGGATGACATCGTGCCCCAGGACGCGCGCCGTGCCGACGCTCGGGGCGAGAAACGTGGCGAGGATGCGCAAGGTGGTGGTTTTGCCCGCGCCGTTGGAGCCGATGAAGCCGAAGAGATCGCCGGCGTTGATGACGAGGTTGAGGTCGTTGAGCGCGGTCATCGAACCGTAAGTGCGGGTGAGATGAATCGTTTCAACGGCTGGAAGAGGGGGTGCGTCCATACCTTTTAGTTAATTCAAAGTTCCAAGTTTAAAGTTCAAAGTTTTGGGGAGCGCGGGCAGCCCGCAAAGCGGGCAGTTCTTGTGTTGTTCTGGGTTCCCGCCCGCAGTGTTCAGCGTCTCGCTGAACACATCGTGATCGTAACAAAGCTGAGAAGTTCGAAAACAGAGAAGGTTTAGAATTTGGAATTTCTGATCTTTGAAAAAGTTCTCCAGCCTGTTTGCATTCTTGACGATTGACTCGGCGAGACGCCGAGGCGAGCGACCGGGACGGTCGCGCTCCCCTGCAAAAAGACAAAATTTGATTTGCGCTCTGTCCATTATATTTTCACCGGCACAACCAACCGGTACAAAGTGTCGCGATGGGTGCGCTTGGCGGTGAATTGGTTCAGAGACGTCGGCGAATGCCCGGCATCCCAAGCCAGTAAAATTGCGTAATTCCTTTCCGCGAACCGGCTGAGGTCCAAGGTGGCCGGACCGGTGAAATTATTCCAGGTTTCCTGTCCGCCCGTGTTGACAAAACTCAAAAAGGACGCCGCCGTCGCGCCCTGTTGCACGTCCGTGATGGGATTGGAATTATTGCCGAAACTGCTATGGAGCTCCTGCACCGCATTGCGGAAACGGTCGCCGTATTGCTGCGCCAGCACGTTGACCGGCTGCCCTTCGCCCGATTTTTCAGAGTAGGTTTTGCTCTGCCCCGCGGCCAGCGCGCCCAATTGATAAATGCGCCCACCCAAAACCACTTGCAGGCCCGGCAAATCGCGGTCCAAACCATTATTGACAGTGATTTCCCATCCGCCGCTGGTGGCCTGGACTTTCATATCGACCGGCAGCGCCGCGGGCTGGATCCAATCACTGACGAAAAGCTCGCTTGTCCAAACCGGCACGGAAGCGTCGGCCACAAAATTATTGCCCTTTTGCTCGACCATCGCGTGGGTGCCTTCCTGGTTGCCGCCGAAATTGCCCAGATACTCGCCGCGCAGGGAGGCGAATTTTTCCTTGCCGGCCAATTCGTAATGGGCGTTGTTGGGCGAATAAATGGAAACGTAAGTCTGCCCGCGCAGCACGGCCCGGTCATTGTCCGGCAAAACATCGACCATATTCAACTCGTTCCATTCCAGTTCGCCGGCGCGCAAATGAAAGCCGATGAAATAAATCAACGCCGAAAAGAACACGACATAGCATGGGAAAGTGATCCAGGTTAGCATCTGCCGGTTGATCTTTTTGAGCCAGTATTGGTCCAGCGGCCCGATGACCACGAGGTAGGCCACCAGCAGCGCCAGCAGCCAGCCCAACGGCAATTTGCGCACTTGTTTGGTCTCGATCATGGCGCGAAAAATCCCATCGCTGCTGAGCCGATTGGCCATGACATTGGCGTTGGGATTGAGAAACGTGCTCCCCGGGATATTGCACAACCCGCTCCAAAACCAATTCCTATTTTTCCACGATACGAACGGCTCCCGCTCGGGGTTAAAGGTCAACACCGTGATTCTTCCACGGCCCCGCAAGCCGTCCACGGCCAGCGGCGTAGCGTCGTCGCCGATCAACACCGTGCCGTCGCGCAAAGTGACTTTGGCCACGAGCATGGGCGCGGCCTCAAATTGCACATCGTCGGTCGGCCCGATGCTGTTGGTGGCGACTTCGGGTTCGACGCGTGGCGTGCCGGGCGGCGGGCCATTTCTGGGCGCGGGGCGTTGCTTGTTGGCGCCGAGTTTCTGAGCTTGAAAAGAAGTGATTTTGGGTTGGTTTGGTCTTTCATTAGCAACGGCATTGTCAGGAACGAAAGCGGCGCTGTGGGCGTAATCCTTCAAGGCATCTTTGGCGGTGATGTTGCCCTCGGACGAAAACGTGCAAGGCAGCAAATCGCGCAGCCACGGTGTGGCGCTGACGTCTGTCAACTGTTCAACGCCCACGATGAGGTGTCCACCGTTCTGCAACCACGCCATGAGCGCATTGACCTGACCCACGCTCAGATCGACCGCCTTTTCCGAATTCAGATACAGCACGTCAATGCCTTCCAGCGCCAGGGGATTGTCCGGGAACAAAGATGTTTGCAGCCGGGCGACTTTATATTTGTCGTCGACCGCGGATAGAGCCGGTGTTTCCGGCAGCACCGGCATGCCCGACACGGTGCGAGGCAAAGCGGCGATGAGCGGCAAGTGATTCCGCATCATCCAGCGCGGGGTCAGGGTGGTTTCGCTGCGCACGTTGCCACGCTCGTCCAAGAGGCGGACGTTCCAACTGCGCGCGCTGGCATAAACGGGAATGGTGACGCGTTTGCGGGTGTTCGTCGGCAAATCCAGCAGGAACCGTCGCGACTGCCCGGTGCCGAAGTCCTGGGCCGCGATTTCGATGACGGCGTTGAAGGCGGGGCCGTCGTTAAAAATTTCGCACGTGATCGGGAACCAGCTTCGTTCCGGGAGAATGTCGTCGTAGCCGAGGAAAGGATCGAAGCGGAGATCGGCGCGGGCGGCCAGGGCGGACAACAAAAAAGCCGCGAGCAAAAAGCCGATAGCGCGTCGGCCAGCCAAAATGGCCCGACCTACTACCTTCGTTGACGGCGGCATAGCGTCCTTATGAAACGCCGGATTTATACCGCAACGCCGCCGGAAGGAAAGGGAATAATAGCCGTCAACAATCGCAGAGGCAGAAGCGAATTTCTCATGAGTGATTGGACAAGGACGGCGAGAAAGCGTTCCGGCGAAAATCAGGAAATTGAAAATTGGTCATTGAGAATTTGTTATTTGTTATTGTTTACTGGCCCGGCTCGTTCGACACCCAACCTACAGGTTTGCCATTGGGCAAGGTCACCAGCTCGTCCTTCGGAGTATTGGGCGAAGGCGTCCAATTATAATCCAGATGAACCATGGTCGTGCGACCTCCCTCAATATTCACCGGCACGTCCACCCACGAGAAATCTGCGGTTTGCGCTTTGACCATATATTTTCCAGGCTTGAGCCTCACTGGTTTAGGCGCGCTCTCGTAACGCCCTTCCGCATTTCTCACGTGGCGCAACACTTTCCCATCGCTGGCATAAATGGTGTAGTTGCCGTGTTGCTTCCATTCGGAAAGGCCATTCCCGCCGTTTTCTTGATTATCGCGATGTGCGACTTCCCTGGAATAAACTTCCAGCACGCCCGTGGATAGATCCACAGTCGATCTTCCGGTAGGATTGGGACCGACGGGAGCGACCGGTGTTGAGGAACATCCGGCCAGCAACGCAAGCCAGCCCAGGCCCAGAACAAAATTGATACTTTTCATAGACTCATTTTTTTGAGCGGAGAGACCTGTGTCGTGGGGTGCGCAAGGCCTCTCCGTCCGCTGCAAGTATAATATCCTAAGCCCCGTTAGTCAAAGTGGCCCGGTTGCAATGCAGGGCCGACGCATCTAATTTGACCCGGACAGCCACGAAATGGAGAATCTGGGAACGACCGCTCACGAGCGAAAAAAAGGGGCCAGGGAATGTTTGGCAGGGGAATAAAACCAAAGTCATGTCTGTCATTCCCTTGCCCATCATTCCTCTGCCCATGACTTTGCTGGTATTCAACGGCTTGCAACAATTTAGATGCGTCTGCTCTGGGTTGCAATGGACTTCCATCAATTACAAATTTCAAATTTCTCAATTTGCAATTCTCGATGGTCTTGGCCTTCCGCAATTCTTCTCAGAGATTGAAAATGGGTCATTGAGAATTTGTTATTTGTCATTGGGCTGTGCTGCGCTTGCGCCGCAGATGCCGAGCAAGGGGTCGCTTCTTAGCAGAATTTTCGGGCGTCGTTAAACTGGCTACCTTTCAACACCAATAACAAATGACAAATTCTCAATGACCAATTTTCAATCTCTTGCAGTTGGCCGTTGAACGATTAGCACAATTAAAATCAGTGGTCCGCCGGACCCCAGGCAAACTACATTTTCCCCAGCACGGATTTCAACCGCTCCCAGCCTTCGTCGTGGGCTTTTTTGTTGGCCTCTTTGTTGGCTTCGGTGGGATTGGGATTTTCGCCGGCGCGCATGAATCCGTGGCCCGCGCCTTCGTAGGTCAGCGGTTCATACGTCTTGCCCGCGGCTTTCATCGCTTCCTGAGCCTTAGGGATGGTCGAATCGATGCGGTTATCGTTGCCGGCGTAAAATCCATAGATGGGACATTTGATTTTTGCCATGTCGCTCTCGTCCGGAGGCGGCCCATAAAAGACGCAGGCCACCTTCAAATCAGGCCGGTTGCAGGCGAAGCGAAAGGTCTGTCCCCCGCCCCAGCAAAATCCCGCCACCGCCAATTTGCCATTGGCCGAGGGCAATTTCTTGAGATATTCCGCTGCGGCGTTGAGATCGCCCGTGATTTGGTCAGGCGGCAAATCGCGAATGGCCGGGCCGACATCCTGACTGGACATGGAACTGGTGCCGCCACCTTTGGGGCCCGCGCCTGAAAGTAAGTCCGGCGCGATGGCGATGTAACCCGAGGCCGCCAATTGATCGGCCACGTTGCGCGCCCAATCTGTCAAACCGTAAATCTCGTGGATGACGATGACGGCCGGGGCGGGGTCCTTGACTTCCGGATACACGATGAAGCAATGGACGGTGCGGGCGCCATTCTTGACATCCACCCATTCACCGTGCCGGGGTGATTTGTCCAACTTCGTCCGGGCCCAGTCTTGGGCCGATGCGGAAACAACCGCCAGACAAAGCGAGAGAACAGCCGAGGAAACCAGAGAAAGTGTCTTCATATAAACGTAGCATTATCTGAGAAAATAAAACGTCAACCCTGAAAATGAGATGGTTGTGGTCATCAACGTAATTAAAAGTGGGTAAGATTTCACTGCACGATGCAGTGTTATTGGGGAGCGCGGTCGTCTCGACCGCCGTTTTCGGCGTCTCGCCGAAAACTCTTGCGGCCTTCCGACGCTCCGCCATGAGCCAGCACCGAATTCGGAGAAGACTGGCTGGTGAGACGCCAACCAGAGCGACCGGGACGGTTGCGCTCCCCCAAGCGCTGACATCGCGACCTCAGAGTTACCGCGTGCTGCAACAGCTCGCCGGGCTCTTTTTCTCGCCACTTTTTATCACGCCACCGAAGCGATGATTCAGCTTGAGATTGCATCTTACGCCAGCCAATCGCGGGAACGGATGCGTTCGTCGATGGTACGCTCATGGTTAGATGTTCCTAAGGCGAACTGACGCGATAGAACCGCCCTGGATAATTTGTCCATTGCGGATCGCTGAAATAAAACGTGCCGTTGGTGAGAGTGTTGGTTTGCAGGGGCAACCAGACGGGGTCGGCCAAACTTGTTGACGCTTCCACGATAACCGAAGTATTGGTCGCCCACGAAACGCTAAACCCGAATTGGTTGGATTGCAGTCCGAAGTTGACAGCAGCGCTCAGGAAGGTTGGATAGGGCAACTTCCACAAAGCCGTCGGGACACCGTCGAAAGTTGAACTCCACCCCGTCGTCCCCGGCAAATAATAGGCCGTCGCGCTGGCATCCGCTTGGAAAACACTGGAATCAGATCCGGGAGCGTTGCCCTGAAAATAGATGGCTTTTAAGTTAAAGCAGTCTGCGAAGGTAGAATAGACCATATTGGTGACAGTGGCAGGGATCGTGACGCTGGCCAGGCTGGAGCAGTATTGGAATGCATCGTATCCCAGGACTGTGACTCCGCTGCCAATGGCAATATTGGTCAGGCTGGTGCAACCAAAAAACGCGTCGCTTTCAAGATTGGTGACGCTGTTGGGAATCGTCACGCTGGTCAAGGGGCAGCCCTTCGGGACAAATTCAGGCGGATAAATTCCGTCATAGGTTACCCATTCGCCGCTGAAAGCATTGATTCCGATGCTAGCAACGCTATGGCCGAATATGACGTTGGTCAGGAAGTTGCAGCCGTAGAAAGCATCGGCGCCTATGATGACTACGCTATCTGGAATCGTGACGCAGGTCAAAGGGCAGCCGATGCTATACTCGTAATATCCAAAATCCGCATTTTCTCCGCTGAACGCATATTCTCCAATAGTGATGACACTGTGGCCAATGGTGACAGAGTAGAGATTGCCGCAGTCGTAGAACGCAAAGTCCCCGATATTAGTCACGCTATCGGGAATCGTGACGTTGGTGATGCTCATTCCTTCGAACGCATTGGTTCCGATGCTGGCCACCAGCAGCCCATCGAGCGTGCCAGGAATGGCCACGTTATTGCTAAAGCCGGTGTAGCCGGTGATGGTGACACTGACGCCGTCAGCGTTGGTGGTGTAGTCGAATTGCGCTTGCACAGCAGCCGGAGTGGCCAGAAGCAGCCAGCCTAACAGGAAATGTGATTTCCTACTCAAGTGTGCTAGACTACACATTATTTGGCTCGAAAGTCAAGAAAGTTCGTCGCTGTCAAATCACGAAAACAAAACATTGTTCACACCAAGGTAACGAAGGTAACGAAGAAGACTTGGACTATTGTTCAACGCGGACGGCATAGTGGCCTTTATCTCCGCTTCCTCCGTTACCTTCTGTTAAATCCGTCTTTGGTTTTTATTAGTGCAGCTCGCGGCGCTCGCCCTACCGAGAAAAAAAGTTCAGATGGGCAATTGCTCGGGGCGGAAGCGGTCAATACTCATATCACGAGAGCCACGGCGGCGCGGGACGGATTCGCTGCCGCTCCGAGTGGGGCCGTCGCCCGCGGCGCGCAAGGCCAACGCCAGGGCCGTGCAACGATCGGCGTGGCCATCGGCGCTATGCGACGCGCGGTAAGTAATCTGGCCGTTCGAACTACTCACGCGATTGACCGAGTGCAAGTCTTCCCGGATTTCGCGGCTGACCGGCACGCGCAGGGCGCGCTTTTCAAAGGCCATGCGCAATTTGGAAAAAATTTCCAACTTGAGCGTGCTGGTGAAAGTGCAAAGTTCGATCTTGCCACATTTGTGCCGCGCCGGATCCCACAAGCCAAATTCCTTGACCAGAAAATCGCCGAGGCCAATGCCGGGACCGGTGTAATCCAGACACACGCGCCGCGCTTTTCGCAGCCGCGGTCGCAGCCGCTCGACTTGTTCCGGTGTGGCAGTGCGGCCCATTTCGAGAACTTCCACCGTCTGCTGCACGTCGCCGGATTGGCGCAAAGTCCAGGCCACGGTCAAGTCGTGGCGGCGTCCGAAATCAATCCCCATCACCAAAGGAGCCGGCGAGGCAGATTGCCAAAACGCTTGCGGGACGGTGGCGGTCGCATCCGCGCTCTCGCACGAGGCAATCAACTCGTACGGAAGCAGCGTGGATTGGACGTCCAGAAATTGGCATTCGAACTCCTGGGCCCAGCCTTCGGGATCGTCGAGCGCTTCCTTGAGTTCTTCAGTGTTGAGCTTCAGGCCTTGGTCAACAGCCTTGTAGATGTCAACAAAATGGCAGGACCAGATGGGGGTGGAATTTTCTACAGAAGGTAGCGAAGAAGGCGATGAAGGACTTGTTTTTTCATCTTTGTTTCCTTCGTTACCTTCTGTGAAATTTTTCTTTCCCCTGTAATTCCTCGACCAAATGCCATGGGCCTTGTTGCCGATGCCGTTCGGGGTCGTGATCAGGCGCACTTTTTTGAGACCGCGAAAGGGATTGGTGATGCTCGGCAGGATCGCCCGCCAGGTGGCGTCCGGGTCTTCGAAGAAAGCGAATTCTGTCAATAACACATTGGCGCTGAAGCCGCGCACGGTTTCAGGTTTGCCCGGAACGGCAATGACCCGGCTGCCGTGCGGAAAACTGATGGTGGCCGATTTGAGGAGGCTCTGCGCTCCGCCCTCACGGGCGATCTTTTCCTCCACCAAGGCGAGCTTGAAGGATTCAGCCCAGTCCTTCCATTTTTGCAGCGATTCGAGTGACTGTCGTTCTGACGGCGCGGCAATGAGCCAGGTCACTTTCTTTTTCTTCTGGTCGGCTTCGAAGCATTCCCGGATGCCTTCGAAACCGGCCGCGAAATCCTTCCCGACTTGCCGGGCCATCAGACCGAATTTCCAACGCGCGTTGTCTCTGACCCAATCCTTTTGGTAGGGCAAGAGAATGAGTTTGCCCGGTTTGAGCACTTCCTCGCGCTTTGCATTCGGCATCAGTCAACCCCCATGATTTCTTTAAGGCGCGCTTCCTTCTCTTCCTGGGTCAACTGCGGCTGGGCCTCAGGCTGCTTTTCCTTGGCGCATTGGTCGTCGTATTTTTTGATCTCGAATTCAAACTTTCGCTCCATCAAAGTCATCCTCTGCCTGCTTCCCATGGAGGTTTGGGAGCGCGCCCACGCTTTGGCATCGCGGGTCCTCATGGCTAAGACGCTGAACATGCGATTGCCCTTGCGCTGAATTTGCTCGTCCGAATATTTGTCCTCCAGTGCGTCGTCCTCCATCATGTGTTTGACGGCCTCAAGACACCATTGGAAGCACAACCGTTGTAAATACCAGTCACGCCACTTCGAAAGTTGTGATTTATTCGTCCCAACCCCTCGCTGCTTGAGCCACGCGACGCATTGGACGTAAGTGTGGCCCTGCTCATCGCCGAAGCCGTCCATGTATTCGAAGAGCGCCTCCTGCAGGTTTGGTCCGAGATTTTTCAGCAAACAATTGCCTCGTGCCTTACGGGAATTTATTTTGTCAGTTTTCATAATTCAAAATCCTTGTTCGTCGAGGTATCGCCGGCCGGCGATGGTGATTTTCCATGCGCGATTGGCTTTGCTCAGCATTTTGGGAACTTCCTCAGCCATGCCTTTGCCGGTCAAATACTCCAGGCGGCTGACGGTTTCGTTGGTGGTGGGGCCGAAGCCGTATTCGTGGGTAAACATGGCCAGGGCCGGGGCTTGCAGGCCCCATTGGGTATTGTTCGCGTCCAACACCCTAAGCAGGGCGTTGTCGAAGAGTTCAATTTTTTCGATAGGGATCATGGGTGTGGGTGTAGGTGTTGGTGAGGGTTAGGATTGATTGGGCTGAGAATGGATTTCATTTCGGCCTTTCAATCAGACGGTCGATTTTGGCGTCCATTTGCAGGGAGCGCTGGTTGGCCAGCTCGGCCTCCTTTTTCAACGCCGACACGTCGTTGCCGATGGCGTTGATGTCCTGATGCATAAGCAGGCGGGATTCCTTGGATTCGGTCTCAAACCTGTCCATGCGTGTGGCGAGGCGGGATTCCAAGCCACGTTCCGCGCCGCCGATCTTGGCGAAGAGCTGGTTATGCACGGCGGTGTTGTCGGCCACGTGTTTGTCGAAATCCTTCCGATCGACGGGTTCCCCGGCAAAAGTGATCTCCCGTTTTTGCTTGGAATTGATGGTGACGAGAATCGCGATGGTGCTGGCGATCTGAATGATGGTGGCCAGGGCGTAAACCCAGGCGCCTAAATCTGCATTGGAAATATCGGAAATTATCATGGAAATCAACGAGTTAGGAATGGGACCGAGAGGGTTTAACCGTGAAATGGGTCTCACGCCAAGGACGCAAAGGGGGACAGGAATTTTCACCACGAAGAGCACGAAAGACACGAAGATTTGAATGGCCGGATCAGTAGTACGGGGAGCACACGCGCCTCGCGTGTTGCCATCGGCGCCTTCGCCGATGGCGTCCTTTTCAGTCGGAAAGAAACAGTTGGCGGAGGCGCCAACTGTGGCACGCGAGGGCGCGTGCGCTCCCCAGCAGGAGGACTTACTTGTTGGCGAGCTCGCGGCAAATGTATTCATGCGTGTTGGCTTTCGCGTATGGCTGATGGAGAAAAACAATCAGTCTGGTTTGAAAACAGCGCCAGATAACGGCTGATGTGGTGGTCATCCAGCAAAGCTAATTGGCCGTGACGCCATTCGCGCACGGCGTTGGCAAGATCGAGCGGAAGCTTTGAGAAAAGCCCGGCATCTTGCATCCATCGTCCCCCGCTCTGGCTGTCCCCTTCCCCGAGCCAGGGAAAGAAAATTTCGTGGCCGGCGTGACGGTATGCGCCCAGCAACCACGGCACGCGCGGCACGATATCGGTGGCGCGAATCACGCGGAAGGTGCGATCGGCCAGGAGCTCGTTATAATCGCGGGCAAACGCGGCGTCGCCCGCACGCGGCTGGCCAAAAGTGTAAACACCCGCCACCGCTTCCTCCCAGGCGCGGGCGCACAACATGGCCAAAGCGCCGCCCAACGAATGTCCTGTCAACCATACCCGCCGGCAATGCGTCTGCGCGATGGACGCCTTCAACTCCTGGCGCACCGATTCCAGCGCCGCAAAAAAACCGCGATGGACGCGCAACTGGCCAAGATGCAAGAAGGCGCAATCGAGGTCCGTCAGCCAATTGCGGAGGTCTTGGGTGCCACGAAAGGCCACCAGGCAATCCTCGCCATCGCAGGCCACGAGAGCGCGGGTGTCGGTCTGCCTGGACTCAATAACCTCGGTGGTCCAGCCTGGGATTTGGGGTTGCGGATTGTAAGCGGCTGCGGCGAAGCAGGCTAAAAGGGCCGCATGGCCGTGATCGTATTGGTTGGGAATGGGAAGATTCATTTTTCGGCAAGATTGAGTTTCAAACTCATCGCGCTGGGTTGAGTTTATTTGACTGCGGCTTTGGCGGCGGCCCCGATGACATTGCCGACAGCCGTGCCTGCGGCGCCGAGGACGGCGGCCGTATTGGTATCGACTGTGATCGTGACGGTGCCGGCGCTGAAAACGGAACCGCCGCCTAAATTGGATTGGTTGGTGTGAACCGCCACCATGCTTTGCACCGCTGGATCGGTGAATAGGAACGTCCCACCGCCCATTTCCGTATCGCGCCAGGTCTCGCGGCCAATGAGGCCATCGGGGCGGCCCTCGAAACTTTCAATGATATGACACGATTCCGCTTTGCGATGCGGACAACTACACGAGGCAAAGAACAAGGTGGAAGGGAGAAGAAGGAGAATAATATTTTTCATGGGATTACATGGGTTGGCTGCTTGAGAGGTTCTTCGCTGTTTGCGATGGAATTCCGGATGCCCCGGAGGGGCACTCGAAAATAGACCGGCGTTTCCAACGCCGGGAAAAGGTAGATTCATATTGCCGCCGTGCCGATGGCACGGTTGATTCCCTCCTGCGAGCGATACCTTTGGGAGTGAGTTTCAGCCGTCCCTGCGGGACTTTTGGATTGGCATCCTGATTTCCCGGCGTGGAAAACGCCGGGCTATAATCGCGGTGTCCCTGCCGGGACAAAACATGCCGGCGGACAATGTCAAACAAAGCGCGCCTCGGTGCGTTCCCTCGAAAATCGCGAAGATCCCTTGGGAAGGAAAGAGCGCCTGGAGGAGAAGGCTTCACGGCTATCCTTACTCTTTTTTGTTTATTTTCCGACGGTCACGGACCCGCCCACAGTCTGGTTGGTGGTGGTATATGATCCGCTGACGGTGACCCCATTGGTCGCAGTGCTGACGGAGCCGGAGATGGATTGTTTGGGTGTCGTGTAAGCGCCAGAAACGTCCACGGGCGTCTTACAACCGCAGATGGCGCCTAAGCCGGCGATAAAGATGGAGGTGA
>Ga0302324_100013286_pt1 | contig 16708 bp, 15 predicted proteins | sample Palsa_T0_1_FD_201949 | JGI IMG/M metagenome (GOLD analysis project Ga0302324, IMG submission 201949) | Peat permafrost microbial communities from Stordalen Mire near Abisko, Sweden - Palsa_T0_1 | ecosystem: Environmental > Terrestrial > Soil > Palsa > Peat permafrost | place: Sweden: Abisko...
GCGCTGCCGGTCGATGCATCGATGTTTCGAGTGAGCGTGCCGACATGAGTGGACCCTGAGATGAGCGGACACCTGACATGAGCGGGCTCTGAGATGAGCGGACTTGGCGGCCTGAACAAGACACCCAATGGGGTGGTGCTGGGGCTGGTGCAGCTTCAATTGCCCGTGGTGGCGACGCCGGCCGATCTCTCGGCGCAGACCGCGCGCATCGTCGCCATGGTCGGCAAGGCGCGGCGCAACCTGCCCACCATGGACCTCGTGGTGTTTCCCGAATACGCCCTGCACGGGCTCTCCATGGACACCAACCCGGCGATCATGTGCTCGCTCGACGGGCCGGAGGTGGCGGCGTTCCGGCAGGCCTGTATCGACAACCGCATCTGGGGCTGCTTTTCCATCATGGAGAGCAATCCGGGCGGCAACCCCTATAATTCCGGCCTGCTGATCGACGATTGCGGTGCCGTGCAGCTCTATTATCGCAAGATGCATCCGTGGGTGCCGGTGGAGCCCTGGGAGCCCGGCAATATCGGCATTCCCGTCGTCACCGGGCCGAACGGCGCCAAGATCGCGCTGATCATCTGCCACGACGGCATGTTTCCGGAGATGGCGCGGGAATGCGCCTACAAGGGTGCGGAGATCATGATCCGCACCGCGGGCTATACCGCGCCGATTCGCGACGCCTGGCGCTTCACCAACCAGGCCAACGCCTTCTGCAATCTGATGGTCACCGCCAATGTCTGCATGTGCGGCAGCGACGGCAGCTTCGATTCCATGGGCGAGGGCATGATCGCCAATTTCGACGGCACCGTGCTCGCTCACGCAACCAGCGGCCGCGCCGACGAGATCATCACCGCCGAGGTGCGTCCCGATCTCGTGCGCGAGGCGCGGGCGCACTGGTCGGTCGAGAACAACATCTATCAGCTCGGCCACCGCGGCTTCACCGCCGTCGACGGCGGCGCCCGGGATTGCCCTTACACCTTCATGCAGGACCTCGTCGCCGGGCGTTATCGCGTGCCGTGGGAGGACGAGGTGCACCATGTCGACGGCACCTCCTGCGGCTTTCCCAAGCCACGACGCCGTTATGGCGAACGCCTCGATCAGGCCGCGGAGTGAAGCATGCCGACGATACCGTCCACCCCCTATGCCTGGCCGTTCGACGGCGACGTGACGCCGCAGAACACGGCGCTCATCATCATCGACATGCAAACCGACTTCTGCGGCAAAGGCGGCTATGTCGACGCCATGGGCTATGACCTTTCGCTGACCCAGGCGCCGATCGAGCCGATCCGCAGCGTGCTTTCGGCGCTGCGCGAGAAGGGCTACCACGTCATCCACACCCGCGAGGGCCATCGTCCCGATTTGAGCGACCTGCCCGCCAACAAGCGCTGGCGGTCGCGCCAGATCGGCGCCGGCATCGGCGATCCCGGACCGTGCGGCCGCATCCTGGTGCGCGGCGAGCCGGGCTGGGAGATCATCCCGGAGCTCGCTCCCAAGCCCGGAGAGCCGATCATCGACAAGCCCGGCAAGGGCTCGTTCTGCGCCACCGATCTCGAGCTGATGCTGCGCACCAGCGGCATCCGCAACATCATCCTGTCCGGCATCACGACCGACGTGTGCGTCCACACCACCATGCGCGAGGCCAATGACCGCGGCTTCGAATGCCTGCTTCTGGAGGACTGCTGCGCCGCGACCGACCCCGGCAACCACCTCGCCGCCGTCCACATGATCAAGATGCAGGGCGGCGTGTTCGGCGCGGTATCCGATTCCAAGACATTTCTGGAGCATCTGCCGTGAGCGTCGCCGAACTCTCGACCGAGCCTTCGCCACCGCCCGGCCAGGCACGGGCCGTCTCGCTGGAAACGGCGGGCATGACCAAGATCTTCGGGCCGCTGGTGGCGCTTGGCGATGTCTCGATCAAGGTCGAGGCGGGCGAGTTCCACGCCCTGCTGGGCGAGAACGGTGCCGGCAAGTCGACGCTGGTCAAATGCATCATGGGCTTCTACGTGCCCGATCGCGGCACCGTATCGCTCAACGGCAAGGAGGTGACGATCCGCAATCCGCGCGACGCCCGCGCGCTCGGGATCGGCATGGTCTATCAGCACTTCACGCTGGTTCCTTCGCTGACGGGGGCGGAGAACCTCGTCATCAGCCGTGCCGATGCGCCCGCGGTGATCGACTGGAAGAAGGAGAAGCGCTCCCTGGAAGCATTTCTCGACCGCATGCCGTTCCGCGTGCCGCTCGACGTGCCGGTGTCGACGCTCGCCGCCGGCGAGAAGCAGAAGCTCGAAATCCTCAAGCTGCTCTATCTCGACCAGCGCATGCTCATCCTCGACGAGCCGACCTCGGTGCTCACCCCGAGCGAGGCCGACGAGATGCTGGGCCTGCTCCGGGCCATGGCCGCGCGCAAGGAAATCACGGTCATCATGATCACCCACAAGTTCCGCGAGGTGCGGGCGTTTGCGGACAGCGTCACCGTGCTCCGCCGCGGCAGGAAGGTCGGCGGCGGCAAGGTCTCCGATCTCACCACCGACGACATGGCGCGCATGATGATCGGCGACACCCAGATCCGCGAGCGCGCGGTGCGGGCGGATCGCCCGCCCGGCGCCACCGTGCTCGAGCTCGCTGCGCTCTACGCCGACGATGACGACGGACTGCCGGCGCTGGAGAAGCTGAACCTCAAGGTCCATGCCGGCGAGATCGTCGGCATCGCTGGGGTCTCCGGCAACGGCCAGTCGCAGCTCGTCGAAGTGCTCTCGGGCCAGCGTCCGCTGACCGACGGCCGCGTCATCATCAAGAACGAGCCGTTCGAGCCGACCCGCGAGCGCTTCTATCGGCTCAAGGTGTTCGGGCTTCCGGAGGAGCCGCTCAAGAACGCTACGGTGCCGCGGATGACCATCACCGAGAACATGGCGTTCCGCAATTTCGACCGGCCGCCCTATGCGAAGCTCGGCTGGTGGCTCTCCCCCGGCCCGATGCGGGCGAAGGCGCGCGAGCTGATCGCGCGCTACCGGGTGAAGACGACGTCGCCGGAAGCCGCGATCGCCGATCTTTCCGGCGGCAATGTGCAGCGCGCGGTGCTGGCGCGCGAGCTGTCTGGCGAAGTCGACGTCCTCATCGTCGCCAATCCCTGCTTCGGGCTCGACTTCGCCTCGGTTGCCGAGATCCGCTCCCAGATCATGGAGCAGCGCAACCACGGCGCAGCGGTGCTGCTGGTTTCGGAGGATCTCGACGAGATACTCGAACTCGCCGACCGCGTCGCAGTGATGTCGGAAGGCACCATCAACTACGTGTCGCCGGTGGGCGAGACCGACCGCGCCACCATCGGCCATTACATGGCGGGGCATTGAACGCCTTCAAATTCCCGCGCCCGACATGATATCCTGACCGCATCGCCGATCCCGCGATCCGAACCCGAGCCGACCCGAACATGAGCCATGAGCGTTTTATGCAGCGTGCCCTCGACATCGCCCTCGAGCGCATGCGCGCCAACAAGGGTGGCCCGTTCGGCGCCGTGATCGTACGCGACGGCGAGATCGTGGCGGAGGGCTGGAACGAGGTCACCTCGACCAACGACCCGACCGCCCACGCCGAAGTGGTCGCGATTCGCCGGGCCTGCACGGCGCTGAATACCTTCAATCTGTCGGATTGCGACATCTATGCGAGCTGCGAGCCGTGCCCGATGTGCCTCGGGGCGATCTATTGGGGGCGATTCCGCACCCTCTATTTCGCCAACACCAGGGGCGAGGCCGCGGAAATCGGCTTCGACGACGAGTTCATCTACAAGGAAGTCCCGCTGGCCCCGGAGGCCCGCAGCATCCCGGGGCTGCGTGTGCAGACTCCGCAGTCGCACGTGCCATTCGCGGAATGGGCGGCCAAGCCGGATAAGATCCGGTATTGAAATTGGCTTATTGGACGTCGGAAATGCCTGAACCCGGTGTCAGGGGCGGGTCGAGAGTCGTCGCCCGGCTTCGGATCGTCCACCCTTATTGATGGGCAAAGATGGGCGGAACTCCACCCTGATAGACTTCGACGGCCTGCCTTTGACGCGCGAGTTCACCGCGGCAATAGTCGTAGGCCGGCGTGTGGATCTGATAGCCCGTTGACTGGCACTTCTGGTCTTCCTGCGCCTCTTGCTCGGGCGTTAGCGGCGGAGGGGCCGCAGAGCCGAACAGGCCACTCAAGCCGCTTCCAGAAGAACACCCGGCCGCCAGCAGTGCCAGACTGATTGCGACCACCCTCGTCATCGCAGGTTGCATCTCACCGTTCCAATCTCCGACCCCAGCCAAGTCGTCAACATATCATATATATGGGCGCGAGTGTGACGGGTGCGGCTCGAGAGACGGTCGGCTTTTTGAGAGTGTCCCGGCGGTGGCGCTATTTTGCACTCGCGCTCGTATGACGGCGCTTGTGCCGGACGACGACCCGGGGCTGGGGTGGTACCTGCCAAATGGGGAGACATTGCTCGCAGTAGCTCGGAAACGGATAGGATGGCCCCACCATGGGCGGAAAGCTACCGCCGCCGGCCGCCGCCGCCGGGACCGTCAACAGGGCGCTGATTCCCAGCGTCGAACCCAGCACAGATATCTTCATCGAAAACTCCTTTTTATCAGGAACGACTCACATCGCCGAGCCGTGCCGGGTTCTTCGCTCTCGGCTCAGGACGCCCTTTCGAATTGCTGTAAAAGCTAGCAATTTTTCGATCGCCTTGGAAGCGCGGACGCAAGCGAGCCCTTTGCGAACCCGGCTTCTCCATCCTCTAGAACGGACATGCCGGGCACGAGGCCCGGCATGTCGTTTTCAGCGATCCGATGGTCGGATCATTTGAAGTGGTAGGTCGTTCCGAGGAAGGCCGTGCTTTCGATCGACGTATTCGGAGCAACGAAGGAGAACAGGCCGGCATTATGGTCGGTGCCGAACTTGTTATACCAGTACCGGTAGCCGGCATACACTTCCCAGATGCCGGGCGCGGACCAAGCGAGCTTGCCCACGTCGAGCACGATGCGGTTTTCCGAGAATACTTCCGTCTTGGTTTCCGCGCTGCAGGGATTGTTGGGATTGTTGCCGCCCGTAACGCACCATCCTCCGGCCGCCAGGAGAGCCGTGACGTTGGCTTGCGAAAGGCCGGTTCCCTTCGGGAAGGTCACGCCCGTGAAGCTGTTCCAGGAGACCGGCCACGGCAGGAACGTAAGCGGTTCGATGGTGACCAGTTCCAGGCGCGGGGCCCATTTGTAGGATTGATCGCCGGTGAACGCGCAGAAATTCCCCTGACCGGGAATTCCGATGAAGGGAGTGTACAAGCCCAAAGCACCGGAAAAGCCGGGGCAGATGGCGTCCTGAGTGATATGGTGGTTTTCCTTCTGAGCATACGCCGCAAAATTCACCGTGCCGGGCAGGTTGAGGCCGAACACGACGCCGATGTCGTACTGCTGTGCGGCGGGCGCGAGGAAGGTGTCCAAGGCGTTCCAGAAGCCACCATAACCCAGCGAGATATCCTTGGTGATGGAGTTGCTGAAGAAGCCCTTGCCCAGAAACGCGTTGCCGCTCAAGGTGTTGCGCACCAAGAAGTCCATTTCGTGAGCGCCTTCGGCGCCCGCCATCGACTGAATCGGGTCTTTTTTGCCGTATTGCTGATAGTTCATATCGATGAAGTTCGTGCCCCACTTGTTCACGTCGAAGTGGGTCATATCGAACTGGAACCTATTGTTATAGGTGTCGTCGGTGATGCCCGGATTGGTAGCCCCGGGAAACCACGTGAAGCTGACGGAGTTGTCATTCACGAAGAAGAAGGAAGTCGGCGCCGGTGGCGGCGCTTTCGCGTATAGATCGGCTGCGGAGGCCACTCCTACGGCGGAAACCGCAAAAGCGACGGAGACCGCCGCTGACTTTAGATAGGTTGCATAATCTCTGATCGACATAGGTCCCCCCAGGGCCTGAGTGAGCGAACTGGTCTCACATGCGAACAGCATAAATCCGGCAGCCCCGGTGAGAAGCCCTAAAATTTTGCAGTTGTTGACACGTCCTCCACTACGATTGCGGATTTTCACGTCGATGATGTGCCTCCGAGAGGGGCTCGGGACCCGGCTCATAAACTCAATTAAGCGTCTGATTAAATGATGTTTTTCAAAAATGGATGCTGAATCTTTTTTACGGTTTGTTCGGGGTCGCATACCTACTAAATTTGCCCGCCTGAGACGTGCTCACGGCGTCCGCCGGACCTACACTTTCCGGCCGTTTGTGACAAAACCGCAACGCTTTTTAGGGGTCGGGACACACCGGCGGTGGGATCAAAGCCCCGGTGTGCAGGTGAGGATTGTCCCTGATTCTCCATTCAAGCCGCGATTCCACCGACTATATTTTAGGCAAGCACTGATCCCCCACCGTCGACGACCTCTCCGCGGCCTGCATCCTCTGCAGCAAGGCGCTGGTCGATCTGCCGCCTCGTCGTGACGATCTGTTCGCGGGGCTCCGCGGAGCGCTTCTTCGCCGCCCCGCCAGCATCGAGGCCCTGGCGCCCTGAGACTGTGCTGGTCGCCGGTAAGCCGCAGGAGACCGATCAGCTCTTCATCACTTGGCGCGGCTCGAGAGCGAGGGTCGGGCGCTGCTCTACGCCTCCCGCAAGCTCGCGGATCAAAGCTTTCGTGAATAAGCTCCCGGCCGGGTATCTCCCGGCCGGGAGTTTTGCATGACGTCGCTTTGACGTCGCCTGGACGTCAGTGGGTTCGAGTACGCTGTGAGCGGCCTTGGTAGTACCCGTAATCATTCGGACCGAACGACGGCGCGCCCGCGCCGGGTTCCGCATACGACGGAAACCCGAACGCCGGCGAACTCGCGCCCGCGTAGGACGGATAGGGGTACGACGGCCCGGTCGTCTCGGCGGCCTGCGCAAAGGCCGAGGTTGCGCCGAGGAGGCCGATCGCGAGCGTCGACAGCAATAGGGTGGTTTTCATCTTCTACTCCATCATGCCAATCGAGACGGGCCCGCATGAAAACGACCCGTCTCGCGGACGGCATGGAAGTGCCCGGCACGTCGTCACGCCGATCCGCTGGCCGCTACGTCGGCGCGCGAACGGGTGAGCGCCACTGCTGCCGCTTCAGTGCTGATATGCGGAGATCGTTGCTTGAATTCTTGACGAACGACAGTATTAGCGCGCTCAGTTGCTGATTCACTAAGATAATTTGGCGTTTATACGTTGTTAACACACAAAACCGAGCGGTTTGTTCAAGCAATTCCAAACAAGATCGAGCAAGTCTGTTCAAATAAACCGCATGGCCAAAAAAAGCGCACGATGGTTTTGCTTCACTTTTATGCGAGCCGACAATGTGAGCATTTCGGCTCGCCATCATGCCGGAGGGCGCGGAACTTCGGCCTCGCCGTGCTCGGCGAGCAGCGCGAGCAGACGCTTGCGCATGATCAGTCCGGGACGATCGGACGGCATGTGCATCTCGAGCTTGCGTTCGAGATCGACGATGGCGTCGGGATCGGTCGATTCCAGGATCTCGCGGTCCTCAGCGATGATGGCGGCGTCCCAGTCGATCAATTCCTTGGTCGAGCAGTCCTCTTCGCGGTCGTTGCGGAACAGGACCTGGACCAGCTGGATGCTGCCGTCGTCGATCGGTGTCGCCGAGTTGAAGATGATGTGGCGCAGCCCGGACGGATATTCGATGTCGAGGGTCCGGCAGAACGGGATGAACCAGGCGTTGCGCATGTGCCGCGTGGTGATCGGGTCGGACGTGCCGGTGACGCGATGGGCTTCCGGCGGGTTCTTGATCGGGACGATGGTCTCGGCGCGGAAGCCGTAATCGGTCTCGACCAATTCGTACTTCTCCGGCTTGGGCTGGTCCTGTTGGCCGAAGGTGGCGCGGTGCACGAACGAGAAGTGCGAATTGTCGAACGAATTTTCCATCATGCGCAGCGCCCCCGTATTCCAGCGGTCGTCGAACTGATGGATGCGGCGAAAGCCGGGCATGCGGTCTTCGGGGAGATCGGGGATCGGCAGCAGCGGGTCGTCGAGCGCGACCCAGGCATAACCGTAGCGCTCTTCGCAATGAAACGACTTGACCGCGACGTCGGGGATCGGCTGGCCCGGCGGGAATTGCGGGATCTTCACCAGCTTGCCGGTGCGGTCGTATTCCCAGCCGTGATAGCCGCAGATGATGTGGCCGTCCCTGCACCAGCCTTTCGACAGCTTTGCGGTGCGGTGACGGCAGCGGTCGCGCAAGGCGGCTGGCTCGCCGGCCTCGTCGAGGAACAGCATGATGTTCTCGCCGAGCAAAGTGAACGGGTGCGGCCCGGCCTCGAGCTTGTCGACCGGCAGCGTCGCGTACCAGAACCGGCGCAGGACTTTTTGCTTGGTACACAGCATGGTTCCTCCAAGAAGTCAGTGCACGAGGCGCTTCACTACGCGCGCCGCATCGCGCCGCAATTGTTCGAGATCGAAGCCCGGGATCGCGCCGTCCTCGACCACGATCCGGCCGCCGACCATGAGCATCTTGAGATCGGCGGTGCCGGCGCCGGCCACCGGCCCGATCAGGGGATCGTGGAGGCCGAAATAGCGCGGGCTGGCGAGATCGAAGATCGCGAGGTCGGCGAGTTTGCCGGGCGCCAGCACCCCGATGTCGGGAAAGCCGAGCACGCGGGCGCCGTTGACGGTCGCCCACCGCACCACGTCCTCCACCGTTGCCGCCGCGGCGCCCTTGACGGCGCGGTGGGTATGCCAGGCGCTATGCATCTCGCTGATCATGTCGGCGGACTCGTTGGAGGCGGCGCCGTCGACCGCAAGGGACACCGCGCCGCCCGCCGCCGCCATCACGTCGGCCGGCGCGACGCCGGAGCCGAGCCGGCAATTCGACTGCGGGCAGTGCGCCATGCCGGTGCCGGTCTCGACGAGGAGGCGCATCTCCTCCGCGTCGATGTGGACGAGATGGGCGAACCACACGTCCGGCCCCAGCCAGTCATGCTCGGCAATCCAGTGGATCGGGCGCTTGCCAAAGGTCGCGAGGCAGTAGTCCACGTAATCGGCGGTTTCCGACATGTGGCTGTGCAGACGCAGGCCGAGGCCGCGAGCGGCGGCGGCGATGACCTTCAATTCATGGGGTGCCACCGACCAGGGCGGCGTGGTCGGCGCGAAGGCGACCCGGCGCATGCTGGCGGGGGAGGGATCGTGATAGCGCTGCGCGCAGGCCTCGACCGACTTGATCATGGCGTCGAGCGGCTCGGTCGGCACCGGCTTGAAGCCGGGCGCGTCGAAGGTGCGGAACACCGTCCCGCCGCCGCGGCAGAACACGAGGCGCAGTCCGAGATCGCGCGCCGCTTCGAAGATCACGTCGGCGGGGTCGAACCGGTAGGCGTCGGAAAACATGTAGTGGTGATCGGCCGCCGTGGTGGTGCCGGACAGCAGCAGTTCGACCAGGCCGATCCTCGCCGCGATGTAGAGTTCCTCCTCACCGATCTCGCTCCAATAGGCGTGCGGCACCGCGCGCAGCCAGCCCATCAGGGGCAGGTTGATGCCGCCGCGGACACCCTTGAGGACGCTCTGGAACAGGTGGTGATGGGTGGAAACGAGGCCGGGATAGATCACGCATCCGGACGCATCGACGATCCGTTCGCCGGGCTCGGCAGTCAATTCGCCGATCGCCGCGATGCGCCCGTGGGCGACCCGGATCGACCCGTGCGCGCGCATGGCCTCGCCCGGGAGACCGGTGAATATCCCATCCGCGCCGTGGATCAGCGTCGAGGTCATGAGTCCGCTCCGATCTCGCTTTCATGCCATTGTCCGAGCGCGAGCTTGGACAGCGCGATCATGAATACGAACAGGGCGACCCCGGCAAGGGTGATGAGGAACAGCGCCGGGAACCGGCGCCCACCAGCGCTTCGCAGCCGGCCCTGCCACCACAGAACGCGGCCGTCCGACAGCGCGATCAGGTTTGCCATCAGCTTGAGGAGCGTGCTCTTGCCGCTGCTGGACGCCCGATCCAGTGCCTCAGATCGAGACACCCGCTTCATCCGGCGGCATAAGAAAAAAGGCGCGGGCCGGAACCGCGCCTGACGTTTGTCGATCCGGGCCTCACTCCGCCGGGGCCGGATGCCCCATGGGCTTCGGCGCCGGCATCTCGATCGAGACCATCTGCGGATACCGGCTGAGACCATAGATGAACGCCGCGACGATCAGGTAGGCGACCGCCACCGTCGGCGTGACCGCGAGCCCGATCGCCTCTCCGTGCATGAACCCGAAGAAGGTCAGTACCGCGCCCGCCAGCGCAAATGCCGAAGCCGCCAGGAACTTGCGGTCGATCACCAGCGAGGCGATGGCACCGAGCACCAGGCCGGTCAGGATCGAGCCGCCGCCCATCACCTGCAGGCCCTGGTAAAGCACGCCCTGGCCGATGAGCTTGTCGAACCCGACGGCGGCCGCGTTGGTGCCGGCGGCGCCGAGAGCGCCGTCCATCAGCGTCTTGCACCACGCCGCGAGATGCGGGGTGAGGGCAAGGATGATCGCCGGCGCATGGGACGTGGGCGTTGTCTGGAACGCCTGGGCGCCGATGAGCATGCCGATGTAGAGCAGGATCGGCGAGATCGCGACCACCGGCACCAGGGCCAGCAGCACGGCGATGATCCCGAACCAGGCCAGGATGATCACCATCAGGCCGGTGGCGGCAGAATAGCCGATGCGGCCGCCCATCGCCTTCCAGCCGGGATGGCCGATATAGACCGCGTTGATGTAGGGGTTGCCCATCAGGCAGCCGATCAGGCTGACGACGCCGTCAGCGGTCAGGACGCGGGTGGTCGGGTAGGGGTCGCCCGCCGCTTCCGCGCTCTCGACGTTGTCCATGGCCTCGACGAGATCGTAGATGCCGAACGGTACAGCGGTCACCAGGATGACGCCGAGGTACTCGAAGCCTGAGAATATCATGTCGGCGGCGGGCAGCGGCACCGAGAAGCCGAAGCCCGATACCGCTTTTGAGAGCCCGTCGAGGCTGAGGCCGCCGTAATTGAGGCCGAACAGGTTCGAGCCCCACGCGATTATCATGCCGACGATGATAGCGACGAGACCGGCGGGGATGCCCTTGGGATATTTCACGCCCCCGAACCAGCTCACCACGATGATGGCGAAGCAGGTGAGGCCGATGACCGGCGTCATGAACATATCGAGCGCCGGCCGCATCGCGATGAAGGTTATCGATACGCCGGCCAGCGTACCGAGCAGGGCGGCGCGCGGCGTGACCCTGCGGATGAAGGGCGCGATGAAGCCGCCGATCATCAGGATGAAGCTTTGGAAGAACACCCAGACGAGGCCGGCCTGCCACCCCTTCACCGGGTCGCCTGTCTTGAGCGCGATCGGCAGCATGATCACGAAGGTGACGATGAACATGTGCGGGACGCTGATGCCCGAAGGCAGCGCGCAAACGTCGCTGCGCCCGGTCTGCTTGGCGAGCCGGTAGGCGAGCCACGCGTAATACATCGTGCTGAGGAACATCATCAGGCCGACCGCTGGCAGGATGCGCCCGAACACCAGCGCATCCGGCATCTTCAGAACGAAGCGCAGCAATGCCGTCAGGGTCAGCATGTTGACGAGGATGTTGGTACCAAAACCGAAGAAAGCGTTCCAATCGCCGGGCGTCCATAACGTCGGGCGATAAGTCGTATCCGCCATAGCGTCCTCCTGTGACGACCTAAATCAAGAAACTGGTCCTGACGGACGCGGATGAGTTTTCGAGTCGCCTCACGAGGACACGACATCCGTTACCGAGCAGGGGGTTCTGAGAGGGGATTCCGGCAGGCCCGACAAATAGGTTCCATCAGGCGACCGCCGAACGCTCACGCGTCCAGGCCGGCATTCCCCGACACCGATGAAGTCTCCTCTTCGGCCCCGTCCGCCCGTCACGCTGCATCCCGGCCGTGCGATCAATCTCGGGGGGTCGAAGGATCGCGGCAACGTGATCAGGCAAAACGCTCGCAAGGAGCGTGCCATTTCGAAGGTATTTCATCCGATCGCGAAACTCGGACTTGAGCCGGAGAAACCGCGGCGAATGTCTCGATGACGCAAATCCGAAACGTCAGCCCCCGTGACCGAAATATGACGAGGGCGATCAAATCTCGATCAACCCATGTACGAATTCTGTGCAGAAAAGCGGCGCGGCCCGCGCCGCGCTGAGAGCGCTATCGCTTCGGCTAAGCATGATCTTGTCCGAAAAGTCTGCAACTTTTCGGGATCATGCTCTATGCAGCCACCGCCATCGCGGAAAGCAGCGATTGCGAGGAGGCCACCGATCCGAAGATGCCGCCCTGCGCCTTGATCATCGCCAATCCCATTTCGTGGAATTGGGGGAAGTAGGAGGCGCAGCAGTCCGACAGCACGATGCAGCGGTAGCCGCGGTCATTGGCTTCGCGCACGGTGGTGTTGACGCATACCTCGGTGGTGACGCCGCACACCAGCAGAGTATCGATGCCGCGATTGCGCAGCATGAGGTCGAGATCGGTTTGATAGAATGCGCCCTTGCCGGGCTTGTCGATTACCGGCTCGTCTTTGCCCGGATAGAGTTCAGGGATGATGTCGTGACCGGGCTCGCCGCGGACCAGGATGCGTCCCATCGGTCCCGGCGCGCCGATCCGCATCGCAGGGTCGCCGCGGTCCACCTTATGCGGGGGCGCGTCGGTAAGGTCGGGCCGATGGCCTTCCCTGGTATGAATGACGAGCATGCCGAGGCCGCGTGCCGCCGCCAGCACATTCTTGCAGGGACCGACGGCGGCCTTGAGCCGGGAGACGTCATTGCCGAGCGCCGCGCCGAATCCGCCGGGCTCGAGGAAATCGCGCTGCATATCGATGATGACGAGCGCGCTGCGGTCGAGATGAATGTCGAGGGCGGCGGGTTCGGCGAACAAGTGGATGCGAGACATGCAGCACTCCCGTTGTCTGGTCCAAAAAGTCTGCGACTTTTCGGGATCATGCGCCCGCGATCTCCCGGAGATTTTATTCCCACGCCTTGGGATTGACCGAGCCGCGGCTGGGCGCTTCGCGAGCCGTGGTTTCGCAAAAACCGTGCCATCCAAAGATCATCCAAGCATATCGTCGGGCGCCGTTTGGGCAAAGACCGGCACGGCATCCCGTCGGCATCCCGCCGCTCCTTGCCGCCCCTTGCCAGGGGTGCCGGAAAGCCGCATCTTCGCCGCCGGAATTTCCGGTCGCCGCGGTGGACGCGGAACCGGCCGACGGCGATCGCCCGCAAGACGGCGACGAAAGGCAAGACGGTGACGAAGGGGAGGAACTTCATGCGGTATTTTCTTGCGGCCTCGCTCGCGATCTGTGCTTGCGCGCTCGGCCAGGCGGCGGCCGCAGCCGAGGATGACGGCCCCGCCGTGCCGGTCCAGAACGCTTCTTACCATTTGCCGGTGTTTGGCAACGATCACGTCATGCTCCTCAACGTCTATATTCCGCCGGGACGCTCGTCGAACTACCACACCCATTCGCTGGACCAGTTCAGCGTGCTGGTCGAGGACGCCGAACAGACCGGCCAGGTGATGGGCGGACCGGTCACCGGTCCACGGCACGGCATCCGCGGCAACGTGAACTATTCCGCGGACTCCCAACACAACGTGACCCATCGCGGCTCCAATGTCGGCACGACGCCGTTTCACAACATCGTCGTCGCCCTGAAGAAGCCGGGGCCGGAAGGTCTCACGGCGGGCACGAGGGACGTGCCGGGCTATACCCAGGTCGTCGACAATGAGCGGCTGCGGGCGTGGCGGCTGATCCTCGAGCCCGGCCAATCGGCCGGCGCCGTCACCCAGAAGTCGCCGGGCATGCGGATCGTGGTCGACGGCGGCGAGATCGTCGAAAGCGCGCCCGGCGCGCGCGATCGCGCCAGGGCGGTCAAGCTCGGCGAGTTCTTCTGGCAGGACGGGGGCGACACCCGTGCCATCAAAAATGTGGGCTCGACCCGGGTGCAATTGGTCGAGTTCGAGCTGAAATAAGGCGCACGACCCCTGCAGCCGGCGCCGAGGCGGCCCATCGACGACACCCAGGCCGGTCCTGCCGGTCCTGCCGTCGCCGTATCCGCATCGTGCCGTAGAGAGCCCCGCAATGACCCTGCACCAGCTTCGAATTTTCATGGCGGTGGCGCAATCCTCGACGCTGACGCGGGCGAGCAAGCAGCTTGGTCTCGCCCAGCCGTCGCTCTCCCAGCAACTGGCCAAGCTCGAGGAAAGCGTCGGCACCAGGCTGTTCGACCGCAGCCACAATCGCATGGTCCTGACCGATGCCGGCCAAGTGCTGGTTCGCCACGCCCAGAGCGTGCTCAAGGAGATCGAGGAGGCGGAGGCGAGCCTGCGCCAGTTCGGCTCCGGCAAGCGCTCCATCATCCGCATTGCCGGCCTCAACTCGGTGGTCAAGGCGGTGCTGCCGGACGCGCTCAACCGCTGCGCCGCGGCGGGCTCCGAGATCGAAATCGACATTCACGAAGCGGCGCCTGCCGAGGTGCTGGAAATGCTTTATTCGCGGCAGGCCAATATCGGCCTGATCGCAGCGGACTCGGTCGCGCAGTCCAGCGTCGGCTTCCGCCAGGTGCCGATCGTCGACGATCCCTATGTGTTCGCGGTTCCGAGCTCCATCCGCCTCGGCGAGGTCCGCGACCTCGACGCCATGACGCCCGATGCGCGCAGGATCCTGAACAGCTGCATCCAGTTCCATTTCGGTACGCCGCACACGCTTCGCATCCAGCAGTGGTATCAGCGCGTGCTGCCGGCGCACCGCACCGTCGCGCATTGCCGCACCTATGAGGTCGCGCTCGGGCTGGTGCATGCCGGCTTCGGCGTCTGCCTGCTCCCGGCGCTCACGGCATTCCTGGTGGAGGGCGCGCTGGACGGCATCGATTTCTTCGCGACCGACCACGGCACCAGGCATACCGTCGCCATGGTGGCCGACCAGTATCTGCGGATCGCCCCGTTCAAGGGCTTCATCGCCGCGCTCCAGGAGGCCGGACGCAACATCGTGCTGCCGCCGATCCGGCCGTGGCCGGAGCTGATCGCAGCGGCCGGCGAGCCGGCCTTGCCGGCCTGAATAGCTATCGGAAATGGCAATCGCCCCCATAGCTTGATTGCCCGCAGCCGCGGCGTGAAATGCAATACGCCATCGCCGTGCCGGGGTTCCCATGGACAGCCATTCCGATCTCAAGAACGTATCGCTCGTTCACGGCTTTCGGAATGTGCTTCGCAGCCCTTCCGGGCCGGCGGCTTGGGCGGACGACCTCACGCCGATCACGGTGTCGGACTGGAGCTACGATTTCGCGGCGCAACTCATCGAACGCGCCGGCTTCGGGGGCACCCCGGAAGAGATCGCGCGCCTCGCGGCCATGACGCCGGAGCGGGCGGTGGCGCATCTGGTGGACTACGGTTCGGTCCCCAACGACCACCTGGAGCCGTTCGATGCCTCCGGCGTGTGGGACCCGGGCCTGCGCGATTTTCCGCCCAGCCGGGTCGCAGCGACGCGGCGCGCCGAACGCACCGGCGAGGCGCTCGGCGTGCGGGTCAAACCCGAGGGCGAGCGGCGGCTGCAGCCGGTGGTCGACCGCTTCTTCTACTGGCTGCGCGCCACGCTATTGGAAACGCGCCGGCTCGCCAATTGGTGGGCCGACCGCATGGTCGCCACCGCCCATCCGCTCGAAGAGAAGATGGCGTTGTTCTGGCACGGCCATTTCGCCACCGGCGAGGAGAAGGTCCGCGACTACCGCAAGATGGAGCAGCAGCTCGCGCTCCTGCACGCCCGGGCGACCGGAAATTTCCGCGATCTCCTGATCGAGGTGGCGCGCGGCCCCGCCATGCTGGTCTACCTCGATGCCGCCGAGAACGTGAAGGGCGCGCCCAACGAGAACTTCGCACGCGAGGTGATGGAACTCTTCACCATGGGCGTCGGCAATTATTCGGAGCAGGACATCCGCGAGGCCGCCCGCGCCTTCACCGGCTGGATCGACGACGACCTCGCCTCCAAGGTCGATCCGGCCAAGCATGACGACGCGCCCAAGACCTTCCTGGGCCGCACCGGCAATTTCGACGGCGTCGATATCCTGCGCATCATCCTGGAGCAGAAGGCAACGGCCGAATTCATCTCCGCCAAGCTCTACCGCTATTTCGTCCGCGAGGATATTTCGCCGGCGATGCAGGCGAGGCTCGGCGCGGTGCTGCGAGACAATGATTATGAGATCGCGCCGCTGCTGCACACCATGTTCCTGTCGCGGGATTTCTACAGCGAGCCATCGTTCGGGACCCGGATCAAGGGGCCGGTCGAGCTCGTCGTTTCGACCTATCGCAAGCTCGGCGCCAAGCGCCTGGCCGGCATTCCCGATCTCTATGTGGTCAGCCGCGAACTCGGACAGGTCCTGCTCAATCCGCCGACGGTGGCGGGCTGGGCCCAGGGCCGCGCCTGGATCACGCCGGGGCTGCTGCTGGCGCGCGGCAATTTCGCCCGCGACGTGCTGTTTCCCGACATCCTGAATTTCACCGACCCGAACTTCAACCCGGGCGCCGAGATCAAGCGGGTCAACGACCGCATTCTCGCCGGCATGGACATCCGCGAGGCGACGGTCGAGCGCGGACCCGGCGGGGGCGGCGGCATGGAGGGCGGCGACATGACGATGGCGAACGTCATCGCCAGCGCCGAGGATTTCAACACCCGCTACGGCAGCCTGGTCGGCTTCCAGGAGGCGGTGCGCAAGATCAAGC
>Ga0302324_100013289_pt1 | contig 16703 bp, 12 predicted proteins | sample Palsa_T0_1_FD_201949 | JGI IMG/M metagenome (GOLD analysis project Ga0302324, IMG submission 201949) | Peat permafrost microbial communities from Stordalen Mire near Abisko, Sweden - Palsa_T0_1 | ecosystem: Environmental > Terrestrial > Soil > Palsa > Peat permafrost | place: Sweden: Abisko...
CCCGCCCCCCCCCCCCCGGCTCCCCGCCACACCCGGCCCCCCCCCGGGGGGCCCCCCCCCCGCGCCCCCCCCGGGCGCCCCCGGGGGGGATCGGGGGGGCCGTGCCGCCCCGATGTTAACCAAAGGTTCGAGGATTGGGCCCCCGAGTGCGGGCCCGGGGGGGGATCGGGGGGGCGTGCCGCCCCGATCTTAACTGAAATGGCCGCATGCGTAGGAGGGGTTGTTCGACGGTTACGGTGATGAGCCACGCGACGCCGATGCCGAGTGAGAACGCGACGATGGTGAAGGGCAAGCCCCAGTTCGGATCCGAGTGCGGGTCGCTGCCCACCCACTCGGGGACGTGCCTCTGCAGCGCGACGAACGCCATCATTTGGTGCCAGAGGTAGAGATTGTAGGAAATAAAGGAAAGGAAAACGAGCACGGGGTTTGCGAGCGCGCGTTGCCAGGCGGGGAACGCAAACAGCGAGCCGAGCGCGGCCGGCAGGATCGCGGCGTCGAGCTCCGGACGCATGTAGACTTTCCACCCGGTTTCCCATTCCGGATCGCTGCGGTGGATGAATGAATGCCAGAGCGCGAGATAGCACGCCGCAAAGCCGGCTGCGGCAACGAGCGTCCAGAGCCAGCGTCGCGACGCGAGCGCCGGCGTGCGTACGGCGATCGCGCGATACGCCCACGCGCACAGCATCCCGGCCGCAAACAGATCGAGGACACCCGGCAGCCGGTCGATTTCGCGGCCGACGTCGGGGTGGTGCCACACGACGATGCGATACACGTTGGCGGCCACGAACATGGCCGCAAACACTTGTTTCGGCCAACGCATGAACGCCCAGCAAATCGCGGGAAACAACACGTAGAACTGCACTTCAACGGCGAGCGACCACAGCACGCCGTTGATGCTGCCGGCCGTGTCGTCGAACCAATCGTGGATGAACAGGGCGTGCATCGCGACTTGGCGGACGCCGTCTGCGAACGAATCGAAGTGCGCGAAGCCGAGCGCGATAAAGAGCACGATCGAGAGATAATACGACGGAAGGATCTTGAGCATCCGGCGGTAGGCGAAGGTCCCAACCGATTGCAGCGGCCGGCCGTCGAAGATCGTCAGCGCGTACGGGTAGAACAGCACGAAGCCGCTGATAAAGAAGAAGAGATCGACGCCGGCAAACCCCGTCTCGGGGAACACGTTGAAGTTTAAGGTGTGCCCCGGCACGTGCAAGTCGGCACGGAGCCACGTGATCAGCCAGATGTGATACCACGCGACCAGCACGATCGCGATACCGCGCAGTCCGTCAAGCGGGGCGAGGTGATCGGTAGTGCGCGGCACCAACGCCGGGGACTCGGCTGCCGCGGTCACGCTGCAGGCAGTAGCCGGCGCTGCGGGCGGCGTACCCCGGGGCGATGATATCTCTGGGCCGCACGCGTCCCGGCACGCATGCGGCGGCGATGGGCGTGGCGGCGTTCGCGTTCATGCTCGCGATTTGGCACGCGCAACCGACGGGCTTCAACAATTACGCCTTTCTCGCGGACGCGTGGAAGCACGGGCGCAATTGGATCGATTTCCCGGGCGACTTCATCGACGCGATGCCGTATCACGGTCGCGCGTACGTTATTGAGGGGCCGGTACCGGCCCTGTTGATGTTCCCCATCGTTATGGTTTTCGGCATGAGCGCGAACCAAACGTTGCTCGCCAATGCGATCGGCGCGTTCGGGGTCTACGCAGCCTACCGCCTCTGCGATCGCTTCGGGCTCGGAGGGCTCGAGTCGGCCGCCGCAACCCTGTTCGCGTTCTTCGGAACGAGCTTCTTCGTGTGCGCGACGAACGGGAGCGTGTGGTTCTTGGGCCACGCGGCGGCGTTTACGTTTTCGCTGCTCGCGCTGTGCGAAGTCTTCGGCCGGCGGCGGGCGTGGCTCGTTGCCGTGTGGGGGCTGTGCGCGACGTTCTCCCGCTACCCGATGGTCGTCGCGCTGCCGCTCTACCTGCTGCTGCTCGTAGAGCGCGACTGGCGCCGCGGGGTCTTCGAGTCGTTCGTCGCTCCGGTTATTCCCGCCGCGATCGCATCGGCGCTGTACAATCTCAACCGCTGGGGGACGCTCTACGACGGCGGGTTCCAAATGTTTTACCGCATCATGGACGCACAGTCGAAGGCGCGGCCGGATACGTTTTCACTTGCGTACGTGCCGTCCCAATTGAAGATGTTTTTTGGAACGCCGCCCAGAGTGCTCGCAAGCTTTCCGTGGGTCGTGCCGCCCTACTTCGGCTTCAGCCTGCCCTGGACGAGCGGCCCGTTCGCGTACGCGATCTTTGCCGGGCTCGGCTTTGAAGCGATCGTGCTGTGGCTTGCGACAATCGCCACCGCACTTCCGGCACTGTTGTACTACGGGTCCGGCGACGGTCAGTTCGGCGTTCGGCACGCGCTGGATTTCGAACCGTTCCTCTTCGTATTGCTGGTCATGGCACTACGCGCGCGACCTTCGCGGCTCGTAACGTACGCGTTGTTCGCGTTCGCCGCGGCCGGCGTCTACGGCGGCGTGGTGTGGCTGCTGTGGCCGCAACTCACGCTGTGAGGAGCGCACGACTCCTCGCCGCGTTGCTTGCGCTGACCGGCTGCGCCGAATCGGCAACACCGCCCGCACCCTCGCTAACGATCGGCGTGCTGGCGGCGCCCGCGGGTATGGATCCTGCGCGCTTCGACGATCCGGTCACTGCGGCGATCGCCAAGGACGTCTTCGAAACGCTCGTGCGCGTGCGACCGGGCAGCTTCACCGTCGAGCCGGGCATTGCGTCGTCGTGGTCCACATCGCCCGACGGGACCGCCTGGATGTTCCGCTTGCACGGCAAGCTGCTGTTTTCCGACGGGACGCCGCTCGATGCGGCGGCGGTCAAACTCAACCTCGATCGCTGGCGTTCGGCGAAGGATACCAATCGCGGCGACGGCCCGTACCCGGCCTTTGCGGAACGTTTCGGTGGATTCGACGACCAAAGCGCGATCGTTACGATCGATGCGCCGGCGCCGGATACCGTCGTCATTCACACGCGCCAGCCGTTTGCGCCGCTACTGCGCGATCTTGCGCTGCCCGCGTTCGGCATCGGGTCGCCAAAGGCAATCGAATGGAGCATCCCCGCGTTCGACCAAGCCCCGGTCGGCAGCGGTCCGTACATGATCGACAACGTCGCGCAAGGCGACCACGTGGCCCTGGTACGCAATCCGTTTTGGACCGGTAGCATGCCGGCGTTCGGGAGCTCGACGATTCGTTTCATCCCCGATCCGCCGACCGCGCGGCTCGCGCTCGACAAGCGCGACGTGGACGCGATCCTCGACCCGACGGCTGCCGTGTTGCCCGACATCATTTCGCGCCACCCGAAGTTTGTCACCGGCCCGCGAGACACGATCGCCTATCTCGCGTTCGACCTTACGCGACCGCCGTTCAACGACGTGCGCCTGCGCCGAGCCGTTGCGGATGCGCTCGATCCAGACGCGGTCGCGCGCGTCGCGGGCATGGGCGCGACGGCCGCCGGCGACTTGCTCCCGCCCGGCATGATCGGCGGCGATTCGCCGCTCGCGCCGGCGCATCGCAACGTCGAAAGCGCGAGAGCGTTGCTCCGCGGCGCGAGCCTCCCGGGCTCGATCGCGCTCTACTATGCAGCCGCTGCGCCGCCGGAGCTGCCCGAGCAGACCGCGGTCGTCAACGAAATCCACGCGGAGCTTTCGCAAGCCGGGATCGATGCCGTTCCGCAACCGGTGGGGCCGCCGGTCGTTCTTCCGGCACCCGGCATCGACGGCGCGCTCGGACTCGTCGTCGCAGAGGCTCCGAGCGGGGAACCGGACGACATCTTCGGGCCTATCGCGGGCGAGTGGAACGATTTGACCTTTCACAATTTGCTCGCGGCCGGACGCAGGGAGCTCGACGATTCCACGCGCGCCCGCACGTATCGGACGATGGACGCGACGGTTCGCGACGAGGTCGTGGCCGTTCCGCTCGTATATCCCGTGGCGACGTCAGCCATCGCACCGGGACTCGATCTGGATGAGTATCCGATGTTTGAAGGTTATAAGTAAGAGTCGGCGACACGAGCGAGAACAGGACCGCCATGACCGTAGCCGCCGTCGAAGCCGAGGTCGCCGAGCGCGCGATCGCCATCCGCCGAGAAATTCATCGCTTCCCCGAACTCGGGTTTGAGGAGGAGCGCACGGCAGCGATCGTGGAGCGCGAACTCGATGCCCTGGAGATCGAACACCGCCGCATCGCGAAGACCGGCGTCGTGGGCATCGTGCGCGGTGCGTTGCCCGGCAAGGTTGCGGGCCTGCGCGCCGACATGGACGCGCTTCCGCTTACCGAACGCTCCGGTGAATCGTTTAGCTCCGAAGTTCCCGGCAAGATGCATGCCTGCGGGCACGACGCGCACACGGCGATGCTGCTCGGAGCGGCCCGCGTATTGCGAGAATCTCGCGAGACCCTGCACGGCACGGCGGTCTTGCTGTTCCAGCCGGCCGAAGAAGGGCCGGGCGGCGCTCTGCCGATGATCGAGGCGGGCGCGATGGACGATCCCGCGATCGACGCCGTCGTGATGTTGCACGTCGATCCACGTCTGGCGACCGGAACCGTCGGCTTCGTCGCCGGGGCGTGCAACGCGGCGGCCGACGAGTTTCGCATTACGATCGAAGGTCGCGGCGGACACGGAGCCGCGCCCCACCTTTCGATCGATGCAATTCCGTGCGCGGCAGCGACCGTGCTCGCGCTGCAAAACGTTGCGGCGCGCGAGATCGATCCGCTCAAGACCGTCGTCGTCACGATCGGTACGATCGAAGGCGGCTATCGCAATAACATCATCGCGGACCGCGTAACGTTGACCGGGACGTTTCGCTCGCAAGACCCGGCCGTGCGCGACGGGCTCGAGGCGCGAGCGCGACGCATCGTCGAGGGCGTTGCCGCCGCGTACGGCGCGCACGCCAAACTCGAAGTGATTTACGGATATCCTGCAGTCGTTAACGATGCAGGCCTCGCGCAAACGTTTCGCGCGTACATGCACGCACACAGTACGATTCCCGTCGAGAGCCCCGCGCCGACGATGGGCGGCGAAGATTTCGCGTACTTCGCGCAGCGCGCCCCGGGCCTGATGATCCGCCACGGGATCCGTAGCGAAGCGGCGGGGTCCGTTCACCCCGGCCACAGCCCGGAATTCCGCGTCGACGAGGCGGCGCTTACGTACGGCATCGAGACGCTCGTCGCATTCGCGCGCGGGGTCGGGGTTGGCGAGGTACGCGGGGGCCCGGACTGAGTTTTACTCACAATCGTCCACAACCACCCCACCGCTTGTGCTCACCTCTGCGGTGGACACAACATATTGTGCTCGGGCATAGGGAATCGAAACATTATGGCGGAATAATGTCCGATGCTCGTAAGTGCTGGGGACCCTTCGACAGGCTCAGGGCGGGCTTCTTTCGGAATTGAGCGCCGGTCACCGACCGCTCTGACGTGCAGCCAGGACCTCGGCACGAGTCCCGAGGCGGCCTTCGCGCTGATCTGCGAGGTCGAAAAGTGGCCGGTCTGGCTGTCGTTCGCCAAATCCGCGCGGCGCACGGACGAGTCGCTTCCCTTCGGGCTAGGCAGCGAAATCGCGCTGCGCGGCGCAATTCCGGGCGAGCCCGAGGAGCTCTACGAGGTCGACCAGTTCCTTGACGGTCACATCGTTTCGCTCGTCGGCGCCTACTCGTTGCGCCGCCGGATCGACTTCCGCATCGAGCGCAAGAGCCAGCGGTCGAAGATCGTGGTACGGGTCGACTACCCGGCATACGGCGGGATGCTCGGAGCCCTGATCGACCGGATGACGGCTCGCCGCCGCCTCGACCGCGCCCTCGAGGATTCCCTTGTCCACTTCAAGGGGCTGGTCGAGTTCAAAACGGTGGCCCCCGACGAACTCCTAGCCGATTTCTAGGACTCGCCGCCCCGATGTCTACCATTAGCAGTCGTTGACGGTAAGTGCTAGCAGCGCTTATACTTTTGGTCGGGAACGGCTGCGGTGCGGCCGGCGTGGGAGAGAAGTTTGCCGATCTACGAATATGAATGTACCAGCTGCGGTGCCGTAACCGACATCCGGCACGGGTTCAAGGAAACGACGAGCGAGGTCTGCGCCACCTGTCGCGGCAGCCTCAAGCGGCTCTTCAAGCCGGCGGGCATCGTTTTTAAGGGATCGGGCTTCTACATCACCGATTCGCGCACAGCGGGCGAGAAAGCGTCGAAGTCCGGGTCGGCCTCGTCCGATTCGAGCGCCAAGACCGATTCGAAGAGCGAGTCGGGGTCCAAGAGCGATTCCGGCTCGAAAAGCGATTCCGGCTCGAAAAGCGACTCCGGCTCGAAACCCGACGCCGCCGCTTGACCGTCGACGTCCCCGATCATTTCGCGCTCTCCGCCCTCGGTGTGGGGCTGCTGCTGACGCTGCTGGTGATCGGGCTTGGAGCGCTGCGCGTCATTATGCGCGTTCGCGCGCTGAAGACGCGCATCGACGAGTACAAAGAATTGCCGATCTTCAAACAGATCGAGCTCGCCCAAGCCCGCATCGAAATCGGCTCCGCGGCCGCCGACAAACTTCCGGGCCTCACGGACCGCATGAATCGCGCGATCGCCGACCTTCAGGCCGCGCAGGCAACGCTCGCCGCCGCCGGGACGACGACGACCGACACGATACGCTACTTTCTGAGCATCGGGCCGGCCAAGCCGCGCAAGCCCGCAGACCTTAGCGAACGCTGAGTTGCGCGCCGCGCCACAGCGGCACGAAGTCCGGGAAACTGACGGCGATGCATTCCTCGTCGTCGATCTCGTGCGGCCCCGTCGGCGCCGCCAGGACCGCAATCGCCATCGCGATGCGATGATCGGCATAGGTACGCAGCGTGCGACCGGGTGGACGCGCGCCGCCGCCCGTGATGTCGAGGCCGTCGCTCTGCTCGACCACCGTCACGCCGCACGCACGCAGGGTTTCCGTGATCGTCGTCAGGCGATCGGACTCTTTGCCGCGCAAGTCCGCGGCGTCGCGAATCGAGGTGGTGCCGGTCGCGTGCGCGGCCGCGACCGCAAGGATGGTGATCTCGTCGATGGCCCGCACGATCAGCTCCCCTTCGAGCGTCGTGGCGTGCAGCGGGCGATAGCGCACCGCGATATCGGCGACCGGTTCCCCGTCGAGCTCGCGTTCGTTGCGCACTTCGATATCGGCGCCCATCGCACGCAGCGCATCGATGACGCCGGTGCGTGTCGCGTTGACGCCGACCTCGTGCAGCACGACGTCGCTGCCCGGCGTGATCGCGGCGCCGGCGAGGAAAAACGCAGCGCCCGAAAGGTCCGCGGGCACGCGCACGTCGCGCGGCACGAGCGTTCCGGGCTCGAGTTCGATCGTTTCGCCGTCAAAGCGGATCTCGCGCCCGAAGCGTCGCAGCAGGCGCTCCGTGTGATCGCGCGAGCGGCGGTCGCCCGTGATGCGGACGGTTCCGGTCGCATCGAGGTTGGCGAGCAGAATTGCGGATTTTACTTGCGCCGATGCGATCTCGAGTGGGAACTCGCCGCCCTTGGGCGTGCGGATTCCGTTCACCGTTGCCGGGAGACGCCCGGCGTTCGTGGTGATCTCCGCGCCGAGCGCGCGCAGCGGACGGGCGACGCGTTCCATCGGCCGTCGGCGCAGGGTCACGTCGCCGTCGAATCGGGCGGTGATGCCGCGGCCGGCGCACAGTCCCATGAGCAGTCGCGTGGTCGTGCCGGAATTTCGCGCGTCGATCGTCGCTTTGGGATCGTGAAGCTCGCCGCCGGTCACGACGATCGTCTCGCCCTGGTCGTCGACCCGCGCGCCGAGCGCGATGATGGCGTCGCGCGTTGCGAGCACGTCTTCGCCGCGGTTGATCTGAGAAACCGACGAGGTCCCGGCCGTGGCCGCTGCAAGCATGAGCGCGCGATGTGAAATCGACTTGTCGCCGGCGACACGAATGTCGCCGTACAGTGCACCGGGCTCAAAGGTCAACGCGGGCCATCATCCTGTCTGTACGGTTCCTTTTCGGGGAGCTTGAATCGTCGAAGCGGGGGCCCGCGCCGCGAAGTCGGCGTGGGGGCGTGCAGGAGTGTTTTCCGGCGCAACGTGCCGGAAAGCACTCCGGAGCGCCAAGCCCCGCGCAACGTGCGGGGCTACTTTAGGGAAGGTGGGATTCGAACCCACAAGAGCATGAGCTCAATCGCTTTTGAGGCGATCGCGTAGACCGTTCCGCCACTTCCCCCCGGAACAAGGCTAGGGGGTTCGCGCGCCCGACGGCGCGACCTGCGGAGCGAACGGCTGGGTTGCTTGCGCGGCGGCGTCGGCCGCTGCCAATCGGCTGTTCGCATCGTCACCGGTCTCGGCGTGAAAGATCCCGTACTCGACGTGGCTGACGTGGCCGGGAGCGAGGGTCAAGCGCACGATGATCGCGCCTTCAATCTCTTGGATCGCCGCATCCTCGACGTCGCCCGAACGCCACGCGATCGTGGCGAGCCGCTTCATCAGTGGGGAGTAAAGGCCCAGCGCATTTCCGCCGTTCGCGTGCACGACGGTGCCGGGTATGAGTTGACGTGCTTGCGGGGACAGCAGCTGTTGCCCCGGCGCCCAGGGTTTTGGAAAGCCGAGCGACGTCACCGTCACCGCACGTTGGCTCGCTAGCGGTGTATCCGAGGAAGCGAACGTTGCGGTCTCGTCGACGGCGAAGGTCGTCGCTCCGGGCGCGAGCGACACGGTGCGATCGAACGTCGCTCCCGCCGGTACGACGTCGGGCGCCTCGTAGCGGAAGCGCGCCCGAGCGACGGTGCCGTCGATGACCTGCACCTCGTACGGCCGGTTGAACGTGCCGGCCGGCATTTGGTGGGTGTAGCGCGCGATGTGGTCTGCGACCGATAGCGGCGGTTCGATCGCGACGTCGTCTCGAAGGCCGCCGATGGTCGTGAACACGCCGGCAAAATTGAACGACCGCGCTCCCGCGTCCGGATCGATCGCGAGCGCGACGATCCCGTTGTCGAGCACGACATCTTGCGAGCCGTCGCGATAGAGATCGAGTTGCGATGTCCTCGCTTGTGCTCCCGGAGGAATCGGGCCGGACATTTGGCTGTACGCATCCCCGAGCCGAGGAGAGAAGAGGTCGGGGTCAACGTCAGGCGACGTTGCCTCCTTAGCCCACAGGCCTTCGCCGTCGATGTGGTTGCCGATCGTCGTCGTTGGCGCTAAGAACGGTGGATCTCCCGGGGACTTCTGAAGACGCAGCGAGCCGTCGCGCGATATGACGGCGAACTCAGGTTCGCCCGATGCGGGTCCCGTAGCTATCGAAGAGTGCCTGCCTGCGACGCGCACATCGATCCGGCAATTCGGAGGAAGCGCGACATTCGGCGCGTCGACGCCCTTGAAGGCGTCGAAGCCCTTGAAGATTTCGGCCGGCATGCACGTCGAGAATTCGATGACGTCCGACTTCGAGAATCTCCGGTCGACGAGCGCGAGCGGCAGGTCGAGGGCGATCACGAATCCGCTGTGCGGGTTGATGGCGAAATCCGGCAGCGCGCGAACGCGACCGTCGAGATCGATACTCGCGTCGTGCACGTGTATCGGAGCCGGCGAGTAATTGGTCGCACTGAGGAACCCGCCCGTCGTGCCCGTCGTGTCGTCGGCAAATCGTCCGCCCGGGACATTGCGCACGGTAGGCAGGCGACCGACCGCGGCTAGCGCGCGAAGCAGATCGCCCGCAGAGTGCGGATCGGCGATTGCGTGGCGCGGCAGACGTGAGAACGCGAGGAATTTTCTTGCGGCGTCTGCCGTTACCGAGCTCGCGCGGCGCACGAGCAAAAGGTTGAAGCGTCCGAGCTGCGCCGGCGAAAGAGCTTCTACGTCGACGACGCGACAATTCAGTCCCGCGCTCCGGCATAGCGCCTGCTCCCCTTGAACGTCGTCTGCGTCCGACTCGACCGACGCGGTCTCACCCGCATCCGTTCGCGCGCTCGCCAGGTACGCGATCGCCGCATCGAATCGCGGCCGAGAGGCCGCAAACTCCGGGCCGAGCATCCGCACGAGATTGCCGACCTCGCGCGTCGGCCGGGCACGCTCGCTCTCGTCTCGCCCGTCGAGCATCACGGCTGCGTCCCAATCGTAAAACCAATTGGCGAAGGGTGCCTCCCATCCACCGGGATCGACGGTATCTTGGGCCGGAAAATTGACGACCCCGCGCAACCCCATACCGATCATGGTCGCGAGCGCGAGTCCCGTATTGCTCGGATCCGCGGCGCGCGGATAGGCCTCGTTTGGGCCCTGCAGCCAGCCGGCCTGAAATTCGCTCGAAAAGAGCGGCTGTTGCGGGCGCGTTTCCAGCATGCCGAACGATAACTCGAGTTGCGAGAGGTCGTGTTCGCCGATCGAATAGGCGTCGCTCTGATACCAGTTGCCCATCGCCCACACGGGTGACGATGCCGCCACCTTCATCTGATAGGTGTTGATAAAGGTCAGCTGCGATGCGCCGGTGATTCCCCAGACGACGCCGCGCAGCCATTCGAGGTACGATCGAAGGTGCGGCGCGGGATAGGTATCGTTATCGATATACGCGCCCTGATCGTCGTCCAACGCTACCGCGATGACCAGGTCCGCATACGGCGCCGTCTCGTAGAGCACGCGCTCGAGCCAGCGTTTCGCATAGGACATATGCGTCGCGTTGTGCATCCATTCGCCGGCGGCCGCATCGGAGTGCGCGTTTTGAAGCGTTGCCGTGGGCGGATAGCGCCCTTCGAGCAGGTCGTGCTGCGGCATCCCGTATTCCGGGCGCGAGAGCAACCACGCCGGGTACCCGCCGTTGCGCCACTCGTTACGGATGACGGGGCCGGGGCGCAGGACGATCTTAAAGCCAAACGTGCGTGCGAGCCGGAGTACTTCGTTGAGATCGCGCCGCGGGTTCGTTCTTCCATCGAAGTCAAAATCGCCGTCGGAAAGCTCGTGCCAGTTCCATGGCACGTACACATCGAGCGTATTGATTCCGATGGACTGAAGCGAACGCATCGACCGTTCCCACATGTCGCGCGGGATGCGCTCGTAGAAAAATGCGGCGCCGTACATGAAGAACGGCTTGCGGTCGACTTCGAAGATGGAATCTCCACGCCGATCGACGATCGCCGAGTGACCCCAGGTCGCGGCCTGCGCGGGTTGTGCCGAAATCAAGGTCGCGACGCCGAGCGCGAGCCCGAGCGTCGCCGCTGCCTTTGCGGCGAACGGCCATTCGGTCGCACGGCGCGCCCGCCATGCGAACGCGGCGAGTCCTGCGAGCAGCGAGAGAATGCCGAACGCGATCGCTTGCGTTCCGGCGGAGAAGAAGATATAGACCCAGCCCGCGAGCGCGATGAGCGCAGGCACCGGGTACAGCCACATCCGGTACGGCGCGCGGACGCCGCGCGCGCGCAGCGCTGCGACGGCGCCGAGTTGCGCGACGCTCTGGACGATCACGAGGCCCGTAGTCAGGGCATTGATCACATTGCCGAGCGACATGAAGCACGCAGGCAGCGCGAGCAACCCGATAACGAGCAGCGCGATCGCCGGAAACTTCCCGCGCTCGCTGAGCCGAGCGAACGGGCGGAAGAAGAGGCCGTCGACCGCCGCGGCATACGGGATGCGCGAGTATGCGAGCAGGTTTCCGAAGGTGGACGCGAACGCCGTCGCGAGAACTGCGAGCGTTACGATGCGCGCCGCGGGCGAGCCCCAGGCATGCTCGACGACCGTCGAGGCGACGTACTTGGCGGCGCCGGGAAGATCGCCGCTAGGCGTAGGTACGAGTTCGTGCCACGGGATCGCGCCGAGCACGCCGACCTGCAATGCGACGTACAATAACCCGACGATGAGGATCGAGAGCAGTACCGAGCGCGGCAGAACGCGGGCGGGCGCGCGTACTTCCTCGCCGACCGTACACGCGGCACCGTACCCGTAGTAATCGTAAAGCGTAATGACGAGGGCGGGACCGAGGCCCGCCGCCAACGCCGCAATGAAGCCCACGTGCGGATCCGCTGCCGCCGCCCGTGCCGGCGAGAAGTGTGCGAGCGACGCCGCGATCACGCCGGCAACCGTTGCGACGGCGACGCCCGCGAGTCCGACGCCGATCGCCCCGACCCTCGCGATCGGGCGGTAGAGCAGCACGAGGGTCAACACACCGACCGCCGCGGCGAGGGCGCCTTGCGCGCGCCAGTCCGCGAGCGGTGCCCAAAAGTACGTGGCGTATTGCGCGAAGCCGATGTACCCGCTCGCGAGCACGAGCGGCGCCGAAAGCACGATTTGCCACGCAAATAAGAACGCGAACAAGCGGCCCCAACGCTGCGCTCCGAACGCCTCGCGTAAGAACAGGTAGGTGCCCCCCGAGCCCGGATAGAGCGAACCGAGCTCGGCCCAAGCAAGCCCGTCGCAGAGCGCGATCAACGCGCCCACGACCCACGCGACGAGCGCCGTCGAACCGTGCAGTTGCGCGAGCACCAGCGGAATCGTCACCAGCGGCCCGATGCCGATCATCGTGATGACGTTCACCGCCACCGCGCCGCGTAAGCCGATGCCGCGTATCACTCACCTCTGCTATCGCAACGCGGGAGCCGCGTCCTTTCGAGGGGTACCAAGAGCGGGTGGCTACAAGCGAACTCGGCAACCTCTTGCGCCTGCAAGGCGACGTGCGCATCGACTTCATCGACTCCTCGGCGCTCGCCGGCAATCCGTTCGGCGACCCCGCGCGACGGCCGGTCGCCCTCTACTTGCCGCCCGGCTTCGATCCGCAGGGCTCAAAGCGGTATCCCGTCATCTACGTCTTGCACGGTTACACGGGCGACGTGGCGGCGCTGGTCTCCGCGCGGCCGTGGGAAACCAACGTCGTGCAGTGGGTCGACCGCTTGATCGCCTCGGACGCGATGCCGCCCGTCATCCTTGCGATCGTCGACGGCAATACGCGTCTGGGTGGTTCGCAGTACGTCAACTCGATCCACAACGGCGACTACGCGACCTACACCGTTCGCGACGTCGTGAACCACATCGACGGAACCTATCCCACCATCGCGAACGAAGGCGGCCGTGCCGTCGTCGGCAAGTCGACCGGCGGCTTCGGCGCGATGTACCTGACGATGACGTACCCCGGCGTCTTCTGCGCGTTCGCCTCACACAGCGGCGACTCCAACTTCTATGGCGCTTACGTTCCGGAGTTCGCGAGCAGCCAGCGTATCCTCGAGAAGCACGATCGCAGCGTTGAAGCCTTCGTACGAGCCTTTGAAGCCAAGGAGAAGCATCCGAACGACGAGATGCACGTGATGATGATGCTCGGCCAGGCGGCAGCCTATTCGCCGACCGCTCCCGAACCGTTCGCCTTCGATCTACCGTTCGACCTGATCACGGGCCAAATGCGCGAGGACGTCTTCGCGCGATGGCTCGCCTACGATCCGGCAGAGATGTGCCTGCAGAAGCTGACGGAGTTGTCGCGGCTGCGCTTGCGTTATCTCGATTGCGGGCGTCGCGATGAGTACGCCCTCGATATCGGAGCGCGGATGTTCGTCGCGCGGGTGCGCTCGATGGACCTCGAGGTGCGCCACGAGGAGTTCGACGATGACCATCGGAACGTCGGCTACCGTTACGCCGTCTCGTTACCGGCTTTGGCCGCAGTCATGGAGGCTGCATGACCGTTCGCGTTCTCGTTTGCACACTCGCGCTCGCGCTCGCACAGGCATCCGCGGTCGCGGCGGATTCACTTAGCTACGACGATCCGGGGATGCACTACCAGGCCCCCGCCGGCTGGGAGCGCCTCGACCTCGGTGACGCAGCCGGGAAGGACGATGCCCCGGCCGCCGTCTTCGTGATCGACAAGGGCAAGGTGAACGCGCGCTCGGTGATTATCCAGATCAAACCATTCGACGGCAGCCTCGCGGACTTCGTGTCGAACCGGCGCGGGGAGTTGCGCCAAGGGTCCGACAACGTGACGGTGTTTCTCAACAAGCAGCAACCGATCACGCTCGGCAACGGCATGCCCGCCTACCTCATCGAGGCGTCCTCCAACTCCGACTCGGCGCCCTCGCGCAAGAGTTACGAGTACTTGATTATCGACGGCCAGCGGAGCATCGACGTGACCTATTCGGGTTTGGTCGGCGACATCGACGACGACGGCGGCAAGGCGATTCTTTCGTCGCTTTACGTGGTCGCGTATCCCAAGCGGCAATAACGCCGGACCCTTAGCGCGTCGCGTCGAGGGCGGAACGCAGGTCCTCGATGAGATCGTCTTTATCCTCGATGCCGACGGACAGGCGCACGAGCGTGTCGGTGATGCCGCGGCGCTCGCGCTCGGCCGGCGGAATGGAGCCGTGCGTCATGCGGGCGGGGATGCCGATCAGCGACTCCACACCGCCCAGACTCTCGGCCAGACTGAAGAGCACCGTAGATCGCGCGAACGCAAATGTCCGGGTCGCGTCCCCGCGCAACGCAAAACTCAGCATGCCTCCGAAGCCACGCATTTGCCGGCGCGCGAGCTCGTGTTGCGGATGTGAGGCAAGCCCCGGATAGTGCACCGCTTCGACATCGGCGCGCGTGAGCAGGTATTCGGCGACGGCCTGCGCGTTGCGCTCGTGCTCGCGCATCCGCAGCGCGAGGGTCTTCGCGCCGCGCATCACGAGCCAAGCGTCGAACGGCCCGGGAACGCCGCCGACCGCATTCTGATGGAACTTGATCGTTTCGGCAATCGCCGGATCGTTCGTGATCGCGGCTCCGCCGACGGCGTCGCTATGTCCGCCGATGTATTTGGTCGTCGAGTGCACGACGACGTCGGCGCCGAGTTCGAGCGGCGCCTGCAGGTACGGCGACGCGAACGTGTTGTCGACGGCCAGCAGGCAGCCGGGCGGACGCAGTTCTGCAAGCGCGGCGATATCGGCCAGACGTAAGAGCGGATTCGTCGGCGTTTCGCCCCAGATCAGCTTCGTCGACGGCGTCAGCGCCGCGCGAACTGCGCCGGTGTCGGCCATGTCGACGTAGCTGAACGTCAGCCCGTAGCGCGAGAGCACTTTGGAGAACAAACGATACGTTCCGCCGTAGAGGTCGTCACCGACGACCACGTGGTCGCCCGCCGAGAGCAGATTCAACACCGCGGACGTCGCGGCCATGCCGCTCGCAAACGCGCTGCAAAACCGTGCGTCCTCGAGCGCCGCAAGCTGCGTTTCGAGCGCGCTGCGGGTCGGGTTGACGGTGCGGCTGTAATCGAAACCCTTGTGTTCGCCGACGCCGGTTTGCGTGTAGGTCGAAGTCTCGTATATCGGAACGATCGTCGCGCCGGTCGTTGGGTCGGCGCCTTGCCCGGCATGTATCGCGCGCGTGCTGAACTTCATGGGTGATCGAGCTCTTTCACGCTTCCGTCGGGGAAGACGTAGAAACACGTTTTTGGGTTGCGGCAATCGCTTTGCAAAGCCTCGGCAGGTACGACGTCGACGTCGACGGCCGGATTGCGGGACGCGAGCCGCAAGGCTTCCTGTGCCCCTTTGATCGTCGTAACGGTAACCTCGAGCGTTTCGATTCCGGAGTAATTGTAGATGCCGTAGGGCCGCGTCAGCTGCTCGCCCGGCGCGGTCGCGAGCCGGACGTGCCACGTTCCTTTGTGCCACGCATCGATCGGTAAGCTCGCAACGATCCGGTTGACGACCTGCGCGCACGCGACGACGAGCTCGTTGCGGGCCCACGTGCCGGCGCCGAACGACAGCAAGAACAGGCAAACGACCGCAATCAAAGCGGTGCGGTTGCGGCAGAATTGCGCGAGAACCAGGGCGAGGGCGATCGTGTAGAACGCGGCCGGTACGTAGAGGTTATACTCGGAAACGTGCTCCCCGAAGAGGACGGCCGGCGCGAGCGCAAGGGGGATCGCTACGAGCAAAAAGACGACGGTACGCCAATCGGCCGATGCGATGCAACCCCGGAGCGGGCGGGCGATTGCGAATGCAAAGACGACGAGCAGCAGTACTCCGTAGAGGGCCGGCGCCGCAAGCAGCGCGAGCGCGGGCCGGGCCGCCCCCAACGGCAGCGGCGCCCCGAAGACGGCGTGCGCGAGCACCGGATCGACCGGCAGCAACAGCGCGACCACATATTCGAACGTATCCTTGAGGGCGGCCGAAATCCGGAACGCGCCGGTCGATGCGACGTGCATGAGATGGCGCACGCCGGCGAACAGCACGACGTCGATCGCCGTGCCGGCGCCGAATACGACGAGGAACGGGCGCGGCACGCCCGGCGCGGGCAACCGGCAGAGCGCGAGGTATGCGGCCATCACGGCGAACGCGACGATCGAGGGCTCGTAGGCAAAAAGTGCGATCGCCACGAGCACGAGCGACGCGACCAAAGACGGAATCCAGCTCCGTTCGGCGTCGAGCCTTCGCAGCGACAGCAAGAAGAGAAAGAGCGCCCCCAAGACCAGCGCGTACGCGGTCGTGTTGGTCCAGGTCGCGACCACGACCGCTTCGTTCGCGAACGGATCGAGCCCGAAGAGCGCCGCGGCCGCCGCGGCCGTAACTCGCGAGCGGCCCAAGAGAAATGCGATCCCGTAGACGAAGCAAACGGCGATCAGGTGCATCGTAAGGTTCCGCAGGCGGAACCCGAACGCGCTGCGATCGAACAGCCGCCAGGTGACGAGCTGCAAGGCGCTGGTAACCGGGCCGTACGTAGAGTCGTCGACGTGCGTCGTGGTCAC
>Ga0302324_100013293_pt1 | contig 16699 bp, 17 predicted proteins | sample Palsa_T0_1_FD_201949 | JGI IMG/M metagenome (GOLD analysis project Ga0302324, IMG submission 201949) | Peat permafrost microbial communities from Stordalen Mire near Abisko, Sweden - Palsa_T0_1 | ecosystem: Environmental > Terrestrial > Soil > Palsa > Peat permafrost | place: Sweden: Abisko...
CGGGCGCGGGCGCGGGCGCGGGCGCGGGCGCGGGCGCGGGCGCGGGGTCAAGCAGTGGCTCAGTGACCAGTGGCACTGTGACGGGCACGGGCTCCAACGACGGAGAGCCAACCGGGTGCGTGGGCGACTTTGTCGTCACCTGCCCGCCGGGAGCGGTCTGCCAAGGAGCGGGCATGTGTGTGTGCCCCGCCGGCTGGACCGCATGCGACGGTCAGTCCGGACTGACCGCGTGCGTGACCGCTGAGACCGTCCAGATCGACCCGAACAACTGCGGCCATTGCGGCATCCAGTGCCCGCCTTCGGCGCCGAGCTGCCAGAGCGGAACCTGTGTTCCCGTTGGCGCCACTGCCCCGGCCGTCGACGCCGGCAGCGATGCGGGCGCCGACGCGGACACCGATACCGGTACCCCACCGAGCTGCGCCCCCGGTGGCCCTGGCATGACCGACTGCGGCGCCGATGGCGAGAGCTGCTGCACGAGCCCGGAAGTGCCGGGCGCGACGTACTCTCGTACCTTTGATTGGGACCCCGTCGCGGACGCACCGACTGCGGAGGCCGACCCGGCCACCGTGAGCGATTTTCGACTCGACAAATACGACGTCACGGTGGGGCGGTTCCGGCGGTTCGTAAACGCCGTCTTGCCGCCCGGCGGGGGAGCGGGCTGGCTTCCGGCAGCGGGGTCGGGCAAGCACACGCATTTGAACGGCGGCAACGGCTTGAACGTCGCGGGCGGCGGCTTCGAGCCGGGCTGGCTCGCGACCGACGACAGCAACATCGCGCCGACGGATGCCAACCTTGTTACAAACTGTGATGCTCCCAGCGGGTCTAGCTTTGCGACGTGGACACCTTTGGCGGGTTCCCAGGAGACACTGCCGATAAACTGCGTCAACTGGTGCGAGGCCTACGCGTTTTGCATATGGGACGGCGGTTTCCTTCCAAGCGAAGCGGAATGGATGTACGCGGCGGTTGGAGGGGCCGCCCAACTCGAATACCCATGGGGTGAAAGCGATCCGGGAACAGCCAACAAGTACGCGATCTATGGCGACGGCGTGAACCAGTGTTACTACCCGACGGGCTTCCTGGCCGCCTGCTTCGGGTCGCCCAACATCGCGCCTGTAGGGACGCCGACCCTGGGCGCTGGCATGTGGGGCCAGCTGGATCTCGTTGGCAACGTCTTTCAATGGAACCTGGACTGGACGGAGGGAGTTTCGTACGTGAATCCTTGTGTTGATTGCATCGAGCTGACCGCGGCCCCTCCAGGGGGTCCGTCGCGAGCGAACCGCGGGGCCGCCTTCGGATTCGCCGCGGTTGAGCTGCAGCCCTCGAGCGAAGGCGATCGCGACCAGGACACTCCCCCTACGTCCCGCGTCGAGACGATCGGCTTCCGCTGCGCCCGCGTTCCCTGACCCGAAGGCTCTCTTCTCTCTCAGCGGAGAGAGGCGAGCTGCCGGTCTTGCACCCGGGCGAGCGTCGACTGAGCGACGAGAGCACCAATAAGCGCCCAAAGCATGTCCCACTGCGTGTCCCATGGGTCGCCCTGGGTGCCGAGGAAGGCAGTCGCACCATCGGCGGTGGCGACGGACGTCCACCACTCGATGAGCTCATAGAGAGCGCTGAACGCGAGGCAGACGCACGTCACCAAGAAGAAGAGCCAGCCGCCGCGCAAAAGGGGCGTACGCCCGAGCAGCACCTCGCGCGCGATGAGCGCGGGCACGAAGCCCTGGGCGAAGTGGCCGATGCGGTCGTAGTTGTTGCGCGTGAAGCCGAATACGATCTTCATCCACTCACCCAGCGGCACCTCGGCGTAGTTGTAGTGGCCGCCAAGCATCAGAATGCACGCATGGACGAGGATCAGCCGGTAGACGAGCGGCGTCATCGGAAAGCGCCGGTAGGTCCCGACGAGGAACGGGACGCCGATGAGGATGGGGGCGATCTCGAGGAGCCAGGTGAAGCGGTCGTGAGGGTGCAAGCCTGACAGAACGAGCAGGAGCGCGCCCAAGGCGAGAAGGACTGCGGGCTCTCGGCGCGGACGACGGGCCTCTTCGCCAATCCCATCGGGGGCAACTTGGAGCCGCTCCTCTTTCCCCTTCGACGTACTCTCTCCCATGCGCTCTCCGCCTCTCTGCCCCGGTAGCCTGTGGCCATGCAGGCTACCGCCGCGCCTTCGGCCTAAGCGACCCATAAACCATCGAGACGAGCAGCCGCGAAACGTAGCCGTTCACGGCTCATCGTGGCCTTGGCACGCCTATCTTCGGAATCGTCGAGCAATCGAAATCGGGATCGGCGAGGGCCTCGGCGCACGCGCGCAGTCCCTCGCGGAACGCGCTCAGGTCCGAGCCCAAGCCCGATCCCGGGCACGCGTCGAGCTTTGCCAATCCTCGGGCGAGCAAGCGCGACGCGGAATCGGGAGCCTTCGCGACGAGCTTGTGAAACGCGGCGGCGACTTGGATGAGCCCCTGAAGACAGCGTCGCGAGTCGGCGTCGGTCTCGACGCGCCAGCGCTCCTCCCAGGCTTCGTGGGCCTCGAAGAACGCGCCCGTGTCGAACAGGAGCGCACCGCGCAGATAGGCGTCACCGAGAGTCTCCGGCAAGGTCCTCACGCGGGAACATACACCCGGCGTGGGGGACGCAGCTTCGGGGCGTGGTGCGTTGCAGCGGAGCGAGCCCGTGCGACAATTGACCGCATCGGGCCTCTCTCGAGCCTCGCCTAACATGTGCGCGCACCCTGACCGCTTGAGCTCCCGTACCTCTTACGAAGGACGTGGCCTATGGCCTCGCGACCCGTCAAACAGCGCCTACAACGGCTACGCGCCGCAATCCTTTGGTACGGCATCGGAGTGACCGCGGTCGTCTGCGCGTGCTCTAGCTCCAGCAAGCCGCCGAGTGGGCCGCCGATCTTCACGTGCACGAGCCCGGGAGAGGCCACCCCGGGCCCCGCGGACACGCATTGCGTGGGGCAGCCGGTGCAGGACGTCAACCCGGCTTCCTGTATGAACTATGACGACAGCTCCGCCTGCGGGGACGACGGGGGCGCGCCCGGGAACGACGGCGGCGAAGCTGGAGACGACGGCGGAGCTGGAGACGACGGCGGAGTTGGAGACGACGGTGGGGCCGCCGCCGCCACGAACGAGTGCGACTACGGGGCCACGATGTTCGGGCCGGGCTCCGACCGAGGCGGTGCCGTGGTCGTCGAGGGCGACGACGACGACTGCAAGTACCATGTCTCGTGGACGTCGAGCCCGATCTGCCAATCCTCGCTGCTCGGCGTCACCTTCACGGTGACCGTCACGTACCTAGGAACGAATCCGCCCGTCCCCGTGACCAACATCCCCGCTGACGAGGGCGTCCTCGTCGAGGCCTTTATTCCCAAGACGCTCGATGCCGCGTGCGACGATTTGGGCATGCACTTTAGCCCCACGCCATTCGCCCCAGGCCATGGTCTCCTTCAGACGAGCCCCGGCGTTTATTTTGGATCCGTTATCTTCGACCAGGCGGGCGAGTGGACGTTGCGCTTCCACATTCATGAAGAGTGCTCCGATCTCTGCGCCAATTCGCCGCACGGGCACGCTGCCTTCCACATCACCGTTCCGTGAAATGCGCGTCGGTGCAGGCGTGCGCGCGCATCCGAGAGCTGGGCGCATAGGCGCGCTCGCAATTGCGGCCGCGCTTGCGGGTTGCATTAATCCCGCGGGAAACGACCCGAACGTCCCCGACCTCGCGCCGGACGGAACCGCTAATCTACTTGCGAGCGCGGCCGCATGCCCGCCGGCGGCACCAAGCGGCTGCTCGCAGGCTCCGAGCTATGCAAAGGCCATCGCACCGCTCATCGAGCGAGCGTGCGTCCCATGCCACTCTCCAAGCGGCGATGCGGCCGATCGCCCGCTTTACACGTACTCGGACGTGCAGCTTCTAGAGACGACGAGTTTCGTTCAAATCAACGGCTGCGTGATGCCCCCGGCCGAAGCCGGCGCCGACGCTGCGCTGACCCTTCAGGAGCGAACGGAGATTTTAGAATGGTTTATCTGCGGTTCACCCGACAACTAGTGCACCGATTCACCCGAATCGATGCGCGTCGAGATGGTCGTGCAATGGCTCTGCTCGCAATTGCCGCGGCGTGCAGCGCATGCGGGCACGTGGCCCCCTACGAGCGCGGCGCCATCGCTCGACCGGACATGACGACGTCTGACCTGTCGGGGCGCGCCGTGCAGCACGCGACCGAGGTGCACGAAGGGGCGGCGCGCAGTGGGGCCGTGTCCGAAGCTGGGTGCGGATGCAACTGAGGGGGGCGCTGATCGTCGCTGCGGCGTTCGCGTCATCGTGGCTCGGTGACGCGCGCGCCGACGGAGGCGCGCTCGACATCCGGGCGTCGAGCGAAATGGCCGCCTATTCGGATACGGACGCCGTGGCCGTGCTCACCCCGAGCCTCTCGGCGCACGTGGGCAATGCCGCGGCAGGTTGGTCGGTCGACGGGTCGTACCTGGTCGACGTCATATCGGCGGCGTCGGTCGACATCGTTTCGACGGCCTCGCGCCGTTGGACCGAGGTTCGTCAAGCCGGGACCGCGCGCGGCGCCTACAAGCCGCACGACTTGGGCCTAGCTGTGGAGGGCTCGGTGTCGAGCGAGCCGGACTACCTCGCGTACGCCAGCGGCGGTTATGTCACGCAAGACCTCGACGATCGAAACCTGACCGTCGTGCTCGGCTACGGCTACGGCCACGACACGATCGGGCGAACCGGCACGCCATTTTCCGTCTATTCCCACTCGTTCGATCACCATGCGATGAGCGCCGGGCTCACCCGGCTCGTCGATCGCCGAACGGTCGTGGCAGTGGTGGCCGATGTGACGATCGAGAGCGGCGACTCGTCCAAGCCGTATCGATACATCCCCCTTTTCTCACCCGAAGTGGCTCCCTCGGTGCCGGCCGGCGCCACTCTGCAGGAAGTCAGTCGCTGGCGGCTGCCCGAAAGTGTGATCGAGCGCCTGCCTCTCTCGCGCGATCGGTTCGGCATCACCGCACGCCTCGCGAGGCGCATGGCTCACTCGACTGCCAGAATCGAGAGCACGATCTACGACGATTCGTGGGGACTCAAGTCGCTGTCGGCGGATGGGCGAGATCTATTCGACATCGGCTCGCGCTTTTCGCTCGGGCCGCACGTTCGCTACTCCGTGCAGTCGCCTGTGGTGTTCTGGAAGCTCGCGTACGTGGCTACTGCCGAATCGGTGCCTGCGTTTCGCACGGGCGATCGCGAGCTCGGACCGCTGATGAACCTCACGGGCGGGGGCCGCGCGCAGTGGGAAATCGGGCCCGCGTCGGCGCCCGACGCCTGCAGCCTCATCGCAACGTTCGACACGACCTACACCCGCTTCTTCGACGACCTCTACATCACCCAGCGCCTCTCGGCGCTCGGCGCCCTCACGTTGGAGGCGTCATGGTAGAGCGACGCGTCATGGGGTTGCGCATAGCGTCGGTGGCCCTCGCGGCGCTCGCGACCACCTGCACCCTCGACCCCGTGCAGAGTGAGGCCGTCGCCGACCTCGGCGGCGAAGCGCCCGGCGTCGCGCCCGGGCCGCTCCATCGCCCCGGCCAACCCTGCCTCGTTTGCCACGACGGATCCACGGCGCAGCCCGCGATGAGCGTGGGCGGAACCGTCTATGGAGTTGTCGGCAGCGCGAGCGCGCTGTCCGGAGCCTCGGTCGAGCTCACCGCCGAGAACGGAGCCACCTTCGAAGCGACGACCAACGCCGCCGGAAACTTCTACGTGGAAGCAAGCGCATGGCAGCCCGTCTATCCGCTGCGCGTCGCCGTCGCCTTCGGCGGCCTGACCTCCACCATGAGCACGATCATCGGACGTGACGGCTCGTGCGCCGCCTGCCATGTCGATCCCCCGAGTCGCATCTCGGCCGGCCGCGTCTATCTGGCTCCGAGCGCGGCGCTCTTGCCCGACGCGGGTGCGCCATGAGGCTCGCGCGCGACGTGTGCGTCCTCGCTCTCGCCCTTTCGGCGTGCGCCGCGCCCGACCCCAACGCGACCACGCCGCTCGACGGCCCCGACCGGGCATCGTTCGACTCCGTGCAGGCATTTCTCGACCATCGGTGCGGCACCCTCGACTGCCACGGCACGAGGTACCGAAACCTTCGGCTCTGGGGTCACGACGGAATGCGCCTGGCCTTCGGCGACGTGCCGGGTGCCTCACCGACGACGACGGCGGAGGTCGACGCGAGCTACGCCGCGGTCGTGGGCCTCGAGCCGGAGATCATGAACGCCGTGGTTGCCGATCATGGCGCGAACCCGGAGCGGCTCACGCTCGTGCGCAAGGCTCGCGGCACCGAAAAGCACGCGGGCGGCGCCATCGTCTCGGTGGGCGACGTGCGCGACGTGTGCATCACGTCTTGGCTCTCTGGGGCGACCGATGAAACGGCATGCGCGGCCGCTCTTGTTTACCCTTGATTGCATGACATCCGTGTCGTGGGGGCGGCAGGCCTCACGCTGAAAACAGCCTTGTTTAGGCCCAATGGTCGCCATCCCCCCGGCGTGTGTGCTAAGGGAGCCGCGCCAGCTTTTGGGGTCGGCGTCCGCGCGGGCCCCCAATTGGCGCTCTCCACACCATATATCCTTGAACCGAGGTCATCATGACGCGCTTGGTCTCCCGATTCGCGAGTCCCGTTTCGACGATCTTGCTCGGCCTCGTGGCCGCATGTGCAAGCAATCCGCAGCAAACTACGGGCCCTGGCTCTGGCTCGACGGCGTCGAACTCTGGCTCGACTTCGACCACTTCCGGCAGCGGATCCGGGACGACCGGGGGCACGACGACGGGGACGGGGACCTCGGGCGCAGGCGCGAGCACCGGGTCAACGGGCACCTCGCCTTCGGGCGATGCGGGTATCGACGCCGCAGCGTTCTGCCGAGCGGCGCAGAAGGACGCGGGCAGCTTGCCGTTCGTGGTCGACACGGCCTACGTGCCGAGCGGGTGGATGGGCGACGCGCCGATGTACATGGCGATGCCTGCCAACCCCGCCACGGGCGCCCCGGCCTCCCCCGCCACGAGCGCTCGCATGACCCTGCTGCCCCAGGGCTACACCATGATCGGTGACGCCTGCACGCCGGACCACGTCGGTCGCTCGAGCCCGAACGCGAAGGGCGCTTGCTGGAAAGTTACCTTCGTCCCTTACCCCAAGACGATTCAGCCGGGCTCCATGCCGGGTACGACGAAGATTGGCGGCGGCCCGGGCTACGGCTGGGCGGGCGCCTTCTGGCAGTACCCCGAGAACAACTGGGGCACACTCGGCGGCGGGTATCCGATTCCACCGGGCGCCAACACGGTCTCCTTCTGGGCCCGCGGCGCGAACGGCGGCGAGAAGGTGCGCTTCTTTACCGGCGAAGGGCTCAATGACCCGTGCTCGGACTACGAAGATACGGCGTCCACCAACGCCGTGTTCCCCAGCCCGCCGGCTTGGACGCATTACACGATCGACATCACCGGCCTCGATTACTCGGTGAAAGACATCAATCCGGGCCAGGGGATGGGCGGGTACTACGGCGGCGTCCTCGGTGCGTTCGGGTTCGGCGTCGGCGATCAGACCTTGCCGGAGCTCGATGGCGGCAGCGCGCCCCCCAACGCAACGGACTTGGACGCCGCTCCGGTCTCGGATCCCGCGGTCCCGGATGCGTCGTTCCCGCCGTTCTTCGATTCGACGGTGACCTTCTACATCGACGACATCGAATTCCAGCTCACCGACGGCGGAATGTAGATTCCGCTCGTTATCCGGGCGACGTCATCGTGGCGCCCTGGGGCCGCGGCTTCACCGCTGGATGGGCCGCGGCGCAGGCGCGAAGCTGTGCTCTAGTGCCGGGCGATGCGCTTCGGGTCGTGCGTCATCTTGCTCGGGGTGGGCCTGATGGCCTGCCCCTCTCCGGCGAGCGCCGACGATGAAGGTTCCAGCTCGGGCTGGGCGCTCGCGTCGGCGGGAGCGGTCGACGTGGCGGGGTTCGTCGTCGGCGGCACGCTCCTCGCCCGAGGCCACGGGGATCACCTGCGCGATAACGCGGGGTGGCTCACGATCGAATCGGGGTTCGTCCTGTCTCCGATCGCCGCGCATGCGGTGAGCGGCGAATGGGGGCGCGGCGGTCTCTTTGCCGTGGTCCCGCTCGCCACCCTGGGGGTTACCGTGGCGCTCTTCCAGCAGGAGCCCGACACCGTGGAGAGCGGCACCCTCCCGCAGCAGCGTTGGATGTGGGCGATGTTCGGGGCGGGCTTGTTCTCGTCCGCGGTCGGCGTCGTCGATGCCTTGTGGGCGCCGGCGCGAGCCCAAAAGATTGCGGTGCGACCGACCGTCGCCCCTGGCCAGGTCGGTCTTCAGATCGGAGGGACCCTTTGAGAGCGCTCATCGCGATCTTGTTGGCAGCGTCGGCGTCCGGCTGCGCGGCCGTGCCCCAGAACCGCCGCGCGCGGCTCGCCGACCCCATGATGAGCGTGACCGACGAACCGCTCGACGCGTATCGGCGCCAAAAGCTCTACGACACGAGAGAAGGCGCGGCCGGGGGTGATGGAACGGCGGCGGGCGGCGGCTGCGGGTGCCAGTAGCCCCGTGCGCTCTCGCTTCGTCGCGGCCGCCCTCGTGATTGCGTTCGGGTCTTCGCGTGCCCTCGCCGAGGACGCGAAAGCGACCGACGCCCAGATCCTCGGGCCCGACGACGCCGCGCTGCGCATCGAGTCGATGACGACGCGCATCACCGGCTACAACCAATACGGGTTCGGCTACCAGTCGAAGGCGGGGCCCATCCTGGGACCCGGCTCGGAGCGGCTCTCGGTCTTCGAGCCGCAGGTCGAGGTCGTCGCCACCCAAGGCGATCGCATCACGCATCGGGTCTGGGTGCCCATCGACGTGGTGACGGCGGCGTCGCCGCACAGCTTCGAGCCGACGCCCGACGTCGTCAGCGGTGCCTCTCGCAAGCTCGAGGGCGGGACATTTCAGTGGAGCACCACCTACAAGGCCGACCGCGCGTCGCAAGTCGCCTTGACCAGCGGTTTGCATATCGAAAACCCGTTTCGCTCGTGGAACGCGGGCCTGAGCGGGAGCCGTGCCCTCGCCGATCAAAACACGGTCGTCTCCGGTAGCGTCGTCGGCATTCTCGACTGGTTCGATCGGTTCTTCATCACTGGCGTGCGAAACGGCAGGGCGGAGCGCTCGACGACGATGGCGAGCGTGGGCGTCACCCAGGTGCTCACTCCGACGACGATTGTGCACGTGAACTACGGACTCACGCTCCAGGAGGGCGAGCTCGGCAACACGTGGAACGTCGTGCCGCTCGCGAACGGTGAGCGCGGCGCCGAGCTCTTGCCGAGCTCTCGCACGCGCCACGCGCTAGTCGGCCGCATGTCGCAGTTTCTGCCCTGGAACGGAGCCCTGCGTCTTTACTATCGCTTCTACACGGACGATTGGGGAATCGAGGCCCACTCGGTGGAGGGCCAGATCATGCAACGCCTGACGCCCGCGCTCTACCTCGGCGCTCTCTACCGCTTTCACACGCAGACCGGGCCGTTTTTCTTCTACACGCTCGCGCCCGTCGATGCCCCGTTGCGCGTGGCCGACAGCGACCTTGCCCCGCTTCAGTCTCACACCCTGGGCGGCAAGCTCGTCGGGGACGTGCCCGTGCGGGGTTTGGCGCGCCTCCTACACTTCGAGGTCGAGTACGATCGCTACTTTCGCTCGAACGACCTGCAAATGGATGTCGTCTCGTGCGCCCTCGGCCTGCGCTTCTAATTCACCGATCACGATCAGGGAACGTATGGCCGACCGGATCAGGGAACGTATGGCCGACCGGAGACGAAAACCGCCGGGACTCCGAAGGCGAGCGGACACTCGCTGGGCGATCGCGCTAGCGTGCTTGGTTTTGGCGGCGTCCTGCGCCCCGCGACCCTCCGTGATGGCGGTCGCGCTCGGAAACGAGACGGTAGTGACGCTCGATGGCCAGCGCGTGCCGATCGCAAGCGTTCTGCAAGGGCGCGTCGCCGTCATCAGCTTGTGGGCAACCTGGTGCGACGCTTGCGCGCACGAAGTCGGCGCGCTCAATCGGCTCGCGGCTTCGTCCGCCGAGCGCAGCGACGCGCTCGTCATCGGCGTCGCCGTCGGCGAGTCTCGAGCCTCGGTCGACAGATTCGTGCGCGATCAAGGGGTCCACTACCCGCAGGTCGTCGACGAGGATTTTCACTTCGCCGATGCGCTCGGACAGCGCGATCTCCCTGCCACGCTCGTCGTCGACCGATCGGGTCACATCGTCCACCGCGGCGAAGCCCTCGACGGCGCGGGGTTGGCCGCGTTCCGGGCGACCCTCGGTCCGCCCGTCAGGTGATCTCCATCACGCGCTTTTCGAGCCCGCGGCCTTTGGTGACGCCACTGATGCGGACCTGCTCATCCAAGAGGAGCCGCAGCACGCGTGCGATGACCGTCTCGGCGTCGGTGCGACTGCGATCGAAGCGCACCACGATCTCGAGCCGATCTTCGTCCAGGTCCACGGTCTTGATGTCGCCGAGCGCGCGCAAAGCCGCGAGGCGTGTCGGCCCGATTGGAGCCTCGTTCGGCCCGGCCGATGCGACCTTGACGCGAATCTCCTCGTGAGTCGCCGTCAGCTCCGCCATCGATCCGGTGGCCACGAGCCGTCCGCGATCGATGATGGCGGCAGCGTCGCAGACCTCTTCGAGCTCGTTCAAGTTGTGGCTCGAGACGATGATGGTAGAGCGGCCCTTCTTGGCCAAGATGCTTTGCCGAACCTCCCAGGCCACCCGCGGATCAAGACCTGCGGTGGGCTCGTCGAGCAAGAGAACGTCCGGGTTGCCGAGAAAGGCCTGGGCGAGCACGACGCGCTTGGCCATGCCGTGCGACAAGTGGCCGCAGCGCTCATTCCACCAATCGCGTCCCGAAACATCGTCGAGAGCACGCTCCGCGCTTTCGCGCGCTTTGTTCTTCGAGGTTCCTTGCAGGCGGGCCATGTGGACGAGAAACTCGCCGACTCGGTCGGTCGTCGGGAGCACGGCATCTTGCGGCAGCACGCCCACCCGGCACCGCAGCGCATCGACGGCGGTCGGAGCCCATCCGAGGATCTCGACCGACCCGTACGTGGGCTGGAGGTAGCCCGCGAGCATCGAGAACGTCGTGCTTTTGCCAGCACCGTTGGGCCCGATGAGCCCGAAGACCGAGCCTGCGCCGACTTCGAACGTCAAGTCGTCCACGGCCAGCGTCGCGCCAAAGCGCTTGGTCAACCTGCGCGCGCGCACGGCCGATTCGAAAGCTCGCGAAACCGACGCCGGAGACATCATAGGTCCCGCCGGTCGAACGCGAAAATCGCCGCGCCGATCGAAAGCCCGATGATGACCCCGATGCCCAAGAGGCCCCGGCCGATGTCGCCCGGATCAGGAGAGAGAAAAAGCGCGTCGTACGCGCTCGGGTAGGCCCAGTTGAGCCAGCCATTTTTCGTCATTGCGGCCGCGATGTGCAAAACCCAGAACGCGAAGAATGTCGCGCATAGGGTCAGTAGCGAAACCATCGGTGTCTTCAGCTGCGACCCGACCAGCACCGCGATAGAGCACCAAGCGGCGGTCACGGGCACGACCACGGCGAAAAAACGCAGCCCCCAGCCGACGATATAGAAGCCGCTCTGGTGTCCGACGGTGGCGGCCGTGATCCATACGATGACGTTCATCGCCAGCGAGACCGCAAGCACGGCCAGCCAGGCGCCCAGGGCCTTGCCGAGCAGGTACGAGCTCCGTCGTGCGCGCACCGCCCAGAAGCGCACCGTCCCACGCTGGAGCTCGGCCGAGACGGCGTCGAACGTCATGAGGGCCACGAGAAGAGGCGCCAGCCACAAGGTGGCGACCAGCATCATCCAGAGGGCATAGGGACAATCGGCGAGCGCGGTGCCCATGTTGGGTTGCCCGTACCAACGCGAAAAAAGCTCGACCTGCGCGCGGTGAGGGTCGATGCCCGTGGAGCTCTGCGCGAGCGCGATGTTTGCGGCCTGCTCACGACGCAGCCGGTCGAGCCAGGCGAAGGTCATCGACATCGCGCCGCCCCCGAGGATGCTGATGACGGCCAGAGCCGCTCCCTTGGCGCTCCGGAAGCTCTTGCGTACCTCGCGCCAGGTGACGAGACTTACTTCGGAAAGTGGGGTCAAGCGGTTTGCCCTCGACGCAAGCGCCGGCGCACACTACACATCCCCCCATCATAGGCATAGGCCCGTGCGGCCCTGCCGACGCGGAAGCGTGAACCCCGCCAGGCCCGGAAGGGAGCAACGGTAGCGTGAAAGCGTGTGGCGGGGCCTTTGTCCATCTTCGGGCTGGCCAGGCGCTCCGGTTTCCGGTATCCTGGAGGATAGGGTAGCGCGGCACGTGGCTTCGGCCGGGCCCGCGCGTCCCGAAAGGTTCTCGCGTCCGCCGCCCTCTCGGGGCCCGGGCGAAATCACACATGTCGCAGGGGGCCGTGCGCGCGTAGCGCCGGTGAATGCCTCGGCGGCGCCCGAAAGCAAAGACTTGTTCCGTTCCGGCTCGTACGCGCAAATGTGGGATGCCCGCGGTTATCGCGGGGCATCGGCGCCCAAGAGTCTCAGTGGCGGCTCGCCGCCCTGGCGGCAGACAAGCCTTCCTTGCCATCGGGCGGGAAAGCTAGTCACAGAATGGCCAAGAATATCCTCGTTGTATCGTGCGACATCCCTGAAACCCGCGTCGCTCTCATCGAGAGCGGAATCATCGCCGAGCTGCACATAGAGCGGCCCGGTGCCCACCCTCGAGGGGGGGCGGTCGGCGATATCTACCTCGGAAAAGTCACTCGGGTTCTGCCCGGGCTCCAGGCGGCCTTCGTCGACATTGGGCTCGAGCGCGCAGCCTTCTTGCACGTCGAGGACCTGATTCGTCCCGACGATTTCGAGGCCTACCTCGCGGGGGGCCGCAAACACGCCCGCGAAGGGGGGGGTGCCGCTCTCGAGGCGCACGATCCGGAGGATGCGGCCGACGCTGAGCCGGTCTCCCCGCCCGCCGAGGCCATCAGCCTGACGGCACTTCCGGAGCACGCCCCTGAAGAGGGCGCCCCGGAGGACCGCGAGACGCCGGGAGACGACACCCCTACGGCGCCGGACGACACCCCTACGGCGCCGAATGCAGACGCAGACGTCTCGGCGGCGGAGCCCGCGGAGTCAGCGGACGAACAAGCGGAGGACGAAGGTTGGGGGGACGCTGGGCCGTCGGCCGGAGCCGCTGGGGCGCTCGCGAGCGCCTCTTCTCTCGAGGAGCCCGAAGAAGACGCGGCCTTCGAAGCCGCCGACGACGACCGGGCGCCCACGGCGGCCGACGACGACCCCACGGCCGACGACGACCAGACCCCCACGGCCGACGACGACCAAGCCTTTGCCGGTCCCACCCACCCGCACGGCGCCATGCCCGCGAGTGACGAGCGGACGCCCGCGGGTGGAATCGACCAGCCGGCCCTCGCGGGCGCGGACGACGAGCTAGACGACTTGCTCGACAACCCGAACCTTCCCGGCTTCACCATCAGCGATTCGCGCGATCCCGTACCCCGGGCGCCGGCTCCCCCTCTCGACAGGCCGCGCGACGGCCGGGGCGGCGGCGATGCACGCCGACGCCGCGGGCGTGGGAGAGACCGAGGCCGTAGCAATGGAAACAGCCGCGGACGCGAGCCGGCACCGAACAACGCCCGCCCGCGCCCCACCAATCAGACCGGGCGGCTGTCCAAGTCGACGCCGATCCGCGACGTCGTCAAAGAAGGCCAAGACATCATCGTTCAGATCACCAAGGAGCCCATCGGCACCAAAGGGGCTCGCTGTTCGAGCCACGTTTCGCTTTCGGGCCGCTACGTCGTTTATCTGCCGACGCTCGAGCACGTCGGCATCAGCAAGCGCATCGGAAGCGAAAAGGAGCGGGCCAGGCTGCGCGAGACCATCGAGAGCATGAAACCGCCCAGCGGCGGCCTCATCGTGCGCACTCTTGCCGAAGGCCTCACCAAAAAGCAGCTCAAACAGGACGTGGGCTACCTCGTCCGCCTCTGGGGTGAAGTCGCCAAGAAGCACGAGGGAGCCAAGGCCCCGGCGGTGCTCATGAGCGAGCTCGACATCGTCCTCAAGACGGCGCGCGATCTCTTCACCGACGACGTCGACGAGCTCGTGATCGACGACCGCACGCAGTACGAGCGCGTCTGCCGCTTCGTCGAGATGTTCATGCCGGATCGTCTCAAGGACGTCGTTTACTACGGCGACGACGAGCCGATCTTCGACGCGTACGGCATCGAGGACGAAATCTCCAGGGCGCTGTCGCGAAAGGTCCCCCTGCCGAGCGGCGGCTACCTCGTCATCGACGAGGCCGAGGCGCTCACGGCGATTGACGTCAACACGGGGCGCTTCGTCGGCAAGGGAAGCAAGGACATGGAGGAGACGGTCCTCAAGACCAACCTCGAGGCCGTCAACGAGATCGCCTACCAGCTTCGCTTCCGGAACATCGGGGGCCTCATCATTCTCGACCTCATCGACATGGAAAAGGCCTCGAACCGGGAGACCGTTCGGAAGACGCTCGATGAGCTCTTGCAACGGGACAAGGCCAAGACCACGCTAAACCGCATCTCCGAGCTTGGCCTCATCGAGATGACGCGCAAGCGCACGCGAGAGAGCCTCGGCCGATTGCTCCACGAGCCGTGCTTCTATTGCGACGGCACGGGACATCTGCAGTCCAAGGAGACCGTCGCCTACGAGATTCTGCGAGAGATTCGACGCCGGCGCGAGGGATTGCCGGGCTACACGATCGCGGTGACCTGCCACCCGGCCGTGGCCGACTTTCTCACGAGCGGCGCGAAAACCGGCCTTCAGGAGGCCGAGAGCCGGTACATGCGCAGGATCCACGTCACCGCGAGAACCGAGTACCATCTCGAGCAGTTCGATCTCTCGGGCAAGTAAGAGGTTAGGCCGATGGAGGATTCCGAAAAGCGCTCGGGCGATCGCGTCACGATCAACAAGGAGTTCGAATCGTTCGACGCGTTCATTCAGGAATACGTGACCAACATTTCGCGCACGGGAGTCTTCATCAAGACCCAGCAGCCGCTGAGCGTGGGCACCCGGGTGAATTTGCGGTTCACGGTGATCATGGATGACATCGAGACGATCGAGGGGGTGGGAGAGGTCGTGCGCGTGGAGAAAGACCCCGCGGGTATGGGAGTCGTTTTTCGCGAGCTGTCGGGGTACTCGAAGAATCTCATCGAGAAGCTGTTAGTGCAGAGCTGAGCGCGGGCGCGGGCGCGGGCGCGGGCGCGGGCGCGGGCGCGGGCGCGGGCGCGGGCGCGGGCGCGGGCGGAAGACGATCGAGTCGCCTTCCGCCTCGCGTCAACCGTTACTTCACATTTTTCACGAGCACCGCGCGCACATGGTCGAGTCGATCGAGCAGTGCATCATCGACGCGTCCCACGTACCCAAGTGCCAGCGCCACATCGAGACAAGCACCCGTCTCCCGCGCTGACCCCAGTGCATTGCGGTACCTCTCGACCCGAGTGCCCCCATGTGAGCCCCCGCCTTCCGACACGTTGAGCGCCACACTCGCGGACGCGCGTCGCAACTGCCGCACAAGATCTCGATCACTCTTCTCAATCTCCTCAATCACCGGCCGCAACATCCGCACGAGCTCGATCACCGTTGTGTAAATTCGCAACATCGTAGTTCTTCCTTTCGCCCTCTCTGCGAAGGCCCACCCCTCGCGCCGGCGAGCGCAGGGCGGGTCAACCCTGCAAGCGGCCAAAGGCCGCGCAGCACCGCCGAAGGGGGCGCGCAGCGAAGCGGAGCGGGGTTGCACGCGCCCGAGCATCGCCGGCACACTCGAGAGGCCGAGCAGAGAGGGAAATCTGGTGTCCGGGTGACCCGCGGTTACCCAAAGTGAACTTCGCGCCCGCGCCCGCGCCCGCGCCCGCACCCGCACCCGCGCCCGCGCCCGCGCCCGCGCCCGCGCCCGCGCCCGCGCCCGCGCCCGCGCCCGCGCCCGCGCCCGCGCCCTGGTTCACCCTTTCCGAACCAGAGCCACCGCCTGAATACCCGGGGTGAACCGGTCGCTCAGGCTCGCCTGAGTCTGCCACGGTGCTCGCGCAGCTCAAGGCCGCTTCGCGTCGCCGCGCTTCGCGCGACGATGCTCCGCAGGCTGCGCCTGCTCCGCAGCCTTGACCTTGCGCTCCGCTCCGTGGCGAGCCGGGGGCTGCTTCGCGCACGAAGCGCGAGAGCGAACCATGGAGGATGCGATGCTGCGAATTCACGATGACATGCTCGATGTGATCCGATCGATGCGTGGGGCGCTTGGGGCCATCGATAAGCGAGATGCAGACTTGGCGCGCCAGCTGAGACGCGCGGCCAGTAGCGTGGTGCTCAATCTGGCTGAGGGCAGCGGGTCATTCGGGAGAGTGCGCACGGTGCGTTACCGCACAGCACTCGGGTCCGCGCGAGAGACACTCGCGTGTTTGCAAACGGCGGAAGCCTTTGGCTACGTCGAGCCAGTCTCCCACGCGATCACGGGACGCATGAATCGAATCATCGGGACTCTCGTAAGAGTCGCCGCGTAATCCTCTTGCGCCCGCGTTCGTTCTCGCGCGAGACACAGCGCGGGCGCGGGCGCGGGCGCGGGCGCGGGCGCGGGCGCGGGCGCGGGCGCGGGCGCGGGCGCGGGCGCGGGC
>Ga0302324_100013294_pt1 | contig 16698 bp, 14 predicted proteins | sample Palsa_T0_1_FD_201949 | JGI IMG/M metagenome (GOLD analysis project Ga0302324, IMG submission 201949) | Peat permafrost microbial communities from Stordalen Mire near Abisko, Sweden - Palsa_T0_1 | ecosystem: Environmental > Terrestrial > Soil > Palsa > Peat permafrost | place: Sweden: Abisko...
TGTCCGCCTTCCTCGTAACCGACGTATCCCGGAGGTGCGCCGACGAGCCGCGAGACTGAATATTTCTCCATGTACTCGGACATATCGATGCGAATCATCGCCTCGGAATCGTCGAAGAGAAACTCTGCGACGCTGCGTGCGACTTCCGTCTTGCCGACGCCCGTCGGACCGAGGAATAGGAACGCACCGATTGGGCGCTTCGGATTCTTCAGTCCGGCACGCGAACGGCGAATGGCGCGCGTGAGAACCGAGATGGCTGGATGCTGACCGATGACGCGCTTGTGTAAGGCGTCCTCCATCGAGAGCAGCTTCTCGGTTTCAGCTTGCGCGAGCTTGCTGACCGGAATCTTCGTCCACGAAGCGACGATCTGAGCGATGTCGTCCTCGGTGACGCGGAGAGTCTTATCGACCTGCGATTTGCGCTCTTGCCACTCGGTTTCGAGACGCTGCTTTTCGAGGCGAAGCTTTTCTTCGCGATCCCGAATTGCGGCGGCTTTCTCGAACTCTTGCGACTTGACGACCGATTCTTTTTCGGCCTTGACCTTGCGGATCTCGGCTTCGATATCGCGGATCTCTTGCGGCGGTAGCATGGCTTGCAACCGAACGCGCGAGGAGGCTTCGTCGACGAGGTCTACCGCTTTGTCGGGAAGGAAGCGATCCGAAATGTAGCGGTCCGAGAGTTTCGCGGCCGCGGCCAGCGCCTCGTCCGTGATCTGCACTTTGTGGTGCGCCTCGTACCGGTCGCGTAGACCCTTGAGGATCTCGATCGTCTCATCGATCGACGGTTCGCCAACCATAATCGGCTGGAAACGCCGTTCCAGAGCCGAGTCTTTTTCGATGTGCTTGCGAAATTCGTTGAGCGTCGTTGCGCCGATGCACTGCAGCTCGCCGCGCGCCAGCGCCGGTTTGATGATGTTACTGGCGTCGATTGCGCCCTCGGCAGCGCCCGCCCCAACCAGGGTGTGCAGCTCATCGATGAACAGAATGATCTCGCCGGCGGCCCCGCGGATCTCGTCCATGACGCGCTTCATGCGCTCTTCGAACTCGCCGCGATACTTCGTGCCTGCGACCAGTCCCGCAAGATCGAGCGTGATCACGCGCCGATCGCGGAGCGGTTCGGGAATCTCGCCCTTGATGACCCGCTGCGCCAAACCTTCGGCAATTGCCGTTTTGCCGACGCCGGGCTCGCCGATGAGGGCTGGGTTGTTCTTGGTACGGCGCGAGAGAATCTGAATGACCCGCTCGATTTCGCTTGCGCGCCCGATGACGGGGTCCAGCTTGTTCTCGCGTGCGAGCGCCGTGAGATCGCGCCCATAGGCATCGAGCGTCGGCGTCTTCGACTTACCCTTGGGTGCCGGCGGCTGACCTTCGGCTCCGAGCAGCGAGGTCGTTTGCACGCGAACCTTGGCGGGATCTACGCCCAAATTCGTTAGGACGCGCGCGGCAACGCCTTCACCTTCTCTTATCAATCCAAGCAATAGGTGCTCAGTACCGATGTAGTTGTGATTCAGCTGCCGAGCTTCTTCGAAGGCCAGCTCGATGACGCGCTTCGCACGAGGCGTGAAGACCATTTCTTGCTGGACGGTTTGACCGCCGCGGCCGACGATGGCCTCGACTTCTTGTCGAACCTTGGCAAGATTGACGCCAAGCGTCTCCAGGACTTTAGCCGCGAGGCTCTCGCCCTCAGAGATTATGCCGAGCAGAATATGCTCGGTCCCTATGTAATTATTTCCGAGCCGCTGCGCTTCTTCTTGCGCGAGCACGATGCTACGTCGTGCTCTCTCGGTGAACGGCTCCCACATTGACATACTGGCGATACTCCGTAGACGGTCTGTCGAACCCTTCTGTACCCTCAACGACCGGCAATGCGGTTGCGTTGGTTGAGCACATCAAATGCTAATGCTCGAAGACCAGTGACTCCATGACCCTATGCCCGTTAAGCGAGTTTCGGAATCGAAAGACGGCTCTTCCTACGTCTTCTGTCGCTTGCGTCTTAACGTTGCGCCGTGTTGACGTAAAACCGTACCGAGCGACGGACCGTCACTGCGCCGAAAAAGCAATCCCAGTGCGACTTCCACGATCGAGCTTTCGCTCAACCGCTGCTCGAACGCGACCTGGCGCAACCGCGTGCCGATCTCCTCGGAGACGTTCACGGACAGCTTCACGACCTCGGGCGCGGCGGGCGCGGCAAGACGCCTCGGCATGCTCGGCCCTTAGCCTACCAGGCGGCAAAGCCCTCGATTGGGCTAGGGACTAGGCTCGGCGTCGGAGGCTCGCGCCGGCGCGACGGAGCTGAGCGCCGAGTTCGGTGTCGCTCCCTCCATCAAAGAAGGAACGCAGAGCGTGTTCTATGACAGCGCTCTCGCTGATCCGTTGACGGAAAGCGAACTCCCGCAAACGCTCCGCAAGACGAAGATCGAGCGTGTGCGATACGGTGGCGATGCGGACGACTGCACGTGCAGCCGGTGGATTTTGGCGGTGATTTCCACCGGAGCGTTTCGAACCGGCGGCAACTGAGACAGTGGTGCTTCTTCGGGCCATATCGTTTTCTATTACGTAAGAAATGAGGAGCCTGTTTCCCATCGTTCCTTCCGACAACAGTCCGAAGGTCCGGTGGGTCGAGGTGAACGAAAAAGCGCAAGCTTAGTCGTCTTAGGAGCTTTTTTTGTTTTTAGCCCTGACGCTTCACCAATTCACGGATCAGTTCATCAACGGCGTCACGCTCGGGATGCTCTACATCCTTGTTGCGCTCGGGCTCAACATCATCCTTGGGCTTATGGGTGTCATCAATTATTCGCACGGCTCGTTTTTCATGCTCGGTGCGTACGTCGCGTATTCGCTCGATCCCATAGTCGGTTTCTGGGGAAGCATTCTGCTCGCGGCATTGATCATCGGCGCCTTTGGCATGCTCTTCGAATCGACGCTGATTCGCCCGCTCTACAAACGCATTCCCGAATACACGCTGCTGCTGACGTTCGGTACCGCGCTGATTTTCGAGCAGGTCGTCCGGCGAATATGGGGCGACGACGCGGTTCGTTTCGAGCTTCCCGACAAATTCAGCGGCACGCTCGCAATCGGCAACTCGGAGTTTCCACTTTATAAGGACGTGATGCTGGTCGCGATCACGATCGTCGTGCTAGCGCTGGTATGGCTTCTCGTCAATCGCACCAACATCGGAATGATCATTCGCGCCGGGACGCGCGATGCCGAAATGGTACGCATCCTCGGGATCAACATGCCGATGATGTTTACGCTCGTGTTCGGGATCGGCTCGTTCATGGCCGGACTCGCCGGCGCACTTGCCGCGCCCGTCTACGCCATTCAGCCGACGCTCGCGTCGGAGTGGGTGATTCTCACCTTTGTGATCGTCATCGTCGGCGGAATCGGCTCCTTCTGGGGAGCCGTTGTCGGCGGACTTTTGATCGGGATCCTCTCGAGCCTGATGGAGCTGATCTGGCCGCCCGCCGTTGAGATGACCGGCTTTTTGATCATGGGCATCATCTTGCTAATAAGGCCGCGGGGTTTATTCGGCGTCGAAGGGCTCTTTGAGTAACACGCATTGATGCGCTTCCTAAAGCATCCACTGCTTTGGACGGCGATCGTTCTATTAATTTTGCCGTGGCTATTGCCGGGTGCAAATCCGTTCGTCGGACGAGCTGGATTCATTGATCTCGGAACAACGATTGCGATCTTCGCACTCTTTGCGATGGGCTTCAATCTGCTCTTCGGACACGTCGGCGATCTCTCGTTCGGACACGCCATGTTCTTCACGATCGGCGCGTACACGACGGCACTCGCGACGAAGGGCTTCAACGTAACGGTGGGCGGTACGAATCTCGTATGGGCCGGCGCGGACAGTTTGATTACCAGCCTGTTGCTTTCGCTCGGTCTCGTCGCTGCGCTTGCGTTCTTACTGGCTCGGCTGATCGTTCCGCGCTCGAGCGGGATCTATTTCTCGATGATCACGCTCGCGTTCGCGCAAGTCGTCTACTTCATGACGTATAAGTTCGACGCGTTCACCGGCGGCGAGGACGGACTGCAAGCCATTTCGCGTCCAACTTTGCCGGGCTTCCCCGCGGGTTTTCTCAACGAGTCTTGGCATTTCTATTATTTCGCGGCGATCGTTATCTTCGTCGCGCTCGCGATCATTTGGTGGATGATCGAGTCACCGTTCGGCTCGGTGTGCCACGCTATCCGTGAGAACGAACAGCGCGCCGAATTTCTCGGATACGACGTGCGTAAGTTTCGCGTCAACGCGTTCTTCGTCTCGGCACTCTTCCCGGCTATTGCCGGCTGCTTATGGACCTACTACCAGCAGTCGATCACGCCCGACGCCGGTTCGATCGAATACAGCGGGCGCGTCGTGATGATGTCGCTGCTGGGTGGGATTCAAACGTTTTTCGGACCGATGCTGGGATCGTTCATCTATTGGCAATTGCAGAACGACGTTTCGCAGATGACGAAGTACTGGGAAGCAGTGATCGGTGCCGTGTTCGTCGTCTTCGTCCTGATCGCGCCGCGCGGGATTTGGGGTGCGGTCGAAGACATCGAGCATTACGGAGGACGGAGTGCGCTTCGCCGCCTGTTCTCGCGCCGGGCGCGCCTCGAGGCAGAGATGTCCGAAGAAGTCGCGTCGCAACGGCCATGACGACCACCCTGGGAACCGGTTACGCGTTCCGGACGGAAAATCTCTCGCGGCACTTCGCCGGATTCCGCGCCGTTAACGACATTTCGATCGAGATACCACGCGGCGGCGTGCGCACGATCATCGGACCCAACGGCGCCGGCAAAACGACGTTCTTCAATTTGCTCTCGGGGTTGCTGCCGCCGACGCACGGACGCATCTGGTTCGAAGACCGTGACATCACCGATTTGCCGGCCTATCGCCGCGCGCGTCTGGGCATCGCGCGCTCGTTTCAGATCACCAATATCTTCGGGAAATTGAGCGTGAGCGAAAACGTGCGCCTGGCGGTCCAAGCGGTTCATGACGGGAAGGGGAACTTCTTCTTGCCCGGATCCCGCATGGGGAATATCGGCGAGCGGACGCGACAGATTCTCGGCGACATCGGCCTCTCGGGCGTCCAAGACGCACGCGCGGAAAATCTTTCGCATGGCGACCAGCGTCGCCTCGAGATCGGACTCGTCCTCGCAGTCGAGCCGAAGGTGCTGTTGCTCGACGAGCCGCTCGCCGGGATGTCGCCGGCCGAGACCCAATCGACGGTCGAGCTGATCAAGCGCATCGTCGCAAACCGGACGGTCATCTTGGTCGAGCACGACATCGACACGGTGATGGCAATCTCCGACACGATCACCGTCATGCAGTCGGGCGGGATCCTTGCGGTTGGAACGCCGGACGAGATTCGCCACAACGAGATGGTGCGCCGCGCCTATCTCGGAGACATGAAATAGTGCTGCTCGCGCTCGATGGCATCAACACGTTCTACGGCAAGAGCCACGTCCTCAAAGACGTCGCTCTCGAGGTTGCCAAAGGCGAGGTCGTCGCGTTGCTCGGCCGCAACGGCAGCGGACGCTCGACAACGCTCAAGACGATCATGGGCGTCGTACCGCCGAAAACGGGGACGATTCGTCTCGACGGAACGCAGATCGAGCGGAAGAATCCGTTCACGCTCGCGCGCCGAGGGATCGCGTTCGTCCCTGAGGACCGGCGGATCTTCCCGAATCTGACCGTCGCCGAGAATTTACGTCTGGCCGCGCTTGCCGGCCGCAAGGGACCATGGACCGAGAAGCGGGTCTTCGAGTACTTCGCCGTGCTCGGTGAGCGCCGCAACTCGCTCGCGCGTCTCTCAGGAGGCGAGCAGCAGATGCTCGCAATCGCACGTGCGCTCATTGCGAATCCGGAGATCATCTTGCTCGACGAGCCGATGGAAGGCTTGGCACCGATGATCGCCCTGAACGTCGAAGAAGTCGTCCGCAACATCAAGAGCGAGGGCAACACGATTCTGCTCGTCGAGCAGAATGCCGAGGTCGCGATGAGCCTCGCAGATCGCGGCTACATCCTTTCTAACGGACGCGTCATGGCGAGCGGTCCAATTGACCAGCTGCGTGCCGATCCGGAGCTGATGCAACGGTACTTGGCTGTCTGACGGTCTTAGGCGCCGGAGGTTGCTGATGCCCACACCAGAGCAGGTCCGCGAATCGCTTGCGGAGGTCATGGACCCAGAGCTGAATATTCCAATCCTGGACCTTGGTCTCGTCTACGGAATCGAGTGCGACGGACAGCAGCAAGAAAACGTCACCGTGACGATGACGCTGACGTCCCCGATGTGCCCTGTCGGACCGATGTTCAAGCAAGCAGTCCAGTCCAAGGTCGAATCGGTCGAGGGCGTCGAGAGCGCCAAAGTCGACATCACGTTCGATCCGCCGTGGGATCCGCGCGAAATGGCGAGCGACGACGTAAAGCTTCAGCTGGGCATCTGGTAGCTGCCCGCTGGGGGCAGGCGTCAGCCTCGGTGCGGCTAAAGGGACCGGCCAGAGCTAACCGGCGATGATGTCATACATTCCAGACATCCTAGGTTTCGTGGCCGCCGCACTTGTGCTGGCGACCTTCTTGATGCGCGCGCCGGTCCGTCTCCGTCAGTTCGCGATCGCCAGCAACACGATGTTCATCGTTTACGGCGTGTGGACGAAAGCCTGGCCGATCGCAGCGCTGTTTGCGATCCTGCTGATGCTCAATATTTGGCGGCTGCGGGAGCTCAAGCTGCTGACGATCAAAGTGCAATCCGCGCTCACCAACGATCTTTCGATGGACTGGCTGCGGCCTTTTATGACGCCGCGCAAATTCGTCGCCGGTGAATTCATCTTCCGCAAGGGCGATCCACAAACCGACGTCCTTTACATCGTAAGCGGTACGGTACGGCTCCCCGAAATCGAGGTTACCGTTAGTGCCGGCGAGCTGCTGGGTGAGATGGCGATCTTCTCGCCGACGATGGAACGCAGTCTCTCAGCAGTCTGCGTCACCGACGTCGAGAGCTTGCACATGCCGACCGACTCGGTCCTCAAGCTCTACTACCAGAATCCGGAGTTCGGGTTGTATCTCGTCCGCCTGATCACGCGGCGTCTTCTGCAAGATACGCATTTGCTCGGCAGCATGATCAACGAGCGAACGACGCAGCTCGAGAAGCTCAAGGCGCTCACCGACGTCGACGAAGCGACCGGCGTTGCCAATCGCCGCGCGTTCGAAGCCCGGCTGCACATGGAGTGGTCGCGCGGGATTCGCTCGCCGGCGCCGATCTCGCTCGTTGTCGCGCAAATCGAAGACCGCTACAATCGCCGCTGGACCGACGAGATGCTCACGCAGGTCGCGATCGCACTCGGCTCCTGCGCTTCTCGCGCGTCCGATTTGCTGGCCCGTCATGATAAGGAATTTGTCGCGATTCTTCCTAACACAACGCCCGAAGGCGCAAAAATAATCGCCGACGAGATGGATGCCACGATTGCGGCGCTCGACGTTCCCTCTGCGAGCATCTGGGCCGGCGATCTGCGCATACGGCACGGCGTTGCGACACGTATGCCGAGTAAAGAGATCGCTCCCGAGACGCTGTTGCAAGAAGCATATCGAGAATTTCACGGGACCCAACCGCCGACGGCACCCAAGGGAGGCGATCTGCTCAGCAAGATCGCACAAGCGGCATTCCCACGCGAAGAACCACTGATCGGCGGCTGAGCCACGCCCGACGTACGCGCCCAACTCTCGAAGATGCGCGAGCTCGCGCAAGCGCCCGCCGGTGAAGCTGCGGTCGAGCGGCAGCATGCCCGCGGCAAACGGACGGCGCGTGAACGGATCGACGCGCTCGTCGATCCCGAATCATTCGTCGAATTCGACGCATTCGCCGTTCACCGAACCTCCGCGTTCGGCTTGGACGAGCGTGAGTTTCTCGGTGACGGCGTCGTTACGGGCCGCGCGCTCATCGACGGCCGCCAAGTCTTCCTCTTCTCGCAAGATTTCACGGTCCTAGGCGGATCGCTCGGCGAAGTGTTCGCCGAAAAAATTTGCAAGGTGATGGACATGGCGGTCCACACCGGATCGCCCGTGATCGGCATCAACGATTCGGGCGGCGCGCGCATTCAAGAAGGCGTCGTTAGTCTTGGTGGTTACGCCGAGATCTTCTGGCGCAACGTGCAAGCCTCGGGAGTGATCCCACAGATCAGCTTGATCGCAGGACCGTGTGCCGGCGGGGCCGTCTATTCGCCCGCGATCACCGACTTCACGATCATGGTTGAAGAGATCTCGCAAATGTTCATCACTGGACCCGAGATCATAAAGACCGTGACTGGGGAAGACGTCACGTTCGAAGAGCTGGGTGGCGCGATGACGCACGCGACCAAGAGTGGCGTCGCGCAGCTCGTCGCCGCGGACGAAGATGAAATGAACGCACAGACGCGCGCCCTGCTCTCGTTCATGCCGCAGAACAATCTCGACGATCCACCCGTCTTTGCAAGCGACGACGATCCGCGGCGCTTGTGCCCGGAACTCGACGATCTCGTCCCGGATGCGCCCAACAAGCCGTACGACATCAAGCGCGCGATCAACGCCGTCCTTGACGACGGTGAGTTTCTCGAAATCCTAGCGTTCTACGCGAAGAACATCGTGATCGGATTCGGACGCGTCGCCGGTCGCTCGGTCGGGATCGTTGCGAATCAACCCGAGATGCTCGCCGGCGTCCTCGATATCGACAGCTCGATCAAGGCGGCACGATTCGTGCGCTTTTGCGACGCGTTCAACATCCCGCTCGTAACCTTCGTCGACGTCCCCGGCTTCTTGCCCGGCACCGAGCAAGAATATGGCGGCATCATCAAACACGGTGCCAAGCTGCTCTACGCGTTCGCGGAGGCCACGGTCCCCAAGATCACGATCATCACGCGCAAGGCGTATGGCGGCGCATACGACGTCATGGCTTCCAAACACATTCGCGCCGATATCAACGTCGCGTGGCCGACGTCGGAGATCGCAGTCATGGGCGCCGAAGGCGCCGCCAAGATTCTCTTCCGGCGTGAGATCGCCGATGCGGCCGATCCCGCCGCGAAAACGGCCGAGCTGATCGAAGACTACCGTAATCGATTCGCAAATCCGTTCGTCGCCGCACAACGCGGATACATCGACGACGTCATCGAAGCGCGAGAGACGCGCCGCGTGATCTCGACGTCGCTCGAAATGCTGCAGAACAAACGGGTCGAGCGTCCGCGCCGAAAGCACGGTAACATACCGCTCTAAAGGGGGGACCGAACGTGACCGCAAGGCGGATATCAACGTTCGACGACTGGGTTGATCTGCTCAAGGACTGGCAGGCGGAGATCGGCCTCGATCTCGAGCTGATCGACCGTCACGTTCCGGGCTACAAGCTCGAGGCCAAATACGGCGAGCTGCCCAGCGACGAGATTAGCTTCGGCTCATTCGCCGGCGGAAAGAAGTGGGAGAGGCTGCTCGACGTCCCCGATCAGCGCATCCGTGACTCGATCCTGAACATGGTGATCTATCAGGGCGACACCGAGTTTGCGTCCAACGAGCAGCAGCGGTTCCTTTTGAGTAACGCGCCGAGCGAGTACGATCTCGCGTCGCTTGCACGGATCATGCTCGAAGAGACGCGCCATGGTTTTCAGATGTGTCATCTTCTGATCACACATTTCGGTGCCGACGGTAAGATCGAAGCCCAAAAGCTTCTCGAGCGCCGTGCCTTCGGTAAGAAGAACCGGCTGCTGCGCGCCTTCAACGAAGACGTCACGCACTGGCTCGATTTCTTTACGTACACCAACTTCATGGATCGCGACGGGAAATTTCAACTGACGATGCTTTCGCACTCGGCGTTTGCGCCGCTCTCGCGCTCGATGCTGCCGATGCTAAAAGAAGAATCCTTTCACATGGGCACCGGGATCTCGGGTCTGCGGCGGATCGCGCAAGCCGCCGTCATTCCGGTCCTCATACAGCAGAAATACTACAACAAGTGGATCTCGGGTTCGCTCGATCTGTTCGGCACCGACCATTCGCGCTCGGCGCGTTGGGCGTACGAATGGGGAATCAAGGGGCGCGACGACGAGGACAAAACCGACGAGCCCGCCAGGGTCGAGGGGCTCAACGAACGCGCCCGCGAGCGCTTCTACGACGAGATCAAGCGAACTGTCGATCAAGTGAACAGCGTCAATCCGGCGGAGAAGCTTTACGTGCCTGACGCGCGCTTCAACCGCAAGATTGGTGATCACGCTCCCGAGCATTGGAGCGTCGACGGGCGGCTCCTAACCGACGACGAATGGGCGGCGTACGCGCCGAGCGTCTTACCGACGCACGATGATGAAGCGCGTCTGGCCGACCTGTTCAAGAATCCGAACTGGATTACACCTAAGGGACGGACAAACGAGGGTTAAGCATGGCGATCGATACGAAACAGGCGCAAGCAACACCGTTCGGTCGCCAGGCGCCCGAACGTAACGGCAAACGCGTCATCCATTACACAAAAGACGGGCACATCGCGATCATCACAATGGATGATCCTCCGGCCAATACGTACACACACGAGATGATGCTTCAGCTTGACGAAGCGATTCTCGACGCACGTTTCGATGACGGCGTCGAAGTCATCGTGCTGACCGGAAAAGGCGAGCGCTTCTTCTCCGCCGGTGCCAACGTCGGTATGCTCAACGCGGTCACGCCGCAGTTCAAGTATTACTTCTGCTTGCACGCCAACGAGACGCTCGCGCGCCTCGAACAGACGCCAAAGCTCGTGATCGCCGCGCTCAACGGACACACCGTGGGTGGCGGACTCGAGATCGCCATGGCGTGCGACATTCGCATCGCACGCCGCGACGGCGGAAAGATCGGTCTACCGGAAGTCGGCCTCGGCGTGCTTCCCGGAACCGGCGGAACGCAGCGGCTTGCGCGTCTGATCGGAAAAGCGAAGGCCATCGAGCTGATCGCGACCGGACGTACGTTCAGTTTTGAGTTAGCCGAGGAAATGGGGATCGTCAACGAGGTCTACGAAGGCGACGCGGCTTCGTTCGCAGAGCAAATCCTCACGTATGCCAGACAATTTTGCTCGCCGAACAAGGCGCCGATGGCGGTCGGCCTCGTGAAACGCAGCATTCAGACGGGCGCCGAGATTCCGCTGCAGGATGCGCTTGCACTCGAACGCGAGCTGCAATCAATTCTCTTCCGCAGCCACGATGCGCACGAAGGCATCGCGGCCTTTACCGAACAGCGCGTCGCCCGCTTCGAAAACCGCTAAAGCATGCGCGCGGCCGACCATCTGCCTGAGCGCTTCAACGCCGCTCAATATTTCGTCGGCCGCAACGTCGCCCTAGGACGCGGCGATTCTCCCGCGCTGATCACGGATCAATCGACGGTCACCTATCGGGAGCTCGATCTGGCTGTGCGTGGCTTCGCCGGTAGCTTGATCGAGCGCGGCTTGCGAAGCGGCGAGCGCGTCGTCATCTTCTTGCCGGACTCGCCGGCATGGTCGATCGCGTTTTGGGGGACGATCGCAGCCGGCGGCGTTGCCGTTCCGCTCAATACGTCGCTGCGCGAATCGGAACGCGAATTGATTCTGGCGGATTGCGCACCCTTCACCGTCCTCGACGATCCAGAGCAGGTCGTGCGCGATGCAAGGCACGCTCCGTTCGACTATGCGTCGACGCATCGCGACGGCTTCTGCTTCTTCTTATACTCGAGCGGAACGACCGGCGAACCAAAAGGCGTCGTCCACCTCCAGCACGACATGTGGGTCTGCGCGCGCACCTACGGCGAGCAAGTACTGTGCACGCGCACCTCGGATCGTGCCTTCAGTGTTGCAAAGCTGTTTTTCGCATACGGGCTCGGCAACGCCCAGTACTTCCCAATGGACGTCGGCGCAGCCGCGATTCTCTATCCCGAGCGCCCGACGCCGCAGGCCGTTTTCGATCAGGTCCGGCGCCACAAGCCGACGTTGTTTTTCGCCGTTCCGACCGCGTACGCGCAAATGCTCGCCGCCATGGATGAAGGCGTAAAGGCTGACTTCTCGAGCGTTCGCGTCTGCGTGAGCGCCGGCGAGTCGCTTCCGCCGGCGCTCTTCAATCGTTGGCAAGCACAAACGGGACTCGAGATTTGTGATGGGATCGGTACGACCGAGATCACGCACATGTTTATGGCCAACATGCCGGGAGGCGCCGTAGCCGGCGCGAGCGGACGCCCCGTTCCAGGCTACGACGTACGTATAGTCGACGAAAACGGCCGCGATTGCGCAGACAACGAGATCGGCGATCTGCTCGTGCGCGGCGATTCGACGATGGCGTTCTACTGGAACAAGCATGAACGCACCAAAGCCACGCTGGAAGGCGAGTGGATTCGGACCGGCGATAAATATCGCCGCGACGGCGAGGGAATCTATTGGCACGCGGGCCGCAGCGACGACATGCTCAAGGTCAGCGGGATGTGGGTCTCGCCGGTCGAGGTCGAAAACATCATCGCCGAACACGATGCAATCCTCGAATGCGCCGTCGTCGGGCGCGAAGATGACGATGGGCTCGTTAAGCCGCACGCATACGTCGTGTTGCGCGCGGCCAATTTCGCTTCCGACGATCTGCAAACCGAGCTGCAAGACTTCGTTAAAGACCGTCTGACGCCGCACAAATACCCGCGCTGGGTAACAGTCGTCAACTCGTTGCCGAAAACCGCGACCGGCAAGACGCAACGCTTCGTCCTGCGCGAAGCAACGACCGAGGTTTGAGCAAACTCACCACTACCGCCGATGCCATCGCGCGATTGGTACGCGATGGGGATCGCGTCAGCGCCGCATGCGGTCTCGAAGCGCGCATTCCGTTTTCGGCAGGACATGAGATCATCCGTCAGGGCAAACGCGATCTCACGCTCGTCGGCCCGATCAGTGACATGCTCTACGATCAACTGATCGGCGCGGGTTGCGTGCGCGCACTGGAGGTTGCGTGGGTCGGGAACGTCGGCGCCGGTCTCGGACACAATTTCCGGCGAGCGGCCGAGGCGAGTCCGCCCACGATCGCGATCACCAACTATACGAATCTGACGTATGCAACGGGTTTGCGCGCGGCGGCTGAGGGCGTACCGTTCGGAATTACACGCTCGCTCTTCGGGACCGACATCGCTCTGCAGCACGAAGTATTCCGCGAAATTAAGGATCCGTTCGGCAGCGAACGCGTCTACGCCGTGCGTGCGATCGCGGTGGACGTCGCAATCGTCGTCGCACAGCGCGCCGATTCCCATGGCAACGCGCACGTCTGGGGTAACCTTGGCACGACGCTGGAGAGCGTACGGGCCGCCGAACGCGTGATCGTACTGACCGAAGAGCTCGTCCAGCCGGAGGTCATACGAACCGAGCCCAATCGTACGCTGATCCCCGGCTTACTGGTCGACGCAGTCGTCGTCGAGCCGGGCGCCGCACATCCGTCGCCCGTCGAAGGGTATCGCGAGCGCGATCACGCGGCGTTCGAAGCGTATCATCGTGCCACGCGCCTGCCCGAAGATTTCAATGTGTGGCGAGGGGAGTGGATCGACGATGTTCCCGATCGCGCAGCTTACATGAATAAGGTGCGCATGTGAATGCGCGAACGCTGATGGTCATCGCGGCCGCGCGACAGATCGAGGATCACGACGTCGTGTTCGCGGGGATGCGTCTTCCGCTGATTGGTTTTGCCGTCGCTAAATACACGCATGCGCCCGGCGCCGTCGGATTGTTCGAGAACGGTTTGATCCGCGAAGTTCCGGCACACGACACCGTCGTTACGATGGGTGACGGGCCGAATCAGCGCGACGCCACGTTCGCAACGACCTTGATCGACGTCATGGGAATGCTGCAACGCGGACGCGTGAACGTCGGATTCCTGGGGGGCGCCGAGGTTGATGCGCTCGGTAATCTCAATACGACGCAGGTTGGAGCTACCCGGCTTCCGGGTTCCGGCGGCGGCTCGGATATCGCCGCACACGCGCAGCGCTGTGTATTCATCATGGAGCACGAACGCCGTCGCTTTGTAGAGCGCGTCGACTACATCACATCGCACCCGAAAGGCGCGGTTACGCTGATCACGACGCTGGGCGTGTTCGCGCTGAATTCGGGTCCGCCGCGCGTCGTTTCGCTGCACCCCGGCGTTACGCGCGCACGTGTCACGGGTGAGACCGGATTTGCGCTGGACTTCGAGGCCGCGACGGTCACGGCGGAACCCAGCGATGCGGAGATGGAAGCGATCCGAAGGGCCGATCCCACGGGATTTTGGACGGGCGCCTCGCAATAATCGCCGCTGTGAAACTCTTAGAGGGCAAGACGGCGCTCGTCACCGGCGTCGCAAACCGCTGGTCGATTGCGACCGGGATTGCGCGCGCGCTGCACGAGCACGGCGCACGCCTGTCTTTCATTTATCAAGGCGAACGCGTCGAAGACGAAGTGCGCAAGCTGGCGGCCGAACTCGGCGGCGGCCCGTGCTGGCCGTGCGACGTGACGTCGGACGACGATTTACAGCGTCTTGCTGCCGACGTCGATCGTGAGCTCGGCGGACTTGATGCGCTCGTTCATTCGATCGCGTTCGTCCGCAAAGAAGATCTCGCCGGAAAAGTGTACGATACATCGCGCGCCGGCTTTTCGCTTGCGCTCGATATCTCGTCGTATTCGCTGATCGCGCTGGTCGGCGCGCTGCGCACGACACTGCGCGATAACGCCAGCATCATGGCGTTGACGTACTACGGATCGACGTCGATCGTCCCGAACTACAATATCGCGGGGATCGCGAAAGCGGCGCTCGAGTCGATCGTCCGCTATCTTGCCTTCGATCTCGGCGAGCGCGGGATTCGCGTCAACGCGATCTCGGCGGGACCGATCAAAACCGCGAGCTCGCGCCAAGTTAAAGGCTTCTCATCGATGCTCGACGCGGTCGGAGCGGCAGCACCGCTGCATCGTAACGTCACCGCGGAAGACGTCGGCAACACCGCCGTCTATCTCGCGAGCGATCTCTCGAAAGCCGTAACCGCGGACGTTCATTTCGTCGATGCCGGCTACCATGCGATGGGGATGACCTTAGAGCAGAAATCGACTTGAGCGATCCCCAGATCACGCCCACGCCGACTGACGACGAAGCCGCGGCGATCATGATCGTGCTGCGCGAGTCCGAGGAGCAACCCGCATCGATCGTTGTTCAATCGCGATGGAAAATGTCCGGCCGTCAATACGATGACGATAACGAAGCTCTTAGTCGCTAACCGCGGCGAGATTGCGCTGCGTGTGATGCGCACCGCCAAAGAGATGGGCATCGCAACGGTTGCCGTCTACAGCGATCCCGATCGTGACGCACTGCACGTGCGCTACGCCGATGAGGCATACGCGCTGGGTGGATCGTCACCGTCGCAAAGCTACTTGAACGCCGAGAAGATTCTCGACGTCGCAAAACGTGCCGGGGCCGATGCAGTGCATCCCGGCTACGGATTCTTCGCGGAGAATGCAAACTTCGCGCGCAGCGTGATCGCGGCCGGCCTCGTGTGGGTTGGTCCGCATCCGGACGCCATCGACGCCATGGGTGATAAATTGCGTGCGCGGGCCGCGATGGTCAAGGCCGGCGTTCCCGTCGTCCCCGGGAAGCTCGAACCTATAAAAGATCTCGAAGATGCGAAGCGCGCCGCCAAAGAATTCGGATTACCGCTTGCGCTCAAAGCGGCGGCCGGCGGCGGCGGGAAAGGTTTGCGCGTCGCGCGCACGCTCGATGAAATCGAATCGGCACTGACGGTCGCGAAGCGTGAAGCCGAAGCTTATTTCAAGGATTCGACGATTTATGCCGAGCGCTATCTCGACAATCCGAAGCACGTCGAGCTGCAAGTCCTAGCGGATAAGCACGGCAACGTCGTGCACGTCGGTGAACGCGATTGCTCGCTGCAGCGTCGTCACCAAAAGGTTTGGGAAGAAACGCCGGCCCGAGTCAGCGAGAAAGTCCGTCACGGGTTGCGCCAGGCCGGTTTACGCGCCGCAGAAGCGATTGGTTATGACAGTGCCGGGACGATCGAGTGTCTCGTCGCCGGCGACGAGTTCTTCTTCCTCGAGATGAACACACGCATTCAGGTCGAGCACACGGTCAGTGAGATGATCTCCGGACTCGACCTCGTGCGCGAGCAAATCCGCGTTGCGGCCGGCGAGCAACTCGGCTACAAGCAAGATGCGATCGAGCTACGCGGTCACTCGATTGAAGTGCGCGTCAACGCCGAAGATCCGGCCAACAACTTTGCACCCGCCCCCGGGACGATCACGCGCTATCGTGAACCGGGCGGCCCGGGAATTCGCGTCGACTCGGCTGCTTTCGGCGGCATGACGATCACACCCGACTACGATTCGCTGATCGCAAAGCTCGTCGTCTGGGCGCCGACACGCGAGACTGCGCGCGCGCGCTTGCGACGCGCGCTCGACGAGTTCATTGTGGAAGGCGTCGCAACGACGATTCCGCTTCTGCGAGCACTCGTGGACGAACCGTCGGTGCGTGATGCAACGTACGGAACCGCGACGCTCGAACCGTTTGCTGCCTCGCTGAACATCGATACGCCCGCAGCGGCTCCGAGCGCTGAGATTGAATCAACTGAGGATGCCGTCGTACGCGTCGAGGTCAACGGTAAACTCTTTCGCGTGCGGATGCTGGATCGGCCACAGGCAACGAGTGCCGCTGCAACCCGGCGCCGCCCGCCAAAACTCGAAAGCCGCAGCGGCAAAGCGGCCT
>Ga0302324_100013295_pt1 | contig 16698 bp, 12 predicted proteins | sample Palsa_T0_1_FD_201949 | JGI IMG/M metagenome (GOLD analysis project Ga0302324, IMG submission 201949) | Peat permafrost microbial communities from Stordalen Mire near Abisko, Sweden - Palsa_T0_1 | ecosystem: Environmental > Terrestrial > Soil > Palsa > Peat permafrost | place: Sweden: Abisko...
GGCGCTTCCAGGAGTAGCCTTTTTCTCCCGCTATTTTTTCCATGTCTCCCACGTAGGCTCCGGCTTGGGTCAGGACGTGGTGCAGGTCGTTGCCGATGCTGATGAAGGTGAATCCCTTTTCGAGGAATTCGCCGACGCGCGCCGTGCCGAAGAGAAACAGGCCGAGGATTACATTGTTCTTGCGGGCGTGTTCGATCAGTTTCTTGGTCGCAGCGTCCAGCTCGGGCGACGTGTACATGTGAGGAAATTCGTATTTATTGTAGAGTCCCATGGACATGCAGAGGTCGTTCTGGCCGAGGAAAAGAATGTCGACGCCGGGAACGGCGGCGATCTCGGCGATGTTCTCGATGCACGAAGCCGTTTCGACCTGCAGCGCGACGATGCCTTCGTTATTCCACGTGCCGGCATAACCGAGGAGTCCGGCCTTGTTCATGCTGCGCTGCGGGAAGTAAACCGAACGCGTGCCGACCGTGGGATACTTCATGCAACTCACTGCAATCCGCGCTTCTTCGGCGGTGTTGATATAGGGAATGAGAACGCCGTCGGCGCCCATATCGAGCGACTGTTGGATGCCGGGGCGGTCGTCGTATCCACCAACGCGAACCAGCGATTTGGCGCCTCCGTTGGCGATACCGCTGAGCATGGCGGAAAGTTTCTCGTAGCCCATGGGGCCGTGCTGGCTGTCGACCAGGAGCCAGTCGTAGCCGCTGTACGCGAGTTGCTCGGCGACGGTGGGGCTGTGAGAGTTGAGGAAGAGGCCCATCTTGGGCTGTCCGGCGCGGAGCTGCTTTTTGAATTCGGATCCGGTGAGTGCGGGGTCGGGCATGAGTTCTCCTTGATGCTGAAGGGAAGGATGTCGAAGGGAAGAGTTTATCGTATAGGGGCAAAGACAGGTCCGCTAAATTTTCGCGAGAGTGACCCGAGGACAGAGGAAACAGCAGGTTCCTCATTTGCCATCGCTTGGCTCCGGCGGCGCTCGGAATGACAAGTAACTAAGAAATCATGCAGCGATTCTCGGAATGACACGCGATTAGGAAATCATGCGGCAGCGCTCGAAATGACAGGGTGATGAGGTTGTGCCTATAGTGTTGAGGATATTATTGACCAGGAGACTCGCATGCGACTACTTCTAAACTGGGTGCTGAGCGCGCTGGCAGTATGGATCGTGGCTCAGTTGGGGATTGGGGTTTCGGTACGCGGGGCCGCCTCAGCGCTGATCGCTGCCTTGGTGATTGGATTTATCAACGCGACCCTGGGCGCGCTGCTCAAGATTATTACCTTCCCTTTGACACTGTTGACGCTGGGGCTGTTCTGGTTTGTGATTAACGCGCTCATGCTGGAGCTGGCTTCGGCGCTTCTTTCTCCGGGATTTCAGGTTCGCGGATTTCTCGCTGCATTCGTCGGCGCGATTGTGTTGAGCCTGGTGAATGTGGTGCTGAAGGCAATCGTGATGCCGTCGCGGGATGAGCGGTAAGGCAATCGACCACAGAGGACACTGAGGACACGGGGAAAAGCCTCGACCACGGAGGACTCAGAGGACACGGGTATTGGTCGATCGGACTTAATTCTTCGAGCCTGACTTGTTCGGTTTGATTGCCTGCCAATCTTCTTCCGTGAGCAGTCTGCCTAAATTGCTGAATTCGCCCGCGCCTTGCAGAAACTCGCCGCCGTCCATGCGAATGACTTCGCCGTTAATGTAGCCCGACCCGTCACTCACCAGAAAAGCGGCGAGGTTGGCTAATTCTTCCACCGTGCCGAAGCGGTGCTGCGGGTTGCGGTCGAGGGCATGAGATTCAAGCCCCGGATGCGGCAGCACGCGCGAGAACGCGCCCTGCGTTGGGATGGGGCCCGGTGCGATGGCGTTCATGCGAATGCCACGGTTACCCCATTCGACGGCCAAGCTGCGAGTGAGGGCTTCGACGCCTGCTTTAGAAACGGCGGAGGGCACGACGTAAGCCGAGCCTACGGGCGCGTAGGTGGCGGAGATGCTGAGGACTGTCGCGCGGTTCTCCGGAGTACGTCCGGACTTGAGCCAGCGGCGTCCGCAGGCCAGGGTGCAGTTCAGAGTCCCCATGAGCACGATGCCGATCACTGAATTCCATGCGCCGGAAGAAAGTTCTTCGGTGCGCGCTATGAAATTTCCAGCGGCATTGTTGACCAGAACATCGAGTGGGGCTCCATTCCAAATTGTGCCCATCATCGCTTCGACGGCTTCGAGGTTGCGCACGTCGCAGGGGATGGCGTGGATCTCGCCTTGGGTTGCTGTGGCGAGTTCGGTTGCAGTTTCTTCAAGCACATCTTCGCGGCGTCCGCAGATGTGGACGATGGCTCCGAGTTCCAGGAAACGATGCGCCATGCCTTTGCCCAGGCCGGTTCCACCGCCAGTGATGAGGATGCGCTTATTGCGGAGAAGGTCGGGAGCGAACATGGTTGTCATTGGATATTTGGCCTGTAACGAGCGAAGAGCAGGTTCCTCACCGGACCTTGCCCAGTTCGGAATGAAAGATTATAGGGCTTTGCGTTATAGGGGCTTTGCGCCAAGGTCGCACGCTACCCGGAATCCGTAGTCGGCGTATCGAAATTCCGGTGGAATGCTGGAACGGGCGGAGCAGCGGGCAACTTTGATTTGGTGACGCCACGATCCGCCGCGGGAAGACTTGCGCGGCGGCTTCATCGGACTCTGTTCCGGACCGCGCGGGTTGCGCTCCGGTGATACCGCGTAGTAGTTCGGGTCGTACCAGTCGCTGCACCATTCGTGCACGTTGTCCCCAATGTCGTAGAGGCCGAAAGCATTGGGGGAGTAGCGAGCCACTGGCTCAGGGCCGTTTTGCCAACGTGTGGCGTAGTGCGGAACAGATTGAGGCGGGTCGTCTCCCCAAGGAAACTGTTTTTGCTCGAGACCGCCGCGGGCTGCGCGCTCCCACTCTGCTTCGGTCGGCAAGCCGTAACGACGGCCGGACTGCGAACTCAGCCATTCGCAGGACCGGACGGCCTCGTACCAGGAGACCGCGGTCACAGGCTGTTGCGGATGGTTAAAGTTCGGTTCTCGCCAGAACGGCGGCGCCGCAACTCCGGTTGCGTTCAGAAAACGAGCATACTCGGCGTTGGTGACTTGCGTGGCCGCGAGCAGGAAGGAATCAATCCATACGCGATGGATGGGGCGTTCGCAATCCTGACCGGAATCCGAACCCATCAGGAACCAACTCGCGGGAATCTCGACCATTGCGGGTTCCACAGCCACTGCCGGAGTCTCTGTGTAGACAGGAATGATCGACATAGCTGTTGCCGGGTGCACGGTGCGGCGCTAAAGTTTATCGCGAAAGTGTAGCGGAGCGGAACCCGTTGGAGGATGGTCATGACCGAGAAGAGGCTGCGATTTCAAGCGAAGATTCTGGGGAAAGAGGCCGGCGTGGTGGCGGCCATCGTCCCGCCGGTGGATGTGATCGAGTATTTCGGAACGCGAGCGCGGGTGCCAATTCGTGGGACCATCAATGGCTTTCCGTTCCGGTCGTCGCTGATGCCCATGGGTGGTTGCCACCTCATGCCGGTGAATAAGATTCTGTGCCAGGGAGCGGGAGTGCAGCCGGGCGATCTGGTTGATGTCGAGATGGAGCGGGACAGCGAAGAACGAACGGTAGAGGCTCCGCCGGAATTGAAGAGAGAATTGGTTAAGCATAGGAAGGCGCAGGAACGGTGGGATGGGCTGGCGTTCACGCACAAGAAGGAAATGGCCAATTCGATCTCCGGCGCGAAGCAGGAAGAGGCTCGCGAGCGGCGGCTGGCCAAGGTGATGAACGTGCTTAGAACCGGGGAGAAGTGGACGGGGTAGGATAGCTCTGACTTTTCATTTTCTTATTACAAAAGTCAAAATTCCCATCCTCGCAAAGAACGCGAGAAGGGTGGGGCAGCCTCATCATCCCCTCATCGTTTCTGATAATTGTCAGGCATTCGAGCGCAGCCGATTCACCACGGCCATGATGTCGTTCTCCTGGAAGAGGCGGATGGCGGCGATTCCGGCGGCTCCGGCCTCAAGGCAGGAGCGGGCGTTTGCCAGAGTCACTCCACCGAGGGCGAGCACGGGGATCTTCGACTGGCAGGCTTGAGTTAGAGGGAGCAGTCCTACGGGGACTCTGTCTTTTTTCTCGAAGATGGGGGCGAAAACGGCCAAGTCTGCACCATTCGCAGCGGCTTCGTTCACTTCCGCCGGGGAGTGACAGGAGACTGCGATCAGCAGAGCTTGTCGCGAGAGTTGGCGGGCAGAAGTGCCCGCGCCACACCGAGCCGCCGCGGATTCTTGCCAGATAGCGTTCACTTCTCGCGGGGAAGGGTCGTCGCTGCGGAGGTGGACTCCTTGGGCTCCGGCTGCCAGAGCCACATCACTGCGGGAGTTGATGAGAAGAGCACTGGATAGTGGATGGTGGGCAGTGGGCACAGCTTCGTGGATTATGCTGGCAGCTTCTCGCGCCAGCGATTCCAAATCGCTCGCGGACAAATCTTTTTCGCGGAGTTGAATGTAGTCGACTCCGGCGCGGGCAGCCTCGGAGATCTTTTCCAGGAGACGGAGGCGGCGAGTGGGTTCGTCTGCGGCGAACGCGGTGCGGTCGGTGATGTAGTAGAGAAGAATTTCGGGCATCTGAGTTGAAGTTTAACGCTCGGACGGGGATGGGAAGGGGATATCAACCACTGAGGACACAGGGGACTCGGAGAAGACTTATCCGGGGACAGAACCAGATTCCTCGGTTGCCGTCGCTTTCGCTCCGGCGGCGCTCGGCATGACAAGCCGGGATTAGCGTCTCCAGGCTACGGGATTTCTCCCTACGGATTTGTCTTCGCGATTTCCGGCAGCACTTCGGCCTGTTTCGGCTGCGCGCCGCCCAGGTGATACTTGGTCAGGCCTTCCTTGAGGAACTCGAAGGCTTCTTCCGGCGAATCGAGGAACTTGAACTGGTCAAGGTCGGCGGGAGATACGGCGCCGGCATCGACGAAGGCCTGGAAGTTCATAATGCGGTTCCAATATTCGCTGCCGTAGATGACCACCAGAATTTTCTTGGCCAGCTTGTCAGTCTGCGCGAGGGTGAGAATTTCGAAGAGTTCGTCCATGGTGCCGAAGCCGCCGGGGAAAATGACGAGTCCCTTGGCCAGGTAGGCGAACCAGAATTTCCGCATGAAGAAGTAGTGGAACTGAAAGTTCAGCGACGGCGTGATGTACTGGTTGGGGCACTGTTCGAAGGGGAGTTCGATATTCAGTCCAATGGTTTTTCCTCCGGCTTCGTGGGCGCCAAGGTTGGCAGCTTCCATGATGCCCGGACCTCCGCCGGTAGTGACCACGAAGCGATGCCGGCGCGCGGGAATCTGGATCGACCACTTGGTCAGCATGTGGGCGAGTTTGCGCGCGTCTTCGTAGTAGCGCGCCATGTCGAGGCTGGCCTGGGCGCGCTTCAGATCTTTCTCCATCTGGGCGGCGGGAGTATTAGCGTAAGTCTGCTGCAGCGCCAGCAGATTGTCCGTGGCGTGCTCACGTCCGTGGAAGCGCGCGGAGCCGAAGAATACGACGGTGTCTTGAATCTGCTCACGGCGGAAGCGGGCCAGCGGCTCCTGGTACTCAGCCAGGATACGTAAAATGCGCCCGTCGGGGCTGTCGAGGAAGGGTTCGTTCTGGTAGGCGACCGGGGCGGATTTGAGATGGTCTGTCATAAAGGGTCAGTCGTAAATAGTCAATCATGAATTAGTGAAAGAACTATTGTTGTTCGTGGTAGTGCAGCGCCTCCCAGAAACCAATCCAGATATCAAGCAGGCCCAGGCCACTGCACAGGCCGCGGAAGAAGCCGTTAGAGACGATGCTGCGCAGGCTGGGGAAAGAGAGCAGGAGATAATTGTCGGTCCACTCCGGCGTCCACGGGAGAATGATGAGCAGAACTCCGGCGACAGCGCTGATCAGAACAAAAAGAAAGACGGAAATGCGGTGCATCCAGAGTTGCACGCCCGGGGCTGGAAGTCCGTCGGGCGCTGGCGGCGGGTCGAGAGTCGCGGTCGGCGTCTCGGCATGGGAGGATGCGGCCTCCGGCGCCTTGGCCGGAGTGGGGGTCGGGTCGATCACGAAAAATCTCCCCCGCAGAAAGTTTCCGATGAGAGAACGAAAGCAGCGCCGAGGGGCGCGGCAAACTTAGAAGTCAGCTGGGGACGCGGGTTCGCTCGCAGTTTGGAACGCACAGTCGATCGCACCCTCGAACCCGCAAGATTGGGGACAAAACCCATCGGGTTATTCTACGACTTCAGGGCCTTGATGCGCTCGGCAACGTCGCGATAGTCGATGTTGTTGCCATAGACGTCCATGAAATGTTTGAGGGCGGAAGTCTTGTCTCCTGCACGTTCGTACGCGGCCGCCAGTTCGTAATGCAGAGCCACCCGGGTTTCGCCATCAATGCCGGGAACGGTAAGCGCTTTGTCATACCAACGCACCGCGGCTTCCGGGACGCCTTTTTCGAGAAAACAGTTCGCCAGCCAGGTATAGGTCTGCATGATCTGCGGGAAAGCGTGTCCGCGGTCGAAGAATTGGCAGGCTTTCTGCAACTCGCCGATGGCTTCATCGAGCAAACCCATTTCGCGGAAAGCGATGCCGAGATTGTAGTGTGTTTCCGGATCTTCGTCGGCGGAGGCGACGTCTGATTCGAGATCGTGCTTAAGTTCGCCAAACATTTCGGCAAGATCGACGCCTGCGTCATCGCCAAATGGAGATGCCTTGGCGGGCGCAGCGGCAGAAGGGGCCGAAGCGGAAGGCAGGGGCGCATGAGAAATCGCCGCTGGCGGAGGTTGCGGAGCGCGAATCTCGAGTGCTGGCGCGGGCCATGTGGCAGCGGGCGCGGCATGGGATGCGGCTGAAGCTGATGCCGCAGCGCTAGCCGCCAGCGGCGCAACTCCCGCTTGATCGGTGGCCGGAATTGCGACCGGAGTTCCGACCGATGCTGCGACCTGAGTTACGACTGGAGTTACGACGGGAGTTGCGACCGGAGTTGCGACCGGAACCGGTGCCACCGGATGCGCCTTCGTCGCCGGAGCAGTCTTGGACTCGACCGGCTTCGGGTCGGCAACCGGCGCAGCCTTAAGGAAGTCCTCGCCTAACGACGCTTCTATATCGGCGACGAACTCACCCAGCACGGGAGCGCTTTGCCCACTGGCAATTGCAGGTTCCGAATGTGCCGCGGGAACGTGTGCCGCCGGAGCAGATGTAGCCGGAGCAGGTGCGACGGGTTTAGCCCCGGGCCTGGCAACGGCAGCAGGGGCTACTGGCTCGGCGGCCGGCTTGACCACGGTGCCGGGCAAGAAGCTGTCCCCCAGCGAAGTCTCGAGATCGGAAACAAACTCTTTCAGAACACTGGGCGCAGGTTCCGGTTCCGGCGCTGGTTCAGGCATCGCTGCAGCAGGATGAGCCACGAGTTCTGGCTCGGGGTCCACAGCCGCCGCTCCTTCGATCGCAAGCGGAGCCTCCACTACTGGCACAACCTCGACCGCCTTGGCTTCAACCGGCTCAACTTCGACGGGCTCAACTTCGACTTCTTCGATCTCGACCGGCTCAACGTGGACCGCTCCAACCTCGACTGTCGCAACTTCGCGAGGCGCATCTTCCAGTTCTGCCGGCGGTTCCGCAACTTCGACCGACGGAATGTCTTCAGCCGTGATCTCTTCGAATTCGGGTTCGGCGGCAACGGAAATTTCTTCCTCCGGCCGGGTTGCGGCCGCTTCGACTTCGGCGCGAAGTTGCGCGACTTTCGCGCGATCCGCGGTGAGAGTCTGCAATTTGGCCAGTGCTGCCATGGCTTGCTCGGGCATGCCATGCGCCAGATAAAACCGGATTTCTTCAATCGCCTCGTCCACCTTCTCCGGAGATTCTGCTTCCGGGTGTGCGGCGGCCGCGACCTGCGCCGTTGCGGCGGCGGGGGCCTCAACCGCAGGCTCATCGGCCTCTACCGTGACGGCGTCATCCCACTCGGAAGAGAGATCGATTTCCGAAGCACCTGCATTGGCTGAAGACTCGTCCACTACAGCGAATTCATTCTCGTCCGGCTCAACCGTGATCCCATCTCCGGTGTCGGTAGCAGTGGGCCAGGGCGAAGCAGCGTTCGGATGTGGCACGGAAGTTTGCTCAGAATCCGCAGCCACTTCCGCCGGTGTGGCTTGTTCGACAGGAACCTCGTCCACCGAAAATTCCGCCAGAGAGCTCTCAGACAAGTCGACAGGAACTTCATCGACGGGAAGCCCGCCAAGCGATGTTCCTTCAAGTTGTTCGCCCTCAACCGGAGTGGGGGCAGCAGGCGCGGCAGCGTCGAGGAAAATGGGAGCGTCATCGGACACGGCACTGGCTGCGGCAGTGGAGGCGCGTTCCTCATACCGTTCAGACAACTCCCCGTAGCGCGTGGCCTCTTCAGGATGGTCTGCTTCGGAGTAGATACTCTGCAATGTGCGGCAGCACATTCCGGCTTCGGCGAAACGGCCGGCGCGGGTGTGCAAAGCCGCCAGACGTTGGTTGAGACGAAGATCGTTGGGCGCCATGGGCAACGCGCCGACCAGCGGTCCGAGTGCCTTGGCCGGCATGTTATACGAGATGAAAAGTTCCGCATCCGTAAGCGCCGAGCGAATCGCCAGCGCGATCTCGTCGGAATAATGCTGATGAATCGAGGGCGCAGTCGCTTCCAGATCATCAATGAGGACGACGGCCTCTTCCGGAGTGATGAGCTTGCTGCCCGAGGTGCCGCCCAGCTGACTGACCACCTGCTGGTAGTTCTGCATGTGCAGCGGATTTTGCGGCTCGATGGTCGCCAGGCGCTGGTAGAGATCGCGGGCCCGGGGCAAATCTCCCGATTGCACGCTGGCATGAGCCAGCAGCTCCATGACTTCGCCAACGTGAGTGTTCTCTCCCGCTTTGTGAAACAGGTCGAGTAGTTTTTGCAGCGAGTCGGGATTCTCGCGCACGTGCCCGATGATGGTGTGCAGCGAGTCGAGAACTTTGTCAGAATTTTCCGCCAGCAGGCGTTCGGCATGCTGGTCGAAGACCTGTAGAGCATTCTCGTACTGCCCAGCCTGCATCAGGGCATCGGCGAAACTGGCGATGGCTGACAGATCGTTGTGTACGGTCAGCAGCTTGTTGGCGGCCGCTCCCGCTTCGGAGAGTTGCCCGCTTTGCAGGTAAGCCTTGAGCAGGTCGCGTAAACCGTCAGGATTGGAATCGATGTCGGCGACTTTGGAGAGAGCCGTGACGGCGCCGGCGGCGTCCCCAGCCTCCATGAGATTCTTGCCCTGCATGAGTAGCGCATAGGTGTTGCCCGGATCGAGGGTGAGCATGCGCTGCAAGACTTCGTCGGCTGCAGTGAGTGAGCCGCGCGAACGCAGGCTTTCGGCCGCAGAAGCGAAAATCTGCCAAGCCTCAGTCTTCTTGCCCAGGCGAATGTAGACCTCCGCCAGGCGCACCCGCATGGTGCTGTTTTCCGGGTCCATCTCCAGAATTTTCTGGAAAATGCGAACCGCATTGTCCAGTTCGCCGGCCTTGAGGAATTCTTCCGCAACCTGCAGATACTGGGCGCGGGCGTCGTTGAAAAGGCCCTGCTGAGTGTAAAGTTCGGCCAGCTTCAGCAAGCTCTCGAGCGAAGGCTGGAGCTTGCAGATCTTCTTGTACATGGCGATGGCTTTGACCGTGAAGCCCTGGCTGGCATAAGCATCGCCTACAGTCTTGAAACACTCGGTAGCTTTGTCGCTTTCGCCGCCCCGCGAATAAAGGTCGCCAACGGTGTTGGTGACGGTAAGATCTTTAGGATCGTTCTTGAGGATCTTTTCGTACTCGGTGATGGCACTCGGCAATTTGCCCTGCTGGACATACTTCTCCGCAGTGGCGAGAACTTTCTGTTTGTTGAAACCGAACAGCGCCATAAGAGTGCGAACTCCAGCCCCTGGTCTTTGAACAGAAAAGCTTTGAACAGAATGACTTTTTAAAACTCTATCTTCACAGAACCGAACCTGCGGGAAGCTACTCCCAGTGCTGACCTGAAAGGTCATCTCCAATATCGGCAGATGGACCCTCCGACAAGGCCAATTGTACGACCGGAGTTCAGGAACCGCATGGTTACCAAGGGTTACCAAAAGGGAGTGTACGAGTGGGTTACCAAGGGAACCGAGAGAAGTGACGGCAGCGGCAGAAAATGTGCGCGTCCCGGAGGGACTTCGACTGTAGCCCGTCCTTGCAAACGCCGCGCAAGCTCCGGCAGAAACAGGCCACGTCCCGGCAGGGGCTGCTGAAATCGATTCGACACCCTCGACTTCACCGCCGGGAGCGGTGGCCGATTATCATGCTCGGGCACACCCCGCCTGAGCCTAGTATGAATGTGTTATCGAGCCCAAGCCCCCGGTCGTGTATTTTTCCGAAATCGAAATTCAAGGAGAGCAAACCGAGGAACAACGCCTATGACCTGGATCAAGACCATTCCAATCTTGGAAGCTGACGACAAATTGCGACAGGCCATTGAGGGCGAGAGGGATTTTTATCCCAAGGAGTACGCGGAGCCGATCCATTCCGACTTCGCAGCGTCGATCGTTGGGTCGCACACCCTGATCCCCGACGCCCTGTTTCACGCCTTCGCCACTTTTGGATCGCTCATGTCGCCTGATCTACCGCTCAACCGGGCGCAGCACGAGATGATCGCTACCATGGTCTCGGTGACCAACCGCTGCGTCTATTGAATCGAGTCACACGCAGAGTTTCTGCGCAGGGTTACGCTGGACAAAGGTTTGGTCGAGGCGCTGGAGAAGGACTATGCCACTGCGCCAATCTCCGTTCAAGACCGGGTGATGCTCGACTATGTGATCAAGCTCACCAAGGATGCGACCAAGGTTTGGAGAGATGACATGGAAAGCTTGCGCGCGGCGGGGTTCGATGACCGCGGAATCTTGCAGATCACGCTGATCGCATCCTGGTTCAACTACATCAACCGCGTAGCGGACGCGCTGGGCGTGGGGCGGGAGTAGCTGGGTTCAATCCGCGCTTGAGCGACAGGTGACGCAGTTAGGAAACTGTACTGTCCTTTGTTCCGCGCATGATCCATTCCGCTAGACTTGGAGTGGAGGGGGAAATCCCCACTTCTCGCGCAAGGTAGTCGCGAGAAACGGGGCACCCGACGCCGGATCGAATGGCCGAATCGTTAGCTGAATTTTTCCTGGAAAACTTTCGAGCGCACCGGCGCGAGACTGCCTACCGCCAGCACCGCGGCTATCGCACCGAGTCGTTTACCTACGGCGAAGTTCTCGAACCCGCGCTCGGATTTGCTCGCACACTTGAAACATTCGGAATCGGCAAGGGTGACCGCGTAATGCTGTGGGGCGAGAACGGCGCGGAGTGGGTTGCGGCGTTCTTCGGCTGCGTTCGGTCCGGAGTGGTTGTAGTTCCGATGGATGATGGAGCCGCGATCGACTTCGCCCTCCGAGTGTTTCATCAGGTCGAAGCGAAGCTGCTGCTCGGCTCGCGGCGCCACGTTCAGGAATTCGCGGCGGCCGAAGCCTCCATCGCGACTCTAATTCTCGAGAATTTGGCGCCAGAAGATTTGACGCAAAATGATGCTTCGAAAGGCGCGGCGGCCCGCTCCTCCACACCTCCACTGCCACTTGGCCGTGACGACATTCTCCAGATTGTCTTTACCTCCGGTACGACCGCTGAACCCCGCGGCGTGGTTATTACGCACGGAAATGTTCTCGCCAACATCGCTCCGCTGCAGCGAGGGATGCGCGACTATTTGAGATACGAACGCCTGGTACATCCCGTGCGCTTCTTGAATTTGCTGCCGCTCAGCCACGTCTTTGGGCAGTTTCTGGGAATGTTTCTGCCTCCGCTGCTGGGGGGCGTGGTGATTTTTCAGGAGGAACTCAAGCCTTCGGACGTCATTAGAACGATCCGCCAGGAGCGCGTCTCCGTGCTGGTGAGCGTGCCGCGGGTATTGCAGTCGCTCAAACAGAAAATTGAACGCGACCTGGAGAATGAAGGCAAGCTCGATGATTTCCGCGAGCGATTCGTCACCGCTAAAGGAAAACATTTCCTGCGACGGTGGTGGATTTTTCGGGACATCCGCCGGCGCTTCGGCTGGAAGTTCTGGGCGTTCATTTCCGGGGGCGCGGCGCTTGATAGCGAGACTGAAGAATTCTGGGATCGGCTGGGTTACGCCGCCATTCAGGGCTACGGGCTGACTGAAACCACTTCGCTGATTAGCGTGAACCATCCTTTCCGCCTGGGCAAAGGCTCAATTGGCAAGGTGTTGCCGGGCCGTGAAGTGAAGCTGGCCGACGACGGAGAAATTCTGGTGCGCGGGGGAGGCGTAAGTTCGGGATATTGGGACAGCGGCGCGCACAAGGCTGCGGATGCACGCATCTCCGGCGACGCGGGCTGGTATCGCACTGGCGACATCGGCGCGCTCGACGCGGCGGGCAATCTCTATTTCAAGGGGCGCAAGAAAGAAGTGATTGTGACGCCGGCGGGGATGAAAGTGTATCCCGAAGACCTGGAAGCGGCGCTGCGCCGGGAACCGGAGGTAAAAGATTGCGTGGTTGTGGGAATCGAGCGCGCGGGAAACGCGGAGGCGTGTGCGGTCGTGATTTTGCGCGGCGAGGCTGATCTCGCGACGGTCGTAGGGCGCGCCAATCAGACGCTGGCGGAGTATCAGAGAATGACCATGTCGATGCGCTGGAGTGAAGAGGATTTTCCGCGCACCAATACGCAGAAGCCGCGGCGCAATGTGATTGCGGAGATCGCCCGCGCCGAGATCGTCAGACAATCTGCGCCCCAGTCTTTCCCGCAATTCCCACCCTTCGGCAAGCTCAGGGCAGGCTTTCTCGCGCAAACCGCGCGCGAGAAATGGGGCACCCAGGTTTCTTCTGCCACAGCTTCTACTGGACCTCTGGCGGAGTTGATCACTCGCGTCTCTGGACGACCGGCCGCTGCGCTGGCTGAGGATTCGACTCTTGATTCGGATCTGGGGCTAAGTTCATTGGACCGGGTGGAGTTGCTGGGCGCACTTGAAGACCGCTACCAGGTTGATCTGAGCGAGACTCGCTTCAGCGCAGTGCGCACGGTGGGTGATCTGGAACGTATGTTGCGTGGGGATGCGGCGCCGCCTACGGCTTATCACTATCCCGGCTGGACGCTACACTGGCCGGTTACATGGCTACGATTGCTCGCGCATTATCTGCTGCTGCGGCCGGCGATCATTTTGTTGGGTTGGCCGCGCATCGAAGGACGGGAGCATTTGCGCGGAGTGCAGGGGCCGCTGCTGGTGGTATCGAATCATATCGGCGACGTTGACCCGGGATTTATTCTGACCGCACTGCCGGCTCGTCTTCGGCACCGGCTGGCGATTGCCACCGGCGGCGAAGCGTTGGAGGCTTTGCGCACACCGGCGCGGAGTCGCGGATATTTCGCCAGAATTTACGACCGGGCGCAATGGGTTCTCGGCGTCTCGCTGCTGAATCTTTTCCCGCTGCCGCGCGAGGCTGGGTTCCGCCGCAGCTTCGCCTATGCCGGGCAGGCCGTGGATCGCGGCTACAGCGTACTCGTTTTTCCCGAAGGGCGGCACACCGCGGATGGAAAGATGAATCCCTTTCGCGCTGGGATCGGATTGCTGACAGTTAATCTCGGCATTCCGGTGCTGCCCATGCGCATCGATGGCCTGTTCGAATTGAAGCAAGCCGGGAAAAAATTCGCCGCGCCGTGGAAGGTTACAGTACGGATCGGAGCACCGATCCGGTTCGAAGCAGGGACAGACCCGCAAAAGATTGCGGAGCACCTAAAAACCACCGTGAGCTCGCTGTAAGACTGCGGGTGCTAATTAATAGTGACGGTCACGGAATTGGATGCGATTCCGTTCGTCACCACTTCCAGCGTAGCGCTACCCAATGCGATGCTCGCTGGAACGTCGAACTGCGCTGAAACAATCTTGCTGCCAGTGGCCACTCCCATAGTGCTGAAGTTGTGGGTTCTGCAATACACCACATCGCCGGCCGAATCGGTGACGCGGACCAGCGGGTAGTTGCTGGCAGCCTGGGCATCGTCACCGTAGAATCCGCCCTGCGAAAGGCCGTTGAGCTGCGTGCCATGCACCAGATTATTGAGCGAGCCATGAGTCAGAGTGCTGGCTACTGAAGTAATCGTAGGCGCGCAGCGAGTGCACGGTCCTCCGACCGGCGTATAGATTTCAACGTCAGCCGAGCCGTCGGTGAACAGGATCTGGCCCGTAGGAAGCACAAGCATGTTTCCGGCGTAGGAACTCTCGACGGGAGCGTTCGGCACGTCGGGAACGGAGTGAAACGTGGATCCATCCCACTCAAAAAACTTGAATCCATTGTTGTAGACACCGGGGCTGGCATCGAACAGAACGTTTCCGTCGGGCAGCAACGCTGCCGGACCGTCAGCCACGTCGAGATCGCCGCCGAACTTCGGCGCCACAGCCCACTTCCCGGTAGAGATGGTATAGATCGCATTGTTCGTGGTTGCCCCGGCGGCGATCACGGTGCCGTCTGGCCGCAATACCATCGGCCCTAGTTCGTGCGAGTTCGTCTTGGTGTCGGTGTCGTCCAGTTGGACGATCGTGCTTCCCGCCGAACTCCAGGTTCCGGTCGTGCTGCTGTAGATCTCCGAATGCGTGAGATTGCTGTTATTGGCGTCAACGGTAAGAATGTTGCCGCCGGGCAGCAGGAGCCAGCCTTCCTCGTCATTCACGTCGGCCTTGCCCGCGCCCGTAGGCGTCCAGGTGATGCCTGTGCTCACGGTAGCGATGGCTTCGTCGGTCGTGCAGCAGTTTGCCAGCATGAACTTGCCGTTGGGCAGCACCACGCTCTGCGCATCGCCGATGGTGCCCCAACCGGCCGGCGGATCCACGTTGGCCCATTTATTGGTCCTTGCGTAATAGAACGCCCCCTGGGTGGTCCAGGCACTGTTGCAGGAGTTGTACTCTCCACCCATGATGATGACATTGCCGCTGGGCAGCACCGCCGAGGCGAAATACAGCGGATTGTACTTCGCGGGTAAAGTGCCAGCGGCCACCCACTTTCCGTTGACGTAGCTTCCGGTGCTGTCGGGGATGAGGCGGTACCACTTTCCGGTAACAGCGTAGCAATCTCCGCTGATGGCAAGAACCGAACCGTCAGTGAGCAGCAAAGCGTGGCCTACGCCACTTGCAGGAGGAGTTGTGGCCTGAGTCCACTGTCCGGGACTAAAGGGCTCCTGAGCGCCGGAGATTTCACACCACGACAGTAGTGCAAGCACTGCAATTCCGAGGATTCGGCCTACCTTCATATTTTGGCTCGCTCGCATTCTGATGTCTAAATTTGATGGCTCAAAATTTGATTGTTTCTGAAGCTGATTGCTTTTGCAGTTGAATTATCAGGCGCGGAATTCGATTGATCGACCGGCCAATGACAGGAGAGAGAAGTTCCAGGCCGTCCCACCCGAAATCCTAAGGTTCAAGAATTATACCTTAGAGTTTTGTGGCACGAAAAAATCTTCTGCAGTTTCGCGTATAAAATTCTGGGTGCCCAAGTTGTTCGCGCGCACTTCTGCACGAGAAGCCTGCCCTGAGCCTGCCGAAGGGTGGAGATTTTTCGGCCGAGCGATAAACATTCAGCATGAAATGTCGCAAGAATTTGCATTCCACGAAAGCGAATTTGCCGCCTCGTGCTTCTCTAAGGCCTACTCTTCGTCCAATTGGGTTTGGTCGTGCTGGGAGTCCGGTTCCGGCTGGATTTCGGGTGCTTTCGATTCGCGTAGCTGACGATTCAGAGCAGGTAGCTCCGAGCTCTTGAATTCACTCCAGCGCTTCAGCACGTCGGCGCCGTCGTGGTTGATCATCGCCAGCGCCCGCATCTGTGAGCTGGTGGGCTCCGCGTCTGCCTGCCAGACTTGCTGGTAGAGCGTGGCGGCCTGGCCGTTGACTCGGGAGATGGTGACCTCTTCAGACGGCGGCGCGAAGAAGCCGCCCGGCGCGCCGAGCAGCGGGTTGAGTTTCTTCTCGAAATCCTGGACGGCGTTCCGGGCGGGCGAGTCCGCCGAACTTAACTTCTCCAGTTGCTCGCGAACGGAAGCGCCCTCGCGCAGAGCCTTGGTGGTTGCGCTCATGGTTGACGCCAGCTTCGTCTCAGCCTGGAATTTATTCTGCAGGCCAAGCGCCGATGTCTTCACGCGCGGGTCCATTTTTATCGTGAGTGCTGCAGTCGAGGCCTTTCCATCTACGGTGAGCCGCACCGTGTATTTCCCAGGAAGCGCCGTTGGACCAAGCGGTCCGCGCGGTGTGTCATGCGGAATCGCCGCGATGGGGAACTCGTGTCCCGAGGCGACGGGTGAAGGATAGTGCAGGTCCCAGACCCAGCGGTGCATTCCTGCGCCCGCCGAGAGCTGCCGGAAGGGCTGAATCCAGTACATCGGAATCAGCTGTTTCTGTAATTCTTCCTCTGTCGCGTCGGGCTTGTCGGTGTTAGTGAATCGCCGAACCGGATGCCCCTGCGCATCCGCAATTTCCAGCGTAACCGTCGAGGCCGCGGCCGGAAGAAAATAGTCGAGGATCGCGCCGTCCGGTGGATTCGCTGCAGCCGGTTCGTCCGGAGGAAGAGGCGTGTCGGTGTTGGTGTCGCGTTGAATGCGGTAAGCCGGCGCCGGCGCGAACAGATTCGCTGAGGTTG